>ERZ773075.142-NODE-142-length-62198-cov-13.0163_pt1 | contig 62198 bp, 54 predicted proteins | sample MGYA00580614_ERZ773075 | MGnify/ENA primary metagenome ERZ773075 (study PRJEB29015, sample SAMEA2738021) | human oral metagenome | biome: human oral; feature: human-associated habitat; material: dental | place: China | collected 2043 ...
CCACCGAGCGCCGCCGCGCCGGCTCGCCCGCCCACGCCGCACGCCCGGGGGAGGCCGAGGAGCGCACGCCCCCAATGCCCTCGCGCCTGGCGCGGAGGCTCCAGCGCGGCGAGGCGGACCCCCACGCCGCCACTGAGCGCCTCACCCTGGGACCCGACGGGCGGCCACGGCGCTGAGGGCGGAGAACCCCCACACCGACGGCGTGCGGGGGAGCCGGGCACCCGGCTCACAGGTCCTTCTTCGCGGCCTCCAACTCGGTGACGCGGGCGTCCAGGTCCTCCACCTGCGCCCTCAGGATCGCGGCCTCCTCCGTGAGGCGCCGCTTGTCCTCGTCAGCGCGCGACAGATCCACCGAGTAGCGCAGCGCGAGGAGCAGCAGGACGACCCCCGCCAGGAAGAAGCCGAGGTTGAGGGGCACCACCACGCCCAACGAGCGGGCCATCCACTTGAGCACTGGCGGGAACAGCGAGAACAGGGCCGTGAAGAACGCGATGACGAACCACCACAGGCTGTAGCGCTCCTTCATCCCGGAGTTGCGCATCTTGAGGAAGACGGTGACCAGGATGATCACGGCGAAGACGAGTCCGAGGATGTACGTGGGGCTCATGCGCCCTCCTTCACGCCCTGGGCGCCCGTCGTCGGGGCGGGCGCGCCCTTCTTCTTCCCCGGGGCGGGCCTGGAGAGGGCGACCACCAGGGCCACCATCGCCCTGACGAGGAACTTCGCGGATTTCACGGGGTTGTGCGACGGCTCCCCGCCCGCGCGCGGGCGCATCTCGACGCCCACCTGCCGCACGGTGAGGTCCGAGCGCGCCGCGATGACGAGCGCCTCGATCGTGTCCCCCAGGTACTCGGCGGGGTAGTTGTGGATGAACAGGGCCAGCGCGCGGGGCCCGTAGAGCTTGAAGCCGCTGGTCGTGTCCTTCAGGGGCGTGCGGCACACGCGCGACAGTATGGCCGACAGCATCCCCATCGCCCATTTGCGGGGGCCCCGCACCGAGTAGTCGCCCTTGCCGGAGAAGCGGGCGCCGATGACGACGTCCGCCCCCTCCTCGTGGGCGCGGTCGATGAGGGCCTGGATGTCCTTCGGATCGTGCTGCCCGTCGGCGTCGAGCTGGCAGGCGTGGGTGTACCCGGTGCGCACCGCGTACTGGAAGCCGGCGCGCATGGCGCCGCCCACCCCCAGGTTGAGCGGCAGGTCGAGGACCCGCACCCCCCGGGAGCGCGCGATGGCCGCCGTGGCGTCCGTGGAGCCGTCGGAGACGACGAGGACGTCGGCGTCGGCGGGCTTGTGCTCGAGCACGTCGTCGAGGACCACGCCGAGCACCTCCTCCTCGTTCCACGCGGGGATGATGATGAGAAGACGGTCGGGCATCGCGGGCATCACTCGGCGTCGCGCGCCAGCAGGTCCAGCAGGTACTGGCCGTACCCGGACTTCACCAGGGGCTCGGCGCGCCGGCGCAGGCCCTCGTCGTCGATGAAGCCCATGCGCCAGGCCACCTCCTCCGGGGCGCCGATCTTCATGCCCTGGCGGGCCTCGACCGTGCGCACGAACGACGTGGCGTCGGCGAGGGAGTCGAAGGTCCCGGTGTCCAGCCACGCGGTGCCGCGGGGCAGCACCTCGACCTTGAGCCTCCCGGCCCGCAGGTAGGCCCGGTTGACGTCGGTGATCTCGTACTCGCCGCGGGCGCTGGGCTCCAGGTCGCGGGCGATCGCGACCACGTCGTTGTCGTAGAAGTACAGGCCCGGGACCGCGTAGTTCGACTTCGGCTTGGCGGGCTTCTCCTCGATGGACAGGGCGGTGAAGTCCGCGTCGAACTCGACGACGCCGTAGGCGCTGGGGTTGGACACGTGGTAGGCGAAGACCGCTCCCCCGTCGGGGTCGACGTGCCTGCGCAGCTGGGTGCCCATCCCGGGGCCGTAGAAGATGTTGTCGCCCAGGACCAGGGCGGCCGCGTCGGATCCGATGTGGTCGGCGCCCAGGACGAACGCCTGGGCGAGGCCGTTGGGCTCGTGCTGGACCGTGTACGTGATGTTGACGCCCAGCTGCGAGCCGTCGCCGAGCAGGCGGTGGAACGACGGGGCGTCGTGGGGCGTGGTGATGACCAGGACGTCCTGGATGCCCGCCAGCATCAGCGTCGACAGCGGGTAGTAGATCATCGGCTTGTCGTAGACCGGGACCAGCTGTTTGGACGTTCCCAGGGTGATGGGGTTCAGCCGGGTGCCCGAACCGCCGGCAAGGATGATGCCTTTCATGGTTTCCTCCGCTTGTGCTTCACCCGCACCAGGCGGGCATCACCCCAATTATGCCCGTAAACGCCCGGCGCGGCACGCACCCCGGCCCATCATGGCCTACCGCACGTCCCCTCCGGCCGCCCAGTGGCGCGCCCGGGCGGGCCCGTCCGATAGGATTTGAGGTGTCCGAAGCGCCGTCGAAGGAAGAGGAACACGCATGGTGCCCACCGCTAAGCCCCTGGGGATCGAGACCACTCCCATCCCGGGGTTCCTCCGCATCGACCTCACGGTCCACGGGGACAACCGCGGCTGGTTCAAGGAGAACTGGCAGAGGGAGAAGATGGTGGGGCTGGGGCTGCCCGACTTCCGACCCGTGCAGAACAACATCTCCTTCAACGACGAGGTGGGCGTCACCCGCGGCATCCACGCCGAGCCGTGGGACAAGTTCGTCTCCGTCGCCACGGGGCGCGTCTTCGGCGCGTGGGTGGACCTGCGCGAGGGCCCCTCCTTCGGCACCGTGTACACCACCGTCATCGACCCGGGCACCGCGGTGTTCGTCCCCAAGGGCGTGGGCAACGCGTACCAGACCCTGGAGCCCGCCACCGCGTACACCTACCTGGTCAACGCCCACTGGTCCCCCGACGCGCGCTACACGTTCCTCAACCTCGCCGACGAGACGGTGGCGGTGCCCTGGCCGATCCCGCTGGAGCGGGCGATCCTGTCCGACAAGGACCGCGCCCACCCGCGCCTGGCCGATGTCACGCCCTTCCCCGCCCCCTCCGGCCCCCGGGTGCTGGTGACCGGGGCGAACGGGCAGCTGGGCCGCGAGCTCATGCGCCAGTTGCCCGCCGCGGGCTTCGAGGCGACGGGCGTGGACCTGCCCGAGGTCTCCATCGCCGACGCCGACCAGATGGAGGGCTTCGACTGGTCCTCCTTCGACGTGGTCGTCAACGCGGCCGCGTGGACCGACGTCGACGGCGCCGAGACCCCCGACGGCAGGCGCGCCTCGTGGCTGGCCAACGCCACCGGGCCGGCGAACCTGGCGCGCGCATGCGCCTCCCACGGCCTCACCCTGGTCCACATCTCCTCCGAGTACGTCTTCGACGGGTCGGCCGAGGTGCACCCGGAGGACGAGGCCCCCTCGCCCCTGGGCGTGTACGGCCAGTCCAAGGCCGGCGGGGACGCCGCCGTGCTCGCGGCCCCGAAGCACTACCTGGTGCGCACCGCCTGGGTGGTGGGCGACGGGAAGAACTTCATCCGCACAATGGCGTCCCTGGCGCGCTCCGGGGTGCGGCCCCAGGTGGTCGACGACCAGGTCGGCCGCCTCACCTTCACGACGGACCTGGCCGCGGGCATCATCCACCTCTTGTCCACCCGGGCCCCCCACGGCACCTACAACCTCACGGGCGAGGGCCCGGTCATGAGCTGGGCGGACGTGGCCACCCGCGTGTACGAGCTGCTGGGCCACGACGCCTCCGAGGTCACCCGCGTGTCCACTGAGCAGTACTACGCGGACAAGGGAGGCGCGCCGCGCCCCCTCAGCTCCGTCCTGGACCTGGCGAAGATCGAGGCGACGGGTTTCACGCCCGGCGACTCCTGCGCCCGCATCGACGCCTACGTGGCGTCCCTGGCCTAGCGGCCCGTCCTCAGCGCGATGGCCCCGCCCCATCGGGGGCGGGGCCATCGCGCGCACGGGGCCCTCGCGGCCTCAGCGGCGGGAGGCGGTCCTACTCGACCCGCCAGGCACGGACGAAGAAGACGCCTGTGAGCACGGCGACCAATGCGCCGCCGGCCGCGAGCGTCACGGCCGCTCCCGAGCCAGCGGATCCGCCCGGCGCCGCTGCGGCCAGTTCGGGGTTTTTCGCTATTCTCATTCCATTCTCCATACTCGAACAACAGTACGCCCTACGGCAATGCTACCAGTGCGCCGCCAGTGGCGGGGCCGTCGGGCGCCCGTATCCGCGCCGGGCCGCCCGGCACCGCCCGGATGGCGCGGATCCGCGGCCCCCGCAGTGGGCGATCCCATGATGCGCTCTGACACCGGCGGCGGCGCGTCGCATTGCGGACCCGCTTGCCGGGTCCTGTCGGCCTTCTGCCGCGCGCCCCTCCACGTCGCACACAAGGGAGGGGATTAGGAAACACGGCGCCGCACACAAGGGCTTGATCCCGCCCTTGTGTGCGGCGCGTGTTGCGTAAATCGGGGTCCTTGTGTGCGTGCCCCGGAGGGGGCACAACCCGGAGGAGTCAACCTTGGGGAGTCGACCTGGGGCCCGGCCCTGGCGCGGGTGTTCCCCGGCGCGGACGCGGGCTGTCGGCACCGCGAGGGGGCTGTTCGCACCGCGAGGGGGTTGTCGGCGCGGACGCGCGTCGTCGACACCGCGAGGGGGATATAACGCGCGCTGGTGCCAACAACGCGCGTCGGTGCGGACAACCCGCGCTCATGCCAACAACGCGCGCTGGTGCGGACAACCCGCGCTGGTGCCCCGCGTCGGCGTGAATAACGCGCACCAGCGCCGCAGCGGCGGAGCGGGGGCGCAGCCGGGCTCGCGGGCCGGGCTGCGCCCCCTTCCGTCAGGCCGGACGGACGGGTCAGCCGAAGTAGGACTTCATCATCGCGATGATGTCGTACCCGTAGTTGCGCGCGGTGGCCCAGCCCGTCCCGTTGGGGTTCTCCTGGACGCCGAGGTACTCGACGTAGGGGGCCGAGCCCTTCGACACGTAGGAGAAGCGGGGGTCGACGAGCGGGTTCGCCAGGGACGAGGCCGTGGCGCCCGCGTCCGCGTAGGCGCGCAGGTGCTGGACCTGGGCGCGCAGGCCAGTGCGCACGTCGGGGAAGGAGGCCCCGCCCGCGCCGCCTCCGACCGCCCCGATCCCGGCGAAGTTGAACTGGTCGACGGAGACATCGCCGCCGAAGCCCAGCCAGCCGGTCTCCTTCATGGCCTGGGTGAAGACGAGCTCCGGGGAGACGCCCTCGGCGACCGCCTCGTCGTAGGCGATGGCCGCGAAGTCGTTGATCGTCGGGGCACCGCCTGCGGCGAGGGAGGCCGGGTAGGAGCTCCCGGAGTCGTCGAACGCGGCGGCCATCGAGGCGATGACGGCCGCCCGCTGGGCCGTGGGGGCGGCCATGACGGGGTGCATGCCCGAGGCTGTCGTCCCGCCCGAGGCGTAGCCGAGCCATTCGCCCGAGGCGGCGAAGACCGACTCCCTGCCGTCGACGACGACGGTGCCGGTGGCCATCGCGCCGGAGCCGGGGTCCAGGTAGTACCAGGAGCCGCCCTCGCTCAGCCACCCCGTGGTCATGGACCCGGAGGACCCCAGGTGGAACCACGTGCCGCCGTCCTCGACCCAGCCGGTGCGCATCGCGCCCGAGGCGGGATCGAAGTAGTACCAGGAGCCGCCGATCGCTGCCCAGCCGGTGCGCATCGCGCCGGAAGCGGGGTCGAAGTAGTACCAGGAGCCGCCCTCGCTCAGCCACCCCGTGGTCATGGACCCGGAGGACCCCAGGTGGAACCACGTGCCGCCGTCCTCGACCCAGCCGGTGCGCATCGCGCCCGAGGCGGGGTCCAGGTAGTACCAGGACCAGCCGTCCAGGATCCACCCCGTGTCCATGCGCCCGGAGGCGCCCAAGTGGTACCAGGCGCCGCCGTCCTTCGCCCATCCGAACACCATGGCGCCGCTGGAGCCCAGGTAGTACCAGGCGCCGTCGATCTGACGCCACCCGGTCTGCATGGCGGTGGAGGCGTCGAAGTAGTACCAGCGCCAATTGATGACCTGCCAGCCAGTGACGGTGTAGCCCTCGGAGTCGCCCCAGTACCACACGCCTCCGACGGAGAACCAGCCGGTCAGGTACTTGCCGTCGGCCCCGAAGCGCCATCTGCCGCCGTCGTTGTGCCAAGTGCCCTTGGAGAGCCCGAGCGCCTGGGCTATGCCCGCGGCGTCGGCCATGGCGAGGGACTGGACGAATCCGGGTTCGCGCAACCGCGCCGCGTCGGAGGCGGAGGTGAGGAAGGCGTGCTCGACGATGATGCCCGTGAGGTTGGACAGGCGCGCGTGCCTGCTGATCGCGTAGTAGTCGCCGGTGGAGCCGTCGGGGTAGTCGTAGTAGGGGTTGTCGCGGGTCTTGATGCCGCGGTCGGTCAGGCCCAGGGATGTGAGCTGGTTCTGGATCGCGGTGGCCAGTGCGGCCCCCTGGGTGTGGGTGGAGTAGTTGTAGGAGCTGGCGTTGGGGTACCAGACCTCGGCGCCACTGGATCCGGCCGTGCCGGAGTTGAAGTGGAGGGAGACGAGGGTACTGGCCCCCGCGGCCACGGAGGAGGCGACGCGCGCGCTGAGGTCCTGGCTGATGTTCTCCGAGGGGCGCGAGTCGTCCTCGCGGGTCATGTGGACCCTCACGCCCTGGTAGGTCTCGAGTTCTGCCTTGAGGGCCCGGCCGACGGCGAGCGTGAGGTCCTTCTCAACGAGCCCGTTGGCGCTGGCGCCCGGGTCGGATCCGCCGTGCCCGGGGTCGAGGGCGATGGTGATGCCGTCCGCGGCGCCCGCCTGGGGCGCCAATGGTGCGACCATGGCGCCGACGGCGAGCGCGAGGCCTATCGCGAGGGGTTTCCACAGGGGGCGCATATCAGTCCTTCATGTTGCGTGTGAGCATTTTGTGATAATAGGTTTTCGTGCGGCGCATGTAAACATGAGACCGGATACAATCACGGATAAATATCAACCGGAAGGGCCGTCGGCCCCCAGGGCGGCGAGCACCGCGCGCCTGGAGCTGCGGAGGGCCGAGCGGTGCTGGCGGACCCACCGCCACAAGCGCAAACGGTCCCAGCCCCCCTCCGCCGCCCTTTCCGCGACGGCCGCCATCGCCCCCGCCACCGCGGCCGCGTCGAGGCCCACGGCGGCCCCCAGGTCGGCCGACGCGACGTCCCGCGCCGCCTCGCCCTCCCCCGCGTAGACCACGGGGGTCCCCGCGGCCAGCGAGGACAGGATCTTCGTCGGGTACGCGTAGGAGTAGCCGCCCGGGCGCAGGGAGGCCAGCGACGCCGTCGCCGCCGCGAGCCAGGCGTGCGCCTCGTCGGCGCCGACCGGCGCGTGGAAGGACACGCCCTCGACGCCGCGCGCCCTCTCGCGCAGCGCCTCCCACCCGCTCCCCTGCCCCAGGAAGACGAGGCGGGCCCCCGGCAGGCGGGGTGCCGCCAGGCGCAGGGCGTCGACGAAGACCCCGGGGGCCAGCCACGGCGCCACCGTGCCCGCGTAGACGAAGACCGGGCCCTCCCCGGAGGGGAAGCCCTCGGGAAGGGGGCCGGGGAAGGGAGGGCGCGAGCAGTCCACCCCGTTGGGGACCACGGCGACGCGTTCCGCGCCCAGGTCCCGCGCGCGCTCGGCGACCCCCGCCGACACGGCGATCACGCGCTCCGCCCCGCCCAGGGCGAAGCGCTCCAGGGCCCGCACCCCGGCCACGACGGGGCGGGGCGCGCCCCCGGCCCCGGCCGCGTCGGAGACGATGTCAGCGGCGTAGTACACGTAGGGGACGCCCCTGGCCGCGCACGCCAGGCGCACGGTAGCCCCGGTGGTGGGCGGCGGTTCGCACACGACCAGGGCCGGCCTCGGGCACGCGAGCAGGCGCACCAGCAGGGGGGCGTCGAAGGACAGGTAGGGGATGTAGCCGCGCACCGCCCCGGTCGCGTCGCGCAGCACGGGGGCACGGCGGACCCGGACGCGCCCCCCGGGCGCAGGGGAGGGGCGGCGGGGCCGCGGCGCCACCTCCCCGGCGGGCGGGGCGGTGCGGCTGGTCAGGACGAGCACGTCGTTGCCCCGTTCGGCCAGGGCGGCGGCGAAGGCGCCCAGGCGCAGGGCGGCGGCAGTGGGCTCGGGGGCGAAGGTGCGGGTGGCGACCACCACGGGCGCGCCCGGGGCCCGCCAGGGCCGGAAGGCCCCCCAGCGCCAGCGGCCCCTCACCGCGGCCCCCCGCCGCCGATGGTGATCCGCGGGACGCCGCGCCACAGGGCGGGGTCGGTGGCCCCCCTGCCGTCCACGAGCAGGCGCGCGCCGGGGGCGTCGGCGGGCTCCAGGCGCGCGTACTCGGGGTGGTCGGCCTGGACGATGACGACGTCGGCCCCCTCCCCCAGGTGGAAGGGGGTCCAGCCGAAGCCGGCCAGCTCCTCGTCGGTGTACAGGGGGTCGTGGACGAGGACCTCGGCGCCTGCCTCGCGCAGGGCCTCCACCGTGGGGAAGACGCCGGAGAATGCGGTCTCCTTGACCCCGCCCCTGTAGGAGGCCCCCAGGACGGCGGCGCGCATGCCCTCCAGGCCGCCCAGCACCTCGGCCGCGCGCGAGACCGCGTAGGCGGGCATCGCCGCGTTGGCCTCCCTGGCGGCGCGCACCACCGTGGCGCCGGGGTCGGTGGACAGGTACAGGCGCGGGTACACGGGGATGCAGTGACCGCCCACCGCGATGCCGGGGCGGTGGATGTGGGAGTAGGGCTGGGAGTTGCACGCCTCGATGACCCGTCCTATGTCGAAGCCCGCCCGGTCGGCGTAGACGGCGAACTGGTTGGCCAGGCCGATGTTGACGTCGCGGTAGGTGGTCTCGGCGAGCTTGGCCATCTCGGCGGCCTCGGCGGTGCCCATGTCCCACACGCCGTTGGGGCGGGGCAGGTCGTCGCGCTCGTCGAAGTCGAGGACGGCCTCGTAGAAGGCGACGCCGGCCCGGGCGCCGGCCTCGTCCAGGCCGCCCACGAGCTTGGGGTAGCGGCGCAGGTCGGCGAAGACCCGGCCGGTGAGCACCCTCTCGGGGCTGAAGACGAGGTGGAAGCCGTCGCCCTCGCGAAGGCCGCTGATCCGCTCGATCATCGGCTTGAAGCGGCCCCGCAGGGCGCCCACGGGCAGGGTGGTCTCGTAGGAGACGAGGGTGCCGGGATCCAGGTGCTCGGCCAGGGAGCGGGTGGCGGCGTCCATGAGCGCGAAGTCCGGCTCCCAGGTGGCGTCGTCGACGAAGAGGGGCACGACGACGACGACCGCGTCGGCCCCGGGCACCGCCTCCCCGTAGCGCGTCGTCGCGCGCAGCCGTCCGCCGCCCACCGCCTCGCGCAGGCGCGCGCCCAGGTGCGCCTCCCCGGGGAACGGCTCGGCGCCGGCGTTGACGGCCGCCACGACGGCGGGGTCGGTGTCCACCCCAACGACGCTGTGCCCTTTCCCCGCGTAGTGGACGGCCAGGGGCAGGCCGATCTTTCCGAGTGCGACGACAGCGATGCGCATGGGGCTCCTCCGTTGACAACACCGAATAGTCTAGTGTCAACATCGTCCGGAATATAATCACGCGCGCGCGTTGGGGCCCCGGTCTGAGAATATTGGGGACAAGCGCCAGTCAGGCGCGAGGAGGGCACAGCGCGACACGAGCGCGATCGTATTGCTTTTCTAGTAACCGCTGATAGCCTGTGGCGAGTCTCATTCACACACACTGAAAGACAGACACGTGCATACCCATATCAAACGCCCTGCGCGCGCACTCGGAGCAGCGCTCGCGCTCGCCATAGCCATCCCCGGGGTGGCGCTCGCCGCCTCCGCCCCCGAGGACGGCGCCCAGAACGACGGCCCCTCCGGATACCGCCTCGTGTGGCACGACGAGTTCGACGGCGACCGCCTCGACCCGTCGAACTGGGACTACCAACTCGGCGGCTGGGGCGACAACACGCAGCAGGTGTACAGGCGCGAGAACGTCAGCGTCCGCGGCGGCGCCCTCCACCTGACCGGCAAGTACTCGCCGGGCACCCCCTCCTGGAACGGGAACTCCCAGACCACCTCCTACCAGGACTTCACCAGCGGGTTCGTGCACTCCAAGAACCTCCGCTCCTTCACCTACGGGTACTTCGTCGCCCGCGTGAAGCTCCCCAAGTCCCGCTCCTCGTGGTCCGCGTTCTGGCTCTCCCCCCAGAACGGCGCCTACGGCGGATGGCCGCGCAGCGGCGAGATCGACGTCTTCGAGTCCAAGGGGAGCCTGCCCGGGTTCGTCCAGTCCAACGCCCACTGGTTCTCCGAGGCGAGCGCCAACCCCCGCCGCCAGCAGCGCCCCAACTACAGCACGCGCGACACCACCGTGAACACCCAGGACGAGTTCCACACCTACGCGCTGCAATGGGAGCCCACGAAGCTCACCTTCTTCCTCGACGGCGTCAAGACCCACGAGATCAACGGGCCCTTCACGGGGATGGAGCACCACGGGCCGGGGGCCCCCTTCGACGGCGCCTTCTACCTGCGCCTCAACCACGCGATCGGCGGAAAGTTCCTGGGCGACACCCCCTACCAGGACGCGCACACAGCCCGCTCCGACTACGAGGGCAACGGGACCGACATGGAAGTGGACTACGTGCGCGTGTTCCAACGCGACGGCGACACGCCGCCCCCCAGCGGCAGGTGGATGAGCGATTCGAGGGGCTGGTGGTGGCGCCAGCCGGACGGCTCCTACCCCGTCTCAACCTCCATGACGATCAACGGGCGCACGTACCGCTTCGACTCCTCCGGGTACATGCGCACCGGATGGGTGCTCGACAAAGGCTACTGGTACTACCACGACGGCTCCGGAGCCCAGCTCACCGGATGGATCAGCACCGGCGGCTACTGGTACCACCTCGGCTCCGGAGGCGCCATGGAGATCGGATGGGTCAGGGTCGGGGACACCTGGTACTACCTCGGAGCCTCGGGGGCCATGACCACGGGGTGGCAGAACATCGAGGGCTCCTGGTACTACATGGACTCCAGCGGGGCGATGCTCACGGGAACCCACTGGATCAACGGCGCCCAGCGCACCTTCAACAGCTCGGGCGTGTGGATCGGCTGACCCGGTCCCCGGGGTCCCCCCGCGTAGGATCGTGTCCATGACCGCACGCGAAGGACTCAACCTCCTCGTCTACCCGTCCCCCCTGGAGTCCGCGGGGCGCCTGGCCAAACTGGCGCTCTCCCTCCAAGGATCCGGGCTGTTCGCGGCGACCGAGGTCGTGGGGATCGCCCTCCCGGGGGCCCCGCGGGAGGAGGGCCTCGCCCCCGGCGCACTGCTGAGGCGCGTGCCGGGGGCCTCCCTGCGCTCCCCCATGGGGGCGCTGCGGATCCTCGTCGCGTGGCAGTGGCGCGTCTACCGGCGCTACAGGAGGGCGCGCGTGACGGCCGTGGCCGCCCAGAACCTCTTCATGCTGCCGATGTGCCACCGCCTCGCACGGCGCACCGGCGCGGTCCTGGCCTACAACTGCCACGAGCTGGAGACCGAGACCATCGCCTCGCGCGGCCTGCGCCAGCGGATCCAGCGCGCGATCGAGCGCCGCTACATCCGCCGGGCCGACGTGGTCTCAGTGGTCAACGACTCCATCGCCCAGTGGTACCGGGACGCCTACCCGGGGCTGCGGGTCGAGGTCGTCACGAACGCCCCCCTTCCCAGCACCGGGCGCGTGGACCTGCGCGCCCGCCTCGGGATCCCCGGCTCCGCGCTCCTCTACGTCCACGCCGGGTTCTTGGCCCCCGGGCGCAACATCGAGGCGATCCTGACGGCCTTCGAGCGCGTGCCGGGGGCGCACGTCGTCTTCCTCGGCGACGGGGCCCTCGGCCCGCGGGTGCGCCTCGCCGCCGAGCGCTGCCCGAACATCCACTGGCTGCCTCCGGTGCCGCCCGACCAGGTCGTGGCGCACATGCGGGGCGCAGACGCGGCCCTGTGCCTCATCGAGTACTCCTGCCTGTCCCACCGACTGTCGACGCCGAACAAGATGATGGAGGGCTTCGCCGCGGGCATCCCCGTGCTGTGCTCGGACCTGCCCGAGGCGCGCCGCCTCCTGGGCCCGCGGGCAGGGACGTGGATCCTCGCCGACCCCCGCACCGGCCTCGAGCCCGCGCTGCGGCGCATAAGCAGGGCCGATATCGAGGCCTTCGAGGCCCCCCGGATCCCCGGCTGGGACGAGGGCGCCGACCGGCTGGTCGCCGCCTACGGGCTGGCCATCAACGGCCGGCGGAGCCGAGGGGGGACACCGTGCGCGTGATGTCCGTCGTGGGGGCCCGCCCCCAGTTCGTCAAACTCGCCCCCATCGACTGGGCGCTGCGCGAGGCGGGGATCGGCCACGTCATCGTCCACACCGGGCAGCACTACGACCCGCTGCTCTCCGACGTGTTCTTCTCCGACCTGCGCATCAGCCCGCCCGACGAGCACCTGGGCGTGGGCTCGGGCACCCACGGCGTCCAGACGGGCCGGATGCTGGCCGCGATGGACCCCGTCCTGGCCCGCCACCGCCCCGACTGGGCGCTCGTGTACGGGGACACCAACTCGACGCTCGCCGCCGCCCTGGCCGCCGTGAAGCTCCACATCCCCACGGCCCACCTGGAGGCCGGCCTGCGCTCCTTCAACCGGTCGATGCCCGAGGAGGTCAACCGGGTCCTCACCGACCACGCCGCCGACCTGCTGCTGGCGCCGACGGCCGCCGCCGCCGCGCACCTGGAGGCCGAGGGCCTGGGGGGCCGCGCCGTCGTGGTCGGCGACGTCATGGCCGATGTCCTGGCGCGCGTGCGCGACGAGGTCGCCGGACAGGGCCCCTCCGCCGTCGAGCGCTCACTGGGCCTCACGGCCGGCTCCTACTCCCTGGCCACCATCCACCGCCCCTCCAACACCGACGACCCCGCCCGCCTCGACTCCCTCCTCACGTCGTTGGGGAGGGTGGGCCACCCGGTCGTCCTCCTCGCCCACCCGCGCCTCGTCGCGGCGTGCACGAGAGCGGGCATCGCCATCGCCCGGGGCGGCCTCGTTCCGCACCCTCCCCTGCCCTACCCGCAACTGGTGTCCGCCATGATGCGCGCGCGCGGCGTCATCACCGACTCCGGCGGCCTGCAGAAGGAGGCCTTCCTGTTACGGGTGCCCGCCACGACCGTGCGCGCGGAGACCGAGTGGGTCGAAACGGTGGAACTGGGGTGGAACGTCCTCGTGGGAACCGGCGACGACCTGGTCGAGGCCGCCTCCCGGCCCCGGCCCGCCGACACCGACGCCGCCCCTTACGGCGACGGGCGCGCGGCGCCCCGCGTCGCCCGCCTCCTGGCCGAGCGCGCCCGCTAGTCGGGGCCCGCTAGTCGGGGCCGCATGAGCGGTCGGATCCGCTGCCTTCCCAGAGGATCGGCGGAGCGGTTCCAACGCCTCCGCAATGGGTCCGCCGCTCTACCGGCTGCATCCACCGCCCTCCCCTCCCGGGCGCACCGGCCCGGTCGAAACCCGCAGACGCGCCCTCTGCCACAGCCCAATCAGGCGCACCGGCCCGACCAGAGCCGGGGAATGCGCATTGGGGCACGAAAACATCCATTGGGGCAGGCTAGCCCGCATTGGGGCAGGTTAATAACCTGCCCCAATGACCCGTAACCTGCCCCAATGCGGTTCCGCGCCCGGCGGGTTCCCGTCAATGGAGGCCAGCGCCGAGCGGGAACGACCTCGCGCCCCGCGCGCTGCCACATTGCCCACCGGCACCGCTCCCCCGCGCATCCGGACGCCGCGCGCTCAGCGCTGGTCGCCGCGCCGAGCACGCCAGTCTGGTGCCGCATGAGCCGTCGGGCCCTACTGGCCAACACATTGGTGCTTTTCTCAAGACCAAGCGCTCGCGCGCTTCCCCGGCCGCTTCAGGCAAAACGGCGGAATACCGGGACGATGTACAATCCGAGCACGCGCCGCGTCAAGCGCCCGAGCAACAGAACCGGGGAACAGAATGGACTTCATCGAAACACTGTCTGAAAGCGGTTGGGCGCGATCGCCATCGATTCGCGGCGCCCTCGTCGAGCGCGGACTCCCCATTCCGGACCGCGACTACCTCTCCACCGCATTCGACGAGTCGGTGTGGCAGGACGCCCGCGCTTCCTGCGGGCGGCTCAGCGAGCACTTCGCCAAGGCGCGTTATTCCGGCAGCGCCGTCTACGGACCGCTTCTCGTGCCGAATCCAGAGCGGTTCGACGTCCGCGCAGCGCTGCCCACCCACGTGCGCGAAAGCCAGCACGAGATCACGAAGCCGGATTTCGTTGACGAGCATTTGCCCCATGGGGCCGACCACGCCTGCCCGGAATCGGACTGGACGTTGTTCGCCGCACTCGTCTCTGAAGCGGGTATCGCCATGGGCAGCTACAACGAGGTCACGGCGGCGCCTTCCGGCGTCTACTCGGTCGGCGGTTGCGACACCCGCCTCCTGATGACGCGCCAGCTATGGTGTTCTTTAGTCTTGCAGAACCCTCTGCCGCCCGATTCAGAACTGCGCTCCCGCTGGACGTTCTGCCTGTTCGCCGGAGAAGAGACGGTCGATGAGCGCGTCGTGTCGGGGACCGTTCTCCACGGCCAGGTGCGCCAGCGGCTCGGAAAGGCGACCCGCGGCAGCGCCCCGGCGCGAGTCCGGCCAGCCCTCCGCATCGGCTGCTCCTCACGCTAGCGGGCGCTGGCGGCGGCGCGCCCAGCGGCCCGGGTGCCGCACGGACCGAACCGGCCCCTCGTGGGGGCGGGGTGGCCGCCCGTTTACGGGAGCGCCCGGTCGCCCCGGCGCCCCTCGCAGGGACCGCGGTCCTGGCCGACGGGCTCCGCCGTGGCCGGCTCAGCCCGCCTTCTCGTAGCGGGTGGGGATCGCGGTCTCGCCCTCGGAGAGCCTCCACGCCTGGTAGGGCAGCTCGTTGCGCGAGCGGATGTGGCGCTCCTGGGCGCGCGCGAGCGCCTCGCTCCCCCACATGCGCGGGTCGATCCCGCCATCGACGACCAGCGGGATCTGCAGGGGGCGCGCCCCGCGCGCCTGGAGCGCGTCGGCGGCCTCGTCGAGGGGGACGCCGACCAGCAGGAGCTCTTCCGCGGCGTACCCCTCCTCGCCGATGACGCGCCCGGCCACCTTCATGCCCCCGACCGTGGACTTCGACTCGGACTTCTTGGCGACGGGCACCATGCCGCCGCCCGAGTCCTCGCGCGCGACCACCTTGTACACGAGCGCGGCCGTGGGCACGCCCGAGCCCGTCACCAGCCGGGTCCCCACCCCGTAGGAGTCCACAGGGGCGGCGCCCAGTGCCGCGATCGCGTACTCGTCCAGGTCCGAGGTCACCGTGATCCTCGTGGACGTCGCCCCCATCGCGTCGAGCTGGCCGCGCACTTTGAACGCCTGCGCCACCAGGTCGCCCGAGTCCAGGCGCACCGCGCCGAGCTCGCCGCCCGCCGCGCGGGCCGCCTCGACCGCGTTGACGACGCCCTGCGCGACGTCGTAGGTGTCGACGAGCAGCGTGGTGCCCGGACCCAGGTTGGCGACCTGGGAGTCGAAGGCCGCGCGCTCGTCGTCGTGCAGCAGTGTGAAGGCGTGCGCGGCGGTCCCGATCGCGCGGATCCCGTAGCGCTTGGCGGCCTCGAGGTCGGAGGTCCCCTGGAACCCGCCGATGACGGCGGCGCGGGCCGCTGAGACGGCGGCGCGCTCGTGGGCGCGCCGCGCCCCCATGTCCATGCAGGGCCGCCCGTGGGCGGCGATCGTCATGCGCGAGGCCGCCGAGGCGACGGCGCAATCGTGGTTGAGGATCGACAGGAGGAGGGTCTCCAGCAGGGTGCACTCCGCGAAAGTGCCCTGGACGGTGAGCAGGGGCGAGCCCGGGAAGTAGCACTCGCCCTCGGCGTAGCCCCAGATCGTTCCGGAGAAGCGGAAGTCCGCCAGGTAGTCCAGCGCGCGCTCGGAGACGATCCCGTTGTCGCGCATCCACTCGATCTGCTCGGAGTCGAAGGTGAAGCGCTCGAGCGCCTCGAGGATGCGGCCGGTGCCCGCCACGACGCCGAACCTCCGCGTCGCGGGGAGCCTGCGCCCGAAGACCTCGAACACGCACCGCCGCTGGGCCGTGCCGTCGTGGAGCGCCGCGTCGAGCATGGTGAGCTCGTACATATCTGTGAGGAAAGAGGATGACGGTGAGGCTGCCATGTGACGAGGATACCGTGTTCGGCTGGTCACGAGTGGGGTGAAAACAGTATTCAAGACGCGCTGGGGACAATAGGCTTGGGACATGGCCACCACCGCTCCCCGCACAGACGCGCGCCCGCGGGCGCGCGCCGAGGCGTGGGCGCGCTCCTACGAGATCCCCGTGTGGCAGGCGGTCGTCTGGGACGACCCGGTCAATCTCATGGGGTACGTGACGGCGGTCCTCCAGCGCCACTTCGGCTACTCCCGCGCCAGGGCGCACGAGCTCATGATGCGCGTCCACACGACGGGCAGGGCCGTCGTCAACTCCGGACCGCGCGAGCGGATCGAGGCGGACGTGGTCGCACTACACACGTACGGCCTGCGCGCCACGATGGAGCCCGCGCCAGCGGGCGCCCACGCGCGCTGAGGGCACTGGGATGGGCCCCTTCGCACGCGACGGCGCGCACTACTCGGCGCGCATCGACCGGCGCTCGCTCCTGCTGCTGCGCCAACTCGTCTCCGAGATCCTCGTGGTCCTCGACGATCCCAGCGACGCCGAGGAGATGTCGATCATGGTGTCGGCGTCGACCGGTCCGGAGGTCAAGCGCGACGCCCCCGTCGAGCGCTCACTGGAGTTCCTGCTGCCGCCGATGAGCGCGGACGCGCAGACCGCCCAGTCGTTGCGCGCCCTGACCGAGGACATCGTGCGTTCGGACAAGTCCCGCCGCCTGCGCGCCTTCTGGCGGATCCTCGACGGGGCCGCGCCCGTGGCCGCCCGCGAGCGCCCCTGGGCCGCGGACTCCGACGAGGTGGACCTGCGCGTCAGGGCGGCCGACGCGTGGCAGTGCCTGGGAGCCCTCAACGACATCCGCCTGGGACTGGCGGGCGAGCTGGGGATGGAGACCGCTTCGGACGCGGAGGCGGTGGAGGCCCTGGCCATGAGCGAGCCCACGGGCGAGCACACGCAAAGCGTCGCCATAATCTATATGCTCGTTACCTGGTGGCAGGATTCACTCCTGACGGCCATGCAAGAGCACCACGAGGACTGAGGGTCACATACATGGACAACGCCCCGATCGGCATCTTCGACTCGGGCCTGGGGGGCCTGACCGTCGCGCGCGCGGTCATCGACAAACTCCCGGACGAAGAGGTCGTGTACCTGGGCGACACCCGTCACACGCCCTACGGCCCCCGGCCGGTCGCGCAGGTGCGCACCTACACCCTCGCATGCCTCGACCAGTTGGCCTCCATGGGCGTCAAAGCGCTCATCATCGCCTGCAACACCGCGACGGCCGCCGCGTTGGCGGACGCCCGCGAGCGCTACTGGGTGGACGCGGGCATCCCGGTCGTCGAGGTCATCACGCCCGCCGCGCGCCAAGCCGTGACGGCGACCAGGAACGGGCGCATCGGCGTGATCGGGACCCGGGCGACGATCCAGTCCGAGGCGTACTCCCATGTCCTGGCCGCGGTCCCCGGCTTGAGCCTCACCCAGCGCGAGTGCCCGCGTTTCGTGGAGTTCGTCGAGGCGGGGATCACCACCGGCGCGGAGCTCGAGGCCGTGGCCACGCAGTACCTGGCCCCCCTCAAGGAGGCGGGCGTGGACACTCTGGTCCTCGGCTGCACGCACTACCCCCTGCTCACGGGCGTGATAGGGCGCGTCATGGGAGAGGAGGTCGCCCTGGTGACCTCCTCCGAGGCGACTGCGAACTTGACCTACAACGAACTCGTCGACCGGGACCTGCTCCACGAGCCCCGGGGCGGCGCATCCCCGCGCCACCAGTTCTACTCGACCGGCGGGAGCGGGGACTTCGGGCGCCTCGCGCGGCGTTTCCTGGGCCCGGAGGTGTCATCAGTCCGCACGATGGACGTCGAGGGCGGAGCACTATGAGGCTCACGGTCGTCGGTGCGACAGGGTCGATGTCGGGTCCGGGCTCCCCGGCCTCGTGCTACTTGGTCCAGGCGGAGGGGCAGTGCCCCGTCTCCGGCCTGCTCAGGACCTTCTCCGTGCTCCTCGATCTGGGGCCGGGGTCCTTCGGCGCCCTGTGGCGGCACATGGACCCGTGCGGCATCGACGCCCTGTTCCTGTCCCACTGCCATGCGGACCACATGGGCGACATCATCTCCTTGCAGGTGCACCGCAAGTGGGGGCCGGCCAGGGATCTGGCGCCCCTGCTGCTGCTGGGGCCCGACGGCACCCTGGGCCGCGTGCGCCAGATCGAGGGCGCGGTGGGGCTGGAGGACTACTCCGGCGAGTTCGCCTTCGCCAGGGTCGATTCCGCGACCGTGGTCCGCGTGGGGCCGCTGCTGCTGCGCGCTTTCCCCGGCCAGCACTCCATCGAGTCGTACGGCGTCCGCGTGGAGGGGCCCAGCGAGGCCGACCCCGCCCGGACGGCCTCCCTGTTCTACACGGGGGACACCGACGAGTGCCCCTCCATCGTCAAGGGCGCGCGGGGCGTCGACCTGCTGCTGTCCGAAGTCGGTTTCACGGCCGCCGACCAGGTGCGCGGCATCCACATGGACGGCCTGCGCGCCGGGCGGGTGGCCGCCGAGGCGGGGGCGGGCGCCCTAGTCGCGACGCACATCCAGCCGTGGACCAGCCACGAACTGGTGCGCGCCGAGTTGGCGCGCACCTGGGACGGGCCCCTGAGCTTCGCCCGCGGGGGCGCCGTCTACGAGCTGTAGGGCGCGCCCTACTCGGTGAGGGTGGAGTCGTGGTGGCGCGTCCACTCCAACAGGTGCGCCGCGACGCGGGCGGCCGCCCCCGCCTCGTCCCACCCGTGGTTCTTGCGGCGCAGGAGGATCTGGCGCGTGCCCAGGGTCGGCAGTGGCGTGACGCGCATCCCCTCGAAGTTCGCCCCCGACAGGGCCATCGCGGGCAGGACGGTGGAGCCCACCCTTGCCCGCACGAGAGCGCGGGCGACGTCGTAGGTCGTGTACGTGTGCGGGGCCCAGTGCGTCGCGGGCAGTGCTTTCGTGATGCGGCGCATGACGTGGTCGCCCGTGGACCCGGGGGTGGTGCGCAGCCATGTGAGCTCGCCCAGGTCCGCGATGGAGCCGATGGCGGGGGCGGAATCAGGGGTGACCAGCACCCACGGCTCGTCGATGAAGGGGATGTCCGTGTAGCCGCGAGGCGCGATCCCGGGTTCCTCGTCGCGCTCGATCACCAGCAGGTCGAAGGCCCCTGTGCGCAGGCGCGCCATCCCGGGCTGCTCATCGGTCTCCTCGATGCGCAGATCCACGCCCGGCAGGTTCCCGTCGAGGGTGGCCAGCGCCGGGATCAGCGTGGAGCGGATCACCGTGAGGAACGCCCCGATAGTGGCGGTCCCCGTCACCTGGCCGGTCAGGGGCCGCAGCGCCTTGAGCGTCTCGGCGATCTCGGTGCTGATGCGCTCCCCGCTGTCGGCCACGATCCGGCCCGCGGGGGTGAGGACCGCGCCCGCGGTCGTGCGCTCGACCAGTTTGAGGCCGACCTCGTCCTCGAGTTTCTGGATCTGCTGGGAAACGGCCGAGGGGGAGACCATGAGGATGTCGGCGGCGGCGACGATGCCCCCCTCGCGCCCGACGGCCATGAGGAAGGGGAGCCTGCGGGGGTCGATGTCCATATCCGTCCTTCTTTAAGCGGTCCTTCATGATAACTATAGAACTATTCAATTGCGCTTGAGGGGTTAACGGGGCACCATTGTCGCCATGACAATCCCCTCTTTCGCGATCACACTTCTCGGCTGGCTCGGCGCCGCCGCTTCGATAGCGGCCTACTACCTGGTGTCCTCCAAGCGCTTCGCCCCCGACTCGTTGCGCTACCACTCACTCAACGTCACCTCGTGCGTGCTGCTCGCCACCGCGTGCGCCTCAACGGGGGCCTGGCCGTCGTTCCTGACGAACACGATCTTCATCGCCGTTGGCGCGCACATGATCTGGCGCGTGCGCGGCCGCCTCAAGAGCCGCGCCCTGCGGATTGCCCGGGCGTGCAGCCCGAGGCGGGCGCTGCGGGCCCTGCGCCCCGCACGGGCGCACTGACTGGGACGGGGCAGGCGAGCCGACCCACTGGGATGGGGGGCGCGGGGCGCGGGCATTGCCCGCGCCCCGCGGGTTCGCAGTCGGGAGTCCCATGCCCCCGCACCCGCCGAGTCCGGCCGAGCCGCGCAGCGGCCGAAGAACGGCCCGCGCCCCACCGGTTCCCCTCCAATGGTTGTTCATCGAATCGTCAAGATTCAGTCAGTGAGCAGAGCTTGAACACGCGTGAAGGAAGTGTCGATTGATTAGCGGGGAAACCAATGCCACTATTGTTGTGTCAGACGACTGACTGATCGTGCGGAACTCGACGAGGAGTAGACCATGTTCCACCGCATCCCCGAGTTGTTCTCCACCTTCCTCCGGCGGCACCGTTGGCGCCGCCAACAGCGCAACGACCTGCAGTTCTGCCTGGACCGGCCGATCTTCGGCGCACTCACCGCCAGGTGAGGGACGGCAGCCCCCTGCACGCGACGAGGACCGCCCCCGGCCACCGGGGGCGGTCCTGCGCTCCCCCGCCCTTCGTGGCACGCGCCGCTCCCCGTGCGGTCCCGCCGCACTCTGCGCGCATCCCTTCCGGCGAGGACGGCAGCCGCTGGCACAATGGGGGCAGTGCCCGGCCCACCCCACCGCTGGAGGAGGAAGAATGCCCATAGCCACAGTCTCCGCGACTTTCAACGCCCCCGTGGAACGGGTGTGGGGGCTCGTCACCGGAATGGACCCGTCGTGGCGCTCCGACCTGTCGTCGATCGAAGTGGTCGACGGCCTCCGTTTCGTCGAGGAGACCACCGAGGGCTACCGGACCTCGTTCACCACGACCGCGCGCGTTGAGAACGAGCGCTGGGAGTTCGACCTGGTCAACCGCCATATCGAGGGCCATTGGACGGGCGTGTTCAAACAGGAGGGCTCCGGCACCGCCGTGGTCTTCACCGAGGACGTCCGCGGCCGCCGCCTGTTCGTGCGGCCCTTCGTGCGGGGGTACCTGCGCCACCAGCAGGCCACCTACATCGAGGATCTCGGCCGCGCGCTGGCCGCGCAGGAGTGAGGGCGCGCGCTGCCCGGCGGGCACCCGCCCCGGAGCCGACCAGGGAGGCCCAGGACCGCCCGCCTACTGCGGCGCGCCTTCGATGATGTCGAGGACCGTCCTGGCCTCGCGGGCCGTGTACTGCCCCGGGGCGCTCGCCCCCCCGACGGAGGCGAAAGTGGCGGCGCCCCCCAGGGCGGCCCCCGCGAACCTGGTCGGCCCGCCGAGGCGCCCCATCGCGATGGCGATGACCGGGCGGTCGTAGGCCTCGCGCGCCCACGCCCCCGCCGTCAGCACGCGGGCCACGTCCCCCCCGCTGCGGGGCGCGCACGCGATCTTCAGCACGTCCGCCCCCGCGTGGTTCATGGCCGCGAGGACCCCGGCCAGCTCCTCGTCGCCCGGAGTCCCCCCGAAGTCGTGGTGGGAGGCGATGACCCGGGCGCCCGCCCGCTGCGCCTCCCGGACCAGATCCGGCCCGCCCTCGCGCCCGATCTCGACGTCGACGGCGTCGGCCATCCCGGCCAGCGAGGCGACGAGCGCGCAGTACTCCGAGTCGTCGAGGTGGGCTGCGCCCCCCTCCGAGGACGTGCGGACCGTCGCGATGAGGGGCAGGGCACTCGCCCCGAGCAGCGCCCCGGCCGTCGCGGTGAGCTCGCCGACCAGGTCGGGGGCCGCCGCGAAGGAGCTGCCCGCCAGGGCGCGGACCATCGAGTCGGCGCGCCACTCCACGAGGTCGACGGGCTCATCGCCCACGGCGGCGGCCTCGTCGAGCAGGCCGCCCCTGGAGCCGCTGGTGAGGGGCGCGATGACGCGGGTGCGCAGGCCCAGCTCGACCCGCCCGCGCGGCGGGCGTCCGATGTCCACGGTCCCGCGGGCGCGCGAGCGCGCTCCGCCTGTGCTCATTGCCGCCTCCTCCATCGCTCTTGCCACTAGTATCCGATCTCCGCCAAGTGGAGGCGTCCGCGTTCCGAATCCGTGAGGTAGGGGTGGTCGAGCCACCCGTCGGGCAGGTGCGGGGGCCTCTCCCCTCCTGCGCGCCCCCGTGGGCCGCGCGCCGCCTCGGGGAAGGGCTGGTCGGGGTCGAGGCCGGCGAGCAGGTCGTGCAGCTCCTGCAGCGTGGAGACCATGGACAGGGCGTGGCGCTGGGCTCCGCCGACCGCGAATCCGCGCAGGTACCAGCCCACGTGCTTGCGCATCTCCCGCATCGCGCGGGCCTCGTCCCCCTGGTCGGCGACCACCCATGCGGCGTGCCGCTCGATCACGGCGACCACCTCGGCCAGGGCGGGGCCGGCCGGGACGGGGGCGCCGTGGTAGGCGGCCACGATGTCGCGGAACAGCCAGGGCCGGCCCTGCGCGCCGCGCCCGACGCACACCCCGTCGCAGCCGGTCCGCTCCATCATCGCCATGGCGTCCCGCGCCTCGAAAACGTCCCCGTTGCCCAGGACGGGGATGGTGAGCGCCTCCTTGAGGCGCGCGATCTCGTCCCAGTGGGCGCGGCCCGCGTAGTGCTGGGCCTGGGTGCGCGCGTGGAGGGTGAGAGCCGAGGCTCCGAGGCGCTGGGCGGCGAGCGCCGCGTCCGTGGCCGTCTCGTGTGCGGAGTCGATGCCGATGCGGATCTTGACGGTCACGGGGATCTGCCGCCCGGCGCGCTCCCCCGCCTTCTGGCAGGCGCGCACGACGGAACCGACGAGGTCGACGAAGAGATCCCTCTTCCATGGCAGGGCCGCTCCCCCGCCCTTGCGGGTGACTTTGGGCACCGGGCACCCGAAGTTCAGGTCGATGTGGTCGGCGAGGCCCCTTCCGACGAGGAGGCGCGCCGCCGCGCCCATGACGGCGGGGTCGACGCCGTACAGCTGGATGGAGCGCACCCGCTCGACGGGGTCGGGGCGCACCATGTCGAGCGTGCGCGCCCCTTCCTCGACCAGGGCGCGGCTGGTCACCATCTCGGTGACGTACAGGCCCGCGGGCGCGTCCACCCGCGGGACGGCCCGGCGCCCGGCACCCGCCCGGGCCAGGTCCGCAGTGCCCTCGCGGCCGTCGGTCCCGGCCACCGCCTCGTCGCCACCGGTGCCCGGCCGCGCCGGATCGAGGGGGCGCAGCTCCTGCGGCAGTCCGGCCTCGCCGAAGAAGCGGCACAGGCGGCGGAAGGGCGCGTCGGTCACCCCCGCCATCGGGGCGAGGACGACCGGGGTCCACAGGCGCAGCGGCCCGATCCGCAGGGGGGCCGGGCCGTGCGCGCGGTGGGTGCCCCCCACCTCAGCAGCCGAGCCGCTCGACGAGGTAGGGCTTCACCTGGTCGAGGGGGATGCGCACCTGCTCCATCGAGTCCCGCTCGCGCACGGTGACCGCGTGGTCCTCGACCGAGTCGAAGTCGTAGGTGATGCAGAAGGGCGTGCCGATCTCGTCCTGGCGGCGGTAGCGCCGCCCCACGGCGCCCGCGTCGTCGTAGTCGACGTTCCACAGGCCGCGCAGCCCGTCGGCCAGCTCGGAGGCGGGGCCGGTCAGCTCGGGCTTGCGGGACAGGGGCAGCACAGCGGCCTTGACGGGCGCCAGGCGCGGGTCCAGTTTGAGGACGACGCGCTTGTCGACGCCGCCCTTGGCGTTGGGGGCCTCGTCCTCGTGGTACGCCTCGATGAGGAAGGCCATGAGGGAGCGGGTCAGGCCGGCGCTGGGCTCGATGACGTAGGGGGTCCACCGCTCCTTCGAGGCGGGGTCGAAGTAGCCGAGCTTGGCGCCCGAGGCCTGCGAGTGGACGGTGAGGTCGTAGTCGGTGCGGTTGGCGATGCCCTCGAGCTCGCCCCACTCGCCGCCCGCGAACCCGAAACGGTACTCGAGGTCGACGGTGCGCTTGGAGTAGTGGGAGAGCTTCTCCTTCGGGTGCTCGTACTCGCGCAGGTTCTCCGGATCGATGCCCAGGCCCACGTACCAGGCCTTGCGGTAGTCGATCCAGTACTGGTGCCACTCCTCGTCGGTGCCCGGCTCGCAGAAGAACTCCAGTTCCATCTGCTCGAACTCGCGGGTGCGGAAGATGAAGTTCCCGGGCGTGATCTCGTTGCGGAAGGACTTGCCCACCTGGCCGATGCCGAAGGGCGGCTTCTTGCGGGCCGCGCTCATGACGTTGGCGAAGTTGATGAAGATGCCCTGGGCGGTCTCGGGGCGCAGGTAGTGCAGGCCCGCCTCGTCGTCGACGGGGCCCAGGAATGTCTTGAGCAGGCCGGAGAAGGCCCTCGGCTCGGTCCACTGGCCGCGGACGCCGCAGTTGGGGCACGGCACGTCGGCCAGGGAGACCTGGGACTCCTCGACGCCCTTCTTCGCCGCCAGCTCCTCGACCAGCTGGTCCTCGCGGGCGCGCTTGTGGCAGTTGAGGCACTCGATGAGCGGGTCGGTGAAGGCCTTGACGTGCCCGGAGGCGACCCAGGTCTCGCGGGGGAGGATCACGGAGGAGTCGAGGCCGACCACGTCAGCGCGGCGGCGCACCATGTGGTCCCACCACTGGCGCTTGATGTTCTCCTTGAGTTCGACCCCGAGCGGGCCGTAGTCCCACGCGGAACGGGTGCCGCCGTAGATCTCGCCGCAGGGGAAGACGAATCCGCGGCGCTTGGCGAGGCTGATGACGTTGTCGAGGCGAGAGGCCACTGTTACTCCTTGGGTGCGGGCGCGCCTGGCTGGCGCACCGGAGTCGATACTATCCGACGCCGGGCGCTTCGTGCGCGCGGCTTCCCGGTCGGGGCGGCCCCGCGCCGCCCGGAACACAGCTCCCGGGAGTGGTTCCCGGGTTGCGCGCCTTCGCACCCAGGCGCACTGCCCCGCTCCCCTCCCCCGCCCCTGGCGCCCGGAGGGGCGGGAAGGGGGAAGGGGCGGGGAGCGGGGCGCGTCGATCACCGGGGGCGGCCGGGCCCGCCGGGGTCAGGCCATGCGGCGGATGTGGCCGGATGCGGTCAGCGGCCAGCCGGCGGCGCAGACCACCAGGGGGATGAGGCCGAGCAGCCAGTAGGCGGGGTGCATCGGGCCGAGGAGGCCGACCTTGTGGACGGTGGTGAGGACGAACCAGGTGATCGGCGCGCCGATGGCGCAGATGCCCAGCGGGATCGCGCCCATGAGCGCGAAGGAGCGCTTCCACAGCGACCCGACGCAGCGCCCGGTGCCCCCGATGAAGCGCCCGGCGCCATCGCAGGCGATCCACGCGACGATGACGAAGAGCCACGAGTCGACGCCCATCGGGTAGGTGGTCGTGCCCGTGAAGAACAGGAGGGGCTGGGCCGCGAGCAACACCCACCAGAAGATGGATCCCAGGAAGATGAGCAGGACGGTGGTGACGTAGGTCGATGCCGTGAGCGTGGGGCGGGAGGCGCCGCTGAGGGAGGCGGAGCGCATCCCGACGGTGGCGTTGACCGCCGCGGAGACGAAGATGAAGACGCCCGTCACGAAGGCGGAGTTCGTCTGGGCCTGGTAGATCTGTCCGTTGGACTCGCCGAGCGACAGGTAGACGATGCCGGTGACCAGGCTGTTGACGAGGAACTGCCCGACGAGGACCAGCAGGTACAGCACCACAGTGGGCCGCCAGTCGATCAGGCCCAGGCGCAGGGCGGAGGGGGAGGATTTGACGAGGTCGGGGGTCTGGGTGCTCATTGGTCGTTCTCCTGGATGAGGTAGGCGAAGGCGTCCTGGAAGGAGCAGGGCGAGGGGGTGAGGGAGTGGGAGGCGAGCTCGCGGTCGGTGACGCCGCGCCCGCGCAGGTCCACGACGATCTCGCGGGCCGATCCGAGTGTGCGGGACGTGATGACGGGAATGCCGGGGTGGTCGGCGAGGAAGCGTTCGACATCGGCGGCGTTGCCGGCGATCGCGCAGATGCGGGAGGTGAACTCGTCCACGCTCTCGTGGGCGATGACCCTGCCCCCCTTCAGCGCGATGACCTCTTCGGCGACGTTCTCCAGTTCGGAGACCATGTGCGAGGAGACGAGGAACACGCGCCGCGGGCGGCGCCCCTCCATGCTGTCCGCCGCCAGGGCGAGCAGCTCCTCGTAGAAGGCGTAGCGGGTGGGCACGTCCAGGGGCGCCTGGATCTCGTCGAGGACGGTGATGGGGGCGCCCGAGGCCAGCGCGATGGCGCCGGTGAGGATCGCCGCCTGCCCGGAGGAGAGCTTGCGCAGGTTCTTGCGGCGCCCAAGCTGGAACCCGAAGCGGGAGGTGTAGCGGTCGAAGAGCCCCTGGTCCCAGGTGGGCCGCAAGCGCGCGTAGTCGACCAGGACCGCGCCCGAGGAGTTGTCGAAGTCCCGGTTGGACGAGGCCATTATCGAGTACCCGAGCAGATCGTCGGGGACGAGCGGCGTCCCGTTGACGGACACGGTGCCGTTGGTGGGGGGCAGCAGGCCGGACAGGATCTGCATGAGGGTGGTCTTGCCCGAGCCGTTGGGGCCGACCAGGGCGGTGACGGTCGAGTCGCCGAAGCCGAGGGAGATGTCGGACAGCGCCTGTTCGGCCTCCCCGGGGTAGGTGTGGGCGATGGAGTTGAAGGTGATCATGAGTCTTCCTTGGTGTGGGGGCCTGCGTCGTAGGCGCGGACGTTGGTGGCGATGGTGTCGATGTCGAGGCCGAGGGCGAGTCCGGCCTCGACTGCGGGGTAGAGGGTTTCGTCGACGTAGGTCCTGCGCCCCTCCTCGACGAGCGAGGCGTGGGCCCCCTCGGCGACGAACATCCCGATCCCGCGGCGCTTCTCGACAAGGCCTTCGTCGACGAGGATGGCGAAAGCCTTCCCAGCCGTCGCGGGGTTGATGCGGTAGGTCGTCGCGTACTCGGTGGTCGATGTGAGCTGGTCCCCGTCGCGCAGCGCGCCGCGGAGGATCTGGTCACGGATGTTATCGGCGATCTGGACGTAGATCGGGATACCCGAGGTGAACGTTGGGGGCATGGGCACCTCCTCCCTTCATGTTCAGCGGTTCATTACATGACTAATTAACCACTGAACCAATGGAGCTGTCAAGCCGTCCGGGCGATATGACTCCCAGATCACATCGCGCGCCCATCGGCGGCCGGGAGCCGTTGGCCGCGCGGAGCCCTGCGCGTCCGCCACCTGCTCCCGAACGCAGAAGGGCCCCGGCCCCGTCCCATGGGAATGGGGACGAGGCCGGGGCATCGGGGCGCGGCAACCGACCGCGCTCCGCACCGCGCGGGGCGCCAGGGGCGGTCGCCGCCGCGGGGGCGGGGCGTCTACTCCTTGACGGCGCCCGAGGTCAGGCCGGAGACGATGTACTTCTGCAGGTACTGGAAGAGCAGGACCACGGGGATCGCCGCGATGACCGCGCCCGCGGCGAAGATGCCCCAGGGGGCGGTCCGCGAGTCCGAGGCCCACATGTACATGCCGACGGCCAGGGTGAACTCGGAAGGCTGCTGCAGGACGACCTTGGCGATCACGAAGTCGCCCAGCGAGGAGATGAAGCTCAGCAGGCCCACAACCGCCAGCACCGGGCGCACCAGCGGCATGATGATCGTCCAGAAGGTCTGGGCGTGGGTGGCCCCGTCGATCATCGCCGCTTCGTCCAAGGAGCGCGGGATCGAGTTGAAGAAGCCGTAGAGCAGGAAGGTGTTCGACCCCAGCGCCCCGCCCAGGTAGACGCAGATGAGGCCCAGCTTCGAGTTGAGGCCCAGGACGGGGAAAATGTCCTGGAGCCCCAGCAGCAGCAGGAAGAGGGCCACGAAGGCCAGCATCTGGGGGAACATCTGGACCAGCAGCAAGAAGGTCAGGGTGCCGCGCCGCCCGCGGAAGCGGAAACGGCTGAAGGCGTAGGCGGCGGTGGCGCCCATGAGGACCGTTCCGACCGCGGTCACCGATGAGACGATGAGTGAATTGAGGATCCACGCCCAGTACTGCGAGTACTTGCTGTCGGTGCCCAGGGCCATGTAGTTCTCCGGGGACACGGAGGAGAACAACTGGTTCGACCCGGTCAGCGTCGCCCCCGGGTTGAGGGAGACGGAGATGACGTAGAGCAGCGGGATCAGGCAGTAGATGATCGTGAGGATGGCCACGACGTGCCGCCAGCCGAGCTCCTTCCACCAGCGGGCGCCCTTGAGGGGGTGGTTGTCCTTGGGAGTCGCGCCCTTCTTCGACGCGGTCACTGTTGCGGCGCTCATCACAGCTCCTCGAGGGTCTTGGTCTGACGGAAGCCCAGCCAGGCGATCACGCCGACGATGATGAAGATGACGATGGACATGGCCGAGGCGAGGCCGTAGTTGGGCACCCCGGACTCGATGGCGATCTTGTACACCATGGAGATGAGGATGTCGGTCTCACCGACGGGCACCGACAGGCCCGGGTAATTGGGCCCGCCCTCCGTGAGCATGTAGATCAACGAGAAGTTATTGAAGTTGAACGCGAAGGAGGCGATCAGCAGGGGCACCGTGGACTGGAGGACCAGGGGCAGTTTGATGGACCACACGGTGCGCAGCCCGGAGGCGCCGTCGATCTTCGCGGCCTCCTCCACGTCGCCGGGCAGGGACTGCAGGGCGCCGAGGCACACGAGGAACATGTAGGGGAAGCCGAGCCACAGGTTGACGCCCAGGATGGACAACTTGGCCAGCCAACCATTGGTGAGCCACGGGATCTCCGCCCCGCCGAAGAACACCTGGTTGATGAACCCGAACTTCGAGTTGAGCATGCCCTGCCACACCAGGGTGGCCAGGAACGCGGGGAAGGCGTAGGGCAGGATCATCAGGGACTGGTAGATCTTGCGCCCCTTGAGGCGCTTGTCGGCGAAGACCAGGGCCAGGACGAGGCCAAGGGCGAAGGTCGTCAGGACCGACAGGGCCGCGAAGGCGAAGGACCACAGCAGCGCTTTGAAGAAGGGGCCCGCCAAGTCCGCGGCAGTCACCATATTCGCGTAGTTGCTCGTGCCGACGAAGACCCGCCAACCGGGATCCAGGGACTCCCCGGCGGCGGACTTGAAGTTGCCCGCCTTCTCGTCCGCGGTGTAGACGGTGCCCGACGACGTGTCGGTGATGGTGTCGGCGTCCGCGTCGTAGGAGAACGCGGACTTGGCCAGGTAGGCGCTGGAGCCGTCGTCCGTCTTGTAGAAGCCGTCGTTGGGATCGTTGGAGACGGGGACGGACAGGCCCGTGACCTCGCTCTGCCGGTTGAGCAGATCCGTGACGGTGAGGACCGTGTACCCGTCGACCTTGATCGTGGTCCCCGAGATCTGGGCGTCCACGTCGTGCAGGGGCGTGTCCTCGTTGCCGATCTGGAAGGTGCCGGTCGCGGGGTTCTGGACGACGAGGCCCAGGCCCGCCCCGTCCTCGACGACCGCGGCGGTGGTGTTGGCGGCGCCCGGGACGCGCTGCTCGGAGTTGCGCAGGATCGCGGAGACCGCGTCCTCCTTGGTGGAGTTGTGCCCCTGGCCGTAGTTGGTGAAGGACACGTAGGCGGTGTAGCCCATGACGAAGACCTGGTAGACGAGCAGGAAGACCATGCCCGGGATGAGGTACTTGGCGGGGACCATCCGCTTGGAGAAGTAGGTCCAGTTGAGGACGGCCAGCAGGACGGCCATGATGGCGATGATGCCCCATGACCGGACCGCGTAGGCGGTGAAGATGCCGTAGAGCCCGAGGGCGTCGATGAGCATCATGAGGACGAGTTTGACGATGAAGCCGGGCTTCATGACGTCGCGGGCGTGGGAGGGCGAGTATCCCTGTTTCGTGGTGGTGGCGTTGGGCTCAGCCATAGTTGTCTCCGGGAGCAGCTGCGGGCGGGAGGAGGGGCGGAGCGGACGGGGGCGCCTTACTGGGACGGCCCTGTCCGGCGAGGCGGTGGTGGGCGCCCCCGGGGGACTCGGCGTCCCCGGGGGCGCTCCAACTCACTTCTTGGTGATGGCGTTCTGGATGTTGGTGACCATCGCGGACCAGGCGTCGGCCGGCGCCTGCGCTCCGGAGACGATGGCGGCCTCAGTGTCGCCCCAGAACTCCCACACCGAGCGCATCGCGGGGATGGAGGGCGCCAGGGCGCCCTTCTGCGCGATGTCGGAGAACGCCTTGATGTCCTGGTCGCTCGAGGCGTCGGCGACCTCGGGCATCGCCGAGGCGCGCCCGCCGAGCTCCTGCATCTTCTTCTGGCCCTCGTCAGTGGCCAGGTAGTTGAAGAACTGCTTGGTCAGCAGGGTGTTGGCGGACTTGGCGGACTGGTAGAACATCTGGACGCCGACGAAGGGCTGGGCGTCCTGGCTGCCGGCCTTGGGGACGGGCAGGACGGACACGTCCATGCCGGCCTCGCGGAAGGCAGCCACGTTCCACGGGCCGGTGATCGTGTAGGCGGCCTTGCCGTCGAGGAATGCCTGCTTGGCGATGTCGGCGGTGATGGTGGTGTCGAGGACCTTGGCGTCCGCCTGCTCCTTCAGCCAGTTGGCGAAGTCCGTGCCGCCCTGCTCGCCGAGGGCGAGGTCGGAGGTGTACTCGCCGTTGGCGTCCGTCTTGAAGACCGGGGCGCCGAAGGAGGTCTGGAAGCCGTAGAAGTGGTAGGGGTCGCCGTGTTCGCCCATCTGGACGACGAAGGGGTACTGGACGCCGGCGGCCTGGCCGGAGGTGAGGGTGTCGGCGAAGGTCGCCGGGGTGTCGGTCGTGAGCTTGTTGTTGCGCACGAGGGCGACGGACTCGACGGCGTAGGGGACGCCGTAGGTCTGCCCGCCGTAGGTGACGGCCTTGACGGCGACATCGGAGAACTTGGACTTGTCGCCGAGGTCGACGGGGGCGACGACGCCGTTGGAGACGAGGGAGCCGAGCTTGTCATGGGCCATGACGATCAGGTCGGGGCCGTTGCCGGTGGGGACCTGGGTGGTGAACTCGGTGTCCATGTCGGACTCGGACTTCTGGACCACGCTGACGCTCACGCCGGACGAGGCGGTGAAGTCCTTGGCGAACTCCTCGACCTGGGAGTAGCGGGTGTCGTCCGCCCAGATCGTGATCGTGCCGGAGGCGCCCGCACCGCCGGCGGACTGGTTGTCGGTTGTCGTGCCGGACTTCCCGCCGCAGGCGGCCAGGGAGGCCGCGATTGCGAGGATTCCGAGCCCTGCGATGCCACGTCGCATGTCAACTCCTGTAGTGTCGTGCCGACCGCCTCCGTCAGCGGTCCGCTACCTCCGTACTGTAAGAGCACGGTATCGTTTCTGCAACAATTTTTCGGTTACATTAGCGTCACATTTTCAGCAAGAACGGGAACTGTTACATTGGTGTTGCAAGTTTCACAAGACGGCGACGGAAGGGCTTCGATGACGAAGAAACGCACGAGCATGGCCGACATCGCCACCCATGCGGGCGTCTCCACCGCCACCGTCTCACGCGTGTTCAACGGCGTCGGCCAGGTCTCGGCCCCCACCCGCATCAAGGTCCTCACCGCCATCGACGAACTGGGCTACGACCGCCCGGCCTCCGCCGCCCCGCCCTCGTCCCCCGGGATCGGCGTCATCGTTCCGGAGCTGACCAACCCCGTCTTCTCCGCCTTCGCGCACTGCCTGCAGGTCGAGATCGCCCACGCCGGCGGCATCGCCATGATCCGCTCGCAGACCCCTGGCGCCACCTCGGAGGCCGAGCACATCTCCTCGCTGCTGGCGCACGGGGTGGACGGCCTCGTCTTCGTCTCCGGCCGCCACGCGGACCACCTCGGCGACGTGTCGCCCTACCTGGACCTCGCCGGGCGCAACGTGCCCTTCGTGACGGTCAACGGCGCCCGGCCCGAGATCCCCGCACCCGACTTCTCCACGGGCGACGCCCTGGGGATACAGGCGGCCCTGGCCCACCTGCGCGAGCTGGGGCACACGCGGATCGCACTGCTGGGCGGGCGCACGCACGCCGTGCCCGCCCAGCGCAAGGCCCGGGCGTTCCGCGAGGCCATGGCCGCGGACTTCGGCCAGGACGACCCCGTCGTCGTCGAGACCTTCTACACCTTCGAGGCCGCGGCCGCCGCGACCCCCGACCTCATCGCCCAGGGCGTGAGCGCGATCGTGGCGGGGTCGGACCTGCAGGCGCTCGGCGCGATCAGCGCGCTGCGCGCCCACGGCCTGCGCGCCCCCGGGGACGTGTCCGTGATCGGCTTCGACGACTCCTTCCTCATGCCGCACCTGGACCCGCCGCTCACCACGGTGCGCCAGCCGGTGGCCGCCATCGTGTCCTCCGCCGTGCGCGCGCTCTTCGAGGCGCTGGCCAGCCGCGAGCCGCAGTCCCACGCCGACTTCACCTTCACGCCTGACCTCGTCGTCCGCTCCTCGACCGGGCGCGCCGCCTAGGGCCCGGGCACGGGATGTGGGGCGCGCTTCGTTCCACGCGCTCGCCTTGACACCCCGCCGACGGCTTGACGAAAATGATTCTCATGAACAAACGAGCTCTCCTCACACTGTGCGCGGCCGCCTCCGCGGTCGCCCTGGCCGCCTGCTCCGGCGGCACCGGGACCACGGCCGCCTCCGGGCAGTCCGACTCCCAGGGGCTGCGGGTCATGGCCTCCTTCTACCCGCTCAAGTACCTCACCGAGCAGGTCGGGGGCGCCCACGTGACCGTCACCTCCCTGACCCCCGACGGCGCCGAGCCCCACGACCTCGACCTCTCCCCCGCCATGGTGGACTCCATCGGGCGCGCCGACGCCGTCGTCTACCTCAAGGGCTTCCAGACCGCCGTCGACGAGGCGGTGGAGCAGCAGTCCCCGAAGACCGCCATCGACCTCGCGGACACCGTCACCCTCGTCAACGCCGGGGAGGGGTCGAACCACCCCGCCGACGAGGACGAGGAGGGCCAGTCCGGGCACGAGGAGGGCCACTCCCACGAGGGCCACGAGGAGGGCCACGAGGAGGGCCACGAGCACCACCACGACATGGCGAAGGACCCCCACTTCTGGCTGGACCCCCAGCGCATGGCCGACGCCGCGTCCTTCATCGGCGAGCAGCTGGCCGCGGCCGACCCCGCCAACGCCAACGACTACAGGGCCAACGCCTCCACCACCGCCGACTCCATGCGACAGCTCTCCGAGACCCTGAGCAACCGCACCGCCTCGTGCCAGTCGAAGACCTTCGTCACCGCGCACACCGCCTTCGGGTACCTGGCCGACCGGGCCGGCCTGACCCAGGTGGGCATCTCCGGCCTCGACCCCGACTCCTCGCCCTCGGCGGCGCGCCTGCAGGAGATCGCCGAGGTCGTCAAGTCCCAGGGCGTGACCACCATCTTCACCGAGTCCCTCATCGACCCGAAGGTCGCCCAGACGCTGGCCGACGACCTCGGCATCGGCACCGCCGTCCTGGACCCCATCGAATCGCAGGTCGATGCGTCCAAGGACTACGCCGCGGTCATGAACGAGAACATCGACGCGCTGGCGAAAGCCCTCAATTGCCAGTAGACGCCTCCCCGTCCGGGGCCCAGGGCGCGGGTGCCGCCACCACGGCGGCACCCGCCGTCGTCCGCGCCTCCAACCTCCACGTCGCGTGGGACATGGACCTGGTCCTCCACGGCGTCGACTTCGCCATACCCGCGGGCCAGGCCGTGGCCCTCACGGGAGCGAACGGCTCCGGCAAGTCCACCACCCTGCGCGCCCTGCTGGGCACTGCCCCCATCACGCGCGGCGGCGTCGAGCTCTTCGGGGCCTCCGTCGCCCGCCCCTCCGCAGTCGATTGGAAGCGCGTCGGGTACGTGCCCCAGCGCGTGTCCAGCGGCGGCGGCGTTTCCGCCTCCGCCATCGAGGTCGTCCGCTCGGGCCTGCTGGGCCCGCGCCGCTGGTGGGCCGCGCCCGGTGACTCCCGGGCCGCCATGGGCGCCCTGGAGCGGGTCGGCCTCGCCCACCGCGCTTCCTCCCCCATGGGCATCCTCTCCGGCGGCCAGCAGCAGCGCGTCCTCATCGCCCGCGCCCTGGTGCGCCGCCCCGACCTGCTCGTCATGGACGAGCCGATGGCGGGGATCGACGCGGCGTCGCGCGCCCGCCTCGCCGAACTGGTCGCCGAGGCGAAGCAGGAGGGCACCACCGTCCTCGTCGTCCTCCACGAGCTCGGCGAGCTCGGCCCCCTCCTGGACCGGGAGCTCCACGTCGCCGGCGGGCACATCTCCTACGACGGCCCGCCCCACCTCGACGGCGCCGACGAGGGGCGCCACGGCAACTGCCACGCGCCCCTCCCCCGCCCTTCCTCCCCCGGGTCCGTCGTCGACGACATCGTGGGGGGCCGCCGATGAACGGCTTCTGGGACGGCCTCGCCGCACTCGCGTCCTCCCCGATGATGCAGCGCTCCCTGCTGGCGGCGCTGCTGGTCGGCCTCACCGCCCCCGTCATCGGCACCTACCTGGTCCACCGGCGCCTCGCCATGCTCGGCGACGGAATCGGGCACGTCTCGCTGACCGGGGTCGCCCTGGGGTGGCTGGTCGGCGCCGCCGCCAACGCCTCGCCCGTCGACCGCTGGGCCGTGCCCGGGGCCATCATCGTGTCCCTGCTGGGCGCCGTCACCATCGAGGCCGTACGCCAGAGCGGGCGGACCTCCGGCGACGTGGCCCTGGCGATGCTCTTCTACGGGGGGATCGCGGGGGGCGTCCTGTTCATCGGCATCGCCGGGGGCACCTCCGCCCAGCTCAACTCCTACCTGTTCGGCTCCATCTCCACGGTGCGCTGGTCCGACATCACCACCATCTCCGTGCTCTCCGCGGCGATCCTGGCTCTGGGCGTCGGATTGGCGCCCGCCCTGTTCTCCGTGACCAACGACGAGGAGTTCGCCCGCTCCACCGGCCTGCCGGTGCGCTCCCTGTCCATGCTGATCGCCGTCCTGTCCGCCCTCACCGTCGCCGTGGCCATGCGGGTCGTCGGGTCCTTGCTGGTGAGCGCCCTCATGGTGGTGCCCGTCGCCATCGCGCAGCTGGCCGCCACCTCTTTCCGCTCCACCATGGCCCTGTCGATGGGGCTCGGCGTCGCCATATGCGTGAGCGGACTGACCCTGACGTACTTCGTCGACCTCTCCCCCGGCGCCACCATCGTGGTCATCGCGATCGGGCTGTACGCGCTCGGCTTCGCGCTGCGGAGTATCGTCGACGCTGTGCGGCGGGCACGGAGGATCGCGCGTTCGCGGGTCACTGACAACCACCCCGACCGCAGCGCGTGAGGAGGCGACATGCAGCGGATGACGAAGCAGCGCCGGGCGGTCCTCGACGAGCTCGGGCGCGTCCAGGACTTCCGCAGCGCCCAGCAGATCTTCGAGGACCTGCACACCCGCGGCGAGCGCGTGGGCCTCGCCACCGTCTACCGCTCCCTCCAGGGGCTCGCCGACGACCACCGGGTCGACGTGCTGCGCTCGGCCGACGGCGAGGCGCTCTACCGCGCGTGCGACTCCCAGGGGCACCACCACCACCTGGTGTGCCGCCGGTGCGGCGCCGCCGAGGAGATCGCGCAGGCGCAGATCGAGGCGTGGGTGTCCGCCGTCGCCGCCGAGCACGGTTTCACCGATGTCGTCCACTCCCTGGAGCTGTTCGGACTGTGCCGCTCGTGCCAGCGGGCGCGCGGCTGACGGCTTTTTCTGACACCCCTGGCCGACCGGCGGCGCCCGCCGTTAGGATCGTCCCGACGATGAAGGGGGTCCCACAGTGGTCGCGGCTGGTCTGGCGGGTTTCGCGCCCTCGTTCGCGCGCGAGGGGATCGGGTTGTTCCTCTTCCTCTTCGCGGTGGTGCTCCTGCGCGCGCAGGCCACCTACTGGCTGGGGCGCCTGGCCGCCAAGGGCGCCTCGTCGGCCGCCGGGGCCAGCGGCTGGCGGGGCCGGGTGAGCCGGTGGTTCGACGGCCCCGTGCCCCGCAAGGGCGCCGACCTGCTGGACCGCTGGGGCATGGTCGTCATCCCCCTGTGCTTCCTCACCGTCGGCGTCCAGACCGCCGTCAACGCCGCCGCCGGGCTGGTGCGCATGCGCTGGGGCGTGTACACCCTCGCCATGGTCCCCGGGTGCGTCCTGTGGGCGCTGCTCTACGGCTTCGGCATCTACGCGGTGTGGACGGCGCTCACCGCCTCCGTGTGGAGCGCCGCCGCCGTCGTGGTCCTGGCCTGCGCGGGCGCCTGCGCCCTCGTGATGCGCAAGCGGCGCGCGCGGTAACGTTCCACGTCGCTAGTTCATTGTTGGATTCTGGTAGGGTTAAGCACGACGCGTAAGGGTCCGACTCTTGCGAAGCTATGTTTTCAGCTGAAAAATGAACTGGCTCGGATTGCCGGTCCTTATGCGCTGGTGTTAACACTGAAGCGAAGCGCATCAATATCCGCACCAGTCCTCCAATACTGCCGGTTTTCTGAAGAAAGGTCAACACTTGAAGCCATTCGAGTGCGCACAGCATAAGGAGGAACGACTGTGATCGCAATTTCAATAGTTAGCATTTTGGTGGCAATAACCGGCTTAGTCATATCTTTGCCGAGCCATGCCGCGAACAGGCGCGCAGCTCGCGAAGCCAACCTGCGATCGGCTTGGATGACTTTCGCCAGAGATTCGGCTACCTTGGATCACGCGTATGCAGAAGGCACATCAGGAGGATTGCCGGCCCTCTCCCAAAGCCACAGCAAGTTCGGCGGACTAGTTGGGTATCCAGAATGGTGTTACTCAGGGGGCCGCCTTCGAACACTAAAGGACGGAATCAAGGAAACAGACGTAGTCTCGGATGAGGTGAAGCGTGACGACTGGATTACCCCCGAGTTGAGGAAGTCAAAGCTCCTCCCTTACCCCAAGTGGAACTTGATCACCAACTTGAGAGTAGTATCCGGAGAAGGCCCTCATTGGTCGTCCATGGTATTTGCCACCCATTCTATTGACGGGACCTATGAAACGGGATTCAGTTTCAAACTGTACGAAGGAGAGTTCTATGACTTTTTCAACACGAGCGTTGGAATGGGAGTGTTAGCCGCGTTTCACCACGCGCCGGGACACCCGGTTATCCCCGCTCTACGCCAGCTCAGGAACAGAGTCTGGGAAACCCACACCACCTCCGGCACGAAGTCCGTCACCACTCAGGGCTATTTTGCCCTTGCGACATTGGCGTGCCTCACGATTGTCGTTAATGACGAAGGCGCCCACATGCTCATCCACCGACGAGGTAACGAAGTTGCCGACAACAGACTGATGATAGGGCCCGTCCCCTCGGGATCACACTCCAAGTTCCTTGACACTGACGACCCCGTCACCTTTCTCGATACCCTCAAGCGAGAATTCGCCGAAGAATTGCTGGGCATTGACGAGACGGGGGAATCACCCCATAAGAGGATTGTCGACGAGGCCGTCTGCGGCCTCGTCACCCACAATAACACCTACTTACTGGGAGTCGGATTCTACCCCGTTCAAGGATATACGTCGGTATTAACGATGTGCGTGATAGACGAGCGCAGCGCCTCCGTGAAGGCTTGGATGTCCGACCATCAAGTCGACTCTACCATAGACGCATTTAGGTCAAACTATGAAGGCACCATGCTGTCAGTACCATTCGAACGCCAGGAAATCGGCGTTTTTCGGAGAATCCATAGAAGGACCCCCTGCCTTGGCGAAATCGCGCGAATCATAGACGAGCACTTCGACGACATCGAAGAGGAGGTAATGCGCAAAAGAGATCTATGACGATTCAATGAATTCCCTCGGTCCACCATGCGCATCCATCAGACTGTCTGGCACACTATGTTCTAGCAGCAACATTGAGCCACGGAACGACTATTTTCGCACATCTGAGCAATCGTACGACGAACACGGTTTCTCGGCTCTTCAACGCTCAGGTTATGACAAGATACTAGGCGGCATAGAACGTCTATCCCGGAACAATCCAGGGCCAACGGTGGTGTCCTTATTCTTGTTCGTTTCGTGCCCCAAGGGCTGCGGAGGTGGGCAGGACTTGCAGGCTATGACGACCGGAATGACGCCCCGCGCACAAGGATCGGAATTACACAAGCCGCCACCGCGCATAACAACAGGATCCACCACCCAATGCACGAAGCGATGTCGAAATAGGGGCCCTTGTGCTGCACCTGGGAAAGGCGGAAGGAGAAGAAAGAACACCGCCAGCCCGCCGCGCTCAGCTGCCGCGCACGCGGTCCACGGCCCCGCCGAAGCGGCGCTCCCTGCCCGCGTAGGCCAGCAGGCAGTCCCACAGCTCGCCGCGGTCGAAGGCCGGCCAGGGGGTGTCCACGAACATCATCTCCGCGTAGGCCAGCTGCCACAACAGGTAGTTGGAGACCCGCTGCTCCCCCGAGGTGCGGATCATGAGGTCCACGTCGGGCACGTCCGGCAGGTAGAGGTGGCGCGCGAAGGACCTCTCGGTCACGCCCCTGGGCGAGAGCCTGCCCGAGGCGGCCTCCTGCGCGATGGCGCGCGCGGCGTCGGCGATCTCGGCGCGCCCCCCGTAGTTCACGCACATGACGAGGTCGAGGGCCGTGTTGTGCGCCGTCGCGCGGTCGGCCTTCTCCAGGGCGCGGATCACCGACTTCCACAGGCGGGGCCGGCGCCCGCTCCACCTCACGTGGACGCCCCACTCGCGCAACTGCCCGGTGCGCCGCTCCAGCACGTCGCTGGCGTAGTTCATGATGAAAGAGACCTCGGCGGGCGAGCGCTTCCAGTTCTCCGTGGAGAACGTGTAGACGCTGAGGTAGCGCACCCCCGCGTCGATGGCCCCGGCGATGGTGTCCATGAGGGCGTACTCCCCCGCCCTGTGCCCCTCGACGCGGGGCAAGCCGCGGCTGTTCGCCCACCTGCCGTTGCCGTCCATGACCAGGGCGACGTGCGCGGGGACCTCGCCCTTGGCGAAGACGGGCGCGGGCGCCTCCCACTGGCCCGGCCCCGCCAGCGGCGCCCAGGGGTCCGAGGGCGCCCGGTCCATGGGCGTGGGACGGGGCCCGGGGGGCGCCGTGGGCTCGCTCATGCGCGGCTCCTTTCGAGGACCTGGAGCGAGCGGAGCCTGCGCTCCAAGTGCCATTGGGTGTAGGAGGAGACAAGGCCGGCGGCCTCGGGCCGCGCGTAGGCGGCGGCGCGCCCGGCGCCCGCCCAGTCCCCCGACAGCAGGTCGCCCATGAGCGCCATCGCGTCGGGCGAGGGGGAGGCCGCGCCCGGGGGCCTGCACGCCGCGCACACGGCGCCGCCCTCGGCGATGGAGAACGCGCTGTGGGGCCCGGCCGCGCCGCAGCTCGCGCAGTCGTAGCACGAGGGCGCCCAACCGGCCAGGGCGAGGGCCCGCAGCAGGTAACTGGTGCGGATGAGGGTGGGGTCGTGGCGGCGCTTCGCCAGCGCGTGGAGCGCGCCGAGCAGCAGCAGGTACTGGGAGTGCCCCGCCGCATCCGAGTCCGCCGTGAGGCGCTCGGCCGCCTCGACGATCACCGTGCCCGCCACGTAGAGGTCGTAGTCCGCTGCGATGGCGTCCCCGTGCAGGGCCAGGGACTCCACCTGCGTGATCGTGTCGAGGCTGCGCCCCCGGTGGGCCTGGACGTCGACGACGCTGAAGGGCTCCAGGCGCGCCCCGAACTTCGACGAGGTGCGCCGCACGCCCTTGGCGACGGCGCGCACCTGCCCGTGCTCGGCGGTCAGCAGCGTGATGATGCGGTCGGCCTCGCCGAGCTTGTGGGTGCGGAGGACGATGGCCTCGTCGCGGTAGGACTTGAGCACCCCGCCATTGTGGCACCTGCGGGCGCCCGGCGCCTCGGCTGCGCCCGCCTCAGGCCCAGTCCGGCAGGACGCGCACGCCGCCCTTGTCGGCGGAGGCGGCCAGCATGCCGTAGACGCGCAGGGCGTCGGAGACCTGGCGGGGGCGCGGCTTCGACGGCCTCCACGGGGCGGGGCCCTTCTCGGCGCGGCGGCGCTCCAGCTCCTCGTCGGGGACGTTGACGCGCAGCAGGCGCCGGTTCACGTCGATCTCGATCTCGTCGCCGGTGCGCACCAGCCCGATCGCGCCGCCCGCGGCCGCCTCGGGCGCGATGTGCCCGATGGAGATGCCCGAGGTGCCCCCCGAGAAGCGGCCGTCGGTGATGAGCGCGCACTTCTTCCCCAGGCCCAGGCCCTTGAGGTAGGACGTGGGGTAGAGCATCTCCTGCATGCCGGGACCGCCCTTGGGGCCCTCGTACTGGATGACGACGACGTCGCCGGGCTGGACCCTCTTGGCCAGGATGGACTCGACGGCCTCCTCCTGGGACTCGACCACGAAGGCGCGCCCGACGAAGTGGAAGAGCTCCTCGTCGATGCCCGCGCTCTTGATGACGGCGCCGTCCTCGGCGATATTGCCCTTGAGGACGGCCAGGCCCCCGTCCTTCGTGTAGGCGTGCTCCACGGAGCGGATGCACCCGCCCACGGCGTCGGTCTCCAACGACTCGAAGAGGTTGGCCGTGGAGAAGGCGCGGGTCGTGCGCACGCCCCCGGGGGCGGCCAGGTAACGGCGCTCCGCCTCGGCGGAGGCGGTGCCGGAGCGGATGTCCCACTGCCCCAGCCACTGGTCGAGGGAGTCGGAGTGCACCGAGTGGACATCGCGGTTGAGCAGCCCCGCGCGGTCCAGCTCGCCCATCAGCGCGGGGATCCCCCCGGCGCGGTGGACGTGCTCGATGTGGTAGGTCGTGGAGTTGGGGGCGACCTTGCACAGGCACGGGACGCGGCGCGAGATGGCGTCGATGTCGTCCAGGGTGAAGTCGACGCGCGCCTCGTGGGCGACGGCGAGGATGTGCAGGACGGTGTTGGTGGACCCGCCCATGGCCACGTCCAGGCTCATGGCGTTCTCGAAGGCGCTCTTCGTGGCGATCGAGCGGGGCAGCACGGACTCGTCGTCGCCGTCGTAGTAGCGCCGGCACATGTCCACGATGCGGGCCCCGGCCTCGACGAAGAGCTTCTTGCGCTCGACCTGCGTGGCCAGGGTGGTGCCGTTGCCGGGCAGGGCCAGGCCGATGGCCTCGTTGAGGCAGTTCATGGAGTTCGCCGTGAACATGCCCGCGCACGAGCCGCAGGTGGGGCAGGCGTTGGCCTCCACCTGGGCGAGCTCGAGGTCGCTCACGGAGTCGTCCACGGCCATGACCATCGCGTCGATGAGGTCGAGGCGGTGCTCGACGACGCCGTCGACCTGGGCGCCGGACTCCATGGGGCCGCCGGAGACGAAGACCGTGGGGATGTTGAGGCGCATCGCGGCCAGGAGCATCCCGGGGGTGATCTTGTCGCAGTTGGAGATGCACACGAGGGCGTCGGCGCGGTGGGCGTTGACCATGTACTCGACGGAGTCGGCGATGACCTCGCGGCTGGGCAGGGAGTAGAGCATGCCGTCGTGGCCCATCGCGATCCCGTCGTCCACGGCGATGGTGTTGAACTCCTTGGCGACGCCGCCGGCCTCGCGGACCGCGCCCGCCACCAGGGACCCCATGTCCTTGAGGTGGACGTGCCCGGGGACGAACTGGGTGAAGGAGTTGGCGATGGCGATGATCGGCTTGCCGAAATCATCGTCCCCCATGCCCGTGGCGCGCCAGAGGGCGCGGGCCCCGGCCATGTTGCGTCCCTGGGTGGAGGTCGCGGAGCGGAGTGGGCGGCTCATCATCTGGCCTTTCTAGTCTCGATACGCGGACAACATTAGGAGCGGCAGCGCCCCGGCGCGCGGCGGTGCGCGCCCTGCGGACGGGGGCGGGGCCGCTGCGCCGCCGTTCTGCGCGGTTTCCGCGCCCCCGCAACCGGTGTGTGAGGTTGGACCACTGGGTGGACACCGCGCGCCCGGCGCCGGGAAAACGCAACACCGGGCGCAGCAAATACGCGCGGCCGCCCGCGGGGCGACACCCAGGCGCATTTTGGACCGCCCCCCGCGCCGTGCCGCCTGGATGGGGCGAGACTCAGACGGATTTTGGACCGCCCCCCGCGCCGTGCCGCCTGGGTGGGGCGAAGCTCAGACGGATTTTGGACCGCCCCACCCGCAAGATGCTTCACCCAGCTGTGGAAGCGGTACTCCCACACCCGTGGTTCGGTGGCGCTCCAGGGACGTGGTTCGGTGGCGTTTTCCGCGCCCATGACCGATCGCATGGGGCAGGCAACCACCTATTGGGGTAGGAAAATCGCCTACCCCAATGCACAGTTTCCTACCCCAATGCCCGGGCCCGGGGCGGGCGGGGCCCGGTCGCCTGTCTGGAGGTCCGAAATGCGTCTGAGTTCCAGGCTCGAACGGGGGCTGGTCGAGCGCATGGTCCAAAATGCGTCTGAGTCTGCCCGAATTCGCCCGGATCCGGCTCAAGTCGCGAAACTGAGACGCATTTTGGACCACCCCCGCGCCATGCCGCCTGAACGGGGCGAAACTCAGACGGATTTTGGACCACCCCCGCGCCATGCCGCCTGAACGGGGCGAGACTCAGACGGATTTTGGACCGCCCCACCCGCAAGATGCTTCACCCAGTTGTGGAAACGGCGCTCCCACCCCCGTGGTTCGGTGGCGCTCCAGGCGCACGGTTCGGTGGCGCTTTCCGCGCCCGCGCCCGATCGCATCGGGGCAGGCAACCACCTATATGAGTAGGCAACCACCAGGCTCTTCGCGGGCTTCGCCGGGGCACAACCACCCATTGGGGCAGGCAACCGCCTATTGGGGTAGGCAAATTGCCTACCCCAATGCACAGTTTCCTACCCCAATGCCCGGGGCAGGGGCCAGACAGGACCCACCGCACAGCAGCGCCCGCCCCGGGACGCAGAGGAGGACCGGAAGCGCGGAGGCGGCCTAACTTGATCTGCACAGGCAGGGCGCCAGGCAGGGGCAGGCGACCCGGGCCCACCGCACAGCAGCGCCCGCCTCGCGGCGCCGACCGGGAGCACCCGGGGCGATCACATTGGCTCAGTGCGCGGACCGGGCCGCCACCGCCTCCCCCGTGCCGCCTAGGGTTGGGGGCACTCGACGAAAGGACTGTGGAATGACGATCCGCACCACGCACGTTGGCTCACTGCCCCGAAGCCAGCGCCTCCTCGACGCCAACCGGGAGCACCGCGCGGGGGCACTGGCCGACGCCGACTTCTCTGCCCTGCTGCAGGAGGAGGTCGACGCCGTCGTGGCCCGCCAGGCGGGCATCGGCATCGACGTCGTCAACGACGGCGAGTACGGGCACGCCATGCTCGACACCGTGGACTACGGCGCGTGGTGGACGTACTCGTTCTCGCGCTTCGGGGGCCTGTCCTTCGAGGACGTGTCGCGCTTCGACGTGAGGCCGCCCGCCGGGCGCGACGGCCGCCTGTCCTTCTCGTCCTTCGCCGAGCGCCGCGACTGGGTGCGCTTCGCCGACGCCTACGCCGACCCGGACTCGGGGATCCACATCGCCAACCGCAACCCCGTGGCGTTCCCGACGATCACCGGAGCACTCACCTACATCGGGGAGCAGGCCGTCGAACGCGACATCGCGGGCGTCTCCCACGCCCTCGAGGCGGCGGGCAAGCCCCTGTCGGACGGGTTCGTCGCCGCGATCTCCCCGGGGTCGGCCGCGCGCGTGGCCAACGCCTTCTACGAGGACGACGAGGCGGTCGTGTGGGCGTGCGCCGACGTGCTGCGCGAGGAGTACAAGCGGATCACGGACGCGGGCCTGACCGTGCAGATCGACGCCCCCGACATCGCCGAGGGCTGGGACCAGATGAACCCCGAGCCCAGCGTCGCCGACTACCGGGCGTTCTGCCGCGTGCGCATCGACGCCCTCAACCACGCGCTGCGGGGCATCGATCCGTCCCTGGTGCGCTTCCACGTGTGCTGGGGCTCGTGGCACGGCCCCCACACCACGGACATCCCCTTCAAGGACATCGTGGACCTGGCGCTGGCCGTCGACGCCAACGGCCTCAGCTTCGAGGCGGCCAACGCCCGCCACGCCCACGAGTGGACGATCTGGCGCGACACGCCCCTGCCCGACGGCAAGTACCTGGTCCCCGGGGTCGTCTCCCACTCGACGAACGTCGTGGAGCACCCGGAGCTGGTCGCCCAGCGGATCCACCAGTTCGCCGACATCGTCGGGGACTCCCGGGTGGTGGCCTCCACGGACTGCGGCCTGGGCGGGCGCGTCTACCCGTCGATCGCGTGGGCGAAGCTGGAGTCCCTGGCCGAGGGGGCGCGCCTGGCCTCCCGGTGAGGGCAGCCGCGCAGAGGCTCCGCAGGTTCACAGCAACCATCGCGAACTCCCAGGGTTTTCCCAGGGGACGCTGAAGCGGCGCACAGTTCGCGCCGTGAGAATTGAAGTGTTTCGCAGCCCCCTTCACCGGTGGCCGCGCCCCGCGGACGGGGATCGCACGTCCGCCGGGCGGACCGGTGGAGGGGGTTGCGAACGTCCGGGCACTGCCGCTCCGTAGCCTTCCCTTCACCCGTTGTCATTCGAGGGGATATCGGATAACCTCGGAGGAGGCTGGTCGTCGTCGCTGCGATCACATGAGCCTCGAAGGAGACGCCATGAGGGCCATCGTCACCACTGGATCACTGGCACCGGGCGGGCACAGCAGTGGGCCGCCCATTGGCCGGGGCGCGGGAGCGGCGCGGAGGGCGTCCGGCGCGCTCGCGCTTCTCGCCCTGGTGTGCGCCCTGTGCGCCTGCGGCGGCCAGGCCCGCACCTCCGTGCAGTCGGGCCCGGGATGGGACGCGGAGTTCGAGCAGGCCCGCGCGGAGTACCAGGGCAACGACTTCGTCTTGAAGATCCTGGAGGACAACACCATCACCGAGGAGGAGATGCGCGCCGTCGAGGACGCCAATATCCGGTGCCTGGAGGACCACGGGGTCGTGGGAGCGCGCTACGAGAATGGAACCCTCGCCGTATCTGGGACCTCGGACGACCCCAATGAGTACGAGACAGAGGTCCGCAAGTGCGCGGGCATCAGCGGCGAGCCCTTCGTCCAGATGGCTTACCATTCCATGAAGGTCAACCCCACGAACGCGAGGTGGGCGGACCTGGTCGCCCCCTGCCTGGTGAGGAAGGGAGTGGTGGACCCCTCCTTCTCTGGCGACGACTGGGAGCGCGCCGGGCAGAACGCCGCGGAGTCGAACAGGCCCATCGAGGAGGTGATCGAATACACGAGCACCGAAGACGCATTTGTCCTAGCGATGAGGGAGTGCTCAGAAGATCCGAACCAGTAGGCCCTGCCGCCCCCGGCCCCGCGACCGCCTGCGCTGGGGGCTCCCTTCCGACGTCGAACCCACGCTCCTGCGATTCGCCCGCGCCGGGGCTCCCCGCCGTAACGGGCCCGGAGCGGGGACCGCCTCGGGCAGCACCGCAGCCCACCACGCGCACCACCCCACCCACCGCCAGGAGGACAGATGAGGAAACCCCAGGGCCGCGCCCTCCGCCTGCTGGGAATGGGCGCTTTCACGGCCGCCCTCGCATTCGCCCTGGGCACCACGGTGGGCGTCCTCGTGGCGCGGCCCCCCACTCCCGAGGCCCTGAAGCCCGGCCAAGCCCCCACCTCGGCGCCCGTCTCCCAGCGCGAGTTCGCCGACGAGCGCTCCGTCACCCTCACCATCAGCGCCACGGGGGAGCGCGCCCTGCGCTCCCCCGCCCAGGGCCGCCTCACCTCGCTGGGCATCAGCGCCGGGACGCCCGTGGATTCCGGCCAGGTCGTCTGCGCCATCGACGGACGGCCCATCGCGGCCCTGGCCACGTCCACCCCCCTCTACCGTCCCGTCGAGGACGGGGCGCGCGGCGACGACATCGCCGCACTGAACGCCGAGCTCGCGCGCCTGGGGTACGCCGCCCCCGCCTCGGACGCCGTGGACTGGAGGACCCGGCGCGCCCTGTCCCTGGTCCTCGGCGTCGATGACGGCGCCGGGGGCGTGCCCGCCTCCTTTTCGCCCGACAGCTTCCTGTGGATCCCTGCCCCGCAGGTCACGCCCACCGGCGTGCCTGCCCACCTGGGGGACGCTGTGGACACCCAGACCAGCCTCGTGGAACTGGCCGACGCGGGGGCGCCGCCGCGCCTCACCATCCCCCAGGACGCCCAGCCCGGGGCGCGCGTGATACTGCTGGGCTCCCAGGCGCTCCCGGTTCCCGGTGACGGCGTCATCACCGATCCCGGCACCGTCTCGGCGATCATGGACTCCCCCGAGTACGCGGGGCACGTCGCCGCCAAGGGCGCCAACGCCGGCGATGGCGCGCAGCTGTCCGTGAAGTGGCGCCTCGCCGAGCCCCTCACCGTGTCGGTCGTGCCGCCTGCGGCCGTGGGCGGCACCGCCGGCCGCTCCTGTGTGTGGCAGGGCGGCGAGGCCGTCGAGGTCACGGTGGTCGGCTCGCAACTGGGGCAGACCTACGTGTCCTCCGACACCGCCCTGGACTCGGTGGACCTCGGCACCGAGGGGCGCGCGTGCCCGTAGAACTCGTCGGCGTGGGCCACCGCTTCGGCTCCGGGCCGTGGCTCTTCCGCTCAGTGGACGCGCGCGTCGAAGCAGGATCGGTGGCCGCCGTGGTCGGCCCCTCCGGCTCGGGCAAGTCCACCCTGCTGGCGATCTGCGCCGGGTGGATGCCGCCCGCCGAGGGCACCGCGTGCACCAGCGGACCGGCCCGCCCGGACCGCCCCCCGCGGATCGCGTGGGTCTTCCAGAACCCCCACGGGGCGCCCCACCGCACCGCGCTCGACCATGTGGCGCTGCCCCTGCTGGCGCGCGGGGTCCCCACCCGCGCCGCCGACGAGCGGGCGAGGCTCCTGCTGGAGGAGTTCGGCCTGGCCGGGGCCGCCGACCGCCCCTTCTCCACCCTGTCCGGCGGAGAGGCCCAGCGCCTCCTCATGGCGCGCGCCCTGGCGGGCTCGCCCGATGTCCTGCTGGTCGACGAGCCCACGGCGCAGCTCGACCAAACCACCGCCCACCGCGTCGCCGACGCCCTGACGGCGCTGCACGCGCAGGGCACCGCCGTCGTCATCGCCACCCACGACCCGGCGGTGCGCGACCAGTGCGACCAGGTCATCGACCTGGGCGACGAGCGCTACAGGGGCGGTGGGCGATGAGGGGGCGGGAAGCGCGGAGCACCGGGGAGGGGGCGGCACCGGGCCGCGGGGCCGGGGAAGGGACGGCACCGGGCCGCAGGTCCAGGGAACGGTCGGCGCGCGGCGGCGGGGAGGAGCCACCGGCCACGCGGCGCCCGGACGGGGAGGGCGCGCCGGAAGCGGGCTCGATGACGTGGGGCGCCCTCGTGCGCGAAGTGTGGCGGGACATCGCGACCGGCACCGCCAGGGCGGGCATCCTGAGTGCGCTGTTCGCCCTGCTGGTGTGCGGCCCGGCGCTGGTGGACTGCGCCCAGGTGGTGGGCATCGGGGCCCAGGCCGCGCGGTTCCGCGCCTCGTTGGCGTCCGTGCGGGTCTTCGAGGCGAAGGGCGCCATCGACGGTGCGGCGTGCCACGCCCTCGGGCGCATCCCCGGGGTCCGAGCGGCCGCTGTGCGCACGGCGGAAACAGGTGTCCGCGCCGCCGCGCTCCCCGCCTCGTCGATCCCCCTTTACGAGGCGACGCCGGGCATCGGGGCCATCGTGCGCGCCCCGGGCGCTCCCACTACGGGCGTCCTCGCCTCCGAGCAGGTGGCAGCGGCCCTGGGGCTGCGGCCAGGGTCGGCGCTGGCGCTCACCGGGGGAGACGCCGAGGTGGCGGGCGTGTACCCGTGGGACGAGGGCGACGGGCGGCGGCCGGGGTTCGCCTACGCGGTCATCGCGCCCGTGCCCGCCCAAGGGGTTTTCGACGAGTGCTGGGTGGAGTCCTGGCCGATGAGCACGGCGATCTCCCCGCTGGCGCGGACTGCCGTCATCCCCGACGGCGAGCCGGAAGTCAAGGAGGGCGCGTTCAACGCATCGCTCGGCGCTTCCTTCGACGGCGATGCACTCCTGCGCGGCAGGCTCACCCGGTGGGCGCCGCTGGTCTCCGCCGTCCTGGGGGCGCTGGTGGGAGCCGGGGGCGTGTGGGCGCGCCGTTTGGAGATCGCCTCCGCCCTGCACGCGGGGCTCTCGCGCGCCGACGCTCTCCTCATCCAGACCTGCGAGGCGCTGGCGTGGACCGCGTCGGGCACTGTCATGGCCCTGCCCGCCGCCACCATCGTCATCGCGGGCGCGCAGTCCCCCGAGGCGCCCGGAGTGTGGGCCATCGTCTTCCTGGAAGCGGGCGCGGGGTTGCTGGCCGCCCTGCTGGGGGCGGTGGCCGCCACCTGCCTCGTGCGCGAGAAACGCCTGTTCGCCTACTTCAAGCGCCGGAGGTGAGGGGAAGTGCCCCGCGGGCGCCGGAGGTGACGGGAAGGGCCCGCGGCGCCAGAGGGCTGTACACTTACCCCATGACCGCCCTGGTGATCCAGAACGACCCCGTCGCCCCACTCGGCCTGCTTTCCCGTTTCCTCGACTCCCCGCGCGTCCTGCGGGCCTGGGAGGATCCGGGGGCGATCGCCCCTCTGGTCGAGCGGGTCCGCGCCGAGGGCGCGCCATTCGACTCCCTGGTGGTCCTCGGGGGGACTGCCGACGCCCACGCGGACGGGAAGTGGCCGTGGCTGCCGGACCTGCGCGCCCTCATCGCGGCGTGCGCGGGGGCGGGAGTCCGGGTGCTCGGCGTCTGCCTGGGCGCGCAGTTGGCGGCAGTGGCCCTGGGCGGCCGCGTCGACGTCGGAGCGCCGCTGGGCCCCGAGTGCGGGGTGACGCCCATCAGTTGGACCGGGGACGCGCTCTCGCACGAGGACCCGTTGATCCGGTGCCTCACGCGGACGCGCGTCGTCTTCGAGGACCATGGCGACGCCATCGGCGAGGCGCCGCGGGGTTCCCAGGTGCTCGCCGTCTCGGAGAAGTATCCGCAGGCGTTCCTCGCGGGCAGTGTGCTGGGCGTGCAGTTCCACCCCGAGATCACCGAGCCCATCGCGCGGCGGTGGCAGGAGTCCAACGAGGGCACCGACACGGAGCGCGTCATCGCGGGCTACCGCGCCCACGAGGCGGAACTCGCATCGACCTGCGAGGCGCTGGCGCAGTGGGTGGCGCGGGCCCCGGTCCGGCCCAGCGGGGGCGGGCCCGCTGCGGCGCTGGGCTAACGAGTAGGGGGCGACTCGGAAGAGGAACCCTCACGGCGACCGGGCGCCGGCCCCGTTCCGCGCATCATGGCGTCCGTGCGGGGCCCGCGCGCACGCGGCCCGTCCCGGACTCCGGACGAACCGCGCCGACACGCCCGCCATGCCGCGCACGCGGCCCTCCCGGGCGCCGGGGAACAGGGCTGAGGGCCTGCGCGGCCCGTCGCGGGGGCCGGGAGGCGGCGCCTCAGTTCCCGTTGGCCGCCGACTCCGCCCCTCCCGTGCCTCCGGGCTACTCCTTGGCCTTCTCCTCACTGCGCGACCGCGCGTCGGCGACGATGCGGTCGATGGACTCAGTGTCCGCGGCCGAGCTCAGCTGCATGCTGAACTCCTCCTTGTCGGACTCGGTGAGCGAGGGCAGCGAGTTGATCGTCGAAGTGGCCTCGGTGCGCGCGGAGTCAAGATCCGTGGCACTGGCGCCCCCACCGCCCCCGCATGCGGCCAAGCCCAGGGACAGGGCGGCAACGGCTGTGAGGGACATCGCTCGGGCGAGGAATGAACGGCTCATAACGGACTCCGGATGGCAGACGGTCGAACAGGCAAAGGGTACCCGAAAGCCCAGCACTCCAACAGTTTCCCACTAAATAACACTGCGGGCCACCAGCACGGACGAGGTACTGGCGCGGGCACGCGCAACTGGCACGGGTGCGGACTACCGACGCGCGTTGTTGGCGTGAGCGCGCGTTGTCCGCACCGACGCGCGTTGTTGACACCAGCGCGCGTTATATCCCCCTCGCGGTGCCAACAACCCCCTCACAATGTCAACAACCCCCTCGCGGTGCCGACAACGCGCGTCCATACCGGCAACCCCCTCGCGGAGTCGACAACGCGCGTCCATACCGGCAACCCCCTCGCGGTGCCGACAACTCGCGCTGGCTCTCTGGGGGAGCGCCTTAGGGTCCCGCCCGCCTTCGAGGCCCCTCCCCCTGGGCCGCGCTCCCAGCGCCCGGGGTACGCACACAAGGACCCCGATTTACGCAACACGCGCCGCACACAAGGGCTTGATCCCGCCCTTGTGTGCGGCGCCGTGTTTCCTAATTCCCCCCCTTGTGTGCGGCACCGGGAGGGGGCGAGGGGCACTGAACGCGCAGGGCGCGGCCACCCGTAAGAAACACCGAGTGGCCCGCAGCGGACCCACGGGAAAGGCACGGAAGGCGACGTACTCCGCAAGAAACGCTAAGCCACCCGCAAGAAACACTGAGCGGCCCGCTGAAAACGCCGAGCGGCCCGCAGCGGCCCCGGCTGAGAACGCGGTGAGCCCCGTAGGGAACGCGGCCGCTCCGCGCGACGCCGCGATACCGCCTAAGGCGCCCCCACTTGGGCGAAGGAGCCCTCGCCCCACGCCCACAGGTCCCGCTCGGCGGCGCTGACGAAGGCGGCCTGGCCGCGCGCCAGTTCCAGGGACTGGCCGCCCCTCGCCTCGTCGAGGCGGACGGTGACCCGCCCACCTGTGCCGATGAGGACGCGCGGCCCCTCTCCGGGGACCAGGACCCCGCGGTCGCGCGCGGCGTGCTCCCCCGCGCGCAAATGGACGAGGGACAACTCGAACTCCTGGGCGGGCGCCAGGTAGCGGTCCGTCGTGGCCGAGGGGTGCTCGGGGGCCACCCGCATCGCCGGGAGCGCCGAGAACTCGGTGATCTCCACCAGTTGGGCGCTGTCGATGTACTTGCGGGTCAGGCCGGCGCGCACGACGTTGTCGGAGGAGGCCATGACCTCGATGCCCAGCCCCGACTGGTAGGCGTGGATCTGGCGCGGCGGGATATAGACCGCCTCCCCGGGGCGCAGGTCCACCGGGTTCATGAGGAAGGCGACGATGATGCCCGGGTCCCCGGGGTGGCGCTCCCCCAGTTCGCAGACCATCGAGTCGGTCCTGCGCGACGGGGACCCCCCGGCGGCCAGGCGCGAGCAGCAGGCGCGCACGAACTCGTCGATGCGGGGGGCCGTGGCCGGCGAGTCCTCGTCGAAGAGCCACGTCGCCAGGGAGCGCAGCCCCCCGCGCAGGGTGGAGAACTTGAGGCGGTGGCGCAGCATCTCCGCCAGCTCCCCGTCGAGGCCGACCAGCAGCTCGCGGGCCTTGCGGGGCACGCGGAAACCCACTAGGGCCTGGAAGCCGGTGAGGGCCAGCAGCATCTCCGGCTTGTGGTTCATGTCCCGGTACACGCGGGAGGGGTCGGTGCGGGCGATGCCGAGAACGTCCTCTCGCAGGTAGCCCTCCCGGGCGATCTCCTTGGTGGGGTGGACCTGCAGGGACAGGGTCTGGGCGGGGGCGATGATCTTCGCCAGGAAGGGCAGCGTCGGCCCGAAGGCGTAGAGCAGGCCGCTGCCCAGGGCCGCCTTCGGGTCCGCCTCGATGAGCTGGGCCAGGGTGCGCCCGTCGTCCAGGAGCGTCGGGCCGTCGGGGTGCGCGCCGAACCACAGTTCGGACACGGGGCCGGCGGAGGGGCTGGTTCCGAGGAATCGGGGGATCGCGTCCGCCGATCCCCATGCGTCGGCCTTCGTCCAGCCGGTGAGTCGTTCCATGCCTTCGATCCTATCGCGCCGCCTCAGGCAACGGTCGCCTCCCGGGCGACCAGGGCGGCCAGGGCGCCGCCGCGGGCCATGAGCTCGCCGTAGGCGCCCGTCTCGACAACGCGCCCCGAGTCCATGACGACGATCTGGTCGGCGTCGGCGACGGTGGAGACGCGGTGCGCGATGACGACGACGGTGCGCCCCCGCGTCGCCTCGCGGATGCCCGCCAGCACGGACGCCTCCGTTCCGGGATCCACCTGGCTGGTCGCCTCGTCGAGGACGTAGACGCTGGCGTCGCGCAACAGGGCGCGCGCCAGGGCGAGGCGCTGGCGCTGCCCGCCGGACAGGCGCTCCCCCATGTCCCCCACGTTCGTGTCCAGTCCGTCGGGCTCCGAGGCGGCCCACGGCGCCAGGTCCACGCGCTCCAGCGCCTCGTCCAGCTGGGCGGGCGAAGCCCCGGGGTTGGCGAGCAGCAGGTTGGCGCGCACGGTGTCGTTGAAGATGTAGGGGCGCTGGGGGGCCGAGGCGACCGCCTCGCGCAGGGGGCGCAGGCCCACGGAGCGGATGTCCACCCCGCCGATGGACACCGAGCCCGAGTCGGGGTCCCACGTGCGGGTGAGCAGCGCCGCCAGAGTGGACTTGCCCGACCCCGACGCCCCGACGATGGCGGTGGTCCTGCCCGCCGGGATGCGGATCGTGACGTCGTGGAGGACCTCGGGGCGCGCGCCGGGGGCCCCGTCGGCGTCCAAGCGGACCTGCGGGTAGGTGAAGGACACCCCCGTGAAGGCGATGTCGCCCGCGGCGTCGAAGCCGACGGGCTCGGCGGGGTCGGCCACCAGGGGCGCCCGGTCGGTGACGGCGAAGACCCGCTCGGCCGAGGCGAAGGCCTGGTCGAGGTCGGCGGCGAAGTCCTCGACGGCCAGGACGGGGCCGAAGGAGCCCAGCGCGATGCCCACTGCGAGGCCGACCTGGTCGGGGGCGAGGGCCCCCGAGGGCACCATCGACAGGCCCACGAGGGCGACCGCGAGGACCGACAGGCCCAGGACCGCCTGGTTGAGGCCCCGGCGGCGCGCGATCCACCCCGTGGAGACGGCCGTCGAGGAGGCGATGGCCGCCTCGTGGGCGCCCATCTGCTCCATGCGCCGCCCCTGGGCGCCGAAGGCGAGGACCTCGCGCACGCCCTGGACGGAGTCGGTGACGTGGGCGGCCAGTCTGCCGCGCGCCACCCGCAGGTCCCGCGCGGCTGCCCGCGACTCCCCGGCGCCCAGGGCCGGCACCACCAGGCCGGAGACCAGCAGGAAGCAGAGTTCGACGAGGGCGAGCCACCACGACGTGGCGGCCCCCATCCACCCGAGGGTGATGGCGGGCACCACGACGGCGGTGCACACGGGGGCCAGGGTGTGGGCGAAGAACACCTCGATGCGGTCGATGTCCTTCGTCACCCGGTTGAGCAGGTCCCCCGGGTCCAGGGAGTCCGATCCCGCCGGGGCCTGGGGCTCCAACCGGTCGTAGAAGTAGTTGCGCAGCATCGCCAGGGAGCGGAAGGCCACGAAGTGCCCGGCGAACTGCTCGCCGTAGCGGGCGAGCCCCTTGAGCAGGCTCATGACGACCAGGGCGGCGATCACGGCGCCCGCCCCCCACGCGCTCCGGCCCGTCGGCACCGCGAGCACCGCCCACCCGCCCAGGGCGAAGAGGCCGACGCCGAGCAGCAGGAAGACGACGCGCGCCACGATGGACAGCGCCAGGGGCGCCAGGACCCGCCTCGTGATGGACAGGAGGCGCTTGGACAGCTGGAAGCGGCTCATCGGATGGCTCCTTCGACGAGGTCGACGCGGCGGTCGGCGCCTGCGATGGTGGCGTCGCGGTGGGAGATCACCAGGGCGGTGCGGTCCGCGGCCGCGCTGCGCAGCGCGGCGAGGATCTCCCTCTCGCTGGCGAGGTCGACGTGGGCCGTGGGCTCGTCGAGGATGAGGATCGAGGCGTCCTTGAGGATGGCGCGGGCGATGGCGACGCGCTGGGCCTCGCCGCCCGACAGCGCCAGGCCGCGCGCGCCGACCATGGTGCCGAGGCCGTCGGGCAGGCGGTCCAGCAGGTCCTGCAGGTGGGCGGCGCGCAGGGCGGAGAGCAGCTGGGCGTCGGTGGCGCCGGGCTTGGCGACCAGCAGGTTCTCGCGCAGAGAAGCCGAGAACAGGTAGGTGGTCTGCTCGACGACCCCCGTGCGGGCGCGCACCCAGTCCAAGGGCGCTCCGGCCAGATCGACGCCGTCGATGCGGGCGGTCCCCGCGTCGGGGCGCCTGAACCCCTGCAGGATCGCCGACACCGTTGATTTGCCCGCGCCCGACGGCCCGGCCAGGGCGACGTGCTCGCCGGGCTCGATGCGCAGGTCCGCGCCGCGCAGCACCGGGGTGGTGCCGTCGTAGGAGAAGTCGACGCCGCTGAGCTCCACGGCTCCGGGCTCGGGCAGGACCGCGGGGGCCGAGGCGCCCTCCGCCTCGACCACGACGGGCTCCTGGGAGGTGAAGCGCTTGATCTCGCGGGAGGCCGCCATGCCACCCATGCCGATGTAGAAGAACTGGCCGATGCGGTCGAGGGGGTCGAGCATGATCGAGGAGAGCAGCACCAGGGACAGGGCGCCCCCGGGGCTCATGGCCCCAGAGCCGGTGCGGATGAGGGCCAGCGCGACCGCGCCGGTGGTCATGCCCAGCGAGAACACGGAGTCGATGACCAGCAGGATGAGCTGGTTGCCCGCCAAGTAGCTCATGACCTTGGAGCGCACTTCCTCGGCCGCCTCGGCGAGGCGCTCGCCCATGGGCCGCCCGGCGTTCATGAGGACCAGGGCGCCCAGGCCCTGGATCGCGTCGAACTCCTTGGCCGCCAGGGCGCGCGAGGCCCCCCGGTAGCGGGCGGACACGGGTTTGAAGGCCTTGCGGAACCCCAGGACGCAGGCGGGCACCAGCGGGATCGCGACGGCGAGGAAGCCCGCGCTCACCGGGTCGATCATGGCGCCCACGAAGAGGACGACGATGAGCGGCACCGTCAGGGAGGCGATCATGGGGGCGAGGAAGGTCCCCTTGTAGGCGGCGACCCGCTCGACGCCGTCGGTCGCCGAGTTGACGATGCGCCCGGCGCGCTCGCGGGTGCGCTCAGAGGGGCCGAGGGCGAACACGTGGGCGACGAGGCGGTGGCGCGCCTTGGGCTCCAGGCGCGCCATCTCGCGCCCCCCGATCGCGCTGGCCAGCCACGCGGCCCCCGCGGAGGCGGCGACCCCCGCCAGGGCGATCCACCAGGAGCCCCACGCGCGCCCGCCCAGGGCGTCGTCGACCCCCCATCCGATGGCGAGGTAGCCGAGCGAGAGGGCGAGCGCTCCCGCCCACGATAACGCGATGACGATGGCTCGTTTCACCTGTTCACTCCCAGGGGTCACAAGGCAGGGGGACTTTAACTGAGTGAAACCTTACCCTGTTCATGACATCTTGTCACCAAGTAGTCGGACAGCGCGCACTCGGAGGAGCCCGGGTCCGCGCACCGTCTACCGGAGCGCCGCAGCACGCGGGTCGAGGCCGAGCTGGCGACGGATCAACCACCCCAGCAGCAGCGGCAGGCCGCTGCCCGCCGTCATCACTCCCGCGCCCAATGCGATGCGCCCGGCGCTGTCCCTTAACCCGCGCGCCGCTGGCACCCTGTTCACCGTGTAGCCCCCGGCCTCCGCGGACCCGGCGTCGGGGCCCAGGGCCGCGGGGACGGGCGGGGCGCTCGGTCCGGCGCTGGCGGAGCGCCGCCCAGCGGCCGTCGAGTTGTTCTGGGCGGCCGTCCCAGAGCCCGAGGACGCCCTGTTCGCGCTCCCCCGCGCCGACGCAGTCCCCCTGCCGCGGGCCCCGGCGATCCCGTCATTCGTGGAGGAGGGGGTCGTGAACGACGCCGTGTAGGCGACCGTGAGGGGCGCGGCCTTCTTGGCCGCGTCGCGCGTGCCGCCCGAGGTGTACCAGTAGGAGGACTGGCCCGTCTTCTCCTGGTAGGTCACGAAGTCCTGCGGGAAGGACCCCCAGTACCCGGCGTTGTCCGAGGTCCGGGCGGCCTGCTTGGCCACGGAGGAGCCGACTTGCACGGAGACGCCCAGGTAGTCGGGCGTGTGAGTGAACCCCGAGGCGGAGGCCGCGGCCCTCACATCGACGCCATTGAGGGTGGCCAGTGTCACTTTCTGCGTGGGGAGCGGCAACCACACCGATGTGTCGTTGCGGTCTGCGCCGTAGCCGGAGGCGGTCGCCGTGAGCGTCCCCGAACCCGAGGCGTCCACGTCGAGGACGGGATCGGTGACGGACCAGTAGTTCATCCCTCCGTAGAAGGCGACGGTCCACGACCCCTTCCACTCGATGCGCGTCGCGCCGTCGGCAGCCACGGTGCCCTTACCGCCCGTGACGACCACCTGGGAGCCCGTATTCGCATGAAGGTCGTTCGACCTCACTTTGTTGCCGGCCGCATCGAGGCAGTGGTTCTCCCAGGTGGCGCCCGTCCAGCCGCCCGCGCCGTCGGCCTTGACGATGGACACGTTCCCACTCGAAGCGGAGTAGAAGGAGGAGTCCCATGGGCGCGATGAGCCTGTCGAGGCGGCGACGCCGGCGGACAGGAAGTTGCAGTCCCCGTTGTAGGCGCCCGAGTTCGCCTCATCGCTCATCGACCAGCGCAGGGTCGCGTCAGAGAGGCTCCCGCCATCCTTGCCCGACGGGGCGGGGCCCGGTGTGGTGGGCGACGGCGCGGGAGTCGTGGGCGCGGGATCCGGGGCAGTGGGGGTCGGCGTGGGAGTCGTGGGCGTGGGCTGGGGAGCCGGGTCCGGGGCCGGCGCGTCCCCGCCGTTGCCGGGCACGGCGACAGCCAAGGGCGACGGGGGCTTTCGGGCGTCGGCCGAGGAGCCGGAGGAGTACCAGTAGGAGTGCTGGCCCGTCTCGCCCTGGAAGTCGACGAAGTCCTGCGGCCACGAGCCCCAGTCCGCTCCTGTGCGCGCCTGCGGGACCGCGTTCGCGGGACTCGTCACCTCCACGCCCCGGTACTCGGGCACGACGGTCAGCCCCTTGTCGGTGACCGTCACATCCTTCAGCGTGGCCAGTGTCACCTTCCGGGGGGTGAGTGGCGTAGGTTTGGCGTCGGGATCGCTCATGCTGGCGCCGAACCCGGAGGCCGTGGCGGTGAGCGCGCCGACGCCGTTCTCGACGGTGAGCACCGGGTCGTTGGCGCTCCAGTAGGTCATGCCCGAGTAGAAGACCACCGTCCACGAGCCCTTCCAGCTGATCGTCGCCGAACCGGTGGCCGGGTCCAGGGAGCCGGTGCCGCCCTCGATCCTCACGACGGCCTCGGAGACCGCTCCGTTGATGTCGGTGCGCTTCCCCGTGCGCGTCGTGCACTTGTCCGCCCACGTGATGGGGGCGTAAGCGCCATTGGCGTCGGGTTTGAGGATGGACACGGACCCATGCTGCGCCCGCCACAGCTCCTGCCCGGTCTTGGCGCTGACGACGTACTCGCCCGCCTCGTCGCGCGCCGGGGAGTTCGGCCACTGCCCGCCGCCCGAGTCGCCCGCCGCGCCCGCGCCGAAGAAGTTGCAGGTGCCGGGGGCGAAGCCCGCGGACCCGGTCTCCGCGTTCATCCCCCATTGGAGCACGGCGCCGGACACTTCGATCGGCGCCGCCTGCGCGGCGGGGGGCGCCAAGGCGATGGCCGAGGCGCCGACGGTGACGGCCGCGCAGACCGCGCACAGGACTTTCAAAGAAGTGCTCGCCCTCATACCACTACCGCCTTTCCGCCTGGGAGAAGAAACCATTGAGCCCTGCGCCCCCCGGCCCTGCGGCGCCCACTGTTTCCAGGACCGCAGTGTCGTCCGCCGCGGGCCCCGCCAGGACGGCGCCGTCGGGCGAGTCGGCGCCGGGCGCGTCCGCACCGCTGTCGGCCCGGTCCCCGGACCCTTGCGCGGGGGCGCCCGCGTCATTGACCCGGCCCGGAACCCCGGGCGCGCTCGCTCCCGGCGACTGCACGGCGCCCTGCCCGGACGGATCGGCCGCGCAGGGGCCGCCGTCGCGCGCATCCCGCCCGTCGGGTCTATCGCGCTCATCTCGTCCTTCCGCCGCACGGGCCTCGTCGGGCCAGACCCCGAATGCCCCGCCGGGCGCCGACCACGCCGGGGCGTCGCCGGACTCCGTGAGGCCGTGCTTGGCCAGGTAGCGCCGCCGCTTCGCCTCGTTGCGGGCCCGGGCGCGGTCGGCCTTGGCCTGGCGCCGCGCCCTCTCGCGTTCCACGGCCACGGGGCTCAGGCCCAGCACGATGGACTTCACAGCCAGGAAACCACCGAAGCCCGCGGCCAGGACGACCAGCGCCAGTCCCAGCAGTCCCACGCCGACGAGCAGGAAGATGGTGGAAAGGCGGACCTCGGAGTCGGGGCTGGCCGTCTGGATGGTGATCGGCGTTCCCGCGCTGCCCGCGGTCCCCGCTCCGCTCCCTCCGGCCCGCGGGGCCGCCGACGGGGAGGGGGCCGCCGGGGAGGCGCCCGAGGACTGCGGCTCCTCGTCCGCCCCCGCGCTGGGGCCGGTCTGCTGGGCGGCCGCTCCCGCCGGGGCGCCCACGGCGGAGGAGGAGAAGGTCACAGGGGTGAAGGACTCGTTGTTCGCGTTGATCTGGCCGTGCGCGCCGATCGTGATGATGCCGCACTGGACCGTCGTGCAGTCCACCTCGGAGGCGTTGCCGCTGCGGTCGTAGGTGGTGAACTTGGCGCCTGGGATCGTGAGCTTCGACTGCCACGACCCGTCGGCGCTGATCTCGCCGCCCGTAGCAGCGTAGGAGGTGGCCGAGCCCGGGAAGACGACGAGCGACTCGTAGCCCGCGGGCTTCGTCTCGTCGTCGGCGGCGTAGGAGTAGTCCTTGCCCGTCACCCCGCCCTTGGAGGGCTGCCAGTTATCGGACGTGACGGTGCCGAAGAGCACGTAGATGCCCCCGAACCCCCCGCGGATCGATTGGAAGCCCGTGCCCGACACGGTCACGGCGGTCTCCCCCTCTATGGCGATCCCCCCGGGGGCGTCGACCGTGACCTGGGGGGCGGCCGAGGCGGGGGCGGCCCCCAGGGCCAGGGCGGCGCACGCCAGCGCCGCTGCGGTCAAAGAGGCGCCCACGGCCCGGAGCGCGCGCGTGGCAGGGTTGTTCATCGGGAAGCCTCCGTAAGCGAAGAGTCTCGGACTGGGACGACCAGGGGCGCGCCCGTGCGCGGGTGCGCGACCACCTCGATGGGGTGGCGGTACACGCGGGAGAGCAGGCCCGAGGTGAGGACTTCGGAGGGCGCGCCCAGGGCGGCGACCCTCCCCGCGTCCAGCAGGGCGACGCGGTCGGCGTAGGCGGCGGCGACATCCAGGGCGTGGACGACGATGACGACGCCCGCGCCCGTGGCGGCGTACTCGCGCGCGCGGCGCATCACCATCTCCTGATGGCGCACGTCCATGACGGCGGTCGGCTCGTCGAGCAGCATGATGGGGGCCGCCTGCGCGAGGACCCGGGCGAAAGCGCTGCGGGAGCGCTCGCCCCCCGACAAGGAGGTGTAGGGGCGCTCGGCGAACTCCTCTGTCTCCGTCAAGCGCAGGCTGGCCCGCACGATCCGCTCGTCGTCGGCGGAGGCCCCGGTCCCCGCCCAGGGGGCCCGGCCCATCTCCACGACCTCGCGCACCCGGAAGGGGAAGGAGACGTCCACGCTCTGGAGCAGCACGGAGCGGCGCATCGCGCGCTCCGCCTGGGACCAGTCGCGCAGGGGCGCCCCGTCGATCTGAACGGCGCCGCCGGTGGGATCCAGGTCCCCGCTGATGACGGCCAGCAGGGTCGACTTCCCCGCCCCGTTGGGGCCGATGAGGGCGAGCACCTCGCCGCACACCAGGTCCAGGCTCACACCGTGGAGGACCTCCGCCTCGCCGAAGCCGGCGCGCACGTCGCGCACGCGCATCAGCACCTCCCCGGCGCGGGGCGCGCCCGGGACCCTCCTGCTCCCGCCGAGTCTCATGCCCACCCCCCGGAGCGGCCGCGCGAGCGGCGCAGCAGCCAGAAGAAGAACGGGCCGCCCACGCAGGAGGTGAGCATACCGATGGGCAGATCCGCGAATTCGATGAGGGTGCGGGCGCACAGATCGGCGGCCGTCATGAGGACCGCGCCGCCCAGGGCGCTGATCGGCAGCAGGGCGCGGTGCCCGGGCCCCATGACGAGGCGCAGCAGGTGGGGGACCACCAGGCCGACGAAGGCGATAATGCCGCAGAAGGCGACGGCCGCGGACACCAGGAGGGCCACCAGCAGCATCCCCTGGACGCGCAGCCGCTCCACATCGACGCCCACGTGGCGCGCCGCCCTCTCCCCCAGCGACAGCAGGTCGAGTTTCCGGGAGATGAACTGGGCGCACACGATCCCCGCCAGGCACAGCGGGCCCACGACCGCGACCTGCGCCCACCGCGAGCCCGCCAGGGACCCCATCTGCCAGAACACGATCTGGTCGCGCGCGGCGCTCGAGGCGGCGAAAACGATGAAGGAGATGGCCGCCCCGGTGACCGCGTTGACCGCGACGCCCGTGAGGATGAGGGTGACGACCTCGGTGCGCCCGGCGCGCCTGGCCATCACGTACACCCCGGCGGTGGTCGCCAGGCCGCACGCGAAGGCGAGGACCGGGGTCGTCCACGATCCCAGGAAGGTCCACGAGAACATGATCGACAACGAGGCGCCGACTGCGGCGCCCGACGAGACGCCGACGGTGCCGGGCTCGGCCAGGGGGTTGCCGAAGATCCCCTGCATGATCGCGCCCGCCACGGCCAGCGAGGCCCCGACGACGACGGCCATTGCAAGGCGCGGGAAGCGCACGTTCCACAGCGCCTCGTCGCCGAAGGGAGTGCTGGGGGCGGGCAGCCAGTCGATGCCGAGGCGGTGGAGGATGGAGCCGAGTACCTCCGAGGGCGGCACGAGGAGTTGCCCCAGAACGCCGCTGACGACGACGAGCACCACGAGCGCCACCGCGAGCACGGTGGCCGTGATGGCCGTGGCGCGCGCTCGTGAGGGGGCGGGGCGCCGGGAGCGGAGACGGGTCATTGGCTCTGCGCCTGACCGCCGGACTGGAGCTCGGCCAGCCGCTGCCCGATTGGGGCGGGCGGTGCGCCGGGCTGGTAGGCCCCCTCCGGGTCGAAGACGGCGGTGCCAAGGGCGGCGAGGACCTCGGCCGTGCGGGGGCCGAAGCTCATGACCTCGTAGTCCGACATGTCGATGACGCGCCGGTTCTTGCCCGCCGGGGTCTCGGCGATGCCGGGCAGGGCGAGGACCTCGTCGATGCCGCCGGTGGAGGCGATGCCCAGGGTCATCGTAATGATGATGTCGGGGGCCGCCTTGATGAGGGCCTCGGCGTTCGTGGGCGACATCCCCTTGAAACCGACCTCGGCGGCGACGTCCACCATGGACAGGGACTGGATGAGGGAGTCCGCGCCCGAGCCCTCCCCGAACCAGTAGTAGACGGATTTGCCCCTCACGTAGAGGAAGACGGCGCGGGGGCGGTCGGCGTACTCGCGCGGGGACATGCCGGCCACTCGGGCGACGACCTGGTTGATCTCCCTCATCGTGCGCGAGGCGAGCCGCTGCCCCAGTTCGTGCACGCCGAGTGCGTCGGCGACCGCCTGGATCTGGGCCTGCACGCCTCCGACGCCATGCTCGTAGACCAGGGGGATGAAGACGACGGGGATCCCGGAGTCGCGCAGCTGCAACTGCACGTCGTAGGGGCCGATGGAGGTGTCCGTGATGACGACCGTGGGCCGCAGGGCCAGTATTGCCTCGGCGCTGAGTTCGTGGCCGCCGCGGGTGACCAGCGGCAGGTGGGCGGTGGAGGGGTAGCCCGTCGAGATGTCGCGGCCCACCAGGTTGCACCCGAAGCCCAAGCCGATGACGGCCGCTGCCAGGCCGCCGTTCTGGTTGAGGGCGAGGATGCGGGTGGTGTCGGTGACTTTCTGCTGCGGCCCGTCGGCGGAGGGCACAGTGGCTGGCAGGGACTGATCTGCCGTGGGGTCGTCGGAGACGGGGGTGATGTCGGCGGAGCGCGTGTAGGCGGTGGTGGGGCCGACGACGGTCCTCGGGTCGGGCAGTTGGTCGGCGGTGGTCTCGGGCATCTCGATGGTCTGGGGCTCGCCCGAGGCGGGGACCGCCCGGCACTCGGAGCCCGATTGGGCGGGGCTGGTGCCGATGTTCGCGCAGCCCGCCAGGGCTGCGGCGGCCGCGGCGCACACTGCGAGCGCACAGGCGCGGGCGGCGGTGAACCGGATCGAGCGCATGGTCCAGCTTTCGTGACGTCTTCCGGGAGCAGACAAGCCCCCATTACAAAAGGTAAGGCTCACCTACATTAGTGAGAAGTGTCCCGTGGCGCAAGTCCCACGTGCTCAGACGCCCCTACACGAACAGGGGCGGGGTGGGGCGTCGGCTGGGGCGCTTGTGGGGCGGGCGGGCGCCCACACGGACTAAGGGCGGGGTCTTCCTGGCAGCAGCAGCCTGCATTCAGAGACGGGCACACGAACAGGG
>ERZ773075.145-NODE-145-length-61837-cov-21.7339_pt1 | contig 61837 bp, 50 predicted proteins | sample MGYA00580614_ERZ773075 | MGnify/ENA primary metagenome ERZ773075 (study PRJEB29015, sample SAMEA2738021) | human oral metagenome | biome: human oral; feature: human-associated habitat; material: dental | place: China | collected 2043 ...
TCATCCCGGCGAGCACGCGACTGCCGGAACGCCTCCTCCACCCGACCAGGACGGCGGTCTCCTCCGGGGCGACCCCGACCCGCACGCCCCCACCGCATCCGAAACAGCACAGGAAACCCACGAAACACGGCCCCGTCCCAGGGGGGCCATAGATGGCCCGAGTGGCCTCGACCTGCACGTGCCGGTCATCGGCGAACAGGGCGTCTAGGCGGTTTTTCTGCTTGTCGGTGAGCAGGCCGGCGCGGTGTGAAGGGTACGTCGGTCCTGGTAGAGCGGGTCCCCGGCCTGGCCTCGTCGGACGTGGATTTCTTGTTGGATGCGTCGGCGGCACTCGTCCGGGGCGTCCGCCGGCCAGGCGGACGACATGGAAGGGGTCCATTACTGGCACGGCCTCAGAGATCTCCTCGGCGGCGGTCTTGAACCCGGTGAACCCGTCCATGACCACGGTCTTGATGCTGGCTCTCCAGACCTGGGGTTGTTCGGCGAACCAGGTCTTGAACACGGCCTTGGAGCGTCCTTGAACCATGTCGAGGAGCCTGGCCGGGCCGGTTTCCTCATGCACGCCGGTGAGATGCGGTGATGACGGTGACGTACTTGTCTCCCCGGCGGGTGTGTCGCATACGTGCTCATCGACCCCGATGACGCGAACACCATCAAGGCGGGCCGGGTCCGCGATGAGCAGGCGTCTGCCTTCGGCGAGGACAGCGGTGTTCGCGGTGTGCTAGAGACCCCGAGAACGCCCGCGAGCTCGTCTTCGACACGATGGCCTATCTCGACCGGGTCTCCGTCGAGGGCGTCGTGATCCTCGAGGAGCTGGCCGCCCCCGCCGCTGCGGCCGTCCCGGAGGTCGACGCCGCCGGAGACGGGCCCGACGGGGCGGGCTCCGGCCCCGAGCCGGCTCGAGGGCGGACGCGGTCGGCTGAGCGGGCCCGGACGCCGATGGCCGGGGCCCGCAGAGATCATTGAGCTGTCCAATGAGTCAGACCTGCTCCTGAGAAGGCCCTTTCTGGGGAGAATGCTCCGTGTCCCCCGCTGCCTGCTGTCGGCCATGGTGGCGCGCGTCCCGGCGCGCTACGCCTCGGACGTCGTCGTCCGGGAGCTCTGCCTGTCGCGTCACACGGTCATCACCCACCTCGCCCGCATCCGCGACGAGTACCGTGCGGGGCGCCATCAGCTCGGCCGCGTGGCGTCGAGGATGGCGCGGGCCGCCTCGGCGGCGAGGTCTGCGAGCTCGGTGGGGCTGGGCGCGTCCGGGTCCGTGCGGGCGGCCCACCAGGAAAGGGTCTCGACGAGGTGGTCCAGGAGGAGGAGGGCGGTCATCCGACGGCCGAGGTCCTGCCCCGGGGGCGAATCGGGGCGGAGCAGGGTCTCGATGGTGTCGACCCAGCGGGTGCGGTGCCCGTGCAGCGCGGCGAGGAGCGAGGGGTGCGAGGCGATGAGTCGGACCCAGTTTGCCATCTGGGACAGCTCGGTGGCGGAGAGGCGCCGGACGAGTTCGTGGGCGATGTCCTGCCCGATGCGAAGTGCCGGCGTGCCCGGTGGCTGTTCGGCGATGACGGCCCGGATCATCCGGAGTGTCTCGTCATCGATCATCATGCCGATGATGAAGTCCTCCTTCGTCGAGAAGTGCCGGAAGAATGTCATCTGCGAGACCCCGGCGCGCTGGGCGATCTGCGCCACCGTGATGGCGTCGTAGTCGTGCTCGGCGAGCAGGGAGCGACCGGCCCGGCGGATCGAGTCCCTCGTGGTACGACGTTTCTGCTCCTGCCAGGCCCGGCGCGCGGCCACGGTCCTCGTCGACGTGCCGCGGCCAGTCGGCGCAGCGGACGGCCTCGTGGCGGTACTCTGCGCATCGGTGTCGGTCACAGTCGCATCATCACCCGGTGCGGGTGTCACCGCGGCGCACGAGCACCACGACGGCGACGAGTGCGCCGACGGCGACCAGGCAGCAGGTGAGCAGGGAGAAGTCCGTCGCCGTGGTGTATGCGCGGGCGGCTGCCTCTCGGAGGGCCTGTCCGGCCGCGTCCGGCGAGCGGGCGGCCTGCTGGAAGGCGATCGTCACCGAGCTCGTGGCCTCGGGCGTCGCGTGAACACCTGAGGCAGTCAGGCCAGTGCTGTAGATCGAGCCCTCGACGGTGCCGAGCACTCCGATGCCCAGCACCGAGCCGAGCTGTTGGAGGACGCTGAGCAGGGACGACCCGGTGCCCCGCCGGTCGCTGTCGACTTGGGAGAGTCCCCACGACAGCGCGACGGGCTGGCAGACGCCCATGCCCAGGCCGGCGAGCGCTTCGCCCACGCCCATGAGGACGAGTCCGCCTCGGACGGTCGCGGCGCCCATGATGACAGCGCCCAGGGCCAGCAGGGTCAGGCCGGCTCTGCATGCGCCGGCGGGGCTCAGCCGACGCGTGGCGTGCTCGTTCAGCAACGAACCGAGGATCGCGCCGGCGACCAGCGGCATGAGCAGCAGCCCGCCCACCAGCGCGTTGTGGCCGCGGACCGTCTCGAGATAGGCGGGCAGGACGAAGATCAGCCCGAAGACCGCGAAGTTCACGGTGGCCAGCACGATCCCCCCGATCGCGAAGGGGGTCGAGGCGAACAGGCGCAGATCGGTCAGCGGACGCCCGGTGCGCAGGTCGGACACCACGAACCCCACGACGAGCACCACTCCTGCCAGGGCGGAGCCGCAGGCCGACAGGCTCATCCAGGCGCGCTGGGCGTTGATGAGCCCAGCCGTGAGCAGACCGAGCCCCGCGGTGACGAGCAGCCCGCCCCGCCACGGCAGGCCGGTGGCGGACGCGACCGGCCGCCTCGACCGGGGGATCACGCGCAGGCTCCACACCATCACCACCAGGAATGCGACGACGTCGAATGCGAAGATCGCCCGCCACCCGGCCAACGAGGTGAGCCCGCCGCCGATCACCGGTCCGAGCGGAGCGCCGAGGGTCCCGGCGATGGTCCACACGGTGAGCGCTCGCGCCCTGTCCGCCATGCGGGGGAACAGATCGGCGATCAGGGCCAGGCTCATCGGGATGAACATCCCCGCGCCCGCGCCCATCAGGGCCCTCGCCGCGATGAGGCACCCCACGACGGGGCTCGCCGTGCCCAGGACTGAGCCGACGAGCAGGCCGACCAGCCCCATGAGCAGCACCCGGCGGTGGCCGAGGCGGTCTCCCCCGAAACCGGCGATCAGCAGGACCACGACGAAGGCCAGGCTGTAGGCCGAGGCGACCCACTGCTGCTGCGCCATCGACGCGTCCAGACTCGCACTCACGTCAGGCAGTGCCACGTTCACCGCGGCAGTGTTGACGAACAGCATCGCAACGCCCACCGACAGACACACCAGCCCGGCCCAGCGGCCGGAGGCCTCCTGCCCGGATGCCCGGGCCCGGCCCGTGTCCTCACCCACAACGTCCCACTTCCTCTCGGTCGCAGCACCCCGGACGCCCTGCCCGGCCGCGACGGCGATCCGATGCGTCACTCGGATCCGAGACCACCAGCATATTCCATATGTGAGAGACTATCATTCTGGTCGGTCGGGTCGCCCGAGGACTTGAGTGCTACCGGGGCGGCGGCCGCGGCACGTCGAGAAGGAGAAGTACGCCGATGGGATACAAGCCAGGGCGGGTGCCCGCCTCGGTGCGCGACAGGCTCCACGATCTGGTGGAGACGTCCGATCGTGACTTCGTGCCGCCGCTCTCGTGGCGGGCGGCGATCGGCGAGGTGTTAAGGAAGCCGGAGTTGTGCTGGAGACGGCTGATGTCTCAACTCCTCTATCAGTAATCGCTTTCGTTGTGCCGAATGAAGCCCAAGACATAGCCGCCAAGCCCGCTTTGAGCAGCGCTGATCTCCAATACGTTGATGCGTGTGACGAGATCTACTTGATTGACCGCATCCCACGTCTTCCTATTAACGGAAAGGTTGACCGTAAGACTCTGCTTACCCACTTGCCCGCAGTGCGATCCGAGAATTTTAACCAAACAGATATCATCTCTATTGCAAACCTTTACAGAAAGTAGGAAACCGATGTTGGTACTGCTAATCATCAACGCAGTGACCTCCCTGTCCACAGTGGTCGCAGCCTGCATTGCGTTTGTGCGGCCGGGTATGTTCAGTGGCTCTCGTCACGTGGCTGGGGGTGAACGTCTCTTCGCGAACATGTACGCAGCTCGCGCCATTCCCCTCGGGGTTCTTGCCGGGGTGCTGCCATTCATCGCTTTCGCTGACCAGTGGCCGACCAAGATGCTGCTCGTCGCAGCCACGCTCGTTCAAGTTGCCGATGTCATCATCGGTGCTGGCAAGAGGGAATGGGGCATGGCAGGTGGCGCAGCAGCCGCCGTCATCGTCCATGGTCTGACGGCATGGCTCATCTGATCGCAGCCGAAGATTCAAGAGCATTTTTCTTCCTGTTCGACCACGCCATCAGCGAATATTGAGGCTCATTCGTAGGAGGTCTGGCGGAAGAGTGCCCCGGCCATGTCCGGGTCGGCTGGTGTTCCACGTTTTCGGACTCCGGGGGTGGACACGCTGTACTGGCAGTTCGACCCGGGTGCTGCCGTCTGCTCGTTGGTGTCCCGTGGGGTGGGATGATGCCCGTGGCGTCTTGTCGACGGCCGCCGCGATGCGGGGAGGCGGGTCTCGTGCCGGCCTCCCCGGCGGGCGGGTGTGGCGCCCGCCCGCCGGTTCCGGTCGGGCGGGCGCGCTCCGGCTCAGTGGCCCGTCGGGGCGTGGTGGCCCGCTCCGGCCGGCCGCCTACTTCAGCCAGTCGTTGCCGGGCAGGTCGGCCAGTCGGGTGATGTCGAGGTGCGTCCGGACGTCCGAGGCCGGCTGGAGGCCGTAGTGCTCCAGTGACGTGCGGATGTACTCGGCTCCGTCGATGTTGAGCGGGCCCGAGGTCCACATGGCGTAGGGCAGGTTGACGAAGCGGCCCTCCTTGACGGCGGTCAGGTTCTTCGTCGCGTCATTCGACCGCAGCGCCTCGACCTTCTCGTCGTAGCTCTGGCCCGGGTAGTCGACGAAGAAGATGATGTCGGGGTCGGCGGTGGCCAGTCGTTCCCAGCTCACCGACGTCCAGGTGTCCTGCACGTCGGCCAGGGCGTTCGTGACGCCGGCCGAGTCCATCATCGCCTGCGGGGCGCCGAAGGAGCCCGACGAGAAGATCGTGTCCGAGCTGGAGTCGAACAGGAACGCGGTCGGCTCGTCGGCGGCCCGCGGCGCCGATTCGAGCCCTTGGCGGCGCGTCGTGATGTCGTTCACGGCCGACTCGGCGGTGTCCTGGTGGCCGGTCATCGCGCCGATGTTCGAGATGTCGGTGGTGAGGGCGTCCCAGGGGGCCATCGTGCCGCGGTTGCCGTCGGCCTGACGGCAGGTCTCCGAGAGCAGGTAGGTGTCGATGCCCTGCTCGTTCAGCCCGTCGGGGGTGAGGTTCTTCTCCTCGGAGAAGCCGTAGCCCCAGCCGGCGAACACGACCTGCGGCTGCGCGGCGACGATGTTCTCCATCGTCGGGTACTTGTCGGCCACCTGGTTGAGGCCGTCGACGGTCTCGTCGCCGTACTTGAGGGCCAGCACGTCGCGGTCGCGCTGCATGCTCGACACGGCCGTGATGTCGCCGGCGGCGCCGGCGGCCAGCGCGATCGAGATGATGTTGCCGTCGTTGACGAACAGCTTCGTCGTCGGGCTCGGGTACTCCTTCGTCTCGCCGCAGTTGGTGAGCTGCACGGTGCCGGCGGCCGACGAGCCCGCCGAGCCGGACGACGCGTTCGGGCCGCAGCCGGTGGCGACGAGGGCCATGGCGAGCAGCCCGACCGGTGCGATGCGGGTGATCTTCATCGGGTGTCCTTTCCCCTGCTGATGAGCAGATGGGGTCGATGGGTGTGCGGATGGGGGATCTGCATGGCCTCGACGGCGAAGGCCTCGCCCATGAGCCCGGCATCGAGCACCTCGGCGGGCCTGCCGGAGGCCTCCATGCGCCCGTCGTGGAGCACGGCGACGAGGTCGAAGTGGCGCAGCACGGTGTCGATGTCGTGGATGGCGGCGATCACCGTCGTCGGCTGGGCGCCGAGCAGGTCGAGCAGGCGCAGCTGCCAGGCGATGTCGAGGTGGTTCGTGGGCTCGTCGAGCATGAGGACGGGGCAGCGCTGCGCCAGGCCGCGGGCGATCATGGCCCGTCGGCGCTCGCCTCCGGACAGGTTCGTGCAGGGCGTCTCGAGCCGGTCGCCCAGGCCGAGCGCGGCGAGCGACTCGCGGACGATGTGCATCTCGCCGTGCGTGTCCATCGACCACGGGCTCCGGTAGGGGATGCGGCCCAGGGCGACCATCTCGCCCAGGCGCAGGTCGTCCGGAGGGGTCTCCTCCTGCGAGACGAACGAGATGACGCGGGCCCGTTCGCGGGGCCGCATGGCGCCCACTGGGCGTCCGTCGAGCAGCACCCGGCCGGCGGCGGGCTCGGCGATGCCGGCGGCGGCGCGCAGCAGCGTCGACTTGCCGGCGCCGTTCGTGCCGACGAGCGCCAGCTTCGTGCCGGGCGGCACGGTGAGGCTGACGCCGCGCACGACGACATGGCCCTCGACCTGGGCGGCGACGTCCTCGAGGCGGATCTCGGGGATCGGCCCGATGCCGCGGTGCGTGCGCCTCGTGCCGCCCCTCATGCGTCACGACTCCCGAACGCGTAGCGGCGCCGCCCCATGAGGACCAGGAAGACGGGTGCCCCGATCACGCCGGTGACGACGCCGATCGGGATCTCCTGGGGGCTCACGACGACGCGCGAGACGACGTCGACCCACAGGAGGAACAGCGAACCGACCAGCGCGGCGATCGGCAGCATCCGGCGGTGCAGCGAGCCGACCGTCATGCGCGCCGCATGCGGGACGATGAGCCCGACGAAGCCGATGCCGCCGCTGACGGCCACGAGGCAGCCGATGAGCACGCCGAGCCCGATGAACAGGCCGACGCGCATCGCCCCGACCCGCACGCCGAGGGCCGCCGCCGTCTCGGGGCCGGCGGCCAGGGCGTCCAGCCAGCTGCTGACGGCCAGCATCGCGGTGCCGACGACGGCGACCGCGAGTAGCGGCAGCAGCAGCTTCTCCCAGCTGGCGCCGGCCACCGAGCCGAGCATCCAGAACATCACCGAGGTCGCCGCGTGGTTGTCGTCGGAGAGGAAGACCATGAACGAGGCGACCGCCGAGAACGCCGAGGACAGCACGACGCCCGACAGCACCATGCGCAGCGGCGTGAGGCCGCCCTGGGCCTGCGAGACGCCGAACACCGCGCCCGCCGCGCCGAGCGCCCCGAGCAGGGCGCCGGCCGACAGCGAGTAGACGCCGAACCGGGCCAGCACCCCGAAGACGAGCACCGCCGTGGCGCCCACCGAGGCGCCCGAGGAGATGCCCAGCAGATAGGGCTCGGCGAGCGGGTTGCGCACGAGGGTCTGCATGCCCGCGCCGCCGATCGACAGGCCGGCGCCGACGAGCACCGCCAGCAGGGCGCGCGGCATGCGCAACTGCCAGATGATCGTCGCGAACGGGGAGGAGACGGGGTCGCCGGACAGCTGCCCGCGCACGACCGCCCAGACGTCCGCCAGCGGGATGCGCTCGGAGCCGAACGCCAGCGACAGCACGATGCTCACCGCGATGGCGACGACGAGCCCGATGATGACCGGCGTCAGGGCGACGCGGGCGCCGCGCCGGGCCGGTGCGGCGGATCCCCTCGTCCTCATGCGGCGCCCCGCGCGTGGGCGAGGGCGCCGCCATCACGGCGCGACCGGTACCGGCGGGGGACGCTGAGGGGCACGGGACCTTCGACCTTCATCTGGGGCGTCTGTGAGCGCGAGACGCCGAGCGGACGGGCGAGCCGACAGGTCTTCGGACTCGGATCACCCGGGACCGGCCCCTTCCCGGGTCTCCCCAGTGGGTCTCGTGCCGGCCCCGTCACCTTCACCGCTGCGCGCCAGTCCCGGATTTCCACCGGAGTTCCCTGGCGCCCACATCAGTGGGCGCGATCGACTCGACACACAGAGTAGACCCCTGGGGGTCGGGCCGGCGAGGCGGAGGGGATGTTCCGGATTCCGGGACTCTCGCCCTCCCCCCTTGTTACCAGGTAGTAGGTTACTTGATCGTAAGTTGTGGTGCGGTGAGAGGAACGATGGTGGACATCGAGGATCCGACGCAGCCGGTGCGGTTGCTCACGCCCGAGGGGGAGCTCGTCGAGGACCCCCGCTTCCGCTGGCGGGGCGGTGACGGGAGCCTGGTCGAGATGCTCCGCGGAATGCGCCGGGGCCGCCGGTTCGACGTCGAGGGCGCCGCGCTGCAGCGCCACGGGGAGCTCGGGCTGTGGCCGCCGCTGGTCGGTCAGGAGGGCTACCAGGCGGGGATCGCCGCCGCGCTGAACCCGGCCGACATGGTCTTCGCCACCTACCGTGAGCAGTCCCTGGCCCTGGCGATGGGGGTGAGCCCGGCCGACATACTCGCCCTGTGGCGCGGGGCGGGCCTGTCACGCTGGGACAGCGCGGCCACGCGCATGGCGCCCTACTCGCTCATCATCGGCTCCCACCCGCTCCACGCCGTCGGGTACGCCCTGGGCGTCGCTCTCGGGCGCGCCGGCGACGGTCCCGCGCCCGCCACCCTCACCGTCTACGGCGACGGCGCCTCGAGTCAGGGCGACGTCAACGAGGCGCTCGTCTTCGCCGCGGCCCGCCGCGCCCCGGTGGTGTTCTGCTGCGTCAACAACGGCTGGGCCATCAGCGAGCCGGTCACCCGCCAGAGCCCCATCCCGCTCTACCAGCGGGCGCACGGTTTCGGCATCCCCGGGATCCGCGTCGACGGCAACGACCCGCTGGCCTGCGCCGCGGTGATGGACTGGGCCCTCGGACGGGCGCGCGCCGGCTCCCCGGTGCTCGTCGAGGCGCTCACCTACCGGATGGGCGCGCACACCACCAGCGACGACCCGGGCCGGTACCGCAGCGACGAGCTCACCCGGCAGTGGGCCGGCCGCGACCCGATCGAGCGGCTGCAGACCCACCTGCTCGCCCGCGGCCTCGTCGACCGGCCCTGGCTGGAGGCCCTCGACGCGGAGCTCGACGACTTCGGCGCCGAGGTGCGCCGCACCTGCCGCGAGCTGGTCGACACGCCCATCGAGCGGGTCTTCGACGATCTGCTCGTCGAACCGGGCGCCCACCTGGCCGAGCAGCGGGCCGAGTGCCTCGACTGGTTGTCCACCGTCCCGGGCTCCACCGTCCCGGGCGAGGAGGTCGGCGCATGAGCGGGCTCACCGTCGTCAAGGCGCTCAACAGGGCCCTGCACGAGGCCATGGCCGCCGACCCCGGAGTGCTCGTCCTCGGCGAGGACGTCGGCGTCCTCGGCGGGGTCTTCCGCGTCACCGAGGGGCTCTCCGAGGCCTTCGGCGAGCAGCGGGTCATCGACACCCCGCTGGCCGAGTCCGGCATCATCGGAACGGCCATCGGCCTGGCGCTGCGCGGCTTCCGGCCGGTCGCCGAGATCCAGTTCGACGGCTTCGTCTTCCCCGGTTTCGACCAGATCGTCAACCAGCTGGCCCGCTACCGCTCGCGCACCCACGGGCGGCAGGGCCTGCCGGTCGTCATCCGCATCCCCTTCGGCGGCGGCATCGGCGCGGCCGAGCACCACTCGGAGTCGCCCGAGGCCTACTTCATGCACACGCCCGGCCTGCACGTGCTCTCCTGCGCCTGCCCCCAGGACGCCCACTGGCTGCTGCGCCAGGCGATCGCGTGCCCCGACCCGGTGATCCTCTTCGAGCCGAAGGCGCGCTACTACGCCAAGGGCGAGGTGGACGAGTCCGGGCCCGATCTGCCGATGGGCTCGGCGAGGATCGTGCGGCCCGGCCGTGACGCCGCGCTGCTGACCTACGGGCCGATGGTGCGCACCTGCCTGGACGCCGCGCAGGCCGCCGCCGGGGAGGGACGCGACGTGGAGGTCGTCGACCTGCGCTCCCTCGCCCCGCTCGACATGGCGACCATCCGGGCCTGCGCCGAGCGCACCCGCCGGGTGATCGTCGTCCACGAGGCCCGCCTCACGCTCGGGCCCGGCGCCGAGCTCGCCGCCCGCCTGGACGAGGAGATGTGGGGCGCCCTCGACGCCCCGGTGCTCCGCGTGGCGGCCTGGGACACCCACTACCCGCCCGCCAGGACCGAGCGTGCCTATCTGCCCGACGCCGAGCGCGTCCTCGACGCGCTCGACAGGTCCTTCGCCTACTGACCACCCACTCATCGCACGAAGGAGTCATCGTGCCCGCATATCTCATGCCCGACGCGGGGGAGGGCCTCACCGAGGCCGAGATCGTCGAATGGCACGTCGCCGTCGGCGACGAGGTGGGGGTCAACGACGACCTGCTCGCCATCGAGACGGCCAAGTCCGTCGTCGAACTGCCCTCGCCGTTCGCCGGCACCGTCACGAGGATCCTCGTCGAGGAGGGCGAGACGGTCGACGTCGGCGCGCCCATCGTCGTCATCGACGACGGCTCCGGGTCCGACGGGGACGACGGGCAGGACCCGGCGCGGCGGGCCGGGAACGCAGAGGGCCACGCTCCGGAGGCCTCTGCATCGGAGCCCTCCGCGGCCGAGTCCCCTGCGCCGGCCGGTCCCGGAGCCGCGGCCGAGGAGGAGGCCCCTGCGCTCCTGACCTCGGACGTCCAGGACCCGGACGGCGCCCAGGAGGCCCCGACCGCCCAGGCCTCGACCGCTCAGGCCCCGGTCTCCTCGGCCCAGGTCCCGACTCCGGATGCCCCGGCCCGGTCCGGGCCCGCCGCCCCGCCGCTGCTGGTCGGCTACGGCGCCTCGACGGCCGCCGTGCCCGGCCCTGTCCGGCGGCGGCGCCGCCACGAGGTGAGCAGGCGCGCCGGCTCCCGCCCCCGGCGCGACGAGGCGCAGGCCGTCGACGCGGTGCGCCGGGCCACGGCCCGCAACGTCATCGCCTCGAAGGACTCCAAGGTGCACACGACGGCCTTCGTCGAGTGCGACGCCGGCGCCACCGTCGAGCTGGTCGGGACGCTGCGCGCCCGGCGCGACTTCGCCGGCCTCCACGTGACACCGCTGCTCGTCTGGTGCAAGGCCGTCTGCCTGGCCATGCGCACCAATCCGATGATCAACGCCAGTTGGCCCGGCGAGGAGGACCGGATCACCGTGCACGAGTCCATCAACATCGGCTTCGCCGCCGACACTCCGCGCGGCCTGCTCGTGCCGGTCATCCGTGACGCCCAGGACCGCGACCTGAAGGACATGGCAGGCGAGCTCGGCCGTCTGGTGAAGCTGGCCAAGGCGGGCCGGCTGCAGCCAGCCGACTACAGCGGCGGCACCTTCTCGATCACCAACCTGGATGGTCTCGGTCTGGACGCCGGCACCCCGATCATCAGCGGCTCCGAGAGCGCGATCCTGGCGATCGGCTCCATCCGCCGCCGCCCGTGGGTGATCGAGCGCAACGGGCAGGAGCTCATCGAGCCGCGCTGGACCACGGCGATGTCGCTGTCCTTCGACCACCGGCTCATCGACGGGGCCGAGGCGGCGCGCTTCCTGGCCGACCTGGCCGCCCTCATCACCGATCCCGGGCTGGCGATGATGTACTGACCCGATCCCGTCGGTGCTGGTCCGGCCCGGTCGGTCGACCCGATCCGCCGGTCGGCGGATCCGAATGCGGCTGCGGTGCGCCGCCCGCGGATTGTGCACGGGCGACGCACCACCCGTGCATTCAGGGACGACGCCTCGAGCAGGTGGCCCGTGATGTGGAAAGGTCGGCGTCACCCGTGCATTCAGGGACGACACCCGGGCCGGGGAGTGCCTTGGTGCGGGGCGTGTGTGCAGGGGGCGCGGTGACGCTACTTCCAGAAGGTCGCGATGAAGAAGCTGGCGGCGATGAGCCCCAGGCCGATGAGGAAGTTCCAGTTGCCGAGCACCGCCATGAACGGGAGCGTCGCGCCGGCGATGTAGAAGACGACGAGCCAGATCACCCCGATGAGACCGACCGGCACGAAGACGTAGGGCACCCAGGCGCGGTCGGCGATGCGGACGGACTGGAGCTTCTTGTTCGCTGCGGCCCTCTCCTTGGCCCTGTTCTTCGACCTCTTCTTGTCGACGGCCTTCTTGCGGGCCTTGGATTCGGGCACGGTGAGCTCTCCTCGGAACGACGACACGACTGCGCCGGCAGGGGCGCACCACGACCAAGAGTAGTGGACCGCTCGACCCGGCCCGGCGGTATCCGTCGGCATGGGGTCGGCCGGTGGCTGTGCCGGGCAGGCCGGTGGGTCGGCCCGGGGGCCGTCGGTGCCGGGGCGGGGAGAGCAGGGCTCGGGCGGCCGGGACGGCTGCGGCTCGTGTGCGGGAGTGGCCGACGTTTGGCCGTCCACCCGGCTGTGGGTGTCACGGCTGCGGCTCGTGCGCGGGAGCGGCGTTCGACCGGGCGTCGCCGAGGACGGCCGCCCCGGGGCCCGGCGCGCTCGGGCAGCGAGCAGTGCTCGACCCGCCCTGCACCATCTCAGGGGACCGCTCCCGGGCACTCGTGCGCGGTCTGCCCGGGTGCCCCTGGCCGAGCCCGGGTCGGGCGGCTCGTGCGCGGGAGCGGCGCGTCCCCTGTCGGCGTCCGACCTAGACTTCGGGCATGTCCCGGATCCTCGTCATCGACAACTACGACTCGTTCGTCTACAACATCGTCCAGTATCTGGCCCAGCTCGGCGCAGAGGTCGACGTCCGGCGCAACGACGACCCGAGGTTCGGCCGGGACGACTGGCGCGAGGGCTTCGACGGCGTCCTCCTCTCGCCCGGCCCCGGCGCCCCCGAGGACGCCGGCGTCTGCGTCGACGTCATCCGGGGCGCCGGCGCCGACCTGCCGGTCTTCGGCGTCTGCCTCGGCCTGCAGGCCATGGCCGTCGCCTTCGGCGCCGCCGTCACCCGCGCTCCGCAGCTGCGCCACGGCAAGACGAGCGTCATCACCCATGACGGCCGAGGCTGCTTCGCGGGCCTGCCCGATCCGCTGACCGTCACCCGGTACCACTCGCTGGCCGTCGACCCCGCCACCGTGCCCGACGAGCTCGAGGTCAGCTCCACCGCCGACGACGGCATCATCATGGCGATGCGCCACCGCGCCCTGCCGGTCGAGGCCGTGCAGTTCCACCCCGAGTCGGTGCTCTCGCAGGGCGGCCACCGCATGCTCGCCAACTGGCTCGCCGTCTGCGGCGACGACCGGGCCCCGGCCCGCGCCGAGGGGCTCGCCCCGCTCATGACGGCCGCCGGGGGAGCCTGAGCGGACGCGGCGGTGGGGCCGCGCATCGCGCGGCCCCACCGCGAGGGGTCCGGTCAGTGGAAGTCCACCTGGCGGCCCACCGTGCCCACGAGCGAGGCGCGGTACTCCTCCGAGGCGATGCGCTGCGCGGTCTCCTCGAGGTCCGCCAGACGCTGCGGCAGGCCGATGCGCTCGGCCGTGCTGACGGCGTCCGGACGGTCGGTGTACTCGCGCAGCCGTTCGATGCCCTCGTGCGCGAGACGCAGGTCCTCGGCCTGCTTGGCGTCCAGACGGGCCGCGTACCAGTCGGAGGCCAGCACCGACTCGCGGGCGAACAGCGCGCGGAACTCGGGCGAGTCGAGCGTCCAGCCCTCGGAGGTGCTCCCGGTGGCCATGATCTCGAGCAGGCCCCGCAGCGGCGGGACCGCCTCCGAGATCGTGCCGTCGTCGATGTACAGCTGGGCGACGCGCTGGTGGGTCTGGACGATCACGTCGAGCGAGTCGGCGTAGATCTGCTCGTCCTGCAGTTCGGGGCGCAGCATCTCGTCGGTGAACACCACGTCCGGGTGCAGGAAGATGCGCCCGAAGTAGGTGGTGGCGAGGCGGTCGTTCATGCGGTAGCCGAGGCGCGAGGCGTGGACCGTGCGCCCGTTGAACTCGAAGTCCTCGAGCTTGTCGAGGAAGCCCTGCTCGATGAGGGTCCGGGCGTCGCGCTCGGCCGGCTTCATGTGGCTGAACAGCTCGGGCACGAGCATCGTGATGTCGTGATCGACGCGCACGTTCGGGCCGATGCAGCCGGCAGAGCTCAGCCAGCCGTCGTAGCCGGTCAGCACGTAGCTGAGCAGCGCCGCGTTGAGGTCGACGATCGGGGCCAGTGCGTTGAACGGGCCCTTCGTCAGCGCGCCCTCAGAGCCCGCGCCCGTCGTGGACGGCGACTTGCCGGTCATCGAGCTGATGAATTCCATGAACAGCTCGGGCAGCTCCATGTAGTGCAGCGGGTTGTAGGCGCACAGCGCCGGGATCCTCTCCTCTGGCGGGTTGTTGCGGCGGCCCGCGGCGACCAGGTCGATCGGCAGTGGGGCCGGCCCCTCCATCGGCAGCTTGCGGAAGAGCCTGCTGGCCACGTCGGCCACCGCTGTCATCTCGGGGTTCGCGTCGACCGGGCGCTTCTGCAGGTAGCGCGGGTTCTTCGAACGGGTGCCGTCGGGCAGGTGGCGCGACTCGTCCGAGCAGGTCCAGAAGGCCGGGGATTCGTCGTCGGCGCCCGCGGCGGCCCGGGCGATGAGTTCCTGGACCGGTTCGGTGAACTCGCTGAGGGCCTGCACGTCGGTGAGCATCTCGCGGGCCTGCGCCCTGGTGAGCGGCTCGAAGTTCGAGATGAAGGTGTCGTCCCCGCTCGACAGATCGCGTTCGGCCTGCTTGTCGTAGCCGCGGTGGATGGCGTCGTCGGGACGCTGGAAGAGCAGCATCTCGCAGTTCTCGACGTACTTGCGGGGGATCCCCTGCGGGTCCTCCCACGGCGGGGTGACGGTGCTGGCCGTGATGTCGTCCTCGGACTGCACCTTCACCGCCGGGGAGAAGTCGGGGCGCAGGCTGAACAGCCGCCATGAGCCGTCGGGCTCGAAGCCGACGCGCAGCATGTTGACGATGACCTTCTCCCCGTCCAGCCGCACCATGTTGCCGTGGCGCCCGTTCATGATGCCGACGGTGAAGTGCGAGCGCCAGTCGGAGCCCCACTCGGGGCGGTGGTAGCGCTTGACGATGAACGCCAGTTCCTTGACGTCCTGGCGGATGCCGCGCAGGAAGGCGTTGTACTCGTCGGTGTAGGCCCGCGAGGGGGTCAGCAGCTTGATGACCGAGCCGAGGCTGCGCTCGGTGCTCAGCACGGGCCGGTGGTCGGTGCCGTTCTTGGAGGCGTCGGCGAAACGGTTGGAGTAGTCGCCGGCGAAGAGCTCGTCGACCGCGTCCATGTCGGCCTCGAAGTCGTAGGTGTAGGCGTTGCCGAACTGGAAGGCGTCGGCGATCGACTTGGAGATCTCGGACTTGCCGCCGCCCGAGACGGTGGCCGGTTTGTGGCACTGCGTGGGGTCCTGCGAGACGCCGATGAGGTGCCACTGGGTGGCGTCCATCTCGCGGTGCTTGGCGTGCACGCGGTAGCCGTCGGGGGACAGGTACTGCTTGTCGGCGAGCAGCTTGATCGACTGCTCGACGCCGTTGCGGGTCCACGTGATGCGCTGGTCGCGCATCGAGAAGTGCGCGTGCTCGGGCAGCAGGACGATGTTGGGCCACTTCCGGTCGATGGCGTGGCCCTCGGGCTGCACCTCGAAGCGGTCCGGGTCGCGGGCCAGGGCGTCGTCGAGGGTCCACTCGTCGGGGGTTCGGTCGGTGAACTCGACGCCCAGGTTCCACGCCGGGTAGGTGATGGCGCCGCCGGAGTGCTCCTCCTCGGCGCAGCCGAGCAGATTCGCCGAGTAGGAGATCTGGGTCTTGACCTCCTTCTTGCAGTAGCCGAAGTAGTTGTCGGCCAGCACGGTGACCATGACGCCGCGCTCGTCGCGGGCGCAGATCTTGAAGGACCTGCCGTCGTTGTAGAGCTCGTCGGGATCGCGCCAGCACTGGCCGTCGCGGCGCTGGCGCTCGGTGGCGTCGTCCCAGGCGGGCAGGCCCAGGCCCTTCTTCGTGAGGGTGCCGACCAGATGGGGGGCGAGGATGACGCAGCCGGTGGTCCCGGTCCAGGAGGCCGGGTCGAGGGAGGCGTCGTTCTCGGGCAGGTACGGGTCGCCGCCGTTGCCGAAGACGACCTCGACGAAGTCGAGGTTGGCGACGAGGCCGCCCGGTGCGATGAAGCGCACCTCGTAGCTGCGGCGGCGGGTGCGCCCGGGCACTTCGGGGACGACGACCGGGCGCATGAGCAGCGAGACCCAGCAGTGGGCCGGGGTGTCCATGGTCGCGGTGTACGGCAGCATGAGCTCGTCGTCGGGGGCCTGGAGGGCCGCGTCGAGGATGCGGGCGAAGACCGTCTTGTCGACCTCGATCTTGTCCTGTGGGATCGGCAGGCCGCCGGTGGCGATGTGGAAGACGCCGGCGGTCGTGCGTCGGTCGTTCTTCGGGTTGTGCAGGATGCCGTTGACGAGCCGGTAGGACTCGATGACGGGGGAGTGGAACTCGTCGCCGTCCACCGGCAGCGACAGACCGCGCGCCAGGCCCGGTTCGTCGAGGACGAGGGTGGTGCGCGGCAGCTGCGGCTGCAGGCCGGTGTCGGCCAAGTAGGCGTCGAGGAAGGCCTGGATGCGCTTGTCGGGAGCGCTTAGCTGCTGCTTGAGACGCCGGCTCAGTTCGCGCTGGCGGGCGAGGAGGGGCGCGACCATGGCGGTCTCGGCGCTGCCGTCGGCATCGTCCGGAAGGGGCAGGCCCAAGAGCGACAGGCGAAGGTTGATTGCGGTGTTGGTGCGTGAACGATCCTGTGCGGTCATGCGTCCATTCTCGCCCGCGCCGGCCCGCACAGCCAGACCCGCTCGGCAAAATGACCGCGAACGTGACAGCCGTGGCCAGCCTCACCGACACCAACCTCACCGGAGCCGGCCCGCCCCGGCGCAATGGCCGCGAACATGACCAGCCGGACCCGCCCTTCGGCGGCCGGCCCGGGCGTGGTCAGTTGACGGGGCTCTCGCCGAGGGTCACGTGGACGGTCTGGGACGAACCGGTCGCCGTGGTGATCTCGACCGTCGCGTCGTCGCCGGGCTCAAGGCCGGCCAGCACGGTCGACAGTTCGTTCTCGGTGGCGACGGCCGTGTCGTTGACCGAGAGGATCCGGTCGCCCGCTCCGATGCCCGCCCGCGCGGCCGGGCCGTCGTCCTCGACGGAGGAGACCGACAGGCCGCCGGTGCTCTCCTGGACGTTGACGCCCAGGTAGGCCTTCGGGCCGATCTCGACGGTGCCGGACTCGTCGCCGCTCTTGATCTTGTCGACGATCGACATGGCCTTCGCGATGGGGATGGCCCAGCTGCGCAGCGTCGTGCTCGAAGCGCCGTAGCCACTCTTCTGCTCGCCGGCGGTGGTCATGGCGGTGACCTCGCCCTCCGAGTCGTACAGCGGGCCGCCCGAGTCGCCGGGGACGGCTTGCGAGGTGGTCTCGTAGACGTCGGTGAGGGTCTCCTCGCCGCTCGTGGCGAGCTCGGACTCGACGGTGACGGTTGTTGCGGTGTCGGTGATCGCGCCGTCGGCGGCCGACAGATAGCCCTGCCCGTTGGAGTTGCCGACCGCGGTGACCGAGTCCCCGACGGCGACCGCGTCGGAGTCGACCGTCACCGTGTCGAGACCGCTCGCGTCGGTGAGCTTGAGGAGCGCGATGTCGTTGGTGGCGTCGTGGCCGACCATCGTGGCCTCGTAGGTGCCGCCCGTGATGGCGACCTTCGCGTAGATCGTGGTGCTCGACTGGACGACGTGGTAGTTCGTCAGCACGTAGCCGTCGGAGCTGAGCACCATGCCGGTGCCGGCCGAGGTGGCGTCGGTGAGCTCGCTCTCGATGATCACGACGCCCCTCGACTGGGCATCGTTCGCGTTGGTCTGCTCGCCGGTCGGGGCGCTCGAGCTCGAGCTCGGCACCGGGAACTGGACGTTCGAGTGCGAGTGCGAGGGGCTGCCGCTCGATCCGGGGTTCGCCGCGTTCCGGGCCCAGAGGCCGCCCACCGTCAGGGCGCCCAGCCCGAGGAGGACGGCGATCGTGATGCCGACGACGGCGCGCGACGTCGACCGGGACTTCCGCGGCTGGTAGGGGATCCACTGGCCGAACTGGTCGTAGTAGCCCTGGGCCTGCGGGTTCGACTGCGGGTAGGGGCCGAACTGGCCGGCGGCGCCCCAGGCGGGCTCGCCGGCGCCCTGGGGGTACGGGCCGGCCCAGGGCCCGCCCTGGGCGTCCTGCTGGTAGCTCGCCTGCTGCTGGTAGTCGGCGTCCTGCTGGTAGCCGTGCGGATACCGGCCCTGGTCCTGGTAGCCGTTCTGCGGGTACCCGCTCTGGTCCTGCTGGGGGTCGGCGCCGGTCGTGCCGGCGGACCAGGCCGACTGGTAGGGATCGCCCGACTGGTAGGGATCGGGTTGGCCTGCGGCCTGCTGGTAGCCGTTCTGCGGATAGCCGTCGCCCTGGCCATAGGGGCCGTAACCGTGCTGGCTCTGCTGGACGGGTCGGCCCCAGGGGTCGGTCGGCGGGCCCCAGGGGGACTGCTGTCCCGCACCGGGGGAGGCCGCCTGGCCGGTCCACTGGGTCGACGGGTCGGGCTGCGGCCATTGCGCCGGGGCTCCGGGGCCCTGTCCCGTCGCGTCGAGAAGGGTCTGCTCGCAGGGCGGCTCCCCCGGCGGGCCGTAGGCGATCGTCTGGTCGGCAGCGGGGCCGAATGCGACGGTGTGCTGTTCGTCCGGGCCGAACGCGACGGTCTCGTCGGCGCCCCGGACGCGCGTCTCGTCGCCGGCGCCCTCGCCGCCGGCGGGTCCCTGCACGGGGCCGCCCGCCTCGTTCTGAGCGTCTGGCCGAGGGGTGCTGTGGCCGTTGTTCTCGCTCATGCTCGCCTTTCGTCGCGTTCGCCCCTGCCCGCCGGTTCGCGAGGCCGGTTGCCCCGTGCGGACCGCCTCGTACGAGCCTCAGCCCAGCGCGTTCCGGTCGCTCGGCACTGTGCACTGGTCGCGGAGCGTCTGTGAGACGGTGCCCGGAATTCTCTCACACTCATCCGTTCACCTCCGGCCGTGTGGCCGCGCGGACCCGAGAGGAGCCGAACGGATCCATTGTCCTTCGCGGGAATGCGTCTGCCAAGTCAACGGGGTCCGTTCCGGGGGTCATGAGGGGTGGTGTTCCGCCCGGGTGGGAGCTCCTCGAGCGGACCCGCGACCGTCCGCGGACCTCGGGCCTCCCTCCCGGGGCCCGGGGCGACTAGCATGAGGGGCCTTGCGGTCCGGGCTCCGACGGTGCCCCGGCACCCGCCGAACGGTCCGCGAGGCGTCCCGGAACGGACGTTGGCAGGGAAGGACGATCGGATCGAGGGGAGGCTCGGTGAGCGCCTCGGCTTTCGAGCATCTGTCTCCGGCCTTCCCCGGCCGCGCCCCGTGGGGCACCTCGGGCCGACTGCGCGCCTGGCAGCGCGCCGCCCTCGACCTCTACACCGCGTCGGCGCCGCGCGACTTCCTCGCCGTGGCGACCCCCGGAGCCGGCAAGACGACCTTCGCCCTGCGGGTGGCCGCCGAACTGCTCAGCGCCCGTACGGTCCGGCGCGTCATCGTCGTGTGTCCCACCGAGCACCTCAAGACCCAGTGGGCCCGGGCCGCCGCCAAGGTCGGCATCCAGCTCGACCCCGGCCTGGGCGGGGGCGGTCGGCGGGGCCGCAGCCGCCAGTACGACGGCGTCGTCGTCACCTACGCCGGCGTCGCGGCCCGCGTCTTCCACTACCGGGCCCGCACCGAGAACGCCCGGACGCTCGTCGTCTTCGACGAGATCCACCACGCCGGCGACTCGCTGAGCTGGGGGGACGCGATCGCCGAGGCCTTCGAGCCGGCCACGAGGCGGCTGGCCCTGACCGGCACGCCCTTCCGCAGCGACGACACGCCGATCCCGTTCATCCGATACGACCGCTTCGACGACGGCTCGCTCCACTCGCACGCCGACTACACCTACGGCTACGCGCAGGCGCTGCGCGACCAGGTCGTCCGCCCGGTCGTCTTCATGGCCTACGGCGGCACGATGCGCTGGCGCACCAGGATGGGCGACGAGGTCGAGGCCGACCTGGCCGCGCCGCTGACGAAGGACGTCACCGCCTCGGCCTGGCGCACCGCCCTCGACCCGAAGGGCGAGTGGATCGGCTCGGTGCTCCGCGCGGCCGACACCCGCCTGAGCCAGGTGCGCGTCCACATGCCCGATGCCGGCGGTCTGGTCATCGCGGCCGACCAGGAGCTGGCCCGCGCCTACCAGCGGATCCTCCACCGGATCACCGGCGAACCGCCGGTCCTCGTCGTCTCGGACGACGCGAGCTCCGGCGAGCGCATCACCGGATTCTCCCGGTCCACGGAGCGCTGGATGGTCGCCGTGCGCATGGTCTCCGAGGGCGTCGACGTGCCGCGTCTGGCCGTGGGCGTCTATGCGACGAGCACCTCGACGCCGCTGTTCTTCGCCCAGGCCGTCGGGCGCTTCGTCCGCACCCGACGCAGGGGCGAGCTGGCGACCGTCTTCCTGCCGACGGTGCCGATCATCCTCTCCCACGCCGCTCTGCTGGAGCGCGAGCGCGACCACGTCATCGGCCGGCCCCGCACCGACGAGGGGGACCTGTGGGCGCCGGAGGAGGCGCTCATCGCCGAGGCCAACCGCGCCGAGGGGGCCGGCGACGACCTGCTCGGCCAGTTCGAGGCGCTCGAGGCGCACGCCTCCTTCGACCACGTGCTGTACGACTCGCAGGCCTACGGGCTGCCCGCCGACGCCACGAGCCAGGACGAGGCCGACTACCTGGGCCTGCCGGGCCTGCTCGAACCCGACCAGGTGAGCGCGCTGCTGCGCGAGCGGCAGCGCCGGCAGGTGCGCCGTCACGAGAAGGCCGACCGCCGGGCCAGGGTGCCGGAGCAGGTGAGTCTGCACAAGGCGCTGGAGGACTCCCGCAAGGAGCTGAACTCGCTCGTGGCGCAGTACGCCCGCACCACCGGGGTGCCGCACTCGCACGTCCACGCCGCGCTGCGCCGCCACTGCGGCGGCCCGCCCCTGGCCCGGTGCACCGCAGAGCAGGTCGCCGAGCGCACCGCCGCGCTGCGCGAGTGGTTCCTGCACCCCGAGCGACGACCCCGCTAGTCGCCGGTCGGCTCGCCCCGGCCCGGGGACGCGCTGCAATGCGGCCGGAGCATGACAAGGTGCGGTCGGTTGGCAAGGTGCGGTCGGCCCGCCCCGGGACGCCGCCTCCGAGGGGAGGGTTTGTTCGCAGGAGGCTCGGCGAAAGGTATGACCCCTCGTCGTGGCTGGGTCCATGGGTGCTGCGAGCAAGCCTCGAAGCATCATTGGAGGACTCGCTGTCCGCCTCGGCTCGGGGCGCCGCCGGGGTCGGCGGCGCCCGGCCGCCGGTCGGGTTCCGGCAGCCGCCCCGGGCGCGGGTAGCCTCGGAGGGGTTCCCCACGGGGAACAGCCCGACCTCGAGAGGAGCCTCACGGTGATCAAGTTCCTACGCCGGCTCATCGGCACCGTCATCGTGCTGGCCGTCGTCGTCGTGGTGGGTTGCTTCGCCTGGGTGCGCACGGTCGCGCGCGACCGCGTCGTCAGCGCGGGCGAGGCGCCCTACCGGGACGTCGCCCTCGTCCTGGGGGCTGGTCTGACGTCCGACGGGACGCCGTCGCCGTACCTGTCGGGGCGTCTCGACGAGGCCATCGCGCTCTACCGGGCCGGTTCGGTGAGCGTCGTCCTCGTCAGCGGGGACAACCGCACCACCTCGTACTCCGAACCGAGCGCGATGGCCGACTACCTCATCGACCGCGGCATCCCCGAGGACGACGTGATCGCCGACTACGCCGGGCTCGACACCTACGACTCCTGCTACCGGGCGCGCGACATCTTCGGCGTCTCCTCGGTGACCGTGATCGGGCAGAGCTACCACATCGCCCGCGCCGTCACGACCTGCCGGATGCTCGGTCTGGACGCCATCGGCGTCGGCAACGAGCAGCCCCACGGCACGAGCACCTGGCGCCGGGGCGTCGTCCGCGAGCTCGGGTCGAACGTGAAGCTCGCCGTCGACCTGCTCAGGCGCCGCGAGGCCACCATCATGGGGGAGAGGGAGACCTCGGTCACCGACGCGCTGGCCCGCCACGGGCACTGACCCCGGCCCCGTCTCGCAGGGCCCGGTCCGGTCCCTCCCGGCATGTGCGCCATCGACGCCGCGCCCTCCGGGCGCTGTCCGGTCGCACCGATCCGGGGCGCCCGGTCCCTCGGCTCCGGTGCGGACGTTGCCCGAATGCGGCTGTGAGCGTCCGCCCGTGAACAGTGCGCGGGTGGTCGCCGCAGCTGCGGTCGAGGGACGGGCGAGGGGCCCTGGTCGGCCGCCGCGCCCGGCGGCGAGGCGGTTGCGCAGGCGGGGCCTGGCGGTCCCCGGGCCGTGGGACAATGGGGCCCATGTCGTCTCTGCCGTCCCAGCTGGCCGCCCGCATCGAGGCCGTTGCCGGCGCCGATCCCGAACTGCGGCCCGCGACGAGGCCCCAGTTCGGGCACTTCCAGTCGAACGTCGCCCTGCGCCTGGCCAGGACCGAGGGGCGCCCGCCGCGCGAGCTCGCGGCCGGCATCATCGACCGGCTCGACGTCTCGGACCTGTGCGAGCCCCCAGAGCTGGCCGGCCCCGGGTTCATCAACTTCCGCCTGCGCCCCGACGTGCTGGCCGCCGCCGTCAACGACCAGTACGCCGACGAGCACGCCGGCATCGTCCAGGCCGAACGGCCCCAGCGCGTCGTCATCGACTACTCCGCGCCGAACGCCGCCAAGCAGATGCACGTCGGGCATCTGCGCTCGACGATCATCGGCGACTGCTTCCACCGCGTCCTCGCGGCGAAGGGCCACACGGTCATCCCGCAGAACCACATCGGCGACTGGGGCCGACAGTTCGGCATGCTCATCGAGCAGGCCCTCGACGAGGGGCTCGACCTGTCGACCCTCGACCTGGCCGGCGCCGAGGAGCTCTACAAGCGCGCCAATGCGCACATCGAGGCCGACGAGGACTTCGCCGATCGCTCGCGCGACCGGGTCGTCGCCCTGCAGGCCGGTGACGGCCCCACCCGCGGGATGTGGGGCGCGCTCGTCGGCCTGTCGAAGGCCGGCTTCAACCGCACCTACGCGCGGATGAACGTGCGCCTCACCGACGCCGACTACGACGGCGAGTCGTTCTACAACGACATGCTCCCGCAGATCTGCGACGACCTGGAGTCCCGCGGCATCGCCGTGCGCGACGGGGGCGCCCTCGTCGCCTTCGTCGACGGCTACGAAGCCCCGGCCATCCTCCGCAACTCGCAGGGCGGCTACGGATACGACGTCACCGACGTGGCCGCCGTGCGCCACCGGGTCGACGACCTGCACGCCGACCGCCTCGTCTACGTCGTCGGCTCGGAGCAGACCCGCCACTTCAACCTCGTCTTCGCGCTCACCCGCCGGGCCGGCTACCTGCCCGAGGGCGTCGAGGCCCGCCACGTCGGCTACGGCATGGTGCTCGGCCCCGACGGCAAGAAGTTCTCCACCCGCGAGGGCACGGCCGTTCACCTCGACGACCTGCTCGACGAGGCCGAGGAGCACGCGTCCCCCCAGATCGCCCTGGCCGCGATCAAGTACGCCGATCTGTCGAACGCCCTCCAGAAGGACTACGTCTTCGACCCCGCGCGCATGACGGCCACCACCGGCGACACCGGCCCCTATCTGCAGTACGCGCACGCCCGGGTCTGCCAGATCCTGCGCCGTGCCGAGGCCGAGGGGCGCACGAGCGGCCCGGTCGCCGTGCTCGAGGAGCCCGCCGAGCAGGAGCTCGCCCTGTGGCTGACCCGCTTCGGCGAGGCCGTCGACGAGGTCGCCGACGAGCTGGCTCCCCACAAGCTGTGCACCTATCTGTTCGAGCTCGCCACCAAGTACTCGGTCTTCTACGAGAACTGCCCCGTGCTGAGGAGCACGGGGCAGGTCCTCGCCTCCCGCCTGGGCCTGTGCGCGGCCACCCGCAGGGTGCTGGCCACCGGCCTCGACCTGCTCGGCATCGAGGCCCCGGAGCGCATGTGAGCACGACACCGGTTCCCCCGTGCGACGGCGCGGATTCGATGGCGGAGCGGCTCATCGCGCACCTGCGGAAGGCGCTGCCGTCCGGCCGACTCGGCGTCGCCTACTCCGGCGGCGTCGACTCGGCCCTGCTGTGCGCCGCCGCGGTGCGGGCCCTCGGGGCCGACCGGGTGCTCGCGCTGCTGGCCGTCTCCGACTCGCTGGCCTCCCGGGAGCGCCGGCTCGCCCACGCCACGGCCGAGTCCATCGGCGTGCCCCTGGTCGAGGTCGTCACCCACGAGGGCGAGGTCGCCGGCTACGCGGACAACGGCGCGGACCGCTGCTTCTTCTGCAAGAACGAGCTGTTCACCGTCATCGACGAGCAGCTCGCCGCGCAGTACGGGCTCGCCGCGGTCGCCTACGGGGAGAACGCGGACGACCGGATGCGGCCCGACCGTCCCGGCGCCCGGGCCGCGACCGCCCACCGGGTGCTGCGCCCCCTCGCCGACTGCGGCGCCACGAAGACGCAGGTGCGCGCCCTCGCCCGCGCCTGGGGGGTGCCGGTCGCCGACAAGCCGGCGGCGCCCTGCCTGGCCAGCCGCGTCCCGCACGGAGATCCGGTGACGGCCGAGAAGCTGCACCGGATCGACGCGGCCGAGGACGTCGTGCTGGCCGCCGGCTTCAGCGACGCGCGGGTGCGCCACCACGGCCCCGTCGCCCGCATCGAGGTGCCGGCCGACGAGCTCGGGCGTCTCGCCGACGCCGCGCTGCGCCGCCGTCTCGTCGAGGGCGTGCGGGCCGCCGGGTTCCGCTTCGTGACGCTCGACCTGGCAGGCATCCAGTCGGGCGCGTTCACCCTGCCGCTCGTGGCCGCGGGGCGTCATGACTGAGTCCGGGCCCGACGGGCGGGCCGTCGACCGGCTGCCCGGCGTCGCCGAGCTCGACGCCGGTCGCGCGGTCCGCCGCGGCATCCCCGAGGCCGTCTACGGGCAGGGCAAGTCGGTGGAGCAGCTGGTCGCCATCGCGACGGCGCTGCGCGGGCGCGCCGACGGGCGGACGGCCCTGTTCACCCGCATGGACGCCCCGCGCGCCGAGGCCGTCGCGGCGGTGCTGCCCGGGGCCCGCTGGGACGAGCGGGCCGGTCTGCTGGCCTGGCCGGGCGAGCCCCCCGCCCCGAGGGGCGGGCTCGTCGTCGTCGCCTGCGCCGGCACCTCCGACATCCCGGTCGCCCGGGAGGCCTGGCTCACCGCCCGTCACCTGGGCTGCCGCGTGGAGCTGCTCGTCGACGTGGGGGTCGCCGGGCTGCAGCGGGTCCTCGCCCGCCGCGAGCTGTTCGAGCGGGCGGCGGCGGTCGTCGTCGTCGCGGGCATGGACGGCGCGCTGGCCTCGGTGGTCGCCGGGCTCGTCGCCGCGCCCGTCGTCGCCGTGCCCACCTCGGTGGGCTACGGGGCGTCCTTCGAGGGCCTGGCCGCGCTGCTGGCCATGCTCAACGCCTGCGCGCCGGGGGTGGCGGTGGTCAACATCGACAATGGATACGGCGCCGGGCACCTCGCCGCGCAGATCGCGCATGCGAACCTCGACCCGGACGACCAACGAACCGGTCAATGACACGAGCCGATCAGTGAGGAGAGCACGATGACGACCCTGTGGCTGGACGCATCCGCCGGAATGGCCGGCGACATGATGATGGGCGCGCTCGTCGACGCCGGCGCCGAGCTCGCCGCCCTCCAGGCGGCCGTCGAGGCCGTCGTGCCGGGCTCGGTGCGGCTCACCGCGGCGCCGACCGTCCGTGGGGGCATCCGCGCCGTCAAGGCCGAGGTCGAGGTGCTCGTCGACGACCCGCCGCGGCGCACCTGGACGAGCATCCGGGCGGCCCTCCAGGAGGCCGCGCTGGCGCCCGACACGAGGAGGCGCGCGCTGGCCGTCTTCGAGGCGATCGCCCGCGCCGAGGGCCGCGTGCACGGCGTCGATCCGGAGCGGATCCACTTCCACGAGGTCGGCGCGCTCGACTCGATCGCCGATGTCGTCGCCTGCTGCGAGGGGCTGCGCCTGCTCGGCGTCGACCGCGTCGTCGCCACGCCCGTCGCCGTCGGCGCCGGCAGCGTCCGCGCCGCCCACGGGCTCATGCCCGTGCCGGTGCCGGCCGTCGCGCAGCTCGCGCTGGGCTGGCCGACGGCGGCCGGTGTCGTCCCGGCCGGGCACCACGGGCAGCACCAGGACCACCCCGCGCCGGGACACGGCCACCCGGCGCATGACCACGGGCATCCCGGACCGGCGCATGCCCACTACGAGCAGGGCGACGATCATCCCGGTCACGACGAGCACGCCCACGCGCATCGGCACCACCACGGCGGCGGCCACGCGGCCGAGCACGCCGCGGGTCACCACGAGCAGGGTGGGGCCGAGGGCCCGCTGCCCGGAGAGCTCTGCACCCCGACCGGCATGGCCCTCGTCGCGGTCCTGGCCGAACGACCGGGCCCCCAGCCCGCCATGACCACCCGCGCGGTCGGCGTCGGCGCCGGCAGCAGGGACACGCCGGGGCGTCCCAATGTGGTGCGCGTCCTCGTCGGGGACGAGGACGCCCGGCCGGCCGGCTCCGACGGGGTCTGCGAGCTCGCCGCCACCGTCGACGACCTCGACCCCCGCGTGTGGCCCGAGGTGCTGGCCGCTCTCCTCGACGAGGGCGCCTTCGACGTCTGGGCCGAGCCCGCCCTCATGAAGAAGGGGCGCCCGGCCCACGTCCTCCACGTGCTCTGCGCGCCCGGGCGCGCCGACGCCCTGAGCACCCGCATCATGGCGTTGACGAGCACCTTCGGTGTGCGCCGCTACAGCGGGGTGGTCCGCGACGTGCTGGCCCGCGACTGGCGCACGGTCGCCGTCGACGGCCATGCGGTGTGGGTCAAGATCGGTCACCGGGACGGGACCATCGTCCGTGCCCAGCCTGAGTTCGACGACGTGCGGGCCCTCGCCGCGGGGCTCAACAGGCCCGTGGTCGACGTGCTCGCCGCGGCCCGTGCCGCCGCCGAGGAGGCGGGGCTGCGCCCGGGCGAACGGCTGGGGTGAGCGTCCGGCCCGTGCGGGGCGATGCGCACCATGTTCGATGGGGGCTGCAGAACGGCTCGTCCGGGTCCGGGCGCACAGGGGGATCTCCCGGGTTAGTACCGCAAGACCAAGTCGCGTTCCTGTTCGCTCCTTGACATGTCATCGCCCTGAGCTCCGCTGAAGATGAAGGATTTCTCGAGGGGGTGCGCACGAGGGACAAGCGGGCCTTGACACCCCCACAATATCCACACCACCAAGAGGCATCGATGACTATCAGAGACTTGGTTCTGCACGTTTTGAAGAAGATTCATTGACTCTTCGATCGAACGGCTAACCCTGAGGGTTGTTCAAAGCCAACTCGTCATCAAGGAAAGATCCTAGTCAGGACTGGGTCCGACAAGGGTTTTGAATAAGCCTCCGGGCGTCGGACAGGATCTTCACGACGTCGCGTATCGCCGGGGCGTCCCGGAACCCGGCGCGGGCGCCCGTCCGGGAGGGCGGCCGGGCCAGGATGGTCTCGGGTTCCTGCTTCCGGGCGCGTCCTGGTTCCCCGCGTGCCCGGCCGGGACCCGGCGCATCCTGGTTCCCCGCGTGCCCGGCCGGGACCCGGCGCATCCTGGTGGCCCGCCAGTCGGCCGGCCACTCCTGCACCGTCCTCTCCGCCCGCTCGACCGTCTCAGCGATGACGCCCGCATCGGCGCCACGGGAGGCGTGCAGGACCGCCTCGGCCTTCATCCCGGCGAGCACGCGACTGCCGGAACGCCTCCTCCACCCGACCAGGACGGCTGTTTCTTCCGGGGCGACCCCGACCCGCACGCCCCCACCGCATCCGAAACGGCACAGGGAACCCACGAAACACGGCCCCGTCTCATGACGGCCATATTACGAATAGCCGGCAACGCGACGAGTGAAGTACGAGCGGCCGATCGCTGCTCCCGCCGCGATCACTGGCGAAGGAGCAGCGGGGCTGGGGACCGTAGTTCCAAGCCAGGCTCACTCCCTGTCCCTGAGGATCTCGGTCACCTCGATCCTGGCCAGCTTGATCCTGGCACCGATGTAGACGACCACGTAAGAGAGCGCAATGATCCCGATGATCGTGAGAGCCGCTGTCCAGCCGAGTTGGAACGGGGCGCCCATCGGTATGGACGAGATGATGGTTCGCCATACGGGGGTGAGGGAGACCAGCCCCAGCGGAATGCCCAGCACCAGCGACAGCGCCGCCACCGAAGTGTAGTTGTTGAGATACAACTTGGCGATCTCCCCTTCGCGATAACCGAACGATTTCATCAGGGCGATGCTGTAGGTGTCGCGGTCGATCATCATCCGAATGAAGAGTGTGAGTACGATGCAGAAGACGGCTATCGAAAGGATCACCAGAACAGACACTATCGGAGTTGTCATCCTCACCGTCCTCTCAGCTCCCCGAACCACGTCTGCGCGCGTCACTGTCTCCCCCACTCGTCCCTCACTGAAGTTGAGAGATCGGGTGCTGAGGGCAACGTTGTAGTAGTCGTCGGCCTCGCCGAGCAGTTTGCGGGTGTCCGCGATCGGCTGGAAGAGGTACAGCCCCGCTGCGTAGGGGACGATCTGCGACACGGTCACACGGTAGGAGGCGCCCTTGACCGGATCGGTGAGGAACACCGTGTCGCCTTTCTGCAGACCATAACGGTTGGCCAGCCCATCAGAGACCGCCACGTCATTTTCCGAGGCTTCATCGAGCGTGAAATCGAAGTAGCGGCTGTTCTCTGACACCCCGAGGAGGGTCACATCTGCCTGCGCTTCGTCCCCGAACGCCAGGCTCGTTGCCAAGGCCGGCTCCGCACCTTCGGGCACGTCGGTCTCCGGCACCTGCAGCATGTACATGTTGTCGAACTTCAGGTCGTTGCTGACCCTCGACTCATACGCGCTGATGCTGTTCTGCATGCCGAACCCGAACACCATGAGAATCACCGCCAGCAGGAGTCCGACCGCCATGATGACGTACGATCGTGATTCCCGCAGCGCCTGACGCGTGCGGAATCTCGACCCGAACGACCACTCGGTGAGGGACAGGCCCTTGCCTCCCACCTTCTGGGACGGGGTGCGGCGGAGCAGGTCCAAGGGACTCGTTGACAGCTTGTGACGCAGCTGCACTGAGACGACGATCGCCACCAACACAGGTGCTGCGACCAGCCCGATGAGCAGCATGACGAAGTCGAGCTGCGGCGAGGGGGATGGCACCGAGTAGTAGGCGGTGAGCTGGGCGAAATCGTTGAAGGCCTGTGCCCCCAGACTGCCCACGAGGGTCCCGACGACGCAGGCCAGCATGACGACCACGAGGGGCGGCATGAGGTACTGGAACATCAGCTCGCGCGGCCGCAACCCTATCGCTGACAGTGCGCCGATCGATGCGCTGTCCTGCTCGAGGTTGTCGATGGCAAAGGCGGTCAGTACGTAGGCGGCGAGGAGCAGAACGAGGACGCCCGCAAAGAGGGCGGTCGTCCTGTTGACGGCTGCGTCGTTTGTCACAGTGATGATCCGCGGGTTGGTGTCGGCGGGCTGGAAGTCTGCCAGCATCGGGATCTCGGCGGTCGCCGTCTCGTCGAGGTACTTCTGCAAACCGTCCTGGGCGTCGCTTACGCTTTGCAGCGACTCGCTGGCGCCCGGAGAGGCGGCCGCCGCAGCGCGAGCCCCCTCCGCCAGGCTCTTGACGGCGTCGCCGAGCCTTGTGCGCTTGTCCTGCTGCTCCTCGACCGTGTCGCGTAGCGCCGGATTCGAGATCTCGTCGGGTTCGACGGTCATCTCGAGCAGTTGGCTCCTCAGCTCGTCGGAGGTCGTCGAGTCGGTGAGCCGGTACGCGTAGCTGTACGTCGGGGCCTGGTTGCCGGTCGCGACCGCGTCGAAGCCCTGATGAGTCACAAAGGCAGTACCGAATGATTCGGGCGTCGTCGAGGACGAGGTGACGCTGGGGATGACATACGAGTAATCGGGGGTCGATCCGATCCCCGTGATGGTGAAGGTCCTGCCCGCCAGTTGGATGGAGTCGCCTGTCACCAGTCCGTGCGCGTTTGCATACAGCTTCTCGAGCACGAGGTCATCGGAGGACACCGGAAGACGCCCTTCGCTCAGCTGGATCTTGTTGATCGTGTCGCGAACAGGCTGCAGACGAACCGTGCTGTCGGCGGGCCCACCCGAGTCCGTCCACGGCTGCGCCTCCAAGGTGGCGCCCCGATCCTTGAGCGATGCCAGCTGGGTGTCCGAAAGCGCGGCCCGCGTCTCGAACTCGCCATCCTCGATGTTCGCCGCGGATCGGAAGCCCTCGACGGTCGTGATCACCGATCCGGAGGAGGTCTGGATCGCGAGCATGACGCCGGTAGCGCCTGCGACCAAGAGAAACACCGCGCCATAGCGCAGCGCGTTCTGTCGAATCTCACGAAAGGATCTACGCAACCATGTGCTCAACATCACGGTTCCTTCACAGGGGTGCGGGTGTCGTTGTGCTGCCTCTCGATGATCCTGCCGTCCTGCAACCTGATCACGGTGTCACCCATGGTGGCGATCTCGCTGTTGTGAGTGACGATGCACAACGTCGCGCCGGTCTCGGTGTTGACCCGGGTGAGAAGCTCCAGGACATCGACTGAGGTGCGGGAGTCCAACGCCCCAGTGGGTTCGTCGCACAGAAGGAGTTGTGGCCGTTTTATCAGGGCCCGGGCGATCGCACAGCGCTGCTGTTGACCTCCCGACAGTTGGGAAGGGAACTTGCGGGCGTGTTCCTTCATTCCCAGCATCTCAAGAAGTTCGTCGAGCTGGAGAGGATCGTCCGTCAAGTTCTCGCACACTTGGATGTTCTCTTCCACCGTGAGATTGGGTATCAGGTTGTACAGCTGGAAGATGAAGCCGACGTTCCTGCGTCGGTACTCGGCAAGATCGTGCCGCGATCGGCCTGTGATCTCCCTGCCCGCCACCTCGATGCGGCCCTCATCGGGTTGGTCGAGGCCGCCGATGCAGTTGAGGAGGGTTGACTTTCCTGATCCGCTGGCTCCGAGGACCACGATGATCTCGCCTTGATCGACCTCGAGCTCGACATCATCGAGAACTTTCACATAGCTGGAACCCCTGCCGTAGCTCTTTGACACTCCGCTGACCGAAATGAACACGGCTACACTTCCTCGATCGAGGAAGGGACGGGGACCCGTCGGACGACGCTGCGGGGTGGAGATGGAAGTGGCAGGGGCCGAGCACGGCGCGCGAGCGCACAAGTCTTCATCTCGACGACCCCCATTCGGCTGGTGGTTGATCGCGACAACGAACTCATCGCATTGTATGCGCGCCCAAGTTCGCCGTCAAGGCTCCGACATGACTCGCGTGGAACATGATTCACGTGAAACGTCCGGGAACGTCAGTGCCTGTGTTGCTCCGGGTCTGGTGGGGGTTGGTGGGCGTACGGGCGTATCGCTGCCACGGGTGCATCGGGGAAATGTCAGGGGTTGCGGAAGTGGGTCACGCGGATGGCCATGGAAGCGTGTCGGGACCCTGAGGGGTTCAGGAGCGCGGTCCCGTAGGGCTGCTAACGGCTCGGGCGTCCGCCCAGAGGCGCTTCGCGCGTGAGCTGGAGGAGCTGAGACCGACGGGGCGTGGGTCCGGGACGACGAGCAAGGACGCTCAGCGGGACGGGGAGTGGGGGAAGAAGGCCCGCGCGGGCTTCACGGGCTGAAGGATCCTGCGGAGAGCGAGCGCATGGTTCGCCCGGGCGGGGCCTGACCGCCGGTGGAGTTCATCGACGACAACAGGGCGGAGCCTGTGGTCGAGCCGATCTGCCGGGTCCTGGACCGGCCCAGGGCTGCAGATCGCCTCGTCAACCCTTTACGCCGCCCGCAACCGTCGGCGCTGGCCGCCTCGTTCACGGCCCTGCCCCAGCAGCCGCGCAAGACCATCCACCTGTGACCGCGGCGAAGAGCTCTCTGCGGCTCTCCGCGTGCGTCACGTGCGCCTTCGGACGGGCACGAGGGTCTACCTCGCCGATCCTCACTGCCCTTGGCGGCGCCCCACCAATGAGAACACCAACGGGCTCCTGCGCCAGTACTTCCCCAACGGCGCACTTCCCCAGGGGCGCCGACCTGTCCCGCTGGAGCGCCTCCGTCCTCACGGCATCGACGACCAGGCCATCGACCGACCCGGCTGGCAACCACCGGCGCCAGACGAACCAGTTCTCACAGGACCGGGGTTTGACGTTCCTGCTCATCCAGTGGAGCCGTGCCTCATGCGGCGTAGCAGTCGGACCTGCGGGACCCGGGGCTTGGCGTTCCCGCTCATCCCCCGCACGGCGGATCGCTGCCGGCCCCATGGGCCCCGTGCAGGGGCGGACGGCGTCACTGGGACCGAGGCGGGGACGGTTGTCCCCGCGGCGAACACCGTGCTCATCATGACGGCCCCATCGTTGCGGCGCAGTCGTCCGGAACAGTGCTCGCGCCCGCCCCGTCGGCACGGGGCGCCTCAGAAGGCCTGCGCCGACGCCGGCCGGGAGCCGTTGCGTCTCTCACTGCCACGGATCAGTCCTCGCCCTTGCCGGGCCCCGGTTCGGGAGGGCTCTGGGATGACCCGACGGCGAATCGGTTCGCCACCGGCTCTTGCCAGGACGGGCTTGCGGACGCTATGTTAAAAACGTTCCCGCAAACGATTCCGTCACGGTCTTCGGAGGATGGATCCCAGCGGGACGTCGATCGCTCGAGGAGGAGCACAATGCCCATTGACATGCGTGGAATCAATCCGGCCCCGGTCACGCCCTTCACCCCCGACGGCGAGGTGGACTACGCCACCATCAAGCGCCTGGGGAGCTGGCTCGGCAGCATCGACGGCGTGACGTCGCTCGTCGTGCTCGGTCATGCCGGCGAGGGGACCTTCCTGTCGCAGGACGAGAAGAGCAGGGTGATCGAGGCCTTCGTCGCCTCCACCGATGGCCGGCTGCCCGTCGTCGCCGGCATCTCGCTGGAGGGCACGGCCGTCGCCGTCGAGGAGTCCAAGTGCGCCGTCAGGGCCGGCGCGAAGGCGGCGCTCGTCTACCCGCCGCACGGCTGGCTGCGCTTCGGCTTCCAGAAGGGGGCGCCGCAGGACCGCTACCGCGCCATCTACGAGGAGGCCGGTCTGGAGTGCATCCTGTTCCAGTACCCCGACGTCACCAAGGCCTGCTACGACCTCGACACCCAGCTCGAGATCGCTGCCCAGCCCGGCGTCTTCGCCGAGAAGTGCGGGGTGCGCAACATGGTGCGCTGGGACACCGAGGTGCCGATCATCAGGAAGGCCAACCCCGATCTGCAGTTCCTCACCTGCCACGACGAGTACCTGCTGCACACCATCTTCGACGTGGACGGCTGCCTCGTCGGGTACGGCAACGTGGCCTCGGAACTGCTCGTGAAGCTGCTCGCCGCGGGCAAGGCCAGGGACTACCCGGCCGCCCGCGCCGTCCACGACCGGCTCTTCCCCGTCACGAGGACCATCTACCACCGCGGCTCGCACATGGAGGGCACCGTCGCGCTCAAGGAGGCCCTCGTGGCCCGCGGCGTGCTCGAGACCGCCACCGTGCGCTCGCCCCTGCAGCCGCTGCCCGCGGGCGCCCACGAGGAGATCGCGGACGCGTTGAGGGCCGCCGGGCTCGGCAGGGCCGAGATCCCCGCCTGAGTCCCCGGGCGGCGGGTGGTCGCACCGCTGCGCTCACCCGCCGCTCCCGGGCCCGGGGCCGTCCGGGCCCCCGCCCTCTCACCTTCTCCCGTTTCCTCCGCCCGTGGCCCCGTCAGCGCTGTCGGGGCCGGCGGGGGCCCCGGCGCACGGAGCCCGCGCCCCGTGCGCACGCACCAACGCATCGTCCCGGCAGGAGGCCGGTCATGGTCCTCGTTCAATTCCTCGTGCTGCTCGTCTTCATCGCCCTCGGAGCATGGATCGGCGGCATCGGCATCGCCTTCGCCGGCGGTGCGGGCGTCGTCGTGCTCGGCCTCCTGGGGGCCCACCCGGGCGACCTGCCCATGCAGGTGATCGTCTTCATCATGGTGGTGATCTACGCGGCCTCCGCCATGCAGGTGGCCGGCGGCATCGACTACCTCGTGATGCTCACGGACCGGTTGCTGCGCCGCCATCCGAAGTACCTGGCCGTCCTGGCCCCTCTCGTCACCTATCTGCTCACCTTCATGGCCAGCACCGGGCAGGTCTCGTTCGCCACGATGCCCGTCATCGTCGAGGTCGCGAAGGACAACAACATCCGCCCCACCCGCTCCCTGTCGGTGGCCGTGGCCGGCTCGCTCCTGGGCATCACCGCCTCGCCGATCTCCGCCGCGGTCGTCTTCCTGTCGGGCCAGTTGCAGAAGACGGGCACCGGGTGGGGTTTCGTCGACCTCATCCTCGTCTCCATCCCCGCCACCCTCCTCGGCACGATGGTGACGGCCGTGCTGTTCATGCTCTGGGACAAGGCCCGCGGCAACGACCGCCTCGACCGGGTGCCCGAGTACCAGCAGCGTCTGAGGGAGGGGACGGTCAGGCCCGCGAGTCACGAGGCCGTGACCCTCAGGGCCGGGGCGAGACTGTCCGTGCTCGTCTTCGTCATCGCCCTCGTCGTGGTGCTGGTCTACTCGATCATCATCTCCGACCGCGTGCACCTCATCGCCGACCCGGTCATGGACGCCGGGCAGTGCCGGATCTGCGTGATGCTCGCCGCGGCCGGCCTCATCCTGGTGTGCTGCAAGGCGAGCCCGAAGGCCGTCCCCGGGTCGAGCATCTTCCGGACCGGCATGAACGCCTGCGCCTGCATCCTCGGCGTCGCCTGGCTCGGCACCACCTTCATGGCCGCCAACAAGGACTGGATCCAGGGCCACCTGGGCGGTCTGCTCGCCGGCAGCCCCTGGCTCTTCGCCCTCGTCGTGGTCGTCGCCTCGTCCCTGCTCTACTCCCAGGCCGCCAGCACCCAGGCGCTGTTCCCCACGGCGCTGGCGATCGGCATTGCGCCCGCCACCGTCGTGGCCTGCTTCCCCGCCACCTCCGCGCTGTTCATCCTGCCCACCTACCCCACGCTCCTGGCGGCCGTCGACCTCGACGACACCGGCTCGACCCATCTCGGCGGGCACTTCTTCGACCACCCCTTCCTGATCCCCGGGCTCGTGGCGACGGGCCTGTCCGTGCTCTTCGGGTTCGGCCTCGCCGCGATCGTGCGGTGAGGGCGGCCGGACGCCCCGGGGCCGGAGTCATGGCCCGGTCGGGCGTCCTCCCCGGCGGCTATGATGCGGGGGCAGCCGTCACAGGAGGCCGGTCATGGATGGACGAGTCACCCTCAGGGACGTCGCGGCCCAGGCGGGGGTGAGCGTGTCGACGGCCTCGCGCGCCCTCGACGAGCGCCTTCCCCTCTCGCGCTCGGCGGCGGCGGAGCGGGTCCGTGCCGCCGCCGCCGATCTCGGCTACCAGCGCGACATCACCGCGTCGTCGCTGCGGCGCGGGGGCAGCGGCACCATCGGCGTGCTCGTGCCCCGGCTGTCCGACACGGTGATGGCGCTCATGTTCGAGGCGCTCTACGCCGAGGCCGCCCAGCTCGGTCAGTTCGCGCTCGTGTCAGTGTGCGGGGACGACCCCGGGCGGGAGCTTCAGGCCGCCGAGCAGCTGCTCGCCCGCCGGGTCGACGGTCTGGTGCTCGCCGGCAGCAGGCTCGACGACGCCCTCACCGCCTCGCTGCGCGCCCGAGGGGTCCCGCACGTGCTGGTGCTGCGTACCGACGGGGTGAGCCCCTCGGCCGTCTGCGACGACGAGCTCGGGGGGTACCTGGCGACGCGGCATCTGCTCGACATGGGCCACCGGCGCATCGGGGTGCTGCCGGGGCCGGTCTTCGCGTCCACCGCGCGGGGCCGGCTGGCCGGCCACCGGCGGGCCATGGCGGAGGCGGCCGTGGCGGTCGACGAGGGGCTGGTGCGCCCGAGCGGTTTCGGGTACGACGCCGGTGAGGCGGAGGGCCGGGCGCTCCTGGCCGGGCATCCCGACACGACGGCCGTGTTCGCCGCCAACGATGACCTGGCCCTCGGCGTGATGAGCGCGGCGCGCGGGCTGGGGCGCTCCGTCCCCGACGACCTGTCCGTCGTGGGCTACAACGACACCCCCGTCGCCACGGCCCTGCCCGTGCCCCTCACCTCGGTGCGGGTTCCCTTCCCGGAGGTGGCGACCCAGGCGCTGCGCCTGCTGGCGTCCGACGCCGAGGGGCCCTCGCGGGCCGTGGCCGTCCCCACCCTCATCCCTCGGGAGTCCTCGCGCTCCCTCGCATGAGCCGGGCGCGCGGCCCCGGCCGTGCGCCGCTCGAGCCGACGGCGCGCCGACACGGCGCGCGGCGGCGTCCCCCGGCGTCCTCGGGCGGAGACGGGAGCGGAGGGCCCGCGGTCGGCGCCTCGGCTGCGGCCTGCAGGGGTCGGGGGCGGAGGACGGGAGGAGGGGGCGCCCGCCGGCCGGCGGATGCCCCCTCCCGCCTCGTCGGGCGGGAGGGGGCCGCGCCTCAGTCCTGCGCCGCGGCCAGCGCCGCCCCGATGATGCCGGCCTCGTTGCGCAGCTGCGCCGGCACGATGGGCGTGCGCAGGTCGAGCAGGGGCAGGAAGCGGTCGTGCTTCTTGCTGACGCCGCCGCCGACGATGAACAGGTCGGGGCACAGCAGCCGTTCGAGTGCCGCGTAGTAGCGCTGCAACGACTTGGCCCACTTCTTCCAGCTGAGGCCCTCGCGCTCGCGGTGGGCGGACGAGGCGCGCGTCTCGGCGTCGTGCCCGTCGACCTCCATGTGGCCGAGCTCGCTGTTGGGGATGAGCACGCCGTCGTAGAACAGGGCGGTGCCGATGCCGGTGCCGAGCGTCGTCATGACGACCAGGCCGCTCTCGCCGCGGCCCGCGCCGAAGCGCATCTCGGCGATCCCGGCGGCGTCGGCGTCGTTGACGAGCCGAACCGGCCGGTGCAGCTGCTCGGCGAGGAAGTCCTGGGCGGTGAACCCGGTCCAGCTCTGGTCGAGGTTCGCCATCGAGGGGGTGACGCCGTGGATGACCGGGGCCGGGACCGTGATGCCGACCGGGCCGGGGGCCTCGTCGCCGAAGTGATCCGCGATCTCGCCGATGACCTGCGCGCAGGCCCGCGGCGTGGACGGCTGAGGCGTGGGGATGCGCAGGCGGGGCAGAGCGAATTCGCCCTTGTCGAGGTCGGCCGGGGCGCCCTTGATGCCCGAGCCGCCGATGTCGATTCCGAGGGTGAAGGACATGGGCTCATGCTACGTGCCCGTCCTCGGCGGACGAGCCACGTGCCCGTTCTCGGCAGGCGAGCCGGAGCCCGCTCTCCCCGGTGCGGCCGGAGGGATCGTCGCGGCGATGGGGTCGAGGACGAGACCGGCGTGGGCCGCTCCGCGAGCGAGGGGTCGCCGTCGTTCCGGGATCGCAGAAGCGGCAGCGGCGCCTGCCGGGGCGGGCGGGTCCGAGTCGCGGTCACCGGTTCGGCTCCGTCGGTCACGGTCTCGTGCGGGTCGCCGGTACCGATACCCTGACATCGGTCCCTTGGGGAAAATATTGGGAATTAATGGGAAAGTTGGTTGCGAATGATTGGGAATCATGCGTATGATGAGACCACGCCGGGCAACGGAGCACGAGGAGGGCCAATGCAGACCACGCAGCGCCGTCAGGCGATCCTGGCCCAGGTGCGTGCCCGGCGGTCCGTGAAGGTCGGCGAGCTGAGCACCGAGCTCGGCGTCTCGGCCGAGACGATCCGGAAGGACATCCTCACGCTCGACGCGCGCGGTCTTCTCGAGCGCGTCCACGGCGGGGCGGTCGCCGCGTCCAATCGCGAATCCGCCTACGAGAGCCGCAGGACGATCAACGCGCAGGCCAAACGCGACATCGCCGAGGAGGCCGCACGTCTGGCTGCGGATGCCAACTCGATCTACCTCGACTACGGCACCACCGCCTTCCAGATCGCCCAGCGCATCGCCGCCTCCGACCCCGATGTCATGGTCATCAGCGCCTCGCTGCCGATCATCACGGCGCTCCTGCCGTGCGAGCGCGTCCGGCTCGTCGTTCCCGGCGGGCAGGTGCGCCGCAACGAGAACTCGCTCGGCGGCCCCCTGACCGACAAGGCGATGCAGGGGCTGTTCTTCGACATCGGCTTCTTCGGCTGCGCCGGTGTCGCCGCCCGCAGCGGCGTCACCAACTTCGACGCCGTGGAGAACGCGATCTCCCAGTTGGCGGCCGACCACTGCCAGCGGGTCGTCCTCGTGGCCGATCACTCCAAGTTCGACCGCACGGCGACCCTCAGCGCGGCCTCCATCGAGGACCTCGACGACCTCGTCACCGACCGTGAGCCGGCGGGCGAGCTCGCCTCGCTCCTCGCATCCTCGCACTGCACCATCCACGTGACCCAAGGACAGACATGAGCATCCTCATCGACCCCGAATACGTCTTCACCGAGCTCGACGCCGAGACCCGTCAGGACGTCTTCGAGGAGCTCGGCGGGGCCCTCCTCGCCGACGGCCGAGTCAAGGACGACTACATCGCGGCGCTGGCCGAGCGCGAGGAGGGCTGCCCCACGGGCCTGCCGGTGCCCGGAGGCGTGGCCATCCCGCACACCGACGCCTCCCACGTGAACCAGGACACGATCGTCATCGCGACCCTGGCGAAGCCCGTCGCATTCCGCGAGATGGGTGGTGACGCCGACGACCGGGTCGAGGTCTCCACCGTGTTCATGCTGGCCCTGGCCAGCGCCGGCGAGCACCTCGAGGTGCTCCAGAAGATCGTCAAGAGCATCCAGAGACCTGAGTTCCTCGAGACGATCCGGTCGACGACCGACCCGCAGGTCATCGCCGACACCGCGTCCGAGGCCTTCGGTCTCGACGCCTGATCCCAACCGAATCGCAACCCCTTTCCCGGATCAGCGGTTCCCGACGCTGATCCGCACGCCGGATGCCCATCGCTGCCGTTCGTGCGCCCATTGTCGGGTCGGACGGCCACCATGCCGACCGGTGTCCCAACCCGATCCCAACAATTCACAAGGAGAACCATCATGAAGAAGATCCTCGTCGCCTGCGGTGGCGCCGTCGCCACCTCCACCGTCGCCGCCGAGCACGTCCGCGGGCTGTGCAAGGCGAACGGCATCGACGCCGACGTCCAGCAGTGCCGCATCTCGGAGCTGGGCAGCCGCGCCGCCGAGGCCGACCTCATCGTCACGACCGCCAAGGTCTCCCGTGACTACGGCACGCCCGTCGTCCACGGCATCGCCTTCATCTCCGGCATCGGCGCCGACAAGACCGACGCCACGATCCTGGAGATCCTCCAGGGCTGAGCGCCAAGGGCCGAGGCCCCTCCTCGCCCGTCGTGTCCCCGCAGGGCCGCCGTTCCGAGGCCGCCGCTGCGCCAGCCGCAGCCCCAGCGGGGAACCCCGCCCCGAACCGCCCGGGGCCCTTCCCCGGCCGCCGTGCGCCCTGCGGGGACCCTCTGGGCCTTCACAAGGACTTCCACCATGATCCCAATGAATGCATTCCTCGACGCGATCCAGTACATCGTCGACCTGGGCGCCAACGTCATGCTGCCCATCATCATCTTCACCCTGGGTCTCATCCTGCGCCGCGGCGTCGGCAAGTCGCTGCAGGCCGGCCTGACGATCGGCGCAGGCTTCGTCAGCATCAGCCTGGTCATCAACCTGCTGAACGACGAGCTGGGCCCGGCCGCAGGGGCCATGGCCGAGAACTTCGGCGGCAGCCTCGAGATCGTCGACCTCGGCTGGCCCGGCACCTCACCGATGGCCTGGGCCTCGACCATGGGCATCATCTCGATCCCCATCGCCATCGCCGTGAACATCGCCATGCTGCTCACCCGGACCACCCGCGTGCTCAACGTGGACATCTGGAACATCTGGCACATGGCCTTCACCGGCATCATCGTCCAGCTGGCCACCGGAAACTTCTGGCTCGGCGTGCTGGGCGTCGTCGTCCACGCGGTCCTGGCCTACAAGTTCGGCGACATGTACGGCGCCGTGACCGACGACTACTTCGGCCTGGAGGGCGTCGCCATCCCGCACGGCACCTCGGCCGTCATGGGCGTCTTCGCCGCCCCGATCGACGACCTCATCGAGAGGATCCCCGGCCTGCGCAAGGTCACCATCAACACCGAGACCCTCGAGGAGAGGGTCGGCTTCTTCGGTCAGCCCATCGTCATCGGCACCCTCCTCGGCCTCGTCGTCGGCCTGCTCGCCGGCTACCCGATCGGCGACTCGCTGCAACTGGCCGTCGAGATGGGCGCCGTCATGCTGCTCATGCCGATGGTCGTCAAGCTCATCATGCAGGGCCTCATGCCCATCGCCGACGCGGCCCGCGAGATGCTGCAGAAGCGCTTCAAGAACGCCGACTACAAGATCGGCCTCGACCCGGCCCTGCTGCTCGGCCAGCCGCAGGTCATCTCGGCCAGCCTGATCTTCGTGCCGCTGTCCATCGTCATCGCCATCCTGATGCCCGGCAACCGCGTCCTGCCGTTCGGCGACCTGGCCACCATCGGCTTCTTCGTCGCCATCGCAGTGGGCATCCACAAGGGCAACATCTTCCGCACCCTGTTCAGCGGCACCCTCATCATGTCGGTGACGATCTGGATCGCCAACCGGATGGTGCCGCTCACCACCGAGCTCGCGCGGGTCACCGACAAGCTCGGCGACGCCTCCCAGGTCGCCTCGCTCGACCAGGGCGGCAACCCCATCACCTATCTGCTCGCCCGCGGTCTGAGCGGCCAGGTCGGCGTCGGCCTCGCCGTCATCGCCGCCCTGTACATCTTCTGCTGGGTCTACACCTTCGTGAAGTACCGCCGCGGCACCCTCTACCGCGCCGACGAGCCCGAACCGGAAACCGAGGTCGCCCGATGAGCGAGACGAAGACCATGCAGGCGCTGTCCGTGACCGGGGTGCGCCGGCTCGACCTGGTCGCCCTGCCCGTCCCGGAGCCGGGGCCGGGCGAGGTGCTGGTGCGCGTCGCCTGGTGCGGCATCTGCGGATCCGACATCCCCCGCTACTTCGAGGGAGGGGTGCACGCCTTCCCCCAAGTGCTCGGCCACGAGTTCTCCGGCGAGATCGCCGCACTCGGCCCCGGCGTGGACGACCACGCAGTGGGCGAGCGCGTCGCCGTGGCGCCGCTCGTGCCGTGCGGGCACTGCGCGTACTGCCAGAAGGGCCGCCCGGCCCTGTGCACCGACTACGGCTTCATCGGCTCACGCCGCCAGGGCGCCCTCGCCGACTACGTGGTGGCCCCGGCCCGCAACGCCCTGCCCGTGCCCGACACGATGTCCCTCGAGGCGGCCGCCCTGGTCGAGCCGCTGACGGTGGCCGTCCACGGGGTCGAACGCACCCGGGTGCGCACCGGCGCCCTGACGATGGTCCTCGGCGCAGGCGTCGTCGGACTCATGACCGTCATGGTGCTGCGCGCCAAGGGCGCCCGCGTCCTGGTCTGCGACATCGACCCGGCCAAGGTCGGGATCGCCGCCGGCCTCGGGGCCCGGGCCGGCACCGGCACCGAGGAGCTCGTGGCGGACGAGGCGCCCGAGATCGTCATCGAGACGGCCGGCTCGCCCGTCACCCAGGCGATGGCCCTCGACCTGGTGGCCAAGGACGGCCAGGTGTCCTATGTCGGCACCGGGCACGGCGACCTGGTCCTGGGGCCGAGCACCTTCGAGAAGATCCTGCGCGGCGAGCTCGCCGTGACCGGCTCGTGGATGAGCTACTCGGCCCCCTTCCCCGGCTACGAGTGGTCGGCCGCGATCGGTCTCATCGCCTCCGGCGCGGTGAATGCCGAGGCGATGGTCACCGGCGAGTACGCGCTCACCGACGGCGCCCGGGCCTTCGAGGACATCGAAGACCCGGGCGGGCTGCGGCTCAAGCTGCTCTACCGGCTGAGCGGGCACTGAGATGATCACCGCCATCACGCCGAATCCGGCACTCGATGTGACCTACGAGGTGGACGAGCTCCTCCTGCACCGCACGACCCGGGTGCGCGCCGTGCACGAGCGCCCCGGCGGCAAGGGCGTCAACGTCGCCCGCGTCGCCGTCGCACTCGGCCGCCGCGCCGAGGCCAGCGGCTTCCTCGGCGGCCGCGACGGGCGGGCCGTCGCCGACCTGCTCACCCGCATCGACCCCGGCATCGCCCAGCGCTGGGTGCCCATCGACGGCACCACCCGCCGCACCATCGCCGTCGTCGACGCCCAGGACACCTCGATGCTCAACGAGCCGGGCCCCGCCGTCACCGCCGGCGACTGGACGCGGCAGGCCGAGCTGCTTGCCGACGGCAGTGGGCCGGTGGTCGTGTCCGGTTCGATGCCCCCCGGCTCCCGTCCCGGGGACCTGTCCGGGGTCATCGCCGCCGCCCGGGCCGCAGGCCGGCCGATCATCGTCGACACCTCAGGGCCGTTGCTGCACGCGGCCGCGCGGGCCGGCGCCGACCTGCTCAAACCGAACCGCGACGAGCTGGCCGCCGCCACGGGCCTGGACGACCCGGTGGCGGGCGCCAGGGCGCTGCTCGACGAGGGCGCCTCGGCCGTCGTCGTCTCGCTCGGCGCCGACGGGATGCTGCTGCTCCTGGCCGGCCGCCCCATCCGTTGGACGGCGGCCCCGGCCCGCGTCCTGTCGGGCAACCCGACCGGAGCCGGGGACGCGGCGGTCGCCGCCTTCGCAGCGGGCCTGGACGAGGGCTCGGCGGCCGACGCCGTCGGCCGGGCCGAGGCGCTGGTGCAGTCCCTGCCGAAGGCGGTCGCCCTGTCCGGCGCCGCCGTCCTGAGCCCCGTCGCCGGCGAGGTCGACCTGAACACGTACCGCGAGATGCTCTCGCGCATCACAGTCACGGAGGACGAACATGCTGACTGACCTGGCGAGCATCGCCCGCACCTGTCAGAACGAGCGCACGGGCCTCGGAGCCTTCAACGTCATCCATCTCGAGAACGCCACGATGTTCATCGACGCCGCCACCCGCGCGGGGCGCCCCGTCGTCCTGCAGATCAGCGAGAACGCCGTGAAGTACCACGGCTCACTGGCCCCGATCGGCACCGGGACGCTCGTCGCGGCCCGCGCCGCCCGGGTGCCGGCGGTCGTCCACCTCGACCACGCCGAGAGCGTCGACCTGGTGCACGAGGCGGTCGAGCTGGGGTTCACCTCGGTCATGTACGACGGCTCGAAGCTGCCCGATGACGTCAACCGCGCCACGACCGCCGAGGTCGTCGACTTCTGCCACGCCGCCGGCGTGACGGTCGAGGCCGAACTCGGCGAGGTGGGCGGCAAGAACGGCGTCCACGACCCCTCGGTCCGTACCGACCCGGGCGACGCCGCCGCCTTCGTGGGCGACACCGGCGTCGACCTGCTGGCCGTCGCCGTCGGCTCCTCGCACGCGATGGTCACCCGGACGGCCGCCCTCGACACCGACCTCATCCGGGCGATCGCCGCCGCCGCCCCGGTGCCGCTGGTGCTCCACGGCTCCTCGGGCGTCAGCGATGCGGGCATGAGCGCCGCCATCGGGGCCGGCATGGTCAAGATCAACGTCTCGACGCACCTGAACAGGATCTTCACCGGATCGGTGCGCGAGACCCTGGCGGCGAACCCCGACCTGGTCGACTCGCGCAAGTGGTTCAAACCGGCCGGTGAGAAGGCCGGGGCCGAGGCCGAGCGGTTGCTGAGACTGTATGCGCACGGGTGATCCGTCCGGTCGAACCCCATGATGAGCGGGTCCGCGCGCCGGCGCGCGGACCCGCTCATCGTCCCCGTCGCGTTCGGGCGATTCCCAAGAAGGTGCGGGTCCCGCGTGTGGTCGTCCGGAGCGGGCTGGTTTGATGGTGCACACCCCCCTCACCCGATTCACCCCGTACTGGAGAATGCAGCATGGCGCAGCAGCAGGGCGCACAGGACGACCCTGAGCAGTCCCCCGCCCCGGAGCCGCCGCCCCGGGTGCTGCCCCCTCGTCTTCCGAACGGCCCGCGCCGGGGCCTCCTCGACTATTCCCAGGCGCCGATGGAGCAGGCCCGGCGCGGCCTGAGCGGACGCGTCCTGCGGATCCTGCGGGTCCTGTCCGTCGTCCTCGCCGTCGTCCTCGTCCTCGTCGTGGGCTTCGTCGCCGACATCCTCCTCGGCGGCCCCGGCACCGCCGAGTTCGCCGTCCGGGACGCCGGCTACTCCCCGCGGGGCCGGGTCGGCGACTGGCTCGACCCCGGCTACGCCGACGGCTACGATTCCTGGACGACCGACGAGACGGTGCTGGGAGTGTCCTCGGACCGGGCGGCGGTGCTCGTCCAGCGCAGCGCCGGCGCGAGCCAGGACGAGGGCACCGCCCCGCTGACCGGCCTCGACGCGGCCACCGGCGCCCAGCGGTGGCAGGTCACGGGGCTGCGGTGCATGGGCCGCGACGCCGTGCTCGACGGCTCCGCCTACTGCGCGCGCCGCAACGGCGGCACCGGTCAGATCGTCGGCGTCGACATCGCCACGGGGCAGCAGCGGGTCGTCCACGAGAGCACCGACGCCCTCTCCTTCCTCCAGGTCCGCGGCGTGCACGACGGCGAGTTGATCGTCACCGGGGCGGCCGGCTCCGACACCGAGCAGGTGCGCGCGATCGGCTCCGACGGCGCCCTCGACTGGCAGCTCGACCTGCCCTGGTGGGGCCAGTGCCGCTTCCTCGTCGACCACCTCGGCTGCGTCTCGTACGCCGACTCGCAGGTCGCCGTCGTCGACCTGTCCACGGGCTCCTTCTCGCTCGAACCCACCGAGTACGAGCACTCGGGGCAGGAACTGTCGGTCGGGTGGGCGTGGAACGGCTTCACGACCAACGACGCCGGCGATGAGCGGGCCCGGAGGGTCCGCGACCTGACCGGTTCCGAACAGGGCCGGATCACCTCCTCGGGGGGTCCCGACTACGGCTCCGACCGTCTGCTCTACTCCCGCGAGGATCTGCTCGCCGGGGGCTCCCGGCCCACCCGGATCGGGGTCGACGCCACCGGGCGGGTCGTGGCCGTCCGCTCCGGCTCCGGCATCAGGACGCTGCCCTCGCGCGGCCGCATCGACGCCGACTCCGTCGACCTGGTGAGCGCCGACGGCTCGGTGCTGCTGGCCCGCACCTACACCCGCCGCGGCCGGGCCGGCGACGGCGACACCTGGGCCGTCTACGCGGCCGATGGCGCGAAGCGCCAGGACCTGCCGCGCGTCACGTCGTCCGTCGACGGCCTGCTCGTGGACGAGACGGGCGGCACGACGACGGTCCTCGTGCCGCGGGGCTGACACCGCGCCGGCGACGGGCCGCCGCACCGGCGTCTGCTGCACCGGCGTCTGCTGCACCGGTGTTCTGCGAGGCCGGTGTCCCGCTGCACTGATGGGCCGCGGGACCGGCGTTCCGCGGGGCGGACTCGCCACGGGCCGCCTCCGGCCGCCATCCTGAGCCGTTGCCCGGTCTTCCGCGGTGCGCCGTTGGTGGGCGCCGGGAGGCAGGATGAGCTTCTCACTGCTCGCCGGGCGTCTGTCAAGCGTCTTCGGGGTGGTCGTCGGTCGTGGCTGTTGGGCGTCGGGGGCCGGGTGAGCTTCTCACTTCTTGTTCGGCTATGGCGGTCTGCGGGCCGTGGCTAATGTGACGTCCGCTGGTTCGGTTCGTCGTCGCCGGTGCGCGTCGGCGGATCGTCGTAAGAGGGAATCCGGTGCGAGTCCGGAGCTGTCCCGCAGCGGTCAATGGGAACGAGGCTGCGTCGAGTGCACTGGGCTCTTGGGTCCGGGAAGCAGCGGTCGAGGAAGCCGGGGTGATCCGGAGTGCCCATGAGCCCGAAGACCTGCCGGCCCGGCGGTGTCCGCCGTCGGTTCACGCTGTGCCCCGCGGGGGCTCGCAGGCCCTGCCGTGCGCGCATCCCCGGGGGCGAGTCCCGCCGAGGAGCGCATCATGGGCCGTGCCGTCGCGGACCGGACCGCCGGCGCGGTGCTGCCCGTTCCCGCCGGGGTCGCGCCCGTCGTCCCGGCGAGGCGCGGCCGGGCGATCCGGCGGATCGTCCTCATCGGCGCTCTGCTCGTCATCACGCCTGCGCTCACCATCGCGATGGGCCCGGCCGCCGTGCCCCTGCACGACGTCTTCGGCGTCATCGCGAGTCACGTCCCGGGCCTGCCGGTGGACATCACGTGGGACCGCACGATCGACGCCATCGTCTGGCGGACCCGGCTGCCCCGCATCATCGGGTCCATGGCGGTCGGGGCGATCCTCGGGGTGTCGGGCGTCGTCATGCAGGCGATCGTCCGCAACCCGTTGGCCGAGCCGTACGTCCTGGGCGTCAGCTCGGGGGCCTCCACCGGCGCCGCCTTCGCGATGATCACCCTCGGCGTCTCCTCGGGTGGTCTCGTCGGCCTGCTCGCCTTCGGCGGCGCCTCCCTGGCCACCGCGGCGGTGCTCGCCGTCGCCGGACGCACCCACAGCCCGCTGCACCTGGTGCTCGGCGGCCTGGCCGTCGGCTTCGGCTTCCAGGCGGTGACGAACCTCATCATCTTCTCGGCCGACTCGGCGGAGGCGGGCCAGTCGGTGTCCTTCTGGATGCTCGGCTCGATGGCCCGCATCGGCGTCGGCGACCTGCCCCGCCTCGTCGTCACCGCCGGCCTGCTCGCCATCGCCATGGCGGTCCTGGGGCCGGTGCTCGACGCGCTGGCCAGCGGCGACCGCACCGCCCAGTCCGTCGGCGTCGAGCCGGGCCGGGCCCGCATCTGGCTTCTTCTGCCCGTCTCGGCGGCCGTCGCCATCGCCGTGGCGAGCGCCGGCGGCATCGGCTTCATCGGCCTCATCATCCCGCACATCATGCGGTCCTTCATCGGGCACTCGCACCGCCTGCTCGTCGTGGGCACGGCGCTGGCCGCGGCGCTGTTCTGCGTGTGGACCGACACCGCGGCGCGCATCGTCTTCTCGCCCACCGAGCTGCCGCTCGGCGTCATCACGGGGCTCGTCGGCGCCCCCTTCCTCGTCCTCATCATTCGCCGCAGCAGAACCGCCTGGTGAACCGATCGGCCCATTCCACAAGGGAGGAACCATGAAAAGACTCGCACCCGCAGTCGCGGCGCTCGCCGCGGCGATGGTGTTCAGCGGCTGCGGCTCGTCCGCCGCCGACAAGGCCGCGTCGTCGGCCGGCGGATCCGGCTCCGCCGCGGGCTTCCCCGCTCAGGTGACCAGCTGCACCGAGAGCCTCACCTTCGACAAGGCGCCCGAGCGGGTCGTCGTCATCGGCGGGACGAGCGCCTCGATCCTCGACTCGCTCGGCCTGCTCGACCACGTCGTCGCCCGCGCCGGCGATCCCGGCTTCGCCGACGCCGACCCCGATCTGCAGTCGCGCATCGACCGGATCCCCGAGATCGAGTCGAGCGGCAACTCCACCGGAGGCCGCGTCGTCTCGACCGAGGCGATCCTGTCAGTGCACCCCGACCTGGTCATCGGCTACGACAGCGGCGCCGACCGCAATGCGCTGCGAGACGCGGGCATCCCCCTCTACGCGCCCGACGCCTTCTGCGACGAGTTGACGCTCGACCGCGCCAGCTGGGACGACGTCGAGCAGGAGATCACCAAGACCGCCACGATCTTCGGCGTCACCGACAAGGTGCCGGCCCTCATGGACGACATCCACAGCCAGATCGACGGCCTCCAACAGGGCCCGGCGGCCGGTCAGAGCGCCGCCGCCCTGTACCTGACGCCCGGCTCCGGCGTCTTCTACGCCTACGGCAACTCCTCGATGATCCAGCCGATCTTCGAGGCCAACGGCCTGCGCAACAGCTACGAGGACAGCCGGGAGCGCGTCTTCGACGCCTCGATGGAGGACCTGCTCACCCGCAACCCGCAGTGGCTCGTCCTCATGGGCGACTCCGGCACGACGGCCGAGCAGCTCACAGAGACCCTCAACGGCATCAGCGGCTCCGCCGACCTGCAGGCCGTCAAGAACGGGCACGTGCTCTACCTGCCCTTCCGCCTCACCGACCCGCCGAACACGCTCTCGGTGCAGGGCGCGGTCCGGCTGTCGCAGCTCATCGGCGAGGCCCGGTGATCCAAGCCGAGCACGTCACCATAGACCGGGGCGGCCGGACGATCTGCCACGACGTGGACCTGACGGTCGGCCCCGGCGAGGTGGTGGGCATCGTCGGGCCGAACGGCTCGGGCAAGACCACCTTCCTGCTCTCGCTCAACCGGGCACTCGCCGCGGCCGGCGGACGGGTGCTCATCGACGGTGCGGACATCGCCGGGATGACGCGCCGCCGGATCGCCCGGCAGGTGGCGGTCGTCGCCCAGGAGAGCGAGACGGCGCTGCCGCTGAGCGTGCGCGACTCGGTCGCGCTGGGGCGCCTGGCGTCCAGCTCGATGCTCGACTACGGCGACGCCGGGGACACCGAGCTCGTGGACGCCGCGCTGACCCGCGTCGACCTGGGCGGGCTCGCAGACCGGCTCATCACGCGGATCTCCGGCGGCGAGCGGCAGCGGGCGATGGTGGCCCGGGCGATCGTCCAGCAGGCCACGCACCTGCTGCTGGACGAGCCGACCAACCACCTCGATCTGCACCACCAGTTCTCCCTGCTCGAGCTGGTGCGCGAGCTCGACTGCACGACGGTGATCGTGCTGCACGACCTCAACCTGGCCGCGCGGTTCTGCGACCGGGTGGCGCTGCTCGCCGACGGGCGCGTCGTCGCGGCCGGGGCGCCGGGCGAGGTGCTGACCCCGGAGCGCATCGCCCCGATCTACCACCTCCATGTGGAACGGATCGATCACCGGGGCAGGCCCTGTCTGCTCTTCGACCCCGCGGACACGACCACGGGGACGACCGATGGGAGGAGTGCCGATGACACCGGATGAACTGCTCGCCGCATGGCACGAGCAGCAGACCGCCTTCATCGAGTTCCGCGGGCTGCGCACCCGCATGATCACCGACGCGCTCGTGGCGCTGCGCGCCGAACTGGGGCGTCCACTGCGCCTGCTCGACCTGGCCTGCGGGCCCGCGAGCCTGGCCTCCGCCGCCCTCGAGGCGCTGCCGGACGGCGAGGCGGTCGCCGTCGACTGCGACCCCGTGCTGCTGCGTCTCGCCCGCGAGACGAACCGCTTCGGCGACCGGCTGAGGCTCGTCGAGGCCGACCTCGTCGACCCCGACCTCGTCGCCGTGCTGCCCCCCGGCCCGTACGACGCGGCGTTCAGCGCGACGGCCCTGCACTGGCTCGATCCCGACGCGCTGGTGGCGTTCTACCAGCGGCTGCCCGGCCTGCTCGGGCCCGGCGCCCTGTTCCTCAACGCCGATCACCTGGGCTACGACGGGGTGCGGAACCCCTGGTTGAACGCCCGCGCGCGGGAGAGCCGCGACGCCTTCGAGCGCAGGGCCTGCGCCGACGGGGCGATGGGCTGGGACGAGTGGTGGGGCGCCGCCACGGGGATGCCCGGCTGGGAGCGGGAGGCCGCCGACCGCGAGAGGGTCTGGGCCGACAAGCACACGGTCGTCAAGGTCGATCCCGACTTCCACCTCGCCGCCCTGCGCGCGGCGGGATTCGCCGAGACCGGGCAGCTCTACCAGCTGCTCGACGACCGGATCATCTTCGGGCGGATGCCGTGCTGACGCCGCCGCTCGGACGCCGACCGCGCTCGTCCGGTGGCGAGGGGCAGGGCGGGGCGGGGCGCGCCGGGCGGGCCCGATAGGCTGCGGTGAAGCACATGCGCGCCCTCGTCCGAGGCGGCGCGTCGGGTACAAGGAGGATCCATGAGCTGGCTCGTCACCGGTGGGGCGGGGTACATCGGTTCGCACATCGTGCGCGCGTTCCGGGAGGCCGACATCGAGCCGGTCGTCATCGACGACCTGTCCAGTGGTTTCGCGGACTTCGTCCCGCGGGACGTGCCGTTCGTCCAGGGCAGCATCCTCGACACCGCGCTCGTGCGGCGCGCGCTCACCGAGTACTCCTGCGAGGGCGTCGTCCACCTGGCGGGGTTCAAGTACGCCGGCGTCTCGGTCTCGCGCCCGCTGCACACCTACACGCAGAACGTCACGGGAACGGTGAGCGTCCTGGGGGCCATGCGCGAGGCCGGCGTCCACCGCTACGTGTTCAGCTCGTCCGCCTCGGTCTACGGCACGCCCGAGACCGACCCGGTGACCGAGGACACCCCGTTGCATGCCGAGTCGCCGTACGGTGAGACCAAGCTCATCGGCGAGTGGCTCAACAGGGACATGGCCGCAGGTGACGAGGCCTGGCAGTCGGTGAACCTGCGCTACTTCAACGTCGTCGGCTCCGGCTCGGACGACCTCTACGATGCCAGCCCCCACAACCTGTTCCCGATCGTCTTCGACATGCTGCTGGCCGGGAGGACCCCCCGCATCAACGGCGACGACTACCCGACCCCCGACGGCACCTGCGTGCGCGACTACATTCATGTGGCCGATCTGGCCCGCTCCCACGTGGCGGCCGCTGAGGCGATGATGGCTGGCCGGAGGCTGGAGCCCGCCTACAACCTCGGCTCGGGTACCGGGTCGTCGGTGCGCGAGATCATGGAGGCCATCGCCCGCGTCACCGGCATCGATTTCACTCCCGAGATCGCGCCGCGGCGGCCCGGCGACCCGGCTCGTATCGTCGCCAGGGGCGAGCTCGCGGCCCGAGACATCGACTGGACGATGCGCAACAGCCTCGACGACATGGTCGCCTCGGCCTGGTCGGCGCGAAAGGCCCACCGGGGCTGATCGCGGCTCCGGGACGATCCCGGGTGCCGGCGGGGCGGCCGATCGCCATCGTGCGACGGCCGCCCCGGCGCGTCCGGGGCCGCATCCCCGCGGGCGAGGGCGGGCGCTCGTCAGTCGGCGGATGCCCCGCCCGGGCGGTGCGTCGGCGCGCCGTCATCCAGCCACGGCTGCACGGCGGCATCGCCGTCCGGGTGGAAGGATTGACCCATGCGGATCACTCACGTCGCCGCTCACAACTGGCGCAACTTCAAGAATGTGGACTTCGCCGGGGGGAGCCGGCTCCTCGTCGTCGGGCCCAACGCGGCGGGGAAGTCGAATCTGCTCGATCTGTTCCGCTTCCTGGGCGATGTCTCCCGCCGCGGCGGCGGTCTCGCCGCCGCGCTGGAGAAGCGGGGCGGGTTGTCGAAGACGCGCTGTCTCTTCGCCAGGAACAACCACAGGGGCGAACTCGCCCTGGAGATCGATCTGGCCGACGGCGAGGACACGCTACGAGCTCGCCGTCAAGGGCGAGCAGGGCGGTCGCAACAGGCCGATCGTCGTCCGGGAGATCGTGACCCGCAATGGCCAGCCCCTGCTGTCGCGTCCCGATGACCGGGACGAGCGGGACCGCGAGCTGCTGACGCAGACCCATCTGGAGCAGATATCGGCGAACCAGGGCTTCCGGCCGATCGCGGAGTACTTCGCGAAGGTCAACTACTTCCACCTCGTGCCCCGGGTCATCAGGCACGGCCGGCCCGGGGCGGACCTGGGTGCGCGGGAGTTCGGAAGCTCGATGATCGCGGACATGAATGCGACGCCGCCGCGCACGAGGAATGCCTGGTTCAGGCGCATCACGACCGCTCTCGTGTCCGCCGTGCCGGGCTTCGAGAGCCTCGAGCTGGAGGTGGACAGCACCGGCCGGCCCCATCTCATCGCCGGGTACCGCAACTGGCGCAGGAACCCGTCCGAGCAGGACGAGACCGACTTCTCCGACGGCACGCTACGGCTCATCGGCCTGCTGCGGACCATCGTCAGCGCCCCCGCCAATGGCGGGATCCTCCTGCTCGAGGAGCCGGAACTGTCGTTGGACACGGCGATCGTCCGCAGACTCGCCTCGCTCCCGGCGGCCGCCCAACGCGGCACGTCCATGCAGGTGGTCCTCTCCACCCACGCGCCGGAACTCCTCGACGACGAGGGGGTCGGCGAGGACGGGGTCCTCGTGCTGCGGGTCACCGATGACGGCACCACGGCGAGCCTGCTGTCGCAGATCGAGGATGCGGGACCCGAGATCGAGGCGGAGATCCCCTTCTCGGAGATCGCCTCAGCACTGATCAGCCCGGGGGACCTGGCGGGCCTCGTCAAGGCCGCTCGCAGGTGACCGCCCATGCGAGTCGTCGTGGAGGGTCATTCCGATGAGTGGGCCGCTCGCCGGATCGTCACGTACTGCGGCCATGAGGTGACGGACCTGCGGGCCGTCGGAGGGAGGAGCAGAGCGGTCGCCTCGCCGGCCGAGCGCACGACCATGCGGCCGTCGCCCGGCGGCGGGTCAGCGGGGCGCCTTGGCGGTGATGCCGCCCATGACCGAGGAGCCCCTGACGACGATCGTCGGGGCGTCCGGGGCGGGCCGGAGGGAGCCCTTCACCTTGAACTCGCTCATGATGTGGGTGCTCTCGTCGATGACGTTGACGCCCTCGGGGACGATCAGCTTCACCTCGCCCATGATGACGCTCGCGTCCAGCTCGACGACCGGGACGGTGAAGACCGCCCGGGTCATGTCGATCCTCACCTCGCCCATGAACGCCGAGACGTGCAGCGTCCGGGGCACCGTCCAGACGCCCTCGCGACGGGTGCTGCTCATCGTCGCCCGCATCGGGCCGGTGCCCGGCGCTCTCGCGGCCAGGGACGACGCACCGCGGATGCGGGCCGGCGCGAGGTCCTCGATGAGCGATCCCAGGTCGGCGACCGTCTTCGCCGCGAGGGCCCTGGACGTGCGATCGGAGTGCTCGGCCAGGTCGAGCCGGCCCTCGGCGTGGGCCCTCGTGAGCAGGTCGACGACGGCACCGCGGTCGGCGTCGCTGACGCGCATCGCACTGACGGACTCGGGCACGGGCACGACCACAGCCTAACCGCTCGGCCCGGGCGCGGGCCGTGGAGGATTCACTGTGCGGACCGCGCGGAATGACGGACGGTCCCCGCGCAGCGGACCAGGAGCGACCGGTCGTCCCGCGCTGCTCAGACGGTGACGACCCGCCGGTCGTCACCGGGCCTCAGCACGAACTCGACCTCGCCCCACGCCGGGACGAACCCGCCGGCGCGCTCGGTGCGCACGCGCACCTGCTCGGCGTCGGCCTCGACCCGCCAGCGCAGCCACAGGCCCCTGCCGGTGCGGTACGCGTCGGAGACGCCGTCGTCCTCGAAGAGGAAGCCCTCGGCGTCCTGGACGCGCTCCGGCAGGTAGAGCACCACCCGGCGCCGGGTGGCCGCCAGTGAGGCCGTCGTGACGATGCCGTCGCCGGCGGGCAGCTCGGCCTGCGGGATGCCCGCCCCGGCGCGGACGAACAGCGGCAGGCGCTCCAGCGGGGCGTCCACGGTGACCGTCCGGCCGCCGGCGTGGTGCACCCCGGTGTCGTACTCGAACCATCCGCCGGGCACGTCGGGCAGACGCACGGCGCGGGTCGTCGCGCCCTCCTCGACGACGCTCGCCACGAGCAGGTCGCGGCCCAGCAGGAAGTCGTCGTTCTCGACGAACAGCGACTCGTCGGACTCGTCCGCGTAGAAGGTCGGGGCGATGATCGGCTCGCGGCGCTGCGAGGCCAGGTAGAGCGCCGTGTACAGGTACGGCATGAGGCGGTAGCGCAGCTCGATGGCGCCGCGGACCAGCGGCGTGACCTCGGGATGCATCCACGGCTCGTTGACCGAGCCGTCGTCGTGCCAGGAGTGGATCGTGAAGCGCGGGTGCATGACGCCGTTCTGCACCCAGCGGACGAACAGCTCCGGGTCGGGGCGCCCGGGGCCCGAGAAGCCGCCGACGTCGTGGCCGACGTTGAACACCCCGCACATCGAGAAGCCGGTGCCCATGCGGGTGTTGTACCGCAGCGTCCGCCAGCTGGCGTAGTTGTCGCCGCTCCAGGTCTGGACGTAGCGCTGCATGCCGAGCATGCCCGAGCGCGAGATGAGGTAGGGGCGCTCATCGGGGGCGAACTCGCGCTGGGCTTCGCCCGAGGCGCGCATCATGAGCAGGCCCTGGACCGGCCGGACGAGGGCCAGCGGGATCGGCCGGCCGAAGCCGGCGCACAGCGCCCGGTCGTCCCAGACCTCGTACTCGTTGTTGTCGTTCCACGTCGACCCGATGCCCATCTCGAGCAGCTTGCTCCGGACGTTCTCCTTCCACCAGTCGCGTCCGGCGGGCGAGGTGAAATCGACCTGCGCGCCCCGATCGCCCCAGAACAGGCTCAGCTCGGGCTCGCCGGACTCGGCGTCGGTGATGAAGACGTCCCGCCCGGCGGCCTCGTCGAACAGCGGATGGTCGACGAGCAGGGCCGGCTTGATGTTGGCCGCCAGATGGAGGCCCCTGTCGGCGTACGCCGCCGAGGTGGCCCTCGGGTCGGGGAACTTGTCGCGGTTCCAGTTGAAGACGTAGCGCTTCGGGCCGATGCTCGTGTACCCGCTGGACATCTGGAACGAGTCGCAGGGGATCCGGTGCTCGTCCAGCAGGTCGAGGAACTCCAGCAGCTTCTCGGACGCGTTCGGGGCGTCGGTGTAGTGCATCGTCGAGCCCGAGTAGCCCAGCGCCCAGCGCGGCAGGAAGGCGTTGTCGCCGGTCAGCCGGACGATCGCCCGCGTCAGATCGGCGAGACGGGCGCCGAGGAGGACGTAGTAGTCGATGTCCCCGCCCTCGGCGGTCCAGGAGATGAAGGGCCGGTGGTAGTTGTCCTTGACGCGGCCCATGTCGAAGACGGCCGCGGTCTGGTTGTCGTAGAGGACGCCGACGGCGCCGACGCCCGCCCGGCGGGTCATGATGAAGGGCACGTGCTTGTACAGCGGGTCGGTGTCGGCCGCGTCGTAGCCCATCGCGTCGAGACAGCGCATGTCGAAGGTGCGGCCCGTGCGCTCCAGGTCGCCGGCCTTCTCGCCGAGGCCGTAGTAGCGGTCCTCGGGCTCGCGCATGATGTAGTGCGCGACCCGACCCGTCCGTGGGTTGACCTCGTAGCCGCCGGTGCGGCGGTCCTCGGTGATGGTCGTCCACCCGCCGTCCACGCGCACCTGCCAGCAGATGCGCAGCGGGATGTCCTGCACCATGGCGCGCAGATCGCCGCTCGTGACGATGATGCGGTGCTGGCCCGGGCGGGGCCGGTCGAAGATCGCCATCTCGTCGGTGGCGCTCCCGCCCGTGGTCGTGACGGCGGGGCGGTCGGCGCCCAGCTCGATCTCCTCGACCGTGACGGCCGGGCAGGGGAAGCCGCTCAGGTCGGCGCGGTCGCGGCCGGCCCACGGCACGTCCTCGGCCGGGGTCAGCAGGTGCTCGGGGTCCAGCCCGGTGCTCTCGCCGATCCCCCGGCCGGGGGTGATCATCCACGTCACGGGGACGGCCGGGCCCGCGGAGGGCAGGACGCGCACCCGGGCCAGGGCGTTGTCGAGGATGTCGAGCCGCAGCGTGAAGCCGCCCTCGATCTCGGCCCGCAGACCCGTTCCGGTCGGCGTGAAGGTGCTGATCCTGTCGAGTGTTCTCATGCTCGGTGGCTCTCCTCGTCGAGGCCGTGCGGGCCGCGCGCCGTGGCCCAGGGGATTCAGCCGGTCGGGACGCTGTCGTCCGCGAACCGGTGACTGCCCCTACTCTGTCGGTGCGGGGCCGCCCCCGCCCGGCATTGCCGACAGTTGCTGGATCCTGGCAACGGTTGACAGCCGGATGCGTCCCGTCCGCTCAGTCCCGGCCCGTCCAGGCGCGCCACAGCTCCTGGTCGAGCCCGGGCTCGTCCCGGCTCGTCGTGTCGAAGACGCGGCCGATGCGCTCGGGGTCGGTGAAGGCGGGCCAGCCCGGATCGCCCGTGGCGGCGAAGCGCACCCAGGCGTCGGCCATCTCGGTGGCCAGCCGCTGGGGCGGGTTCGGGCCGGTCATCTGGCGGTGCGCGGGGCTGTCGAGGTTGTCCCAGACGAACGGGAACTCGGTCATGTGGGCCGCCTGGGCGCGGCCGTCGTCGGCGCGCGAGGCGTAGTCGAAGCGGTACAGCCAGGTGGGGCGCCCGGCCCGCGCCAGCTGGTCCACGGCGGTCATCGTGGGCCCGGTGAAGATCGTCCACGTGAGGTGCTGGGCCATCGCCATGCCCGGCTCGTGGATGCGGGTGCGCCCCAGCAGCATCGTGCGCAGCGGCTCGACCGCCCCGTGGGAGGCCAGCAGATAGCCGGCCAGCGTCTCCTCGGTGGCGGCGGCCATCGAGTCCGGCGTGATGAGGAAGAGATTGCCCTCGTCGCGGTTGGTGCCCCAGACGGTTCCGCGCACCGGGCGGTCGAGCATCGCGGCGTCCAGATCGACCGGGACGATGTCGTCGTCGATCCACGGGCCGAGGGCGAGCGTGCCCCACTGGTCGTCGTGGTGCTCGGCCAGGGCGGGCAGAGCGGTGTCGAGCAGCGTCCTCTGGTCGACGGCCGACAGCGCCTCGGCCGTCGGGGCCAGGCCCAGGGCCTCGGCGATCCGACGCGCCCGGTCGGCCGCCCGCTCGGGGCCCTCGGCCATCGGGGACGAACCGGACTGGATGATCGCGCGGTGGAAGAGGCCGTCGGCGGCGGGGCTGGCCAGCAGCAGGGCGATGCTCATGCCGCCTGCGGATTCGCCGTGCACCATGACGCGGCCGGGGTCCCCGCCGAAGACCGCGATGTTCTCCTGCACCCAGGTCAGGGCGGCGATCTGGTCCCGCAGGCCACGGTTGGTGGCGGCCCCCTCGAAGGCGGCGAAGCCCTCGGTGCCGGTGCGGTAGTGGATCGAGACGTAGACGGCGCCGCGCTCGGCCAGGTGACGGCCGTCGTAGGCGGGCAGGCCGCCGTTCCCGGTGAGGAAGGCGCCGCCGTGGATGTGGACGAGGACGGGCAGGTCGTCGCCGGCCTCGCCGGGCGTCCAGATGTTGAGGTTGAGCGTCTCGTCGCCGGGGCGCCAGCCGGGACCCATGATGGAGCGGTAGTTGAAGCCGTGGCCGCGGAAGAGCGGCTCGATCTGGTAGGTGCTCGGGCCGAAGGTCGTCGCGTCGCGCTCGCCGTCCCACGGCTCGACGGGCCGGGGCTCCCGGAAGCGGTTGGCGCCGTAGGGGGCCGCCGCGTACGGGACGCCCCGGAAGATCTTCATGCCGTCGTTCTCGACGAGGCCGACGATCCGGCCGCCGGTGACATCGGCCAGGACGCTTCCGTAGGGCGTGATCTGCATGGGGGTCCTCCTCGCTCGCGGGGGCTCCGTCGCCGCCCGGGGATCATGGTCGCCGATCCGCCCGGCCGATGCGGCGGGCTTTCCGTCTGTTGCCCGCCCGCGCCGCCCGCGCGGGGACCGTGGGATGCCGGACCGTTTCTCGGCCGGTGCCGCGAGACGCGCGTCCGCGCGCCCGAACGACGGCGCGGAGCCCGCGTTCCTCACGGGGTGACGCATGAAGAACGCGGGGTGCGCCGGTCAGAAACCGACCGAGGCGGCCGTCTGCCGGATGCGCTCGGCCGAGGCGCGCAGGAGGCTCACCTCGTCGGCGCTCATCGGCGCCTCGAGGACGCGGTCGATGCCGTGCTCGCTCACGAGGGTGGGCAGGCTCAGCGCGATGCCGGAGATGCCGTACTGGCCGTCCAGGACGCTCGAGATCGGCAGCACGCTGCGCGTCGGCGACAGCAGGGCCTCGACCAGCCGGGCCCCGGCGAGGCCGATGGCGTAGTTCGTCGCGCCCTTGCCCTCGATCACCTCGTACGCGGCGAAGGCCGCCTCGTGCGCCAGGCCGTCGAGCACCTCCTGGGTGAACACCCGCTCGCCGGCCACCGTCCAGTCGCGGATCGCCACGGACGAGATGCGGGCGCTCGACCACAGCGGGAACTCGGAGTCGCCGTGCTCGCCGACGATCATCGAGTGCACATTGGGCTGGGCGACCTGGGCCTTCTGCGCGACGAGGTAGCGCAGGCGCGAGGTGTCGAGCAGGGTGCCGGTCGACAGCACCTGCGCGGTGGGCAGCCCCGAGACCCTCTGGGCGACGACGGTGAGCACGTCGCAGGGGTTCGTCACGAGCACGTAGAGCGCCTCGGGAGCCTGCTCGACGAGCTGGGGCATCATCGACGAGAGGATCCTGGCATTGGTGGCGGCCAGGTCGAGGCGGGTCTGGCCCGGCTTCTGCTTCGCCCCGGCGGTGATGATGACGATGGAGGAGTCCCGCACCGCGGTGATGTCGTCCCCGCCCATGACGACCGAGTTCGTGAACTGGGTGCCGTGCGCGAGGTCCTTCACCTCGGCCTCGACCTTCTTGGTGGCGATGTCGTACAGGGCGACGACCTTCGCCGAGTCGCGGATGAGCGCGGCGTAGGCGAGCGAGGTGCCGACCGCCCCGGCTCCGACGATGGACAGCTTGGAGGGATGACGCGTGGACGTTCGCATGTCATCACGATAGGCGCTCGCGCGCGGGTCCCGGAGCCGTCGTTCCCGTGGGCCGGGACGATGGCACTCTCATCCATCGCTCACCCATCGGTGGCGGACGGGCCGCCGCCCCCTGCATCCGCCGGGGCCCGCGCCGGACCGTCGTCACGAGCGGCCCCCGCCCGAACCGTCCCCTGCACCCGCCGGGGCCTGCGGGTCCGGGAGGACCCGTCCGCGGTGTCTGCGAAGACGCCCCGGCCGGGGCCGGGCGAGCAGATCCAGCGCGGTCATGCCGGCGAGCCCACGAGCATCACGAGCGTCGTCGCCGCCAGTCCGGCAGCGGGTGGGAGGTATTTCCGGGGGTGGCGGAGCACCTCCCGCTCCGACTTCCACGAGGTGATGGGGCGGTATCTTTCGAGCGTTCCCGCGACGAGCGCGGCCGCTGCCGCGCACGAGATCAGCTCCGCGAGGAGGATCGGCAAGGGGACTCCACTGCGGCTCAGCATGATGGCAGCGGGGATCCCGCTCAGCACGTAGAAGACACAGGCGCTCGAGTAATACCGTGCGAAGACCGCGTTCGATCCGGGAGCCGCGACGATCACCGAATAGGTGCTGGGATTCCTCGAGAAGAATGAGTTGAGCGGTGTGTTCGCGGTGACGAAGGCCATGCCCAGAGGCGTGATGAGACCCTGATCGGCCGTTGTGAAGGTGAAGATCGCGCTCATGACGGCAAGACCGATCGAGTCCACGAGCGTCATGGTGCTGGACCGCAGCTCGCCGAGCAGGATGTTCGGATCGGCGGTCGCGTGCCGCGCGGTTCCGTGCAGGGCGCCCACGTCGTGGACCGCCGCGAGGCCCACGGCTCCGAGAACGAGGACGAGCAGGGTTCCGATGCCGTCGTGGATGATCCAGAGGGCGGCCGAGACGATCAGGCCCAGCAGCATGGCGAGCCGGACGACGGCCCTCGACGCCGACCGTGAGAGCACGGACACCACTGCCGCGCCCATCCCGAAGAGGACGGTGCACCAGGTCTTCTCGGCGTCGGGGCTGTCGGCCGAGAACACCGAGAACAGGATGATCGGGCACGCCACGTCGAGCGTCAGGACTCCCGCGGCGACGAGGACCGTCTGGCGGACGAGGGTCGCCTCCTCGATCGGGAAGGCCCTGAGGATGCGCCATTTCTGCGTGCCGATCCAGGTTCTGCTGATTGTCGACGCCGCTCCCAGCAGGGCCACGCACAGCGATGCGACGATGATTCCCGTTCCCACCCGGATGCCGATGTTCAGGGCGAGGAACACGGCGATCGCACTCAGGGAGGCCCCCCACAGCACGGAGCGAACAGTGATGAACTGCCCGCGGACCGCGATGAGAGCGCTCGTCCTACTGGATGAGCGAGGCCACGTCATGGGGATCCTCCGGCGTCGGGAACGGGCCGGTGAGCGCACCGCCCTTCAACACGTGGACGCCGCTGCTGCATCTCGTGAAGGACTCGGCGATGTGCGAGCTGAGGAGGACGGACCGTCCCCCGTCCCGTGCCGCCGAGATGGATTCGTACAGGAACTCGGTCGCCGTGAAGTCCAGGAAGTCGACTGGTTCGTCGAGCAGCAGCAGGGGCGTCGAGACGTAGAACGCGGCTATCAGGTTCGCCTTCTTCCGTGATCCACTCGACAGTTCGGAGAAGACGGTCGTGAAATAGCTTTCGAAGCGGAACCCGCGCACCAGGGAATCGAGCCGGGCCGTGTCGTGCGGCATCCCGTACGCTCGTTCGATGAATCGGATGAAGCAGGGCAGATCCCAGGTCGGGAAGGATGTTTCCTCGGTCAGGCTCAAATATCGCTGGCGCTTGAACAGTTCACTTCGCGGGGTGGTCGGCATCCCGTTGAGAAGAAACTTCTCACAGCTCATTCCTCGGTGCACCGAGCTGATCGTCAGCAGGAGCGTGGTTTTCCCGGCGCCATTGGCCCCGAGCAGGCCGATGACCTCTCCGGGGGCGATCTCGATGCGGACGTCCCTGAGCACCGGGCGGTCGCGTTCGTACCACGCTGAAAGGCCCTCGATCGTCAGCAGGGGGGAGCCTGGTTTCATCGGTTCAGTCCTCATCCATGGTCGTGGACGCCGCGGGTGATGGGTCGTCGTCGGGCCGTTTCCCTAAGCGGTCCCTTGCAGCTACAAAGCCAAGAGCAATGCCTCCCAAGGCAAAAATAATTCCGATGGCCAGGTCATGAGACGAGACACTCTTTATCGCCGAAACGATAAACACAACAGCAAAAACAGCCTTCAGGTAAGAATGGTTTAATTTTGGCATTGCATCAATGGCTGACATGAAAAGAAACCGTATTTTTCGTGGATTTCCTGTGCTGTTTCGGATATGATCGGGATATGCAGGTCGGGGTCGCCCCGGAAGAAACCGCCGTCCTGATCAGGTGGAAGAAGCGTTCCGACAATCATGTGCTGGTTCGGATGAAAGCAGAAGCGATCCTGTACGCCTCTGAAGGAGTCAGTATCAGCATCATCGCGAAGATGGTTGAGCGGGCCGAGAGGACAGTGCAGGAATGGCCGGCCGACTGGCAGGCCACCAGGATGTGCTCGGTCCTGACCGGCCATGCGGGGAACCAGAACGCGGCGAAACTCACCCGCGACCAGAAACAAGAACTCAAGAAAATCCTCGCCCAGCCGCCCTCCCAGACGGGCATCCACGCCGAGTTCTGGGACGTCCCAGCGATACGTGACGTCGTGAAGATCCTGTTCGATGTCGAGTACCAGTCGGACTCCTCGTACCAGCTGCTCCTGCGCCTGTGCGGGCTGAGCTTCAAACTGCCCGACCCGTTCGACGAGCACCGCAACGAGAAAGCCATCACCAAACGCATGGCCGAGGTGAAGACCCAAGTCAAAGCCCTGTTGGATCAGGGCTGGGAGGTGTACGCGGTCGGCGAGGTCCGCTTGGAGCACGAGGCCTGGACCCGCCGCATGCAGCCCCCGAAAGGGCAGCGCACCAGACCGTCCGTGGACCGGCAGAAGACGTCCCAGTCCTTCTTCGGCGCCCTCTCGCTGACCAGCAAAAAAGTCAAATTGTACCCGATCGAGGTGAGCCGGGACACCTGGCAGACGATCCTCGCGCTGGAACGACTCCAACGCGAAACCGAGGCCGGCAAGATCGCGGTCGTCCTGGACGACGCCCGATTCCACCACGCGAAAGCGTTGACCGGCCTCCACGAGCCGGGCTGGCTGCTGGAGCGCATCACCCCTGTTTTCCTGCCGCCGTACGCGCCCGACCACAACCCGGTCGAGCACGTCTGGAACGCGGCCAAGAACAACATCGTGAACATCCAGCGCGAGACCCCCGAAGAAACCTTCGGCGCGTTCGCCTCATACGTCACCGGTCGCGCCGTCGACTACGACTTCGAACACCTCCCCGCCCCGTGAAACCAGAAACGATCCTGTTCCATGACAGCCATATCTTCATGTCGTTTCACCTCCCTTCGTGATCATTGAGGCTTATTCACAGGAGGTCAGGCGAGAGGCGCAGCCTCTAGTCATGACCTGGTTCATCGAGGCAGTGAACAAGCTTCTCCGACCAGGTATTTCCCTT
>ERZ773075.146-NODE-146-length-61715-cov-55.9018_pt1 | contig 61715 bp, 56 predicted proteins | sample MGYA00580614_ERZ773075 | MGnify/ENA primary metagenome ERZ773075 (study PRJEB29015, sample SAMEA2738021) | human oral metagenome | biome: human oral; feature: human-associated habitat; material: dental | place: China | collected 2043 ...
CCGCTGGCCCTGGAGGAGCACGCCGCCCTGGAGCAGCGCCACCAGTTCCTCGCCGAGCAGCTCGCCGACCTCAAGTCGTCGCGCGCCGACCTGCTGCGCATCGTCGAGGAGATCGACGCCCGCGTTCAGGAGGTCTTCGCCCGGGCCTTCGAGGACACGGCCCGCCAGTTCGCGGCCGTCTTCGACCGGCTCTTCCCCGGGGGCGAGGGGCGCCTGGTGCTCACCGATCCGGAGGACATGCTCACCACGGGCATCGAGATCGAGGCGCGGCCCGCGGGCAAGAGGGTCAAGCGGCTCTCACTGCTCTCCGGCGGCGAGCGGTCGCTGGCCGCGGTGGCGCTCCTCATCGCGATCTTCAAGGCGAGGCCCTCGCCGTTCTACGTCATGGACGAGGTCGAGGCGGCTCTGGACGACACGAACCTGGGCCGCCTGCTGGAGATCTTCACCGAGCTGCGGGAGTCGAGCCAGCTCATCATCATCACCCATCAGAAGCGCACCATGGAGGTCGCCGACGCCCTGTACGGCATCAGCATGCGCGACGGCATCACCAAGGCCGTCAGCCAGCGGCTGGCGCGCGGCGGGGAGGCGAGCGGGGACACGGCCTGACGCGCCCACCGGGATCGGCGCCGCACTCGCCCCGGCGGCACGCGACCGCGCCCGTATGTGTGACGAAAGTCAGAACAAAGTCGCCGGGTCGCGGACGAGTGCGATTGCCGCTTGCGCCCGCGGCGAACGCGGTGCCGGCAGTGCACGACACGTGTCGTGGACCTCAGCGACGGCGTGACGCACGTGAGGCACAATCAACCCTATGGGTGACATGATCGTTCCTCTGCTCGTCGTCGTCATCGCCGCTCTGGCGGTTATCGGAATCTTCATCATCAGTCGCTACCCCGTCTCCACCTGGCGAGCCGGACTGCGCGACCTCACCAAGGCCGCCCGTGACAAGGAGGGGCCCGTCGAGGTCGTTCCGCAAGACGTGCACCTGGACGATCTCATGACTCGTGACGACTCCTCGGCCTACACCCGCACCGATGCCTTCCCCGGTCTGGTCGGCGCCGTGGAGAAGGCCATGACCACCGCCGAGGGGACCACCGCGGTGGTGCGTCGGGCGCGCGCCGAGCTGACGTCCGATCATGCGTCTGGGTCGCGGGCCGCGCGAGATGGGCAGATTCCGGTTTCCTGAGCAACCAGCCGCGTCGCGCCGGTGCGAGGCTCTCGCACCGGCGCGACGCGGCGTTCGCGGCCGCCGCGGGCTGAGTCGCCCCCCGATGGCGAGCGGCCCCGTCGACGGACTGCGCCGGCGGGCGCGAGGCGGGGTCCGCTGCCCGCCGCTGACCGGATCGGGCATGATGGGGCCATGGATTCCTGGATGATCGTTCTCGCCATCATCATCGTCATCGCCGTGATCGGCGGCATCTGGTTCGTCGCGAGTCGCCGTGGCGGCGGGCGGGTGCCCGACGAGATCAGTGCCCACAAGCCCGCCGAGGCCGACGACGTCCTGCCCGCACCACCGCAGGAGCAGGGGGAGGCCGATGCCGGCGCCGGGGCCCCGCAGACGGCGACGCTCGAGCGCCCCGAGTCGATCCCCGGGCGCATGCAGCGCCTGCGGGCGCGCCTGGCGGGATCCGGCGGCTTCGGGCGCGCCGTCCTGTCGGTCCTGTCGCGCGGGGACCTGACCGAGGCCGACTGGGAGGAGATCGAGGACACGCTCCTGACCTCGGATCTCGGCATCGAGGTGACCACCGCTGTCATGGAGGAGCTACGCACTCAGGCCAAGGTCCTGGACACCTCCGATCCCGAGGCGATACGCGAGGTCCTGCGCGCCGAGCTGCTGACGCTGGTCGACCCGACCATGGACCGCTCCCTCGTCCTGAAGCGGCCCGACCCCGCCGAGGGCCGGGACGGGGACGAGGGCGCCCCGGCCGCCGCGGTCCTCATGGTGGGCGTCAACGGGACCGGTAAGACGACGACCTGCGGCAAGCTCGCGCGCGTCCTGGTCGCCCAGGACCGCACGGTCCTCATGGGCGCCGCCGACACCTTCCGCGCCGCGGCCGCCGATCAGCTGACCACCTGGGGGCGGCGCGTGGGCGTCGAGGTCGTGCGCAGCGAGAAGGAGGGCGCCGACCCGGCGTCGGTGGCCTACGACGCCGTCCGTCGGGCGGCCCGCACCGGGGTCGACGTCGTCCTGGTCGATACCGCCGGGCGCCTCCAGAACAAGGCCGGTCTCATGGACGAGCTCGGCAAGGTCAAGCGCGTCATGGAGAAGATCGCCCCCGTCGGCGAGATCCTGCTGGTGCTGGACGCCACGACCGGCCAGAACGGCATGCGTCAGGCCCAGGTCTTCTCCGAGGCCGTGGGCGTCACCGGCATCGTGCTCACCAAGCTCGACGGCACCGCCAAGGGCGGCATCGTCGTCACTGTCCAGAAGGAGCTGGGCGTGCCCGTCAAGCTCGTGGGCCTGGGGGAGGGCGCCGACGACCTGGCCCCCTTCGACCCGGAGGGCTTCGTCGACGCGCTGCTGGGCTGAGCCGTCGCTCACGGGCCTGCCCGTCTCTGCGCAACGCCTCCGGCCACTCGCCTCGTTTCAGAGCCTGGGTAGCCGGAGGCGTCTCGACCAAGTCGGGTGAGGGCCCTTACTGAATGATCCACCCCTTCTGGGCGGCGATGTGCACCGCTGCGGCGCGGGTGGGGGCACCGGTCTTGGCCATGGCCTGGGAAAGGTGATTGCGGGTCGTTCCCTCCGAGAGGTGAACGCGCCGGGCGACCTCGGAGACGGTGGCGCCGTCGGCGGCGGCCTGAAGCACCTCGGTCTCCCTGGCGGTCAAAGGGGAGTCCCCGAAGATGAGCGAGTCGGCGGCCAGCGCCGGGTCGACGACTCGCAGCCCTGCATGGACTCGGCGCACCGACTCGGCCAGCTCGGTGACCGGAGCGTCCTTGACGACGAAGCCGTGGGCCCCGGACTGGATAGCGCGCCGCAGGAATCCGGGGCGCCCAAAGGTGGTGACGATGAGGACCCTTGTGGTCGGCAGCCGCTCCAGGAGTCTCGCGGTCGCGGTCAGTCCGTCAGTGCCGGGCATGTCGACGTCCATGAGAACGACGTCTGGTCGGTGCTCGAGTGCAACGGGGAGGACGTCGTCCCCGTTTCCGACCTGGGCGACGACCTCGATGTCGGTTTCCAAGGTGAGCAGCGCGGCCAGCGCCCCGCGCACCATGGCCTGGTCATCGGCCAGCATCACTCGGATCATCGATCATCTCCGTCGCTCGTGGTCCATCTAGGACTGGTGCATCAGCAGCAGCGCATGGGGTACGCAACCGGTTCAGCGCGTCGTATCCTGCGTCAGCCGAGAGGATAAACGACGGGCGCTCACCCTCAGAACAGTGCCCTTGCCGCTGGAAGGCGTCCCAGCGGTGAGGTCAGCGCCGTTGTCCTGGCAGCGTTGACGCAGCCCCTCCAACCCGTGACCGTCGCTGGCGCTAGACGAGTCGAGTCCGATACCGTCGTCGGTCACCTCAATGGAGTCGGTGGTCAGCTCCACCTTGCAAAGTGAGGCGTGGGCATGGCGCACAATGTTGGTGACGCCCTCGCGCACCACCCAGGCGAAGAGCTCGCGCAGCTCAGGGTCGACGACCTCGACGGTCAGCGGAAGGTCGGCGCGGACACCGGCCGAGGTCAGGACGCTCGTGGCCCGGGCCAGCTCGCCCGCCAGGCTCAGCTCGCGGTAGCTGTTGACGGTGGCGCGCACGTCGGCCAGGGCGGAGCGTGCCAGGGACTGCACCTCGTCCAACTCCGTCCTGGTCTGATCGGGAGCGACGTCGACGAGTCGGGCGGCGAGCTCCGACTTCAGAGCGATGACCGTCAGCGAGTGCCCCAGGATGTCATGCATGTCCCGGGCCATGCGGTTGCGCTCCTCATTGATCTCCAGCTCGTGAGTGCGCTGCTCCAGAATGCGGGCCACCCGTCGCTGCTCCATGATGTAGCGCCCGAAGACGCAGGCGCCTCCCGCACCGAGGAGAGCGATCCATGCGTCTTCACTCGCGGACCAGGAGGGACTCATCCTGGGAACGAGGAACAGTGTGCCAGCGAGGATCGCGATGGGCCCGATGGACGCCTGCCAGGGCAGGGAGAAGGCCAGGACGATGGCCAGGAACACCACCAGCTGCAGGCTCTGAGGCCCCACGCCGAAGGCGGCCCCGATCGCTGTGAGCGCGCCGACGACGATCAGCAACAGACTCAGGCGGCCGGGCCAGGTCAGGCCCTGGCGCACCCGTCTCACGCTGAGCGAGCAGGCGGCGTACAGGCATGCGCAGGAGACGACGACGCTGACAGCGCCCCACGCCCCACCGCTGGATCCTTGGGCCAGCCCCACCCTGACGACCGGAACCATGGAGGCGGCCCACACGATCCCCCAGCCGAGCGCCACAACGCGGGTGCGGCGAGCCCGCGCCTCGTCGGGGGACAGGGCGCGGGCGGTCATGGACGAGATCGTACTCATTCTTGGAGCTCTAGACCCGAGCAGTATCGCGGCCCATCCTCCAGGCGGCACCGCCCAGGAAGACCGCGAGCCAGGTCAGGACGTTGACCACCCACCCCCAGGAGAAGCTCTCTGCGCCCATGGGCCACAGCGCCAGGTTGTGCAGCCCGTACATGGGGGTGAGGCTGCCGATGCGATCCATGGTGGAGCCCGGCGTCAATGGGATGAACATGCCGCCGAGGAAGGCGAGCAGGGCCATGAGCGGGCCGACCACCTGCATGGCGTTGTCCGAGGGGAGGAGGTAGCCGACGAACAGGCCGAAGGCGACGAAGACCAGGGAACCGAACCAGATGATGAGTGCCGAGGAGATCCAGACGCTCGCCGGCATCTGCGCGTGACGCAAGGGGCCGCAGGCGTAGACGGCACCGATGGCCAGGGCGCTGATGAGCATCCCGACGATCGTCTTGGTGGCGATGTAGGCGATGGGCTTCAGCGGCGTCAGGCGCAGCTGTCGGCTCCAGCCCGAGGCCCGCTCGGTGCTCACGGCCGCTCCGGCCCCGGTGGTGGTCATGAGTGCGCCGTACAGGGCCATGCCGATCATCATGTTCGCCACGACGTTGCCGTTGCCGTAGGGCGTGGAGGAGTAGTCAGTGGTGGTGAACATGAGGAAGAAGGCCACCGGTAGAAGAACCGAGAAGATGACGGACCGACGGTTGCGCAGGCGTCGGCGGATCTCGAGGAGCAGGAGAGTCAGGCTCAACCCACCCAGAGGCGGCGTGGTGCGGGACGAGAGATCGAAACGACGGATAGGCGAGGTCTTGACCGAGGGCAGGGATGACGATGAAGAAGACATGGAAGTGGCGGATCCGATTGAGGTAGTGGATGGGAGAGTGACGGTGCGGCTGGTGCGGACGGCACGGCTCATGCTGATGCTTCCGGAGCAGGAACGGTGGTGTCATCGCTGGTCAGGGCCACGAAGGCCTCCTCCAGGCCACGGCTGGTGATCTCCAGGTCCTTGGCGAGGTGCTCGCCGAGGAGAAGTGCGGCGACGGCGTCGGTGTCGGTCGAGCTCAGGGTGAGCGCGCTGCCCAGGATCTCGACATCGGAGACCGTGCCTTGGGCCCGCAGATCGGCCAGGGCGTCATGCAGCTGCTCGGGAGCGCAGGTCAGGGTGGCCCGTACGCTCCGCCCGCTCACGGAGGCGCGGATCTCGGCGGCGGTGCCGTCGGCGATGATGCGCCCATGACGCATCAGGATGATCCGGTCGGCGAAGGCATCGGCCTCCTCGAGGTAGTGCGTGGCGAAGACGATGGTGCGCCCGTGCTCGGCGTCTGCGTGAATGGCCTCCCAGAAGCTGCGGCGCCCCTCGACGTCCATACCGGTGGTCGGCTCATCGAGGATGAGCAGTGCAGGATCACTCACGAGCGCCATGGCGAAGCGCAGGCGCTGCTGCTGGCCCCCGGAGCACTTCTTGACGATGCGCGAGGCGAAGTCGGTGACGCCGGCGCGACGCATGGCCTCCTCGGCGTCGGTCCGATGGGAGAAGAGACTCGCCGTCAGCTCCACCGTCTCACGCACGGTGATATCGGGCAGGAGGCCTGCGGTCTGCATGACTGCGGCGACCAGACCCCGGTCGACCGCCTGGCGCGGAGTCGTCCCGAAGACTCTCGCATCGCCGCTGGTGGGGCGGCTCAGTCCCAGGATCATGTCGATCGTCGTCGTCTTGCCCGCGCCGTTGGGTCCCAGGAGGGCGACGACCTCCCCGGGGCGGATGGTCAGGTCGATACCGTCGACGGCGGTGACATCACCGAATGACTTGTGCAGATCGGTCAGTCGGACGGCGTCTGCACGGTCCGTCTGGGGAGCCTCCTGGGCAGAGGGCTCCGGGTCGGGCCGAGGCGTTGCTGTGCTCATGGCTCAAGACTCGCGCAGCAGCGGCGGTGGCCCATGGCCCATCGGTCATCACTTGCTCATGACATATCTCAGGGGTGAGCAGATGGTGGAATAAGCGCATTGTGGCGGGCAAAGCCGGATTGTTGAACGCGAGAGGAAATACCGGGCGAAGCCGGCGAGTAGTGGGCGGTCGGTGAGTGTGGGCTCAGTCCCGGTCCGGGCACGGGGGAGAGGACGGGCCCCGCTTGCCGCTATCCTGGGTCGCAGTCAGCGGAGTCGCCATGGCTGACGGCCATGGGTGTTCCTCTTTACATCCGCCCTCAAGTCTCCCGACCAACGCGCCCGACGGCGCCAGGAAGGACCATCGCGTGTTCGGCAACCTCTCCGATCGCATCACCGCCTCCTTCAACCAGCTGCGCGGCAAAGGTCGTCTCACCGAGGCCGACGTCAACGCCACGGTCACCGAGATCCGCCGCGCCCTCCTGGAGGCCGACGTCGCCCTGCCCGTGGTGCGCGCCTTCACCGCAGCGGTGCGCGAGAAGGCGGTCGACGCCGCCCGTTCTCAGGCCCTCAACCCGGGCCAGCAGGTCGTCAAGATCGTCAACGAGGAGCTCATCGAGGTCCTGGGCGGCGAGACCCGGGAGATCAACTGGGCCGACCGCGGCCCCACGATCATCATGCTCGCCGGCCTCCAGGGCGCCGGTAAGACCACCCTGGCCGGAAAGCTCGGACGCTGGCTGCGCGACCAGGGCAAGCGCGTCCTGCTGGTGGCCTCCGACCTCCAGCGCCCCAACGCCGTCACGCAGCTGAGCGTCGTCGCCGAGCGCGCCGGGGTGCACGTGTGGGCGCCCGAGCCCGGCAACGGTGTGGGCGACCCCGTGGCCGTGGCCCGCACCGGCGTCGAGCAGGCGCGCACTCACGGCTACGACGTCGTCGTCGTGGACACGGCCGGTCGCCTGGGCGTGGACGCCGAGATGATGGACCAGGCCATCCGCATCCGCGACGCGGTCGCCCCCCACGAGATCCTCTTCGTCCTGGACGCCATGGTCGGCCAGGACGCCGTCAACACCTCGGTCGCCTTCCGCGACGGCGTCGGCTTCACCGGCGTCGTGCTCTCCAAGCTCGACGGCGACGCCCGCGGCGGCGCCGCCCTGTCGGTGCGCGGGGTCACCGGCGCCCCGGTCCTGTTCTCCTCCACCGGTGAGGGCCTGACCGACTTCGAGCGCTTCCACGCCGACCGCATGGCCAGCCGCATCCTCGACATGGGCGACATGCTCACCCTCATCGAGCAGGCGCAGAGGACCTTCGACGAGAAGGAGGCCGAGGACGCCGCCGCCAAGCTCGCCTCCGGCGACTTCACCCTCGAGGACTTCCTGTCCCAGCTGCGGCAGATCCGCAAGATGGGCTCGATGAAGAAGCTGCTGGGCATGATGCCCGGCATGGGGCAGATGCGCGAGACCCTGGAGGCCTTCGACGAACGGGAGGTCGACCGCATCGAGGCCATCGTGTGCTCCATGACGCCCGCCGAGCGCAAGGACCTGTCCATCCTCAACGGCTCGCGTCGCTCGCGCATCGCCAAGGGGTCTGGCACCACCGTTCAGGCCGTCAACGAGCTCGTCGAGCGCTTCGGCCAGGCCAAGAAGATGATGGAGGCCATGGCCGCCGGCGGCGGCCCCGACAGCGCCGGCGCCGGTATGCCCGGGATGGGGTCGCTGCCGTCCATGGGCAAGCACTCCAAGGCCAGGCAGGCCCCCAGGAGCAAGCGGCGCAAGGGCGGCAGGAAGGGGCGCTCCGGCAACCCCGCCAAGGCCGCCCGTCAGGCGAAGGAGGCCGCCGCTCGGGCCAAGGCGAACGACGGCGCGTCCGGGGCGCCCGCCGCCGGCTCCGCCTTCGGCCTGGGCGCGGGAGCGAACGCGCCCGCTGCGGGCGGGTACGGCATCATGCCCGGCCAGGAGGAGGCGTCCGCGGCACGATCCGCCGGCGCCGGCAGCGGCGATGACGTCGCCGACGCCATGAACTCCCTGCCCGAGGACCTGAAGCGCCGACTCGGGCTGTGACCCCGTTCTAGGGCGCGTCGACCAGGCGCTTCGAGACGCCCACCTCCGCGCCCAGGCCGGAGTACGCGTCCGCGAGGGCATCGACGGCGGCCGTCAGCTGCTCGTCGGTCGCCGGGGCGAGCGCGTCGAGGATGAAGAGCGCCGTCCGCGTTTCGTCGGACAGGCCGGTGCGTCGGCCCTGCCGCCAGTTCCAGCGACGGCAGGTCACCCCGGCGTTGTCGCACCACACGACCTCCCCGGGCTCGGGATGCTCGATCACCGCCTCGCCGCCGGCGGTGGTGTCGAAGGGCTCGTCCCCGACCGCGCGGATCAGGCGGGCGGGGCCCTGGTAGCGGTGGAGGTCCTCCCCGCCCAGGGGGATCTGGTGGAGGACCGAGATCGCGTTGTACACATCGGTGAGCGCATTGACCCGCGGCAGGCCGCGCTCCGCGCGGCGAGTGAGGGCCTCGAGGCTGTTGCGGGTGCGCTGCGGCTTCGCGCCGAAGGCCCGGTACGCCTCCCGCCAGGCCGCGATGTGCGGCAGCTCGGCCACCGGCGACCCCGCGAGCAGGGCGCGGGCGCGGGCCTCGGCGGCCGCGATGAGCTCATCGACTCCCGAGACCGGGTCGCCGTCGCCGCCGTCGGTCCGGAGGCCCGCCACGGGCTCCAGGCCGTCGACCACGAGCAGCATGGCTCGATAGTCCGGGCGCAACTCGAACACCGCGGGCTCCACGGTGCAGGCGGCCAGGAACTCGGCGGGAGTCGCGTGGTCGGACATGGCGGGTCCTCACTCTCCTCTTGGACGCGCGGGGGCGGCGACACCATGATGGCAGAGCGGCGGGCGGTTCGGGAGCGTCGTCCTCGGGCCGCCCGGGGCGGGCGCAGAAGAGCATCGGAACTGGATGAATACCGAGAGTCTTCATGTCACCTCCGTCCCGCCACCACGTGTCACAGCCAGCCGTTGGTCTCGGCCGTGCGCGCGGCCTCGGTGCGATTGCGGGCGTGCGTCTTGCTGATCGCGCTGGACAGGTAGTTGCGCACCGTCCCGGCGCCCAGGTGGAGGGAGTCGGCGATGTCGTGGGCGTCCGCGCCGCGCGCGGCCAGTCGCAGCACGTCCTTCTCGCGGTCCGTGAGCGGATTCGGCCCCACGATCACCGACTCCTGGGCGAGCGTCGGGTCGATGACGCGCAGCCCCGCCGCGACCTTCCGGATCGCCTCCGCAAGCTCCTCGGGCGGGGTGTCCTTGACCAGGAAACCCGATGCGCCGGCCTCCAGCGCGCGGGACAGGTAGCCGGGGCGCCCGAACGTCGTGACGATGAGGCTGCGGCAGCCCGTGCCCGATGCGGTCAGCGCCTCCGCGGTGGCCAGGCCGTCCATGTCCGGCATGTCGATGTCCAGCAGGGCGACGTCGACGGCGTGCTCCCGGACCAGCGCCGTCACCGCTCGCCCGGTGCCCGCCTGGGCGACGACATCGATATCGTGCTCCAGGCCGAGCAGTGTGGCCAGCGCCCCCCGGACGAGGGCCTGGTCGTCGGCGATGAGGACGCGGATCGGGGTGCTCATAGGGTGACCTCCAGGACGGTGCCCGGGTGCGCGGCCGTGCCGCCCGGTGCGGGACTGGTCAGGACGAGGGCGCCGCCGACGGCCTCGACGCGCTCGCGCAGGCCGGTCAGCCCGTTGCCGGGACGGTGCCCGGCGACGCCCACGCCGTCGTCCTGCACGCGCACCCGCCCCGGGGCGAGGCCGATCCGCACGTGAGTGGCGCCGGCGTGCCGTAGGACGTTCGTCGTCCCCTCCCGCAGGGCCCACGCGAGCAGCTCGCGCTGGGGCAGGGGGACATCGGAGGCCTGACCGGAGAACACGGCGGCGATGTCGGCGGCCGCGAAGGCCGTGCGGGACGCCTCCAGCTGACCGGCGAGATCCGGCACGCGCAGGCGGGTGACGGTGGCGCGCACGTCCGCCAGGGCGGAGCGGGACAGCTCGACGATCTCGGCGAGCTCGTGCTCGGCGGCCTCGGGGTCGCGGCGCACGAGCCGGTGGGCGACCTCCGCCTTGAGCGTGAGGACGGTCAGGGAGTGCCCGAGGAGGTCGTGGACGTCGCGGCCGATCTCCTCGCGCTCGGCGGCGGCGGCGAGCTCGCGCCCCTCCGCCTCGCGTCGCGCGCTGGCACCGGCCCCGAAGCGGGAGATCATGACGATGACGGAGGACAGGGAGAAGCCCATGGCCGCCCACGTGATCCCCGCCTCCGGGGCGAGGAGGAGAATGCCGAGGTCGGTCAGAAGGATGAGGCAGCCGGAGATGATCAGGCCGGTGCGCAGCGTCGTCGTGAACAGGATGATCGCGCAGAAGTAGGGCAGGTAGGAGAACGTGTACCACCCGTTCAGGCCCGGGGCGGAGGCGGCTGCGACGCCCGCCAGCAGTGCGAGTCTGCCGGCCGCCGGCCGCAGCTGGTCGAGGACGCCCGCCCCCTCCGGCAGGTCGAGCCAGAGCGGCATGGTGGACACGGCCCAGGTGTAGACGCAGGTGAAGCCGAGGAGCCCGATGACGCCCACGGCCTTGTAGGACAGCGGCATGTCCGCCCTGATCACGAAGGTGAGGGGGATGAGGAGGAAGACGGTCCAGAAGGTGGAGCTCCAGTCGATCCGCCGGTACCAGGGCCCGGGGCGGCCGTCGGCGGCCGTCACCGGACCGGTGGCGGCCGCGCTTCCGCCGGGCAGGAGGGCCATCTCGGATGTCCCGGTCATCTGCCCGGTCAGCGGCGCACCGTCGTGCGACGCTGCGCGGTCAGGCACGCCACGACGAAGATGAGGGTCCACACGCCGATGTTAACGACCGGCACCCACAGGGCCTCGTGGATGATGGCGTTCTCGCCGGTGCTGGTCGCGGTGGCGATGACGTCCCCCTGGAGCGCGCGGACGGCCAGGTTGCCGGTCCCGTACATGGGAGTGACGTGGGCGAAGGCGAACAGGCCCCCGCTCAGCGGCATGAACAGGTTGCCGAGGAAGGCGTAGATGCTGATCGAGGCGCCCGCGATGCCGACCGCCGCCTGCGCCGGGAACCACAGACCCACGGCCAGCCCGTAGCAGGCGAAGGGGACGGCGGCCAGCAGGGTGAGGGCGTAGCTGGCGGCCCACACCCAGGGGGCGTCCATCTGCGCGCCCGTGAAGGATCCCGCGATGAAGATGACGGTGACCGGGAAGACCGAGACGATGAGGGCGGTCAGCAGCTTGGTGGTGATGTAGACGCGCAGGCCGCCCGCCGTGAGCGCCATCTGGCGGCCCCATCCGCCCACCTGCTCGACGGCGGCGCCGGCGGCCGTGCAGGTGGCGGCGATGGCCACGGAGAAGACCGACATGTTGATCATGATCGTGGCGGCGACATTGCCCCGACCGGCGTCATAGGCGGAGAAGTCCTGCATGGCGCCCCAGAACAGGTACATGCCCAGCGGCATCACGAGGGTGAAGAAGAGCATGTCGGGACGGCGCAGGGTGGTCAGGGCGTCGATGCGCGTGTAGACCCACGGGCGCGGGCGGCGAGTCGCGGTGGCGGGGCCGTCGCCGCGCGCGGTGGAGGCGGTGGTGGTCATGAGTGGTTCCTTGATTCTGGTGACGGGCGGACGGGGATCTGCGGGGCCGGCGCCCTGGCCTGGCGGGCGGCGCCGACCGGGAGGAGCGGCGGGCTCACGCCGCGCGCGCGGACGCGTCGTCGTGCTCCCCGCCGACGAGCTCGGCGAAGATCTCCTCGAGGCTGAGCGCGGTGATGCCGAGGTGGGTGGCCGGGGTGGCGGTGAGCAGGAGCCGGGCGACGTCGTCCGGGGCGGTGGTGCGCACCTCCAGGTGCGCGCCGTGGACCTCCACTCCCAGCAGGGAGTCGGATACGGGCTCCAGGGCGGCGCGCAGCTCGCCCTGGCCGGTCAGGCCCGGCCAGGAGGCGGTCACCGTGGTGCCCTCGCCCATGGCGCGCACCTCGTCCACCGAGCCGGCGGCGACCAGGCGGCCGCGGTCGATGATGACGATGCGGTCCGCGACGTCGGCGGCCTCCTGCAGGTAGTGGGTGGCGAAGAGGATCGCCCGGCCCCGCGCCGTCTGCCGGCGCATGGTGTCCCAGAAGGCGGCGCGGGCGGTGGGGTCCAGGCCGGTGGTCGGCTCGTCCAGGACCAGCAGCTCCGGCTGCGCCAGGAGCGCCAGTGCCAGACGGATGCGCTGGATCTCGCCGCCCGAGCACCGGGAGATCCTCCGGCGGAGCATCCCGCGCAGGTCCGTCTGGTCGATGATCGCCTCGACGTCGGGCGCGCGCAGCTGGAGGGAGGCGACGATGTCGAGGGTCTGACCGACCGTGAAGGAGGGGATGAGTCCCCCGGTCTGGAGGACCGCGCCGACGCGCCCGGCCCGCACCGCCTCGCGCGGCGCGACTCCCAGGACGGTGGCCGTGCCGGCCTCGGCCCGGGTGAAGCCGAGGACGACGTCCAGGGTGGTGGACTTGCCGGCGCCGTTGGGCCCGAGGAAGGCGACGACCTCGCCGGGGGCCACGGTGAGGTCGAGGGAGTCGACGGCGACGACGGGGCCGAAGGTCTTGCGCAGGCCGACCACGTGGACGGCGGGGACGATCGAGGGACCGGCATCGGCGTCGGAATCGACCGGGGGGAGGACGGGGCGCGCCGTGAGGGGGGAAGCGGCTGTGCTGTTCATGGCATGAGGGTCACCCCGGTCCGCTCGGCACGGTACTGAGCGCTGTCACCGGCTCGGCATGACAGGTGTCATGCGCGCGCTCGGCCCCGTGCCGGCGCGCCGGGCCTCCCCGATATGCGGACGCCCGGATCCCGCTCGCGAATCGCTCGGACTCGACGAGCGGGCCCCGATATGCGGACGCCCGACGCCGTCGGGGAACGGCTCCTGTAGCGTCGAGCGCGCCCCGCTCCCGACGGACGGAGATCCCCGTGCTCGCTGCACTGCCCGACGCAGCAGGAACCGACCTGACTCAGGACCTGTCCGCCTTCGAGGAGTTCGTCTCGGGGAAGATCCTCGTCTGGGTCCTCCTCGGTGCCGGCCTGTACCTGACGATCCGCACGCGCGGCGTCCAGGTGCGCCTGTTCCCGCGGGCCGTTCACCTCGTGGCGCGCTCGCGCCACCAGCGCGGCAGCCTGTCGAGCTTCCAGGCCTTCGTCATCGGGCTGGGCGGCCGTGTGGGCACCGGCAACATCGCGGGGGTCGCGCTGGCGATCACCCTCGGCGGCCCGGGCGCCCTGTTCTGGATGTGGGTGGTGGCCCTGCTGGGCATGGCGACCTCCTTCGCGGAATCGACGCTCGCCCAGGTCTTCAAGGTCCGCGGCCCCGACGGCATCTTCCGCGGCGGCCCCGCCTACTACATGCGGCGCGGACTGGGCCGGCGGGGCGGCGCCCCGGGCGGGGCGACCCGGCCCGGCCGGGCCATGGGCGCGGCCTTCGCCGTCATGCTCGTCTTCTCCTACGGCCTCATCTTCCCCATGGTCCAGTCCAACACCATCGCCGTGACCCTCCAGGAGGGCCACGGCGTGGGGACCGCGGTGACGGCGATCGTGCTCATGGCCGTGACCGCCCCGATCCTGCTGGCCGGCATGCGCATGGTCGCCCGCGTCACCGAGTGGCTCGTGCCTCTCATGGCGCTGGCCTACCTCGGGGTCGTCCTCGTCGTCCTCGTCGTCTCGGCCCCGCGGGTGCCCGGGGTCCTCGCCGATATCGTCGCCGGCGCCCTCCACCTCCGGGCGGGCCTGGCGGGCACGGCCGGAGGCTTCTTCGCCACCTTCCTCAACGGCACCAAGCGCGGACTGTTCTCCAACGAGGCCGGCCAGGGCTCCTCGCCCAACGGGGCCGCCACCGCCGACGTCGCTCACCCCGTCACCCAGGGGCTCATCCAGGCGCTCGGCGTGTTCATCGACACGATCGTTATCTGCACGGCCACGGGGCTGACCGTGCTGCTCGCCTCGCCGCGGGTCTACACCCCCGGCGTCGAGCCCGAGTGGGCCGAGACGACGCTGGTCCAGCACGCGCTGGCCGACTCCCTGCCCGGCGGCTGGGTCGTGCCCTTCATGACCTTCGTGGTCCTCACCTTCGCCTACTCCAGCGTGCTGGGGTACTCCGCCTTCGCCGAGATCAACATCTCCTACCTCGGCGGGGGGCGCGCGGCGGGCGTGCTCCTGCGCCTGACCATGACGGCGGCCACCGGGCTGGGCGCCGTCGTCGCCCTGGAGCCGGCGTGGGTCATGGCCGACATCGCCCTGGCGCTCATGACCGTCCTCAACCTCGTCGCCGTCCTGGGGCTGAGCCGCTGGGTCCTCGCCGTCCTGCGCGACTACGACTCCCAGCGCGCCGACGGCGTGGCCGAGCCCGCCTTCGTGGCGCGCGGCAACCCGCTGCTGCCCGGTGACCCCGGCGGCGACGTCTGGACGGCCGAGCGCGCGACCGCCCGCGTGGCCGCCCTCGACGAGGAGTGAAGGAGGAGCGAGTCGCGCGCATGTCAGGCCGCCGGCGACACCGCTTTGTCAGCCGGTGGGCGCATAGGCGACCAGGGCGCCGTCCTCGAGCGCGATGAGGAGGTCCTCCCGCATAACCGTGACATGGGCCCTCTCGCCGTACAGCGACTCCCCCAGGGGGACCACTCGCCCCTGGGCGAGGTCGATGACGCGCACGGGACCGGGCCCCAGGGAGGAGAGCCTCAGGACCAGATATCGTTCGCCCGCTGTGACGGCCTCCTCGTTCCCAAGCCGCAACCAGGTCGTGACCCTCCCGTCCGCGCCGGTCACCCGGCGTCCGCTCCCGAGCGCGCACGTGCCGTGCTGCGGGTGGCAGTCGAACGCGATCGAGGTCCAGGACAAGTCCCCCGATGCGAGAGCGGCCTTGTACTGGTCGAGGGTGGGCCTTCCGGACTCCGCGAGGAGCAGCGCCCTCCGGTAGTGGGTGGCCGTGTAGTCCTGGTCCTCCTCCTGTGTGCCGTCGAGGTCGAGGGGGATGACGACCGACTGACGATCGGTGATGTCGAGCCATCCGTCCGCCGCGGGAACGAGCTCCAGCCTCCTGCCGTTGTCCTCCGCGGGCCGGGTGCTCTCGACACTGCCGTCCGCCAGGGACACGAAGCTGATGGACTCCTGGGACGTGGTCGCCCTCGAATCCTTCGTCGTCGCCAGGGCGTAGCCGGTGCGGGTGTCCCCGGCGATGGCGGACCTCCGGAACTGGGGGAGGGCGTCGCCGGGGAAGGGGACGGGTCCCCATCGCAGCGCGAGGACGCCGTCCTGCAGATCCCAGCCGGTGCAGGCGGGATCGGGTCTGCCGGTGCAGGCGATAACGAGGTCGTCCGTGACCAGCACGGGCGAGGACGATCCGCCCCAGGGGGTACCCTCGACCTCGCCCGTGGCCGGATCGATGAGGCTGTTGGAGGAGATCAGGGCTGTGGAGGTCAGGGCCTTGGGCTCCAACAGGGGCGTGGTCGACCAAGCTTCTCGGGGCTGGCCGTCGACGAGCCTGTATCCGCGCAGCCGATTCGACACCCCGTGGTCCCCAGGAGTCGAGTCGTAGACCACGAGACGGTCGCCGTTGACGTAGACGCGGACGTAGGCGTCGGCGCTCAGCCCGAGGTCGACGCGCCACGCCTGGGACCACGGGTCGTCCGTGGCGGAGGGCTCGGGGGAGGGCGGCGGGGCGGCGGGCTCCTCCGATGATCGCGTCTCTACGGGTTCGTCCTCCGGACCGCGGCTCTGGAAGCGCTCGACGACGGTGAACGCGACGAGCACGACGACGAGGGAGACCATCAGGGCGGCCAGGAGCGCGGAGCCCCGGCCGAGATCGTCGAGCCGCCTCGTCATCGCGCTCGGGCGTCGTGGAGGCCTCCGGGGCGGGCGCGTGGACGGACTCGGCTCGCCTTCTCGCCCGCCTGCGCGCGCCCTCGCGGGTCCGGGCCGCCTGAGCGGGGATGATCCCGAGGGACCCCGCGCGGAGCCGGGCGGGTGGATGGAGGTCGGTGCGCCGGGGGGACGGATGCCGGAGAAGAGGCGTCTCACAGGGGTAGCATGCTCCGGTCGCCGCTCGCGCGGCCAGCCCCGACCGCGGTCGGGCACCTCGCCTTCCCCCGCTCTTCCGTCCACGCCCCTCGGACCGCTCAGTCCGCCCGCCCTGTTCTCCCCGCCCGGCGTGCTCAGCCCGCCGTCAAGTCGTATCCGCGCAGCGTGCGATCATCATCGTCGAAGGTGACCAGCAGGCTGCTGCTGACAAGGGTGGGCCGCACGTTCGCCCCGTCCTTCTCAGCGCGCGTCGGCGCGGGCGGCATGGCCAGGAAGCCGTGCGACTCCAGATCGAGGACGGCGGGCATGCGATCCCCGTGGTCGCCGTCGAAGAGCACCCGGGAGCCATCCGCGCTCAGGCGCCCGGTCTCCATGTACGTGGGACGATCGGATTGCAACGCGCACACTCTCTCCGGGGGGACGACTCTTCGTCCCGACACCATGAGGTCGCAGGAGTCGTCGTCCGTGGCGAGGACGACCTCAGCCCAGCCGGTGTCGTTCTGCTCGACGGCCGCGCGGTACTGGGCGAGTGTCGGCGGGGTCCTGGTGAGCGGCTGCCGGTTGTGGACGAGTGCCAGCGCGTCGGCGGCGTCGACGCTGCCCTGATCGACCCCGTCGGCGGACCACAGGCGCGCCCGGCCCCCGCTGGAGCGGAAGCCCGTCGGGACCGTGAGCCAGCCGTCCGCCGCGGGCAGCACGACGAGCGACGACAGATCGACGACGCCGCCCGGCGGGACGAGCGGAGAGGCCGTGCCGCTGTCCAGGTCCAGGACGGCGGCCTCGCCCACGGCGTGCTGGGACTCGCACAGCACCACGTGGCGCTCGACGCTCCCGAGCGGCGTGCCCGACGCGCACTGGGAGTCGACGACCTCGGCGCCCTCGGTCAGCCGCCAACGCATGGAGCCGTCCGGGGCCCATGCCGTGCAGCCGTCGTCCTCGCGGCAGTCCAGCGCAGTCCGAGCGTCCTCGAAGAGGGTGGGCGAGCTCCCCTCGGGCCACGGGGCGCTGATGCTCGCGCCGTCCTCCTGGCTGAGCAGCGAGTGCCCGACGATCACCTTCCCGGCCCACAGCTGGACGGGCTCCCGGGACGCGACGGCCTCCGTGCTCCATCGCGCGCTCGGCGGGCCGTCGCCGAGGTCGTAGAGGGTGACGGAGCCGGTGCACTCCGAATGGCACGTCTCCGGTCGGCTGAGCACGACGAGGCTGGTGCCGTCCGAGTCCCACGCGCTGACGCTCGTCAGCCCCCATGCCGGTGAGGGACCGCTCCCGGTGATGAGGCCGGGGCGCGGCGGCTGGGGAGGAGGATTGTCAGCGACGGCGAGCCGGTACCCGAGCGCGGTGCCGCCGGCGGCACCGGCGACGAACGCCAGGACGACCAGCAGGCGGGCGCACAGGCGTCGAGCTCTGTGCGAGCGGTTCCGGAGGCGGAGCCTCGCGTCCGGATCCTCGGGCGAGATCATCATGGCGCTGCCTTTGCTCGTCTGCCGATGTCTGCTGAGGAGGTCCTCCCGAACGACTCTCACACGGGCGCGGTCGTCGTGCAACGACTCCGACCGGGCAGCGCGCCCCACCCGCTCGGCGCCGGCGACGCGCACCTGGCCGGTCGCGCCGTTGTGGGGCATCTCGCACGTGTCCCGGGGCGATGCCTCCGTCGTGCGCTGGCGACGATATCGATCGCTCTGGCAGAATGACCGGCTGTACTCGACTGCGTACGGTCCCTCTCCCGGGCGTGGTTGCGTCTCGGCCCGCGCCGGACATCGTTGCTCGACCCCACCGGGTCCGTCGTGCGCCACACCATCCAGAGTCAGGAGCTCATCTACTGTGGCAGTTAAGATTCGCCTCAAGCGCATCGGCAAGAAGTTCGCGCCCGCGTATCGGGTGGTTGTGCTGGATGCGCGCAAGAAGCGCGATGGTCGTGTGATCGAGGAGATCGGCCTGTACGACCCGATGCAGGAGCCGTCGCTGATACGGATCGATTCCGAGCGGGTGCGGTACTGGCTGGGCGTGGGTGCTCAGCCGTCGAACACGGTGTTCAACTTGTTGAAGATCACGGGCGACTACCAGGCGTTCAAGGGCCTGCCGATCCCGGAGGGCAAGCTGCGGGTCAAGGACGAGGCCGCTGAGGCGGCCGCCAGGCAGGAGGCCATCCGGTCCGCCGCCGACGATGCGGAGAAGCGCAAGGCCACCGCCGCCGCGGCTGCTCAGGAGGCTGGGGCGGCCGAGCAGGCTGCCGAGGGGGCCTGAGCTATGCTGGCTCAGGCGCTGGAGCATCTTGTACGGGGCATCGTGGACAATCCCGATGACGTGACGGTCACCTCCAGGTCCCTGCGTCGCGGTGGCCTGCTGGAGGTACGGGTCGATCCCGAGGACCTGGGCCGCGTGATCGGCCGGTCGGGACGAACCGCCCGGGCGTTGCGCACCGTCATCGGCGCCCTGGCCGATACTCCGGTGCGCGTCGACGTCATCGACACCGATCGTCATCCATAGACACCGATCGCATCGGCCGTTTCATCGGCGCGGGCGCCCGGCCCTCATCAGGAGGGGACCGGGCGCCCGCGCCTGTCCCGGATGAGCCCGGGGCCGCCGGAGGCCGTGATGGAGAGGCCGGCCGTGCCGATCGGGCCGACCGGGGCGGTGACGAGGCCCCGGCGGGGCGGTCGGGCCGGCCCGGCCGTGCTCGGCCGTGCCGTGGCGGGGCGCGGTAGGTTTACCCCGTGCTGCTCACCGTCGCCGTCATCGGCCCCGCCCATGCCCTCAAGGGGGAGGTCCGTCTTGAGATCCGCACCGACGATCCCGAGGGCAGGCTCTCTCCGGGCACCAGCCTGCCGGTTCAGGCGCCCCGGGGCCGCACGGCGCCCCCGCACGACCAGCCCTCATACGACCGCCTGACCGTCGCGCGTCTGCGCTTCGACGGCACCCGCTGGTTCGCCGCCTTCGAGGAGGCGCGGGACCGCACCGCCGCCGAGGCCCTGCGCGGCGTGCGCCTGCTGGTCGACACCGACGCCGTCGGCGGGAGCGCCGCCGAGGGCTCCGGCGATGCCGACGACGAGGCCTGGTACGCCCACGAGCTCATCGGTCTGCGGGCCGTCCGCGCCCTGCCCGGCGCCGAGCCCCAGCACCTCGGCGAGGTCGTCGACCTCGAACCCGGTGTCGCCCAGGACCGCATCGTCGTGCGCACTCCCGACGGCGAGGAGGTCGCCGTGCCCTTCGTCGAGCAGCTCGTCCCCGGGATCGATCCCGAGGCCGGTGTCGTGACCCTGGATCCTCCCGGCGGGCTCTTCCCCGGCGTCGGCCGGACCGAGGAGGCCCGCTGATGGTCCGGGCCCCCGCGGGATCCGGCGCGGGACCCGACGTCGCCGGCTCCCTGCGCCTCGACGTCGTCACGATCTTCCCCGATTACCCGAAGGCGCTGAACCTCTCCCTCATCGGCAGAGCGGCGCGGACCGGGCTCATCGACCTGCACGTCCACGACCTGCGCGAGTGGACCCACGACCGCCATCGCACTGTCGACGACACCCCGCTCGGCGGCGGCGCCGGCATGGTGATGAGGCCCGACGTGTGGGGCGAGGCCCTCGACTCCCTCCTCGCTCCCCCCGCCGGCGCCGCGGGGGCCCGCCCCGCGCCGGTCGGCCGCCCCGCCCCCCGCGACGCCGGGGCCTCTTCGGAGCCCGACCGCCAGGTCCTCGTCATCCCCACACCCGCGGGCGACCTGTTCACCCAGCGCACCGCTGAGGACCTCGCCCGGGCCGACCGGATCGTCTTCGCCTGCGGGCGCTACGAGGGCATCGACGCCCGCGTCGCCGAGCACTACCGGAGCCTCGGCGTCGAGGTGCGCGAGCTGTCCATCGGCGACTACGTGCTGAGCGGCGGCGAGGTCGCGGCCCTGGTCATGATCGAGGCCGTCGCCCGCCTGCGCCCCGGAGTTCTGGGCAACCCCGCCTCCGTCGTCGAGGAGTCCCACGGCGGGGCAGGCCTTCTGGAGCACCCCGTTCACACCCGTCCCGTCGCCTGGCGCGGTCTCGACCTGGCCGACTCCGACCCGCACCTCCTGTCGGGCGACCACGCCCGCATCGCCCGCGCACGTCGCGACCAGGCCCTCGCCCGCACGGCGGCCCGCCGTCCCGACATGATCGGCCGTCTGCGCCCCGAGACCCTCGACGCCGCCGACCGCGCCGTCCTGGCGCGCCACGGCTGGGCGGTCCCGGAGGGCGCGCGGGGCCCGGTCGGGCTGGTCGTGCGACCCGCCTTGGCCGAGGACGTCGAGGCCCTGTCCGCCCTGGCGGCGCGCACCTTCCCCGACGCCTGCCCGCCCTTCCTCGCACCGGAGCGGATCGCCGCCCACATCGCGACCAACCTCGCCCCCGAGCGCTTCGCCGTCTGGCGGGCCGACCCGCGCGCGGTCCTGACGGTGGCCGAGCTGCCCGGCGGACTCGCACCGGACGGCCTCGCGGCGGGCGCCGATCCCGCCGACGCCGTGGCACCGGGGGAGATCATCGGTTACAGCGTCGTGCTCGTGGAGCGGGCCGACCCCGAGGGCGGGCTCATCACGGGGCTGGACCAGCGGCCCGACGCCGTCGGCGTCCCCCCGCGCTCCGACGGCACCGCGGGACTGGCCGCCGAGCTGTCCAAGGCCTACGTCGATACGCGCCTGCGCTCCTCCGGAGTCGCCGCGGTGCTCCTGGACGAGGCCGTCCGCGCCGCCGCCGCGGAGGACGCCACCGTCCTGTGGCTCGGCACCCACGAGCGCAACCGCCGGGCGCAGAGGGCCTACAGGCGGCGCGGCTTCCGCATCGTCGGATCGCGAGTCTACGACGTCGGCGGGCGGACCTGCCGGGACGTGGTCATGAGCCTTGACCCGCGGGAGGCCCGCCATGAGCACTGAGAGCGCTAAGAGCACTGACAGCACTGAGAACACTGGCAGTACGGGCGGAATGGGCGGTGCGGGCCGCACCGACCGCATCGGGACGGTGAGGGCGACGGAGATGAGGCAGATGAGGAATGCGCCCGGGCGCGCCGCCGAGGCCGCCCTTCCAGAGCGGCCGCACGGGCGGTCGCGCGGTCTCGGCGGGAGGCGGGAGCCCCACCCGTTCGTGCGCAGGCTGGTCACCCTGGTCGCCGTGCTGGTGGTCATCGCCGTCGTGCGCAGCCTGGTCGTGCAGAGCTACACCATTCCCTCGGGGTCCATGGAGAACACGCTCCACGCCGGCGATCGCATCATGGTGACGGTGTACGACGCCGGCTCCGTCGAGCGCGGTGACGTCGTCGTGTTCACCGATCCCGACAACTGGCTCACCGAGCCCGGGCCCACAGGCGTCGCCCGCGTCATCCAGGACGTGCTGGTGGCTGTGCGCCTGCTGCCGGAGAACGCGGGGCACCACCTCGTCAAGCGGGTCGTCGGACTGCCCGGCGACCACATCGTGGCGGATGGCACCGGTCCGATGAGCGTCAACGGGATCGTTCTCGACGAGCCCTACCTCAAGCCCGGTCGCACCAGTTCGGACATCGCCTTCGACGTCACCGTCCCCGACGGCTACGTGTGGGTCATGGGCGACAACAGGTCGAACTCGGCCGATTCCCGGGTGCACCGGGGCGATGCCCACGGCGGCTTCGTGCCGGCCGGCAACATCGTCGGCACCGCCAGGTTCGTGTACTGGCCCATCGGGCGCTGGTCCGGGCTGGGGGGCGGTCGGGACGTCTTCTCCCGCGTGCCCGAGGCGGCCTCCGCCCCGGTGACGACGCCCGCTCCGGCCGTCGGCGAGCACTGAGGGTCATCCGCCCGTAGACGCCCGTAAGGCGCGTGACGTCAGGCACTCGGACCCCGACGGCCTCGCAGCCTCGTGCCGCACTGTGGCAGACTGAGCGCGCCTTCGGGCCTCGGGCGTCCTCTGCCACTGGGGAGGGCGCTCATGCGCAGGATCCGCGGGCGATCGAGAACGATGCAGCCGCCCCATGGGGTTCGTCCCGAGGCGGGCCGCGGCGTCGCCTACCAAACGCCCATGACCAGTGGCACGAGCGTGGAGAGAGTAATGACCAACCTGATTGACCAGATCGACGCGGCCTCGCTGCGCGACGATGTGCCCGACTTCCGAGCCGGTGACACCCTCAAGGTGCACGTCAAGGTCGTCGAGGGCAGCCGTACCCGTACCCAGGTGTTCCAGGGCGTCGTGATCGCCCGCCAGGGCGGCGGCGTCTCCGAGACCTTCACGGTTCGCAAGATCTCCTTCGGCGTCGGCGTCGAGCGCACCTTCCCGGTTCACACGCCCACCGTTGAGAGGATCGAGGTCGTCACCCGCGGCGACGTGCGTCGGGCCAAGCTGTACTACCTGCGCAATCTGCGGGGCAAGGCGGCCAAGATCAAGGAGCGCCGCGAGAGCTGAGGGGCGCGCTCGTCGCGCTCCGCCGCCCGGATCCGGGCGGCGCCCCTTCTCACCACCGGGGCACCCAGGCCTCGTTATGCATACGCACCACCTCGGAACAGGAGCACGGTGACCTCACCGCAGGACGACCGCGAGGAGTTCGGTCCCGACGTCGACGACGGCGGGACCGCGACCTCTCCCGACAAGGAGCAGGCCGACGACGAGTCCGCGGCCGCTCCTCCCGAGGAGAGCCCGACGCAGGCCGCGCCCGCGGAGGCGGGCGATGAGGCCGTGGCGTCCGACGGGGCGGATGAGCTCGCACCCGAGGAGCCGGAGTCCGTCGCCGCTCCCGCGGGCCGGGAGCCCGGCGAGGCGGATGAGGCCGGCTCGATCGAGCAGCTGGTCGAGCACGAGGCCGACGCTCCCGAGTCCGATCCGGTCGAGGCGAACGGGGAGCCGGAGTCGGCGCCCCCGGTCGTCGCGTCCGCCGATTCCGCCGGGTCGAGACGGCAGGCCGTTGAGCCGGCCGACTCCGAGCAGGTCGGGTCCGGGTCCGACACTGAGGACCCGGCTGAGGCCGGGCGGCAGGCCGGTGGGGCGGACATGGCCGAGCCGGTCGATCCGGTCGAGGTCGAGCCCGAGGCGGAGGAGCTCGCCGAGGTCGATCCGGTCGAGAATGCTGGGCTCGGGACCGCCGAGTCCGATGCCGAGCCGGTCGAGGTCGAGCCCGAGACGGAGGTGGAGGACTCCGCCGAATCCGGGTTGGCCGAGTCCGCTGAACCCGGGCAGATCGTGTCCGAGGCGGATGAGACGGGGGCCGATGACGCGAGGAGCGAGCCGGATGCCGCCGAGGCCGGGCCTGCTGAATCCGGGGCCGAGTCGGCCGAGCCGGTCGAGGCTGAGTCCGAGGCGGATGAGCCCGCCGGGTCCGAGCCGGCCGGGCTCACTGAGCCCGAGGCGCGGACGGAGGGCTCCGTCGCCCCTCCAGTCGAGTCGGCCGACTCGGGCGAGTCGGCCGAGTCGGTGCCGGACGACCTCGAGGAGGGGCGGATCGAGCCGGTCGAGGCCGTGACGGATGTCGAGGCCGACGAGGCGCCCGAGGGCCGCGAGGCGATCGACTCCCGGGCCGATGACGGCCAAGCCGCGGGCGACGGCTCGGAGTCCATCGTCGAGCCGCACGAGGAGCGGAAGCCCGTCGTGGACGAGGGCGGCGGTGCTGCGCCGCATGAGCCGGATGAAGAGCCCGATGCCGCGGACTCCGTGCCGGAGATCGATGAGCCCTCGCCCGGGGCCGGCAGCACCGGGGTCGTCGAGCCCGATGCCGGGACCACGGCACGGAGCCTCGCGGCAGAAGCGGCCGACGCGTCGACTCCGCTGCCGGAGGCGGTGTCCGGAACGGAGGAGCCCTCGTCGGACGCCGGTGAGCCGGCTGCCGGTGCCGAGGAGTCCGAGCCGGAGCAGCCCATCGACCTCCCCCCCTCCTACCCGCCCATCCGGCGCCCTCGTCCCCTGCCGATCCCGGGCAGGGAGAAGGAGGAGGACTCCTCGGAGACCCGGCCGCGCCGGGGATGGCTGTCCACCGTCGCCGTCGTCCTGGTCGTCCTCGCCCTGTCCGCCTTCATCAAGACTCACATCGTCCAGACCTTCGAGATCCCGTCCGGTTCGATGGAGAACACCCTGCAGTCCGATGACCAGGTCGCCGTGCGGATGTACCACGCCCACGACGTCCACCGCGGAGACGTCGTGGTCTTCGCGGACCCGGGCGGCTGGCTCGATGCCGAGGATCCGTCCGGTTTCAAGGGGCTCGTTCGCGATGGTCTCATCCTCACCGGACTGCTGCCGAGGAACTCGGGGCATCACCTCATCAAACGAGTCATCGGCGTCGCCGGGGACCGCGTCACGGCCGATGGGCACGGCGTCCTGACCGTCAACGGCGTCCCTCTGAATGAGACCTATGTCAAGGAGGGCACCGTCCCGTCCTCGGTGCCCTTCGACGTCATCGTCCCCGAGGGCTGCGTATGGGTCATGGGCGACAACCGCTCCAACTCCCTGGACTCCCGATTCCACCAGGACGACCCGCACGGCGGCGCCGTGCCGTTGAAGGACGTCGTCGGCGTGGCCACCAACGTCGTGTGGCCGGTGAGCCGCTGGAGCTCGCTCGACAACGGTGAGGCGGTCTTCGCCGACGTGTCCGGCTCCGGCCCGTGATCCCCCCTGCTCCCGCGGCTGCGGCGAGGCGGTCGCGGCCGTTCCGCCCCGACCGGGAGGTCGAGACCGGGATGCTGACGCGCCACCGGCTGGTCGGCGGCATGGACGAGGTCGGGCGCGGCTCCCTGGCGGGACCGGTGACCGTCGGTCTGGCCGTCGTCGGCCGCGAGACGTCGGACGCCTTCCCCGGGACCCTGGCCGATTCGAAGCAGCTCACGCCCCGACGCCGCGAGGCCCTCGTGGGACCGTGCCGCGCGTGGGTCCTCGACTGGGCCGTGGCCCATGCCTCCCCCGCGGAGATCGACGACCTCGGCATCGTCGGCGCCCTGCGCCTGGCCGGCCGGCGTGCCCTCGCCCGAGTGGCCGCGCGCGACCGTCTGCCCGGCGCGATCATCCTCGACGGGCGGGCGGACTGGCTGACCGGCACCGATCCCGACCTGCTCGACGCCCTGGCCGGCGAGCCCGCCGGCACCGACCCGCCCCCTGGCGACGGCGCACCGGCTCTGCCCGCCCGTCTCATCCCGGGCGTGCGCATGGAGGTCGGGGGAGACGCCCGCTGCGCCGTCGTCGCCGCGGCGTCCGTCCTGGCGAAGGTCGAGCGCGACGCCCTGATGACGGCCCTGCCCGATCCGGGCTACGGCTGGGCCTCCAACAAGGGGTACTCCTCCGGGGCGCACATCGAGGCACTGTCTCGTCTGGGCGCGAGCGACCAGCATCGCCGCTCGTGGCGCCTTCCCGGGCTGACGCCCGCGGACGGAACGACCCGTTGAGCCCGCATCCGCGGATCCGGTCCGGATCGGGACCGCTCCGCGGCTGGTCCGCGGCTGGTCCGTGGCTGGTCCGTGGCTGGTCCGTGGCCGGCGGAGTGCGACGCGCCACCGGCGCCTGCTCGAGCCGCGCAGTAGGGACGTGCATGATGGGACGGTGAGCGCCGATGACCTCGAGTCCTACGAGAACGACCTGGAGCTGGACCTGTACCGCGAGTACAGGGACGTCGTCTCGTTGTTCTCCTACGTCGTGGAGACCGAGCGCCGCTTCTACCTGGCCAACGCCATCGACGTGCAGGTGCGCACCAATGGCGGCGAGGTCTTCTTCGAGCTCAGCCTCGAGGACGCCTGGGTATGGGATATCTACCGCTCGAGCCGCTTCGTGAAGTCCGTTCATGTCGTCACCTTCAAGGACGTCAACGTCGAGGAGCTCACCAAGCCGGAGATGGACATCCCCTCCTGATCCCGCCGGCCCACCACCCGGCATTGATGTGATGCAGATCATGTTGTAGGGCTCCACCGCGCTTCTCGCGCCGGACGCCTCCACCATGCTCGAAGGCGTCGTTCGCGCGGTCCGCCGCCGCCCGCGCATTCTGGTGGCGGAGGTGATCCCCGTGATCATGACGACGTCTACGACCCGCGGGTCCGCGGAGGCGCTCGGCCGCCCGGCGGTCGGCCGGCGCGGCGAGGACATCGCCGCCCGGTATCTCGGCGACCACGGCTGGCGGGTTCTGGACCGCAACTGGCGCCTCAGCGACGGCCTGCGCGGCGAGCTCGATCTTGTGGCCCTGGAGCCCGCCGCCGACCGTCCACCGACCCTCGTGGTGGTCGAGGTCAAGACCCGCACGGGCCTGAGCGCCGGGCCGCCCGCGGCGGCCGTCGACACGGCCAAGCTCGGTCGCCTGCGTGTGCTCGCGGCGGCCTGGGCGGCGCAGCACCCCGTCCCCCACGAGCGCATCCGCCTCGATGTGGTCTCGGTGCTCCTGCGCCGGGGCCTGCCCGCCGAGCTGCGCCATCACCGCGGGGTGGGCGTGTCATGAGCCTGGCGCGCACCCTGGCCGTGACCCTCACCGGCCTGGAGGGCCATCTCGTGGACGTCGAGGCCCACTCGAGCCAGGGCCTGCCCGGCTTCACCCTCGTGGGACTCCCCGACGCCGCCGTGCGCGAGTCGCGCGAGCGCGTACGCGCGGCACTGACCATCTGCGGCGTCACATGGGGCGAGCAGCGGCTGACGGTCAACCTGTCTCCGGCCGATCTGCGCAAGACCGGCACCGGGTTCGACCTGGCCCTGGCCCTGGCCGTTCTCGGCGCCCGCGCGCTGCTGCCCGGTGGCGCCCTGGCGGTGCTGGACCGCACCGTCTACATCGGCGAGCTCGGACTGGACGGCTCCGTCCATCCCGTGCGCGGCATCCTGCCGGCCGTGCGCACCGCCGTCGAGGCCGGCGTGCCCGACGTCGTCGTGGCCGCCTCCGCCGCCTGCGAGGCCGCCCTCGTCCCGGGGGCCCGCGTGCGCGCGGTCGACCACATCGGCGAGCTCGTCGAGGACTACGGAGGAGAGCTGCCTCCCCGCGCCCGCGCGGTTGTCGAGCGCGCCCACCGGCGCTCCGAGCAGACCCGCGGCCCGCGGCGCCGCCCGACGGGCTCCGCCCCCGATCTCGCCGACGTCGTCGGGCAGCCCGAGGCCCGCCATGCACTTGAGGTCGCCGCCGCGGGCGGCCACCATCTTCTTCTCGTGGGCCCACCCGGCGCGGGCAAGACCATGCTGGCCGAGCGACTGCCCTCCGTCCTGCCGCCGCTGGACGCGGAGGATGCCGTGACCGTCACCTCCCTGCACTCCCTGGCGGGCACCTTCGACCCGGAGGCCGGCCTGCTGACCACGCCGCCCCTACGAGCCCCGCACCACACCGCGACCAGGGCGGCGGTCGTCGGGGGCGGCAGCGGCTCGCCCCGGCCGGGCGACGTCTCGCTGGCCCACCGCGGGGTGCTCTTCCTCGACGAGGCGCCGGAGTTCCCCAGCGGCGTCCTGGACTGCCTGCGTCAGCCCCTGGAGACCGGCTCGGTCACCATCGACCGGGTCGGCGGACGGGCCGCCTTCCCCGCCGCCTTCCAACTCGTCCTGGCGGCGAACCCCTGCCCCTGCGGCAAGAGCGGGGGCCGCGGGCTGGAATGCACCTGCACGTCCCTGCAGCGCAGACGCTACTTCTCGCGGCTGTCGGGCCCGCTCCTGGATCGCATCGACATCCAGGTCGAGGTCGCGGCCGTCACGGCTCAGGACCTGGCGGTGGGCGCCGTGGGCGAATCGAGCCGGGACGTCGCCGCGCGCGTGCAGCGGGCGCGTGCGCGCGCGGCCCATCGGCTGGCGAGCACTCCCTGGCGGCTCATGGGGCAGGTGCCGGGGTCCTGGCTGCGCTCGCCCTCCTCCGGAATGGACGCCGCCCTGCTGGCACCGCTCATGGCCGCCCTGGACCACGGCGACCTCACCCTTCGCGGCGTCGACAGGGTGCTGCGCCTGTCCTGGACCCTGGCGGACCTCGCCGGCCGCCCGGCTCCCACGACCGCCGACCTCGGCGGCGCCCTGGCCCTGCGCATGAGAGGAGCGCGACTGTGAACCCGACCGGTACCGCGGACGCGGCGGGCTCGACCGTCTCGGCGGGTTCGGCCGACTCGACCGATCCGGTCGGCCCGACGGGCGCGGGTCCCGCCCCCACGCCGTCGTCGGGGGCCCCGGTGCCCTCCGTCCCGGAATCCCCTCGTGCGGCCGATCCCTCATCCGACCGGGTGCGGGGGAGGAGCGGGTCGCCCGCCGGAGCCCGCCTGCGGCGCCGCACGCTGCCCTACCCCATCGGGAACGAGGCCCTGGCCCGAGCCACCTGGTCCCGCCTGGCCGAGCCCGCCGATCGCGCCGCATGCGCCCTGGTCGGCGCCCTGGGCGCCACCGGGGCTCTCGCCTGGCTCCTCGACGAGGCTCTGGACTTCGACGGGAGGGTGGTGCCCGCGCCGCGCCCGCCCGTGCCCGTCCGGGGCGACGCCGCCCGGGCTCGCGCGGCCTGGAGCCGGGCGGTCGCACGATGGGCGCCCAGGCTCACCGGTCTGGACATCCGTCGCGAGCTCGACGCCCTGGAGCGGCTCGGCGGCAGCCTCGTCCTGCCCTCCGACCCGTGGTGGCCCGCCGGTCTGGACGATCTTGAGCACCCGCCCCACTGCCTGTGGGTCCGCGGCGACCCCGCGCTGCTGTCATCGGGCGGCCCCCATGACGGGGCGCCGCCCTCCCGGGCCGCTGCCGGAGCCGCTGGGGCCCGGCGCGTCCGAGCCGATCTCGTCGCCACGGGCCCCGGCGCCGGGCGGTCCCTGGCCCTGGTCGGATCGAGAGCCTCCACCGATTACGGGGAGCGCGTCGCCGCCCGAATCGCCTCCGAGGTGACGGCCCGGGGCGCCGTCGTCGTCTCAGGCGGGGCCTTCGGCATCGACGCCGCGGCCCTGCGCGGAGCCCTGCACGCCGGCCCGACGCTGTCCGTGAGCGCCGGAGGGGTGGACCGGCTCTACCCGGCGGCGAATGCCGATCTGCTGTCGGCTGTCATCGGCACCGGTGCTCTCGTGGCCGAGGTCCCCCCGGGATGCCAGCCCGGACGGCACCGCTTCCTGACGCGCAACCGTCTCATCGCGGCCATGAGCGGGGCGACCGTCGTCGTCGAGGCCGCCTGGCGCTCCGGGGCCCTGTCCACGGCCCGGCACGCGCGCGACCTCGGCCGCGGCCTCGGCGCGGTGCCCGGCCCGGTCACCTCCATGGAGTCAGTCGGCTGCCACCGGCTGCTGCGCAACGGCGCCGTGTGCGTCACCGACGCCGACGACGCCCTCGAGCTCATCTCCCCTCTGGGAGAGATCGATCCCGAGGCGACCCGTGCGGCCGCCGCCGGCCAGGCCGGCGCCGGGCTTCTCGACGGCCTGTCGGAGGAGGCCTCCGCGGTGATCGACGCCCTTCCCGCCCGGGGCGCGGCGAGGGTCGAGACGCTGACCCGAGCGGCGGGCCTGTCGGAGCAGGAGGTCGTCTCGGCGCTGGGGCTGCTCGAGCTCTCCGGACGCGTCCAGCGCGACGGGCCGCGCTGGCGCCGACGCCCCGTGCCGTGAGAGCCGCGGGCGGGTGCGATGGCGGGCATCGCTGGGAAACGGCGAGAGCCGCCGTGCGAGTGCTCGTGGGAGCCGCGTCGATGGGCGGATCGCTAGTCTGTCTTCATGAGCGAACCGGTCCGGCCGCGCACCCGCGGCGAGCTGAGCGACGCGTGGTTCCGCCACCTCGCTCTTCAACGGGGCCTGTCCGAGCACACCGTGCGCGCCTACGTCGCCGACGTCGAGGACCTGCTCACCTTCCTCGGCGTGGGCACCGACGCCGATGAGCCGGTCGGCCCCGCGCTGGCCAGCCTCGACCTGGCCGATCTGCGCGCGTGGCTGGCGCGGATGTCCGCCTCCGGCAGCGCCCGGGCCACCATCGCGCGTCGCTCGGCGGCGGTGAGGGCCTTCTCCGCCTGGGCCCACCGCGGCGCCCTGCTCACCGCCGACGTCGCCGTCCGACTGCGCTCGCCCCGGGCGGACAACCGGCTGCCGGCGGTCCTGACCGAGGAGCAGGCCGAGGCGCTCCTGACGGCGGCCGCGCGTCGAGCCGATGAGGCCTCCGAGGCCTCCGCGCTCGCGGAGGGCGGTGCCGCACGAGGGGAGGACGCGCGCAAGAGCATCGCGCGGCGGGCCATCGCTCTGCGCGACGTCGCGCTCCTGGAGCTCCTGTACGCCACCGGCGTGCGCGTCTCGGAGCTGTGCGGTCTCGACGTCGCCGACCTGGATCGCTCCCGCCGCACCCTGCGCGTGCTGGGCAAGGGGGGGAATGAGCGCACCGTGCCCTACGGGGCCCCCGCATCCCGGGCGCTTGAGCACTGGCTCTCCGTACGCGGCCGGATCGCGGCCGGCGCCGCCGGCGGGGCGCTCTTCGTCGGCGTGCGAGGCCGGCGCCTCGATCCCCGTGCGGCCCGCGACGTCGTCCACCGGGCGGCCGCGCTCGCGGGTGTGCCCGACCTCGGCCCGCACGGACTGCGGCACTCGGCCGCCACCCACGTCCTGAACGGGGGGGCGGACCTGCGCAGTGTCCAGGAGCTGCTCGGCCACTCCTCCCTGTCCACCACGCAGCGCTACACCCACGTATCGACCGAGCGCCTGCGGGCCGTGTACGCCCAGGCGTTCCCGCGGGCGTGAGCGGTTGGTGCGCGACGGTGCGGCGGCCGGCTCCCCGCCCGCTGTCGTGGAGCTTGCCGGGGGACGCCCGGACCCGGAGGTGCTCGGCCGTACCCGTACGACCTCGTGCGCTCGGCGGTGCTCATCACCCGGCCCTCAGAGGCTTGAGACGGATGACGGCGGGCCGCAGGAGGCGCAACGGGTTGATGTAGGTCTTCGGCCCTGTGCGCGCCCCCCAGTGGAGCGCGTCCGCCCCGTCGGAGCGGTGCCCCGCTCGAAGCGTGCCGATGGTCTGGCCCCGCGCGACGACGTCACCGGTCGCGACCGAGGCCTCGACCGGCTCGTAGGTGGTGCGGACGCCATCGGCGTGATCGATGGAGACCACCGGCCGGCCCGCGACCACGCCCGCGAAGGCCACGGTCCCGTCCCCCGCCGCGAGCACCGGCGAGCCGGCCGGAAGGGCCAGATCCACGCCCCGATGCCCCGGGCCCCAGACCACCGCCGGAGGGTCGAAGCCCTGGAGCACGTCCGCGGGGGCGCCGGTCGGCCACCCGTAGAGGGGGCGGGGAGCAGGATTCCGCGGATCCGCGGCGCTCAGGGTCGCCGAGGACGCGGCGTCCATCACCGTCACGTCGGCCGTTGCCGCCGTTACGGTCGTCGCGGCCGGCATGGTCGCCGCGGCCGGCGGCGGTCCTGCGGCCAGTGGCGCCAGCAGGCTCAGGGCCGTGCCCAGCACGAGGGACCGGCGGCGGGGTCCGCGCGAGGATGCGCGCGGGCACCGGCAGGGGCACGGACACGGGGAGGACGGGCGCACGGGGCTCATGCTCACCAGGCTGCTCCGGGCGCCCGGTCGGCGCACCCGAGGGCGTTGAGCCCTGTGGGCCGCGATTCGGCGCGGGGACTGGTGGAGCCCGGTGAGGTGATGGGAATGACATTCCCGCGCCTCCGGATCCTCTCATTTCGGCGCGGAATCGCGCCAAACACTGTGGTAGCCTCGCGTTCGCAGTCGCCTGTGGCCCGCTCGCACCGATTCGTCAAACCGATCGATCGTCGCTGGTTGATGTCGATCGGCATTCCGTCGGTTCCACGCTGACCGTGGGTGGCTGACTTCGCGTGCTCGCGTCCGCGCCCATCGGCTCACCCCGATCCGGGTGCGGGCTTCCTTTCGGGCGTCGCGGTCGAGGTCCTGAACCGCCCAGGCGGAGAGGGTGGCCGCGCGTCGCGAGCACCAGGCCCCATCCCCCCGGCCCCTCCGGGGCGGAGCCGCGGCCCGCCGTGCGGGCCCACCGGTCAAAGGGGAAGAACCATCAATACCGGGGCGTCGTCCACGACGGCGGACAACCGCCCCACGACTCATAGCGGGCCCGGCAACCTCCGGGTCGCGCGCGAAAGGACCGACATGGCGATTGTCACCATGCGTCAACTCCTCGAGAGCGGTGTCCACTTCGGCCACCAGACCCGCCGCTGGAACCCGAAGATGAAGCGCTTCATCCTCACCGAGCGCAACGGCATCTACGTCATCGACCTCCAGCAGACCGTCGAGGGCATCAACACCGCCTACGACTTCGTCAAGGAGATCGTCGCCCGCGGTGGCAGCATCCTGTTCGTCGGTACCAAGAAGCAGGCGCAGGCCGCCGTGGCCGAGCAGGCTCAGCGCGTCGGCATGCCCTACGTGAGCCAGCGCTGGCTCGGCGGCATGCTCACCAACTTCTCCACCGTGCGCGCCCGCCTGGACCGCATGAAGGAGCTCGAGCAGATCGACTTCGACGACGTGGCCGGCTCCGGCCGCACCAAGAAGGAGCTGCTCATGATGCGCCGCGAGAAGGACAAGCTCCAGCGCACCCTGGGCGGCATCCGCGACATGAGCAAGCTCCCCGCGGCAGTGTGGGTCGTGGACACCAAGAAGGAGCACCTGGCCATCTCCGAGGCCCAGAAGCTCGGGATCCCGGTCATCGCCATCCTGGACACCAACTGCGACCCGGACGAGGCCACCTACGGCATTCCCGGCAACGACGACGCCATCCGCGCCGTCACCCTGCTCACCCGCGTCGTCGCCGACGCCACCGCCGAGGGCCTGCTGGCCCGCTCCGGCGGCCGCGCCCGCACCGGCGAGGAGGCCGAGGTCGCCCCCGCCGACGCCGAGCCGCTGCCCGAGTGGGAGGCTCAGCTCCTCGCCGGAGCCGAGGACGCCGAGGCTGCCTCACAGACTGCTGAGGCCCCTGCCGCCGAGCAGGCCTGAGCCCGGGCGCATCGCCCTCGCTTCTTGTTCACAGCGCGGCGCCTGCGCGCTGTGAACACCTTTCACACGTTCTTTTTCACACGTCTATTAGTCACTGACTGACCAGGAGACATTCATGGCGAACTACACCACTGCCGACATCAAGGCGCTGCGCGAGAAGACCGGCGCCGGCATGCTCGACGTCAAGAAGGCCCTCGACGAGGCCGACGGCGACGCCGAGAAGGCCATTGAGATCATCCGCGTCAAGGGGCTGAAGGGCATCGCCAAGCGCGAGGGCCGCTCGGCCACGGCCGGCCTCATCGCCGCCAAGGTCGTCGAGGACGGCGGCTCCCAGGTCGGGGTCCTGGTCGAGGTCAACGCGGAGACCGACTTCGTGGCCAAGAACGAGAAGTTCATCGACTTCGCCGCCAAGGTCCTCGACGCGGCCATCGCCTCCGGCGCCCAGACCGCCGAGGAGCTCGCCGAGGCCGTGGCCGACGGCGGCAGCGTCAAGGAGCTGACCGACTCCATGCAGGCCGTCATCGGTGAGAAGATCGTCGTGCGCCGCGTCGCCCGCCTGGCGGCCCCGAGGGTCGACACCTATCTGCACCGCACCAACCCCGACCTGCCCGCCCAGGTCGCGGTGCTCGTCGGCACCGACGAGGCGGCCGCGGAGGTGGCCCACGACATCGCGATGCACATCGCCGCCTACTCGCCGCTCTACCTCGCCCGCGAGGACGTCCCGGAGGAGACGGTCGCCAAGGAGCGCGCCATCGCCGAGGAGACGACCCGCGCCGAGGGCAAGCCCGAGAAGGCCGTCCCCAGGATCGTCGAGGGCCGGCTGAACGGCTACTTCAAGGAGAACTGCCTCGTCGACCAGCCCTACGCCAAGGACCCCAAGACCACGGTCGGCAAGGTCGTGGGAGCCACCGGCGGCGAGCTGACCGGCTTCGTCCGCTTCCGCGTCGGCGCCTGAGCGCACGGCCTCCCGCGCCGTCGCGAGACGACCCGCCGGCGCCTCCGCCATCACGCGAGGGCCCCGCGAGCACCCGCTCGCGGGGCCCTCGCGCGGTTCCGCCCGGGCGGGGCCGCCTGTCGACGCGACCGGGGGCGCGCTGGCAGGCTGTGGACGTGAGCACGTCCACCAGCACCCGGGCCGGGGATGTCCCCGGTTCGGTGAACGAGACCAGGATCGTCCTGCGGCCCTCGGGCGACAGGTACGTCGGCGGCGGCTGCCTGGTCGCGCTGCCCATCGTCATCCTGCCGACGGCCATCGGCTCCGTCGTGGCTCGCGGCGGGCGGATGTCGGACCTCCTCGCCCTGCCGATCCTCGCGCTCATCGTGATGCTGATGGTCGGGCTGGCGATCCTGCCCTCGCACGTGATCATCGACTCCAGCGGCTTCCATCGGCGGGGGATCCTCCTCCGCAAGGACCTCCCCTGGCCGGTCATGCCCTCCCAGCTCGTGCTGCGCGAGCGCACGGAGTCCAGCGGCCGCGGCCGCCGCAGGGTCCTGAGAGTCGTTCTCGACCCGAGATCAATGATGCCGCAGCCCTGGCCGCCATGTTCGACGACGGGCCCGCGGACGGCGCCGCGCATGCTGGCGCCCGATCCTGAGACGGGCTCCGGTTCCGGAAGGCTCGATCGGCGCGCCGGGACCGGGGGCCGCCGCGCGCGGAGGCGCCGGACGCCGGGTCGTGACTGCGTCGACAACGAGTGCGGGCGCGACAGCGGGTAGGCTCGCTCCCGGCGCGCCTGCCGCCTTGCTATGTATCGTCGGACGCACATTCAGGAGACATGACTTATGACCGCTCAGCCGCTGCCCTGCACGACCCCGGCGACTCCGGTCGAGCACCCGCGCCGCGTCCTGCTGAAGCTCTCCGGAGAGGTGTTCGGCGGGGGAGCGGTGGGCCTGGACCCCGACGTCGTCTCCGACGCCGCTCGGCAGATCGCCGAGGCGGTGCTCTCCGGGGTGCAGGTGGCCGTCGTCGTCGGCGGGGGCAACTTCTTCCGCGGCGCCGAGCTCTCCCAGCGCGGCATGGCCCGCGACCGCGCCGACTACATGGGCATGCTCGGCACCGTCATGAACGCCCTGGCGCTGCAGGACTTCATCGAGAAGGCCGGGGTGCCGGCGCGCGTCCAGTCCGCGATCGCCATGACCCAGGTCGCCGAGCCTTACGTCCCGCTGCGCGCCATCCGCCACCTGGAGAAGGGGCGGGTCGTCGTCTTCGGCGCTGGGGCGGGGCTGCCCTACTTCTCCACCGACACCGTCTCCGCCCAGCGGGCGCTGGAGACCCGCTGCGACGAGCTCCTCGTGGGCAAGAACGGCGTCGACGGCGTCTACACCGCCGACCCGCGCACGGACCCGACGGCCCGACTTCTCGACCGCCTGACCTACGAGCGCGCCCTGGCCGACGGGCTCAAGGTCGTCGACGCCTCCGCCTTCGCCCTGTGCCGCGACAACGGCCTGACCATGCGCGTCTTCGGCATGGGCGAGGGCGGTGGCATCACTCGCGCGCTCCTCGGTGAGCAGATCGGTACCCTCGTCACACAGGACTGAGCCGGCGCCCGGCCAGCACCGCCCACTACTCGAGAACCACCAGCCACCACCGGAGGAACCACCATGATCGACGATGTCATGCTCGATGCCGAGGACAAGATGGACAAGGCCCTCGACGCCGCCAAGCACGAGCTCGCAGCCATCCGCACCGGTCGCGCCAACCCCGCCATGTTCACCCCGCTTCTGGTCGACTACTACGGAGCCCCGACCCCGCTCCAGCAGCTCGCCTCCATCACCATTCCCGAGGCCCGCACGGTGATCATCAGCCCCTTCGACCGCTCCGCGATGAAGGCCATCACCACCGCCATCCGCGAGTCCGACCTCGGCGTCAACCCGACCGACGACGGCACGGTCATCCGCGTGTCCCTGCCCGCCCTGACGGAGGAGCGGCGCAGGGACTACGTCAAGCTCGCCCGCAGCCGCGCCGAGGAGTCCCGCGTTCAGGTGCGCGGCATCCGCGGTCGCTCCAAGAAGGAGCTCGAGGCCATCAAGAAGGGAGGAGAGGCCGGCGAGGACGATGTTATGCGCGCCGAGTCCGAGCTCGACGCCCTGACCAAGCGCTTCGTCGATGGCATCGACGAAGCGCTGTCCGCCAAGGAGGCCGAGCTCCTCGACGTCTGAGCCCGCGCCGCCCGACCGTTTTCGCAGACCGACGAGAACACGCACCCCGTGACCTTGCTGAGCACGCTGCTGACCCCGCCGCCGACGCGCAACCGCCCCCCTCTGCCCGCCACCGGGCGGGCGGGGCGGAATCTCCCCGCCGCCGTCGGGGTCGCGGTCGTCCTGATCGGCGCAGTCCTGGCCTCCCTGTTCTTCTACAAGATCCTGTTCGTCGGGGTGGTGGTCATCGCCGTCTGCGGGGCCCTGTGGGAGCTCGCCGGGGCCTTCGCGCGCAAGGGCATACGCCTGCCCATGGCCCCCCTGTGGCTCGGCTCCCTCGGAATGGCCGTGTGCGCCTGGACCATCGGCGCCGAGGCCGCCCTCGGGGCCTACCTCGCCACGGCGGGATCCTGCGTGCTGTGGTGCTTCATGGACCAGGCGGAGGCCGAGTCGGGCACCGACCTCGAGGCCCCCGATCACATGGTCCCGCGCACGGATGAGCACGACGCCGCACGACGATCCCGCTCCGTGGAGGCCTCCGCCTCCGTCTTCGCCGCGACCTACCTGCCGTTCCTGGCCAGCTTCGCCGTGCTGGTCACGGCTCAGGATCACGGGGTCGGCAAGGTTCTCATGCTCATCGCCCTGCCTGTGGCCAATGACACCGGCGGCTGGTTGGCGGGCATCACCCTCGGCCGGCACCCCATGGCGCCGAGGGTCTCGCCCAAGAAGTCCTGGGAGGGCTTCGCCGGCTCCATGATCGCCACCGTGTGCACTGGTGCCGGCTGCCTGTGGGCCCTGGGCGAGCCCTGGTGGGCGGGCGCGGCCCTGGGCGCCGCCATCGTCGTCGTCTCGACCTTGGGCGATCTGGGTGAGTCCCTTCTCAAGCGGGATCTCGGCCTGAAGGACATGGGCACGCTCCTGCCCGGGCATGGCGGTCTCATGGATCGACTCGACTCGATCCTCGTGGCCGCGCCCGTCGTCTACGTCTTCTCCCTGCTTATTCGATAGTTTGTCCTATAGATCATCCGACGGCCCGACCGACCGACTCGGTCGACCGGGGTCGGCCGGTACCGCCACCTCATTCCTGAGAGGAGCACTGAACCAAGTGAGATCCGTATCGCGGCCCGCTCCCGTCGTCATCGGGCGCGGTCCGACGGCCCCAGGGCCGTCTTCGGGATCACGCCGGGTTCAGGTGCGCCCCACCGACCAGCCCCCCGAGGGCGCCACCAGCCCTGACGCGCGCCCCCGCCTGTCCTTCGCGGTGCCCCCGGCACGGGGGAGGGCCCCCCGGCACCTGGCGGATCTCGACCTGGCGGGCCGCAGGGCCGCCGTCGGGGAGGCGGGCCTGCCCGCCTTCCGGGCCGACCAGCTCTCGCGCCACTACTTCACCCGCTTCACGCGCGATGCCGCCGACATGACCGATCTGCCCGCCGACGGGCGCGACCGGCTGGTCGCCGACCTGCTGCCCGACCTCATCCGCGAGGTGCGCGCGCTCCGGGCCGACGGCGGCCGCACCGTCAAGCACCTGTGGGAGCTGCACGACGGGGTGCGCGTGGAGTCGGTCCTCATGCGCTACCGGGACCGCACCACCCTGTGCGTGTCCTCTCAGGCTGGCTGCGGCATGGCCTGCCCCTTCTGCGCCACCGGTCAGATGGGACTCACCCGCAACCTGTCGGCTGCCGAGATCGTCGAGCAGGTGCGCCGCGCCGCGCGGGCCTCGGCCGCAGGCGCCCTCACCGGCGGCCCCGCCCGCCTGTCCAACGTCGTCTTCATGGGCATGGGCGAGCCGATGATCAACTACAAGAACGTCGTCGCCGCCCTGCACCGGCTCATCGATCCGCCTCCCGAGGGCTTCGGGCTGTCCGCCCGCGCGATCACCGTCTCCACGGTCGGCCTGGTGCCCCTGATCCGCAGGCTCGCCACCGAGGGCATGCCCGTGACGCTGGCGGTGTCCCTGCACGCCCCCGACGACGAGTTGCGGGACGAGCTCATCCCCGTCAACTCCAAGTGGAAGGTGGGCGAGCTCCTCGACGCCGCCCACGACTACTTCCGATCCACCGGGCGACGCGTCTCGATCGAGTACGCCCTCATCAGGAACATGAACGATCACGCCTGGCGCGCTCAGCGCCTGGCGGACGAGTTGTGCGCCCGCGGCCGCGGGTGGGCGCACGTCAACCCCATTCCGCTCAACCCGACGCCGGGCTCCATCTGGACCTGCTCGGAACCGGACGTGCAGAACCTCTTCGTCGACACGCTGCGGCGCGCCGGCATCACGACGACGGTGCGGGATACTCGCGGTAGTGACATCGACGGCGCCTGCGGTCAGTTGGCCGCTGAGGTGCTCCACCAGGAAAGGGCCAGGACATGAGCGACATGTTCCCCAGGGCGGGCCTGTTCCGGCAGGGTTACCGCCGCGAGCAGGTCGAGGGCTATTTCGCGACCGCTCACGAGATCTACGACGCCGGCGAGCTCGACGAGATGGATTCCGAGGGCGTGCGCACCGTCGCCTTCGACATCGTGCGCGGCGGCTACAAGCCCGCCGCCGTCGATGCCGCCCTGGATCGGCTCGAGGCCGCCTTCCTGCAGCGGCGTCGGGCCGACTTCGTGGCCGAGAGGGGGCGCAAGGCCTGGATGGAGGAGGTCGCCCAGCTGGCCACCACCCTCTACCCGCGGCTGCTGCGGCCCCACGGGTCGCGCTTCGCCTCGGCTCACAAGCACGGGTACTCCAAGGTCGAGGTCGATCGGCTCATGGACCGCGTCGCCTCCTACTTCGATGCCGCCACCGCGCTGTCCTCCATCGAGGTGCGCACCGCCACCTTCTCGGCCGCGAGGAAGGACGCCGCCTACGACGAGAGGAGCGTGGACCGCTATCTCGCCCGCGTCGTCGAGGTCCTGCTGTCCGTCGAGTGAGGCGAGGCGGCGGGAGCGGTCCGCGGACCCGCGACGGCGCCGCGCTCGCCGTGTCCGCCAGAAGCCCCGGCAGACGCTCCGGGAGTCCAGGAAGGAGTACGCATGAGTCACGCCCCCGCCCGGCTGGTCGTGCTGGGGTCCACCGGCTCGATCGGGACCCAGGCCCTGGAGGTCGTCGCGCGCCTCGGCTCCCGGGGGAGGGCCCCCCGGGTCGTGGGACTGGCCGCCGGGGGCTCCCGCCTCGAGGAGCTGGCCGAGCAGGCCGTCGTCCATGAGGTGCCGCGGGTCGCGGTCTCCTCCTCCGAGACGGACGCGCGTGAGCGGGCGCGCGCCGCGCTGGCGGCCGTGGCCGACCGCCTGGGGCGTCCCGACCCGGTCGCGGAGGTCCTCGTCGGCCCCGACGCCCCGGTCGAGCTCGTCGTCGGGGCCGGGCTGGCCGAGGATGACACCGTCCTGAACGGCATCACCGGCTCGGTCGGCCTGCGTCCGACTCTGGCGGCGCTGGCCACCGGTGCGCGCCTGGCCCTGGCGAACAAGGAGTCCCTCGTCGTCGGCGGTGCCCTGGTCCGGCATGCCGTGCGTCGCGACGGGCAGGTCGTCCCCGTGGACTCCGAGCACTCCGCCATCGCCCAGGCCCTGGCCTCCGGCCGCCACGAGAAGGGGCTGACCAGCCCGGTCGTCACCGGGCGCAGCGAGGTGCGCCGCCTGGTGCTCACCGCCTCGGGCGGCCCCTTCCGCGGCCGCGCGCGAGCCGACCTCGCCGCAGTGACCGCCGAGCAGGCCCTGGCGCACCCGACCTGGACGATGGGACCCGTCGTCACCGTCAACTCCTCCACCCTGGTCAACAAGGGACTGGAGCTCATCGAGGCGCACCTCCTGTTCGACGTCGCCCCGGCCGACATCGCTGTCGTCGTGCACCCGCAGTCCGTCGTCCACTCCATGGTCGAGTTCGTCGACGGCGCCACCATCGCCCAGGCCTCGCCCCCGGACATGCGGCTGCCCATCGCCCTGGGGCTGACCTGGCCGGCGCGCCCCGACCTGTCCGGGCTGGTGACGCCCAACCGGTGGGGGGAGCCGACCGCCTGGACCTTCGAGCCGCTGGATGCCGAGACCTTCCCCGCCGTCGACCTGGCCCGCCGCGCGGTGGCGGCCTCCGCGACCCACCCGGCCGTCCTCAACGCCGCCAACGAGCAGGCCGTCGACGCCTTCCTGGTCGGCCGCCTGAGGTGGACGGACATCGTCGAGGTCGACGCCGCCGTCGTGGGCGAGCACGAGGGCTTCTCCGGGGCGCCCGCGCCCGGCGCCCCCGACGACCCCGGCGCGGCCCCGCGCCTGGACGACGTCCTGGCGGCCGAGGCATGGGCGCGTCGGCGGGCGGAGGAGCTCATCGCCGATCGCTCGCGCCGTTCGGGCTGAGCCCTCCCCAGTACCGACCTGTCCCGTTCTACAGCACCAGGAGCCGCCCGTGAGCCCGACTCTCGCATACATCCTCGGCATCATCGTCCTCATCGTGGGGATCGCCGTGTCAGTCGCCCTCCATGAGCTGGGGCACATGATCCCCGCCAAGCGGTTCGGCGTGAAGGTGCCCGAGTACTTCATCGGCTTCGGGCCGCGCCTGTGGTCCGTGCGCCGCGGCGAGACCGAGTACGGCGTCAAGGCGATCTGGCTCGGCGGCTACGTCAGGCTGCTCGGCATGCTGCCCCCGGCCCGACCCGACCGCCCGGACAAGCCCGGGTCGATGGTGGCCGACGCCCGTCAGGAGTCCCTGGACGAGCTGGGACCCGACGAGCGGGACCGGGCCTTCTACCGGCTCACCGTGCCGCGCAAGCTCCTGGTGATGGCCGGGGGGATCCTGACCAACCTGGTTCTGGGGATCCTCTGCCTCGTGCTGGCCCTGGGCGCGGTCGGGCAGTACACCCGCACCTCCACGATCTCATCGGTGGGGGCCTGCGTACCGGCCGACGTCGACGCCGGCGGATCCGAGTGCGCCACGGACGATCCCTCGCCCGCGGCGGCCGCGGACCTGCGGGTGGGCGACGAGATCGTCTCCTGGAACGGCGCGCGCACGCCCGCCTGGGAGGACGTTCAGAAGGCCATCCGCTCCGGCGGCACCGAACCGGCCGAGGTCGTCGTGCGCCGGGACGGGGCGGAGACGACCCTGAGCGTGACCCCCGTCGAGGTCGAGCGCACCGTCACCGCCTCCGACGGGAACACCTCCAAGGAGCTGAGACCCTACGTCGGCATCGGGCCGGGGCTGGGCACGGTGCGGGTGCCGATCAGCCGGGTCCCGGGGGCGGTCGCCACCGCGGTCGGGCAGACCCTCAAGGCGATCTTCACCCTGCCGGTCGGCCTCTACCACTCGGTGGCCGCGGGCCTGGGACTGGAGCAGCGCAGTGCCGACGGCCTGGTCAGCCTGGTGGGCGTGGGCAGGATCGCGGGCGAGGTCTCCAGCGAGGGCGTGGGCACCGGCGCGATCCCCTTCTCCGCGCGCCTGTCCTCCATGCTGAGCCTGCTGGGCTCGCTCAACCTCGCCCTGTTCGCCTTCAACCTGGTGCCGCTCCTGCCCCTGGACGGCGGGCACGTCGCGGGCGCCTGCTGGGAGGGGGTGCGGCGCGTCTGGGCGCGCCGGCGCGGGCGCCCCGATCCCGGTCCCGTGGACACGGCCCGGATGCTGCCGGTGGGGCAGGTGGTGCTCGTCGCCCTGGTCGTCATGGCGCTGGTGCTCATCTGGGTCGACATCGTCGCGCCGTTCTGAGCCCGACGCCGGCCCCGGGCGGCGTCGGCGCATCCGCGCCGCGTGCCCCGCGGGGCACGGGGAGAAGCGCTCGGGGGAGGGCCCGGGCGCCCGGGGACGAGAACCCGGGGAGGAGGACGCGGGAAGCGGAGCCCATGGCGACCGCCCCGAGCCCCGGGAGACCATGGTCGAGTCATCGAGCCCATCGGGACCATCAGTGCGGACCGCTGCGGCGGGCGGTCGCGGCGCCGTCGGCTGCGCGGGCCGCACCGGTCCCCCGGAAGCCTCAGGAGAGCTCGTGGATGAGTCATCGCCGGCGCCCGCCGCCCCCGGGAGGCCCGAGGGGAGCCGCCTCCCGCACGAGCCGGAGTCCCGGCGCCGCGTGCGGTCCGACCGCACCCGGAGGCTGGGCGCCTTCCTGTTCCTGGCCCAGGGCCCCATTGTCACGTTCACGCCCGTCTGGACGCTCGGGGTTTTCTTCATGGGACTCACCGGGGGCGGGTGGTTCACGGTGTTCTACATCATCTACGCCCTGCCCGTGGTCGTCATCGGCCAGGCGCTCATGTGGGCGTTCTCGGCCCTGGAGGCTCGCCGCACCCATGTGCGGCGCCTGAACGCCGTGGGGACCTGGGCCTACCTGGTGCACGTCGTGTGCGTCCTCGTCTTCCCGCTCATCCTCGTGGACGTCGACGACTCTCACGACATCGGATCACTCCTGACGTGGATCGGCCTGCCCCACTCCTTCGCGTTCATCGTGGACGGCGCGGTGCTGGTGGTCGGGGCCCTGGCGGGCGTCGTGGCCCTGGCGGTCGGGTGGATGCCGCTCGAGAAGTGATCTCGCCGCGCGCGGGAGCCGCACCACAGGACGCCTCGCCGCCTGGCTGACAGGCTGTCATCGGGTCCATACTTGGGCGCGTGACTGAAGCCATCGCCCTTGGTATCCCCACCGTCCGTGAGGAGAGGCCCGTCCTGGCTCCGCGCAGGCCCACTCGAAGGATCAGGGTGGGGGACCGTCACGTCGGGGGCGACGCTCCCATCACGGTCCAGTCGATGACGACGACGAAGACTCACGACATCGGCGCGACCCTCCAGCAGATCGCCGAGCTGACGGCCGCCGGCTGCGACATCGTGCGGGTCGCCTGCCCCACCGACAAGGACGCCGACGCACTGCCGGTCATCGCCAAGCAGTCGCGCATCCCCGTGATCGCGGACATCCACTTCAAGCCCAAGTACGTCTTCCAGGCCATCGAGGCCGGTTGTGGCGCGGTGCGCGTCAACCCGGGCAACATCCGCAAATTCGACGACCAGGTCGCCGAGATCTGCAAGGCCGCCTCCGACCACGGCGTCTCCCTGCGCATCGGCGTCAACGCCGGCTCCCTGGACCGGCGTCTGCTCAAGAAGTACGGCAAGGCCACGCCCGAGGCGCTCGTGGAGTCGGCGACGTGGGAGGCGGGCCTGTTCGAGGAGTGCGGCTTCCACGACTTCAAGATCTCGGTCAAGCACCACGACGTGGTCACCATGGTCCAGGCCTATCAGCTGCTCTCCGAGAAGGGCGACTGGCCCCTGCACCTGGGGGTGACCGAGGCCGGTCCCGCCTTCCAGGGCACCATCAAGTCCTGCGCGGCCTTCGGCACGCTGCTCGCTCAGGGCATCGGGGACACCATCCGCGTGTCCCTGTCGGCCCCGCCGGTGGAGGAGGTCAAGGTCGGCACCAAGCTGCTGGAGTTCATGGGGCTGCGCGAGCGCAAGCTCGAGATCGTCTCGTGCCCCTCGTGCGGGCGCGCTCAGGTGGATGTGTGGACGCTCGCCGAGGAGGTCGAGTCCGGGCTCAAGCAGATCACCGCTCCGCTGCGGGTGGCCGTCATGGGCTGCGTGGTCAACGGACCCGGCGAGGCCCGCGAGGCCGATCTCGGCTGCGCCTCGGGCAACGGCAAGGGTCAGATCTTCGTGCGCGGCAAGGTCGTCGAGACCGTTCCCGAGAATCGAGTCGTCGAGACCCTCCTCGAGCACGCCCAGTCGATGGCCGATCAGATGCGCTCCGAGCTCGGCGAGGCCGCTCTGGCGGGGACGACCCCCAGCGTCGTCACCAGCGCCTGACGCCGCTGCGGGAGTGCACCGCTCGCCCAGTCGCCGCTACCGTGAGCTTCTTCGGCCACCGCTTGAACGCCATCGGCCCGCACCAGCGCGACGGGCTGCTGCGCCTGTGCGCCCTCGAGCCGGTCGGCGCCGTCTCCCTGGCCCACCTGGTGCGCAGGTGGGAGCGATGGAGCAGAGGCGACGTCGTCGTCCTGGGACGGCCGAGCCGACCCGCCGCCGGAGCGTGGGCAACCGGCTCGCTGGTGCCCTTCGGCCTGGCCGCGCGTCCCGGGCTCGGGCACGACGGCGTCGGGCCCGCCGGGGCGCGGGTGATCGCGGACCACGCGCGGCTGCGCCTGACTCGCCGCGGCTCGGTCACGGGTCCGGCGCCGGATGTGGAGGCGGTGTGGGCGCCCCTGGCCGTCGACGGCCTGCGCGCGCGCGAGGAGCGGTGGATACAGCCGCTCCTGGTGGCGCCGTCGCCCCCCGGCGGTCTGGTCGAGCCGGTTCTGAGACGCCGACCGCGCCTGGGATGGGCGGCCGACGGTCTTCACGCCGCCGGCCCGGCCGAGGAGGAGCTGGTGCTGCCCGCATCGGTGGCCATGTTCTCCGGCGAGCTCGGCTACGACCCGACGGCGGCGGGGGGCTCCTACGCCCGGCACGTCGCCTGGCTGATCGCCGCGGGACGCACGTACGTCCTCCTGGACGACGGTGAAGGGCGGCCCGCGCAACCGGGTGGACCGGCACGGGTGGCATTCAAGACCGACGTCGGCGCGATATGGGAGTCTCCCACGGGCGTGGTCGCCCAGTTGACCGGGGTGTGGACCCGGGACGACCTGCGCGGACGGGGAATCGGCACGGCGGCCCTGGCGGCCGTGGTCGATGCCGTGCGCCGGGACCACGTGCGCGCCGGAGGCGTCGTGAGTCTGTACGTCAATGACTTCAATGCCGCCGCACTGGGCCTGTACGGCCGGCTGGGCTTCGAGCGGGTCGGCACCTTCGCCACCGTGCTGCTTTAGCGGGTCGGGCCCTCGGCGGCTCGGGCTTTCGGCGGCCGGGGCGTCTCCGCTCCGGGGCCCGGGAGGCAGGGACCTGCGCTCCCTTTTCACCGAGATCGGTTCAGTTCCGCGTCGAGATCGGTCGAGTTCCGCGTCGAGATCGGTCCGGTTCGGCCGCGTCTCTCGCGCCCTCGGCGGGCTCACGTCCCGACCGCGTCGAGCATCTCTCGCAGGGCGCGGGTGTACTCCTCGAAGGCCGCGCGCCCCCTGGTGGTGAGCGCGAGGTAGGTGGCGGGGGTGCGTCCCGTGAAGGTCTTGGACTGGGACACGTACCCGGCCTCCTCCAGCCTGCTCAGGTGGGTGGACAGGTTCCCCGCCGTCATGCCGAGCATCTCGCGCAGACGGGGGAAGACCATCTCGTCGCCCCGGGGCAGGCCCGCCAGGGTCGCCATGATGCGGAGCCGGGCCTGCGCGTGGATGACCGGGTCGAGTGGTACGGCGCCGGAACTCATCGCGCGGCCCTTTTCGCGTCCCGGGTGCGGAAGAGGTCGACGGCGGCGGCGATGAGCATGCCTCCACCGCCCGCCAGAGCCATGATCGCCCATAGCAGGGCGCCCCCGACGAGGGTGGCCGCCGTGGTGACCGCGAGGAACCAGCCACCGATCCACGCCAGCATGGGCTCGTCCCACACGGCTGAGCCGGCGATGAAGAGGACGCCGACGATGAGGCAGGGAACGGCGTTGCTCAGGACCATGCCCGTCTCCATGGCCTCCGGCGTCCCGAGGCTCATGAGGAGGACGCCGACCCGGCCGACGGCGACCTCGCCGAGGATGAATCCTCCGACCCAGGCGGCGCCGTAGCGCAGGGCCGCCCGGTTGGAGGCTCCGCGCACCCCGCGCGCGCGGCGGATGATGTAGATGCCGGTGTAGGTGCCGGCCGCGGCGAGGCAGCCGAAGTAGACCAGCCAGAAGAGTCGCGGCATGGTCCAGTCGGGACGGATGCTCAACCAGCCGACGCCGTAGCCCACGAGCCATGCCAGTCCCCAGGCGGTGAGCAGGGGCGAGGAGCGGATGAGGGTGCGCCGCCGGACGGCGACCTGCTGCTCGACGATCGTGTCGAGGGCGGTGCGAGGGCTGAACGGGGCATCGGTGCTCATGGGACTCCTCGGCGATCACAGTGGTTTGCGAACCAAACTCGAATCGGGACCGAACCACTGTACTCCGCCGCCCCGGACGTCCGCCCCCGCTCCCGCGACGCGCATCGGGCCGTCGCTCCCGAGCCCGTCGTTCCGCCTCGTCTCCCGGGCCGCCGTCCCGCCTCAGGGCATCGACGGGGACATCATGGTGAACAGCATATGGTGCGCTCAGGGGAGCGGGCATAGCATCGCCGCTCGTGCACGATATGTCCGAAACCGGATCTAAGAGCACGGATCGTCAGAATATCGAGGTCTGGAATGATCTCGTCTCGCCCAAGGATCTCGTGGTCTGCTTGCTGATATCGGTGGTCTGCGCCGTCGCGGCCGTGCCGATCGCCTCCAGAATCGGCGGGCAGACGCTTTTCTGGGGGCTGGGCGCATCCGTTCTCGGTTTCATCGTGAACTGCCTGCTGGTGGTCCCCAAACGGGACGTCGTTATCGTCGACGAGTCGGGCGTCACCGACGAAGCGGATTCCGCCGACGCGGAGGAGAGCGACGCCCGATGACCCCGGAGCTCATTCCCATGATGCTGATGGCGGTGCTGGGCGCCGTCGTTCTCTACACCTTCATCGGTTTCGTCCCCGGTACCGATGAGACGAGCGTGCTCGCCCCGGTCACTCTGGCCCTCGTGCTCGCCGGCGCCCCGCCGCAGGTGGTGCTCGCCTTCTTCGTCTCGGCGGTCGTCACCCTCAACCTGATGAACGGCATACCGACGGCGCTGGTCGGGCTGCCGGGCGGAGTGATGTCGGCTCCGCTGATGGAGCACTCCGTGCTGCTGCGCGACAAGGGCCTGGCCTCCGGCACGATCAGGAAGATGGCGGTCGGCTCCGCCATCGGAACCCTGATCTCCATCCCGCTCGGCTTCGCCCTGGCGGGGCTGCTCAGCCCCGTCGCCGAGCCGATCAAGTCCCAGACCCCGCTCATCCTCGCCGCGGGGACGGTGCTCCTGGCGCTGCTCGGCGGCAATCGGGTTCTCGCGTTGATCGCGATTATCCCACTGGCGCTCATGTTCCAGGCGCTGCCCGCGCTCTACCGCTCGACCGGCATCATCTCCGAGGACGGCAACGTGAGCGTCTCCTTCTTCCTGGGGATCACGGTGGGCCCCATGCTCCTGACCGGGCTGGAGCTGCTCAACCCGGGGCGGCGCGCGGCTCTTCCGCACGGAACCCGCACGAGGACGGAGCTCCTGCGCTCCGGGTTCGACTCGCGGGAGCTGATGCCGGGGCGCCTGGTCTCCCTGTCCGAGGGCTGGTGGAGCGCCACCATGGCGGCCGCCTCCACACCTCTGTTCGTGCTCAGTCCCGTCGGCCTGACCTTCCTGCTGGGGGAGGCGTCCGTGGCGCGCCAGGAGGAGAATCGCGTGCGTCGTGCGCAGCGCGCGGTGACCGTGATGAGCGCGCTGACGCACTCGACGTATCTCGCCGGCGTCATCATTCCGCTCGTCGCCCTGGGCATTCCCGTCTCGGGAGTCTCCGCGGGGCCCGCGGGCCCGCTCTTCAACGCGCCGCCCGTCTACGACTTGAGCAACAACCTGCACCACCAACTGCGGATGCCCGATTTCGTCATGGCCGTCACCGCGGGCGCGCTGATCTCCGTCGCGATCACATATGTGATCGCGGTCCGCTGGTCGTCGCGGATCACCTACTTCGTGATGCGGCGTATTCCGCACGAGGCGGTTCTCGCGCTGTTCATGGCCTTCATCCTGCTGCTCGCCTACATTGACGCGGGCGTTCCGAATGTGTTCGGAGTACTGCTCGTCGGCGTGCTGTGCGGAGCGCTCAATCGTCTCGGAGTCTCCTACGGCGTGCAGTTCATGACGTTCTACGCCGCGCCCGGCATCGTCGGGGCTCTGGTCGCTCTGGCCTGAGCGGTGGCGGTCCGACGTCGGCCCCGACCGCTCCGACTCCCGACCGCGAGGGCTCGTCCATCAGCGACGCGGACCGATCTCGATGCGGAACCGGACCGATCTCGACGCGGAACCGGACCGATCTCGACGCACCGGCGCGCGCCGCTGCGCGGTCATCGGACCCGCGCGATGAGCCCGGTCCGGACCGTCTGGCGGCGCCCGGACCGTCTAGCGGCGCTCCGAGCGACGGGCCAGAGCCTCCGGATCCACACCCAGCAGTCGCGCCCGTTCGCGGGTGGGTCCCGTCACCAGCACGTCCGTGCGGCGCAGGTGGTCGACATCGGCCGCCCCCAGCAGGGTCATCAGCGTTCGCACGTGGTCGGTCCACGAGTGCAGCTCGTCGAGGAGCCCATCGGCGCCCCGTACGGTCAGGGTGTGCAGGAAATGCCCCGAGACGCCGACCGCGCGAGCCCCCAGGGCGAGCGAGCGCACGACGTCGAGAGGATTGCGCACGCCTCCGGAGGCGAGCACCGGGAGCCCGACGGGATCCCGGCCGCAGAGCGCATCCAGGAGGCACAGGGGCGCCGACTGCCCCCAGCCGGTCAGGTAGGCGTACTCCCGGTGGCGGCGCTCGTTCTCGATGGCGATGAAGTCCGTACCGCCGGCGCCCGCCACATCGACCGCGGTGACGCCGGTCCGCTCCAGCGTCATGATCGTGCGGCGCGAGAGCCCGAACCCCACCTCCTTGGCCACGACCGGCACGGGCACGGTTGCGACGATGGCGGCGATGCGCTTCGCCCAGTCGCGGAAGTCCCGGTCCCCCTCGGGCATGATCAGCTCCTGCGCCGCGTTCAGGTGGATCTGCAGGGCGTCCGCCCGGACCATCTCGACGGCGCGCAGCGCCTGCTCCGGAGTGACCGTCGGACCGACGTTGGCGAGCACGAAGGCATGCGGGGCCTCACGACGGATGATGCGGAAGCCGTCGGCGCGCTCGGGATCCTCCAGGGCGATGCGCTGCGAGCCGCAGGCGATCGCGACATCCGCATCGGCGGCGGCCCCGGCCAGGCCGGCGTTGACCGCCGCCGTCGCCCGCGTGCCCCCGGTCATCGCGTTGATGTAGAACGGAACCCTCCAGGTCGCGCCGCACACCGTCGTGCTCGTGTCGATCATGTCGGCGCTGGTGCGCGGGAGGCCGTGATGGACGAAGGACACGTCGTCGAAGGCGTTCGGCCCGCCCTGGTCGTGCAGACGCACCGCCAGCCTCAGGTGCTCATCCTTGCGGGAGGCGCGCTCCGGCCCCGCCGGTGGCGTGGGTCCGGCAGGACTCCCGGGCACCACGGGCTCCGCGGGCTCGACGCTCATGAGGCGGCCTCGCCTCGGGAGTGGACCGACAGATCCAGGGGCCGGATGCCCGATGCCTCCCAGGCCGAGCACATGGCGTCCGCATCCGTCCCCGGCGGGCACAGGGCGATGCCGCAGTCCCCGCCACCGGCGCCGGAGCTCTTGGCGGACGCTCCGAAACCCCGGGCGATGTCCACGAGCCGCCGCAGCCGAGGGGTCTCGATGACGATCCCGCTCGTGCGGCTGAGGTCCGACAGGAGCCGGCGGCTCTCCTCGATCCGACCGGCGATCGCCCGGCCGTCGTCCTCCCGGAGCGCACGGGCGAGGGAGCCCACGCAGCTCTCGCTGGCCCGGAGGAAGGCCGTGTAGGCCGCGTAGGCCGGGGCCGCATGGGCCGTGCGGGCGGCATGGGCGGCCTGCCCGGTCCCCCTGGTGCGAGCCCGGACGCCCGCCACGAGCCGCGGGGTGGAGGCCGGCTCGCCGGTCCATCCCACGCGCAGGCGCGGGCTCGGCGGTTCCAGGCGGCGGATGCCAAGGCACGGCCAGTCCATCCGCACCAGCTCCCCCACGCTCGTGCGGCCGCTCGTCCGGCGCAGCCATCGGCGGTCGGGGGAGGTGTAGTCGATCCATCCGGTGAAGGCGCTGGCCGCGATATCGCCCCCGGAGCCGATGGGCTGCACGGACTCGTTGGCCAGCAGCGCGAGCTTGTAGACGGCGAGGTCGTTCAGGGGCAGGTCGTGGAACCCGGCCACCGCGCGCACCGTGGCCACGGTCACCGCCGCGGAGGAGCCCAGACCGAGCTTGCGTCCGCCGTCGTCCAGCTCGCTGGAGACATCCAGATCGAAGAGCCGCAGCGGGCCGCCCGCCTCGCGCACCATCTGCTCGACGAGGCGGATCGCCGGGACCACGTGGTCGCCGGCCCGCTCCTCGACCTCCATCGCGCCGTCCTCGGGACGCCGGTACCAGGTCCGGGAACGCGTCCCGTGCAGGGCGGTGCTGATGCGGCCGGCGTGCTCGGCGGGGGCGACCCGCGCCGTGATGAAGCGGTCGACCGCGACCAGCACCGCCCGGTGGCCCGGTTCGACGACGGCGTACTCGCCGGCGATGTAGAGCTTCCCGGGCGCGCTGCGCGTCACGCCGCCCGCGGTCACGGGACGACCTCCTCGACGTGCACGCCGGTGCCCGGGTGCCTGACCGACACCGTCGCGCCGGGCAGGCGATCGCGAAGGGCGGCGGCGACCCGGTCGGCGCTGTCCCTGCTGGTGAGGGCCTTCACGTTCGGGCCGGCGTCGATGGTCGCCCAGACGGGCAGCCCCTCGTCGCGCACGGCGCGGATCGTGCCCAGCGCCTCGACCGTCCGCGGCAGCCAGTACATGATGCCGGGGCGGGAGGCGATCATCGCGGCGTGCATCCCCAGCGCGTTCGCCTCGACGACCTCGCCGAGGCGAGGCAGGTCGCGGCGGCGCACCGCCGCCAGCGCCGCGCGCAGGTCCTCGCGGCCGGCCTCCACCCAGGCGGGGTAGAGCGGCGAGGACCTCATGGTCTCCCGCATGGCCCTCGTACTGCTGATGCCCTTGTGCCGCTCGGAGAGCACGACCACGACCATGGCCAGGTCCAGGGCGCACTCCACGGGCTCGGCATAGGACGTCTCGTCATCGACGCCGGCGTTCCACAGCACCAGCCCGCCGAAGACCGACCGCGTCGCCGAGCCGGAGCCGCGTCGGGCGAGCCGGGAGAGCGCGCGGTCGTCGAGACGCATGCCCGCTGCGCGCGAGGCGGCTGCGGCGAGCGCGGCGAAGCCCGCGGCGGAGCTCGCCAGGCCGGCCGCCAGCGGCACCGTGGAGGAGGAGGCCACGGTCGCCGACGCCGACTCGCCCGACTTCGCGCGCACGAGGTCGAGGAAGCGGGTCACCCGGGCCAGCTCCGCACCGCCGGGGGACGAGCCGTTGATCGTGACCGCGTCCCCGCCCCGCTCCTCGCTCGTCGCGCCCGCCCCGACTGCGCCGCCGTCGAAGGAGACCGTCGTGGTCGTCCGGGTCCCGTCGAGGGTGAGGGACAGGCTGGATGCGGTGGGGATCGTCAGCGACTCGTCCGCCTTGCCCCAGTACTTGATCAGAGCGATGTTGGTGTTCGCCGTGGCCGTCACCGCGGGCGCCGCCGCGGCCGTCTTCGCGGGGCTCACTCGTCCGCCTCGCCGGTGCGCATCCGATGGGTCCACGCGGCGGGCGCCCCCGCCCGCCGCAGGGCGGAGCGGACCCGGTCCGCCGCCCCCTCGCTGCCCGTCAGGGCGATCACGCACCCGCCGAGGCCTCCTCCGGTGAGCTTGGCTCCCAGTGCTCCGGCCCGGCGCGCCGCCCCGACGAGCCGGTCCAGGACCGGCAGGCTCAGGTCGAGCCCCGTGAGCACCGTGTGCGCCCGATTCATGGCCTCCCCCAGGGCGGGCGCGTCGCCGTCGTGCAGCGCCGTGATCGCCGTCCTCGCCAGCGCGCCGAGGCCGTCGATGAGCGGGCCCACGCCCTCGGCGTCCTGCTCGTAGCGCCGGCGCAGGCCGCTGACTGCCTCGCGGGTGCTGCCCTGAACGCCCGAGTCGGCGATGACGAGGTGCGCGTGGGCGATGCGCTGGCTGACGGGCCGCATCCGACCGCCCTGGAATCGGATCGGGGAGGACGAGCTGGTCGCCGCCGCGTCCAGTCCGGACGGGTTCCCGTGCGCGACCCGCTCGGCCATCTGCGTGAGCGCGAACAGCTCATCGGCGGAGGCGTCGCGTCGGCAGGCGTCCAGAACGGCGCGGATGACCGCGCCCGACGCCGCGGCGGAGGAGCCCAGCCCGCGCGCGTGGGGGAAGTCGCTGCGGGTGGTGATCTCGAAGGACTGGCCGAGGCGCCCCGAGAACTCCCGGGCCTTGTCGAATGCGCGGGCGACGCAGGCGAACCGGGGCCCGCTGCGATCGATGGGGCCGCGGTAGTCGAGGCTGCACAGCCTCGAAGGGCCGGGCACCGGCGCGGCCGTCGCCCGCATCCGCAGATCGTGCAGCGGCAGGGCCACGGCGGGGTGCCCGTACACGACGGAGTGCTCGCCCAGGAGGATGACCTTCGCCCAGGTCCGACCGCGCCCCTCGCGGACGGAGGAGTGCCTGTCCATCTTCTTCCCCTGCCTGTAGACCAAGAGTGCGGGAGGTCCTGCGGGAAGTCACGGCCCCGACCGGGCTGAAGCATATCGCGGGGATGCTCGGCATGCCGCGCCGCGGCATCGCGTCGGCCGCGCCGTCGTCGCGCACCGCATGATGCCGCGCGCGTGCGGTGCGTACCATGTGCCCCGTGCTGCACAGACTCTCCACCGCCTTCATCCGGACGCTGCGCGAGGACCCGGCCGATGCCGAGGTCGCCAGCCACAGGCTGCTCGTGCGCGCCTGCTACATACGCCGCGCCGCGCCCGGCGTCTACACCTGGTTGCCGCTGGGTCTGCGCACCCTGCGCAAGATCGAGGCGGTCGTGCGCGAGGAGATGGACGCCATCGGCGCCCAGGAGGTCCACTTCCCCGGCCTGCTGTCCGCCGACCCGTACAAGGCGAGCGGCCGCTGGGATCAGTACGGCCCCACCCTGTTCACCCTGGCCGATCGTCGGGGCAACGACTACCTCCTGGCGCCCACCCATGAGGAGATGTTCACGCTCCTGGTCAAGGACATGTACTCCTCGTACAAGGACCTGCCCGCGGTGATCTACCAGATCCAGACCAAGTACCGCGACGAGGCCCGCCCTCGCGCCGGCCTCATCCGCGGCCGCGAGTTCGTCATGAAGGACTCCTACTCCTTCGACATGGACGACGCCGGTCTGGAGGCCTCCTACCGGATGCACCGCGACGCCTACGAGCGGATCTTCACCCGCCTGGGCCTGGACTACGTGCCGGTCAACGCCGTGGCCGGGGCCATGGGCGGCTCCCACTCCGAGGAGTTCCTCCACCCCTCGCCGATCGGCGAGGACACCTTCGTGCGCTCCGCCGGCGGCTACGCCGCCAACGCGGAGGCCGTGGTCACGGTCCCCCCCGAGCCGGTCGACGCCGGCGCCGAGCCGCCCGCGCGCGTCGTGGACACCCCCGACACCCCCACCATCGACACGCTCGTGGACCTGTGCAACGAGCGCTACCCCCGCCAGGACGGCCGGGCGTGGACCGCCGCCGACACCCTGAAGAATGTTGTGGTCACTCTCACCCACCCGGGCGGCGCCAAGGAGCTCCTCGTCGTGGGCCTGCCCGGCGACCGCGAGATCGACATGAGGCGGCTCGAGGCGGCCGTCGCCCCCGCCGAGGTCGAGATGGCCGTCGATGAGGACTTCGACGGCCACCCCGAGCTCGTGCGCGGCTACATCGGCCCGACCGCCATCGGCCCCAACTCGCCCGACCGACGCACGGAGATCGACCAGGACGGCCGGGAGCGCCCCGCCGGCTCCGTGCGCTACCTGCTGGATCCCCGCGTCGTGGACGGCACCAGCTGGGTCACCGGCGCCAACGCGCCCAAGAAGCACGTGCTCCACCTGGTCAAGGGCCGCGACTTCACCGCCGACGGCACGATCGAGGCCGCCGAGATCCGCGCCGGCGACCCCGCCCCCGACGGCTCGGGCCCCCTCGAGCTGGCCCGCGGCATCGAGATCGGCCATATCTTCGCGCTGGGCCGGAGGTACGCCGAGGCGCTGGGGCTGTCCGTCCTGGACGTCAACGGCAGGTCCCGCGTGGTCACCATGGGCTCCTACGGCATCGGGGTGTCCCGGGTCATGGCGGCGCTGGCGGAGGCCAACCACGACGAGCACGGGCTCGCCTGGCCCATCCGGGTCGCCCCGTACCACGTCCAGATCCTGGCCACCGGCAAGGACGACGCCGTCTTCGACACCGCCGCCTCCCTGGGGGAGGCGCTCGACGCCGAGGGCCTCGAGGTCCTCTACGACGACCGCCGCAGGGTGTCGGCGGGTGTGAAGTTCGCCGACGCCGAGCTGCTGGGCATGCCCTATATCGTCGTCGTCGGACGCGACCTGGCCAGGGAGGGCACGGTCGAGCTCCGCGATCGTCGCAGCGGCGACCGCCGCAGCGTGCCGGTCGCCGACGCCGTCGGGCGGGTGGCCGCCGTCCTGCACGAGGCTCTCGCGCGCGCCTGAGCGGGCCGGCTCGGCGGGGACGCCCGGGGACCGGGGGAGCGGGCCCTCGCGCGGGCCCGAGCGGTCGCACCGGCCCGCAGCCGCGCGGCTCCGCTCCCGACGCCCTCTGGCATACTGCCGCTCATGGGCCCGCTTCTCACGGTGGCGGCCGTCGTGGCCGTCCTGCTCGCGCTGGATCGCCTCTGCCTGTGGATGGAGAGCCGGGGCCTGATCTACTGGCGCCGGAGCAGGCCCGACCCGCGCGGCGCTGTGCTCGGCGTCGTCGATGGGGTCGTCAATCCCGCGCACGTGCACGTGGTCGAGCAGCGCCGCACCGAGGCGCTCCTCATCGACGTCCAGACCGACGCCGGGCCATCACGGCTTCCCGCACCCTCCTCGCGCGAGGGCCGTGAGGGTGACGAGGGTCGCGCCTGCCGCGGGAACGCGGGGGACGCGGTCGCGCGGCGCTGCGACGGCTGAGCGGATGGCTGACCGGACGACCGGGCGCCCGCTCGCCTCCTGGTGCCCGAGCGCTCCACTGCGCGGCTACCAGGCCGACCTCCTGAACGCCGTGCGACCCGACGACGGAGCCCGTCTTCACCTGGTCGCCCCGCCCGGCGCCGGCAAGACCGTGCTCGGCCTGGCCCTCGCGGTCCGCAACGGCCGCCGCGCCCTGGTCCTGGCGCCCACCACCGTCATCCGCGCCCAGTGGGTCGAGCAGGCCGCGCGGTTCTTCCGCGCCTCCGACGGCAGTGCGCCCCTGGTCGCCGACCGCTGCCCCGAGGCGGGGGAGGACCCCGCGGATCTCACCGTCCTGACCTATCAGGCGCTGTCGGTGGTCGACGACTCCGGTTCCTGGGAGACGGCCGCCCGGGAGCGGTGGCTGGACGACCTCGGACGCGACGGGCGCCCTCGCGCCCGGGCCGACGCCTGGCTCGACGCCCTCGCGGCCGACAACCCGGCCGCCTACAACCGCGGCATCCGCTCGCGCGCCGCCACCATCCGCGCCCGCGTCGATGAGCTCGACGACGACGCCGTCGCCGCGCTGCTGGCACCCGGGGCGCGCGAGCGCCTGGACGCGCTCATCGGGGCCGGCACGGCCACGATCGTCCTGGACGAGTGCCACCACCTGCGCGCTCACTGGGCCGTCGTCGTCCACTACCTGCGTCGCCGTCTCGACGCCGCCGGACTGGCCCCCACCCTCATCGGCCTGACGGCCACCGAGCCCAGCGCCGAGGACCGCTCCCGGCGGCGCTACCAGGCCCTGCTGGGCGATGTCGATGCCGAGATCGCCGTTCCCGCCGTGGTGCGATCCGGCCACCTCGCCCCCTACCGGCCCATGGCCTGGTTCACCCTGCCCGCGCCCGAGGAGACCGCCTTCCTGACCACCGCCGGGGCGGAGCTCCGCCACCGCATCGCCCAGTACCTCCTCGCGCCCGACGGCATCGACCACCTCCTCGGCCTCGTCGCGCCGGGACTGCCCGCCGACGCGCTGCTGCCCGCGCGCGGCGCCCCGCCCGGCGACGGCTCGCGCCGCCCTCGCCGCCGGCCGCTCGCGCCCGACGACCCGCTCCTGATGCGGGCCCTGGCCGCCGGCTTCGACGAGGCCCCGGCGCTCGCCGCGGCGGCCGCGGCCCTTCTGCGGCGCACCGACGACTACGCGCCCACTCCGCTCAGCGTGCTCGTCGTCCCGCACCTGCTGGAGCTCGACGCCCTCGACGCCGCCGAGGAGCTGAGCCTCCTGGCGCACTACGCCCTGAACCGGCTCCTGCCCGATCCCGCCCGCCGCGCCGACTGGGAGGACGTGCGCCTGACGCTGCGCGGCTTCGGTCTGCACCTGACCGACTCCGGGATCCGCACCGGCCGCTCGCCCCTCGACGTCATCACCGCCGCCTCGCGCGCCAAGGACGCCGCCGTCGTCGACATCGTGCGCCACGAGCTCGACGCCCTCGGGGACCGCCTGCGCGCGGTGGTGGTCACCGACGCCGCCGAGCGCTCCGCGCCGCACCGCGCCCTCGACGTCCTGGTGGGCGCCGACCGGGCCGATGCCGCGGGCGGGGCCGCGCGCTGCTTCAATGCGATCCTGGCGGACGAGGCGCTGCGCGGCCTGCACCCGGTGCTGCTCACCGCCTCCAGGCTGCGGCTGGCCCACGGCGACGACGCCCTCCTGGAGCGCCTGCGCGCGCGCACCGGTCTGGAGCTGCCCGCCCGCGACGACGGCTGGTCCCTGACGGTCGCCGGCGGCGTCCGCGGCGCCGACCTCGTGCTGGCGGTCAGCGGGCTCGTCTCCGCCGGCCAGATCCGTCTCGTCGTCGGCACGCGCGGCCTGCTCGGGGAGGGATGGGACTGCCCCGCCGTCAACACCCTGGTGGACCTCACCACCGTCACCACGTCCGCGTCCGTCCAGCAGCTGCGCGGACGCACCATCCGCCTGGACCCGGCGTGGCCCGGCAAGGTCGCCCACAACTGGTCCGTCGCCTGCCTGGTGCCGGCCGACTCCCGACTGCGCTCCACCACGGACCTCGACCGCCTGCGCCGCAAGGCCGACCGCATCTGGTCGGTCGTCCTGCCCGAGCCCGGCTCCGGGGACGATCCGCCGCCCGGACGACGGCCCCCGACGATCGAGACCGGGCTGGCCGGCGTCCTGACGCCCTCCCAGCGTCGGGTCCTCGACCGGCTCGCCGGGGGCGCCCGGTCCGAGGACGTCGCCGCCCTCAATACCACGACCCTGGCCTCCCTCGGCGACCGGGAGGCCGAGGGCGGCCGCTGGTCGGTCGGCGCGCCGAGCAGCGACTCGCCCGGCGCGCCGAATGGCGCCTCGCCCGGCGCGGGGCTCCCCCTGGAAGTGGTCCGCATCCGCGTGTCCGCTCCCGTCCCCGGGTGGAACGCGGCGGGCGCCGGCCTGCTGCACCGCGGCGCCCCGGCGGATTTCTGGGCCGGTGCGGCGCGCGCGGTCCTGGCCGCCATGGGATCCCGCGACGGGGCCGTCGGGCCGGATCGCGGACATCTGGTCGTCCTGACCGGGGACGAGCGGGGCGGGCGCGCGGCGGGCACCGTGGTCGTCGGGCTCGACGGGGTCGACGCCGCGACGGGCGCCCGCTTCGCCGACGCCCTGGCCGAGCTGCTGACCCCGCCGCGGCGCCGGCCCCGCTTCGTGCTGGAGGCCGCGCCCCTGACGCTCATCCGGCCCGGGGGGCCGGGCGCCCTGGGACCCGTGCGCCGGCTCCTGGGACGTCTGGCGGCCCGCGGCGCCTGGGGGAGGGGGCGCAGCCTGCATCTTCCCGTCCCCACGGCGCTGGCGGCCTCACCGGCCGGTATGGGGATGCTCGTGCGGGCGTGGAGGCGGTACGTCGGTCCGTGCCGTGCGCACCTGGTGCGCGACGCCGATGACGCCGAGGCGCTCATGGCCGGCCGCAGCGGGGGCGTGCGCCGGCGCGTCACCGTGCGTCGCGCCCGCCGCTGGGTGGAGTCCCCGGCCGGCCGGACCGGGCGGCCCGGTCAGGCCGAGGCGTAGCCCGGCAGGGGCTCGTCCGCCGCGGCTCCCCAGGCTCGCGCCCTCAGGCCCGCGTCGACGGCCGCGTTGATGGCCTCGGTGGTCGCCTCACCGCCGCCGGCGGCGACGCCGGCGACCTCCGCGTCCATGACGGTGGTCCAGGCCTGGCGCGCCCAGGTCACGTCCAGCGAGGCGCCCTCCGCCGCTCCCGTCGGAGGCGCGTAGGCGGACAGGCGCGCGTCCGCCCCTCCGAGCGCCAGCGATGCCGAGACCACGCGAGTGGCGTACGCGGCGTCCTCGTTCGCGTGAGCGCGCTGATCGTCGGCCGCGCGCGCCGCCACCTCCTGGAGCGCGTAGCGAGCGGCGTCGTAGGCCTGCAGCACCGATCCGGGCGCGGGAGCGCCCGAGGAGAAGGATCGTCGAGGAGCCTCGACCGCCCCGGGGTCGAGCGAGACCGCTCCCAGCAGCCACGCGACGGCCAGGGAGGCGTACAGGCGCGCGGCGGTGGTCTCCGAGGCCTGGGAGGCCGCCGTCGATGCCTGCGTCGCGCCCTCGGTCAGCACTGTCACCAGGTCCGCCGTGGCGGCGGTGGGCGCGGCCGTGGCGATCGGCGACGCCGTCGGGTGGCCGGAGGGGGGCGCCGTCGCCCACGGCTCCCACACGCCGCCCAGGGCGTCGAGCTGCGCGCGTCCGGAGTCGGCCAGGCGCTGGGCATCGCCTGCTCCGTCGGCGCCGCCGGCGACGACGTCCGCGGTCGAGACGATGAGGGACGCGCGGCGCGCCAGGGCGTCGCGAGCCGCCTCGGACGCGGGGGGCGCGGGCAGCGAGTCGGGTGCACCGGTGCCCAGGCGCAGCTCGCACCCGGCGGTCAGGGCGAGCACGGCGGCCACGGCGCCCGCCCCGCCGCCGCGCAGCATCAGACGCCGGGACGGGGGACGGCCCGAGCGCGCACGGGCCGGAACGGAGTCTGAGGACGGGGGGGTCGATCGCATCACGCGGCGATCCTCCCATGGACGGGTAGCATGTGACTCATTGACCATGTTCGCCGAGTTCGCCGAGTTCGCCGAGTTCGATGAGAGTCACCGGCCTCGCTGAATTCACTAGTCACTGTCGCCGACAGTCCCGCCGGCCCCGATGGGCCCGGCGGGAGGAAGCACGATCGGGAGGATCCGCCCATGGCCGACGCGCTCGCACGCAGTCTCACCGAGCTGCTCGCCCCTGTCGTCGAGGGCGCCGGGGCCTTCCTCGAGGGCATTGAGACGACCCGGGCCGGGAAGTACTCCACCGTGCGTGTCCTGGTCGACCTCCCCGACGGTCCCGGGGACCTGGGCATGGACGCGCTGACAGAGGTCTCCCGCGCCGTGTCGACCGCCCTCGATGAGGCGGATCCGGTCAAGGGCCGGTACACCCTGGAGGTCTCGACCCCCGGCGCGGAACGCGAGCTGAGCACCCCGCGCCACTTCCGCCGCGCGGTGGGGCACGACGTCGAGCTCACGGTCGAGGGCGGCGGCGCGGACGTCGTGCTCGCCGGCACCGTCACCGCGGCGGATGAGAACTCCGTCACCCTCCGGGTCGACGAGCGGGAGCGGACCCTGGCGCTCGACGACGTGAGGCGGGCGCGCATGGTCGTCATCTTCTGATACTACGAACCATCGGCCCGGTCCCGACCGCGGCCGCGGGCGGCCCGCCCGACGCACCGCCCAGACGAGAGAGGACCCGAGGAACCATGGACATCAACATGCCGGAGCTGCGAGGCGCTGCCGATGAGCTGGGCATAGACCTGGACAACCTCCTGCCGGCCATCGAGGATGCCATTCTGGGCGCCTACTCCAAGGTCCCCGGCGCCATCCGCGGCGCCCACGTCGAGATCGATCGGCGGACCGGCCATATGAGCGTGCTGGCGCCCGAGGTGGACGAGGAGGACCAGCCCACGGGCGAGTACTTCGACGACACCCCCGACGACTTCGGACGCATCGCCCAGGCCACGGCCCGCTCCGTCATCGTCCAGCGCATCCAGGACCGGCGCGACTTCCAGGTCCTGGGCGCCTTCAAGGACAAGTCCGGCGAGCTGATCTCCGGAGTGGTCGAGCAGGGGCGCGACCCGCGTGTCGTCTACGTGCGCCTGGACGAGGAGCACGAGGGGATCATGCCCCCGCACGAGCAGGTGCCCGGTGAGAGGTACCGGCACGGCGACCGCGTGCGCGCCTACGTCACCGAGGTCTCCCGCGGGCCCAAGGGCGCCCAGATCATCCTCTCGCGCACTCATCCCGGCCTGGTGCGCAAGCTCTTCGAGCGGGAGGTCCCCGAGCTCGCCTCCGGCGACGTCGAGATCGTCTCGGTCGCCAGGGAGGCGGGGCACCGCTCCAAGATGGCGGTGCGCTCCCGAGTGCGCGGCGTGGGCGCCAAGGGCGCCTGCATCGGCCCGATGGGCCAGCGGGTGCGCGCCGTCATGGCGGAGCTGGGCGGGGAGAAGATCGACATCGTCGACTACTCCGAGGACCCGGCGCGCTTCGTCGCCAACGCCCTGTCCCCGGCGCGGGTCGCCTCGGTGACGGTGCTGGACGCCGAGGAGCGCATGGCGCGCGCCGTCGTCCCCGACTTCCAGCTCTCCCTGGCCATCGGCAAGGAGGGGCAGAACGCCCGTCTGGCCGCGCGCCTGACCGGGTGGAAGATCGATATCCACGCCGACGCCGAGTCGGGCGAGGTCGCTCCCGGCCACGTCTCGCGCGCCGACGACGTGACTGGTCCCTCAAATCCGGACGCTCAGGACTGAGGCCGTACAGCGGCGGACGACGGTAAACTCTGGGCGGGTCTGTCCGAGGGCGCCCGTCTCATCAGCTGAGCCAGTTGATCGGGTCGGCCGAGCCGGTGCGCTCCGATGGCGGCACCCGAGCAGCGAGCGGAGCGACGCGGGAGTACGCGGAAGGACACGGCGAGCCGGTGGCAACCACCACACACACGCCCGAGCGCAGGTGCATCGGCTGTCGGAGCAGGGCTCCCCGGGCGCAGCTCCTGCGCCTGGTGACGAGCGCCGACGGCGAGTTGATGGTCGACGTCCGGGCCACCATGCCCGGACGCGGCGCGTGGATCCATCCCGACTCCGCGTGCCTCGCTCTCGCAGAGCGCAGGCGCGCCTTCGGGCGCGCTCTGCGAACCAGCGGGCCACCCGATGTGGCCCCCGTGCGCGACTGGATCGCCTCCTACGAGGCGGGCCGGGGCGGGCACGAAGCACCGGTTCCCGCGGAACCGGCACGACCGATAGCGAAGGCGGGTAGGAAGTTGATGGGCACCCGATGAGTACCCGGCGATGAGCTGCCTCTAGAAGCGCCCACCCTGATCCGGGGTGGGCAACCGGACAGGAGAAAAGTGGCTAAACCACGCGTTCATGAGCTCGCGAAGGAGCTCGACCCCTCTGGCAAGAAGATCACCTCGAAGATGATTCTGGCCTGGCTCAAGGACCAGGGAGAGTTCGTCAAGGCGGCGTCCTCGGCGGTGGAGCCCCCCGTCGCCCGCAGAGTCCGCGAGCACTTCGGCTCCCCGGCCGCGTCGGCCCGGGGAGGCTCGCCCAAGCCCGCGCCGGCGGCGCCCCGGCCCCGTCCGGGCAAGCCCCCGGTCCCCAAGCCCGGCGGCGCCCGGCCGGCGGG
>ERZ773075.148-NODE-148-length-60463-cov-6.5436_pt1 | contig 60463 bp, 70 predicted proteins | sample MGYA00580614_ERZ773075 | MGnify/ENA primary metagenome ERZ773075 (study PRJEB29015, sample SAMEA2738021) | human oral metagenome | biome: human oral; feature: human-associated habitat; material: dental | place: China | collected 2043 ...
AAAAGCCCAAACTGTAACAGTTTGGGCTTCATATTTGGCGGAGTAAGAGGGATTCTTTTGGTTTATAACTATTTGATTTTAAATAGCTTGTTTTAAACAACTAATCTGCTTACCATTATTTCACCCAACTTGCTTCAATCCAAGATGGGTCAGACACTCCTGCGTGTCCCAAGCGGAAGCTCCTGAGATTTCGGGTACAGGTTTAGGGAACTTGCCTTGTTTGACCCATTGGTAAACGGTCTTTCGTGTAACAGGCTTGCTCCGGCCTTTGGCAAGGCCGATGAGTTCAGCGGCTTTTGTAACATCGAGGCGCGGCTGCGTCAAGGTATTCAAGTCCAGCATAGTTGTCCTTTCAAAATAAAACACGGCAGCCTTCGCTGCCGTGTTTGGTTCGTGATACTTAGTCTTTGTAGTGCCGGTGTAAGGTTATGAGGGCTGCCAAATCTGACAGGGTAACCCCCTCCCGTTCGAGCATCTCCAAGGCTTGCCGACCTTCGGGGTGGACATGGAACGTTCCGTTCTCGGCAAACTGCCCGTACAGCGAGGCTTCCTCCCATTCCAGCTCCAAGGTTTCAAGGATGTTGTGGAACACGTCTTCGGGGATTTGCCTTGTCAGGTTCGGGTTGTCGGAAGTGCATTCGTACTTCGAGCCTGTCCGGAGGTTGACATCGAACAAGCTCCAAAAGTCTCTCTGAGTCAGGCCGAGCAGTTGTGTCCGAAGATAGCGGACATAACCGTTCCACTCTGAATGCCTCCGGGGTGCAGGGCGCACGTTGCCCAGCGTGTGGCGGAGGTTCCGAGCATACTCTTTGGAAATTTCGGGTATAGGTTTCAATCGCATAATCAGTCTCCTTTGGTATCTAGGATACTTCGGAAATCTGTTATGGTAGCCGAGGGCAGTCTCTTCTTACAACTCTATCAGAGAACTGCCTACCAATTCCGAAGTGTCTTCGTGGGTAATCACAACAACCTGCTTGAATCCTGCCGACACGAGAAACCCCAAAACCTGAGTCTGACGGTCTGTGTCGCAGGCTGCAAAAGGTTCGTCCAAGAACAGTAAGTTACTTTGCGGGGTAAAGGTCTTAACCAGTGCGACACGCAAAGCAATGCCGAGAATATCCAACGTGCTGCCCGATAACGAGCCGATGTCGCAACCGTCGACGGTAAACCCGTTGTCCCCCTTGCCGACGACGGAATCACAGCCGCGCATCAGGCTGAAATACTTGGACACCGTACCGCACAGGCCGTTCCACAGTTTGTCCGACACAGTGGGCTTGATGCCGCGCAGGGCTTTTACCAGCGAGTTGTTCAACCTCATCTCGGAAATGACTTTTTTGCATCTTTCAGCTTCGCTTTGCGCTTCCTGCAAGCGGGATTGCACTCTGCCGTACTGCTCGTACACAGGTCGGATTTCGGCATCGAAGTTGTCTAACTTGCTCTGTAAAACCGAAGACCTGCGTCGGGCATCCTCGGACTTGTGTCTTACTTCCGAAATCTTCTCGCGCAGGCTTGCAGGTGACTCCGTTTGCGGCATGGCTGCCAGCTTGGTCTCCCATTCTGCTTGCTCGACTGCCAACGCTTGCAGACGGGTTTGGGCGGCTTCGCGGGCGGCCAGTTTCTCAGCGTACACCTTGTGTTCGGCGGCCTCGTCCTCCGAGGCTCTTCTTGCTGCCTCCAACTCACGGCGCGTCACCGCTTCCGGCAGCCTGTCGTACTTCCACTCGAACTTGGGCGGATAGACGTTTTCGTTTGTGCGCCTCCAACGGGAGTTGGGTTCATCGAACTCGGGTACTCTGAATTTCAACAGGGACGACAGGCTGGATTGTTCGGCGGCGATTTCGTCAATCTGTGTTTGGCGTTCTGCAACCTCTGCTTCCAGACGGGAAACTTCCTCCTGATGCTGCCGGTTGTGCGCTTCGCGTTCTGCGGCATCCGCCCACTCCCGTTTGCAGGCAGAGCAGGCCAAACTCTGCTCAGGTTCGTTCCTCAACTGTTTCAGACGTCCTCTCACCGACCACTGCTGCTTTTCCAGTAAGTCCAGTCGGTCAGAAACTTCTTTGTAACGCTGTTCGAGTTCTTCCCTGCTGCCGTTGAAAAACGCTTTCGGTTGGTAATCTGACAGGGTTTGGTAGTCTTGGTACAGGTTGTACTCGAACTCGGTTCGGCAGTAGGTGTCCAAGGCGGTGTCGCCGGGTTGTTTCAGGTCTTCGGCAAGCAGGCGTTCGGTGGCGGACATCTCGCCGCGCAAGGACGCCAAACGAGTTTCAACTACCCGTCTTTGTTCCTCTAAGGCTTCGCTTTCTTTCAGACGGCCTTGCAGGATTCCCTGCTCAACTTCGGCGTTCGCTTCACAGGTTTGGCAGTCGTTCAACTCTTGCTGCCATTCGGATTTCCAGCGTTCGGCGACCTTGTCGGGATGCTCCAGCTCGTCCAGCTCGTGTTGCGCGTTCTCCGCCTGCTGCTTGAAGGCTTCCAGACTCGCAACATAGGGTTCGGTTCGCCCTACTTGGTACTCCGTTTGCAGGGTTTCCAACCAAGTGTCGAACAAGTCGAAACCAGCAAGTTGTTCTATCATTTGGGAAGTTTTTGCGCCGCCCTCATCCAACACGCCGCGCAGGGAGCTTTGGCCTGCAAACATGATTTTGCTGCCGGTGTTGGGTTTCAAACCCAACACTTCTTCGCAAAACGCCGACACGTCGGTCTGACCTGTAATCCTCCCGCCGTCAAACACGGCTTCGGCGGCACGGGCTATACGGACAACCTTGTAGGTTCTGCCTTCGGAGGTAAATTCCAATTCGACCCTGTGGCTGCCCGCAGGTTCGCCCCAAGTGGTCAAGTCGTTGTTGCGACAGGTGCGGACACCGAACAAGGCAAACAGCACGGCCTCGAACAGGGTGGACTTGCCGCCTTCGTTCGGGGCGCGGACGACGTTGATGCCGTCTGAAAAGTTTATGGTCAGGTCTTTGTGTTTTCTGAAATTTTTAAGGGTTATGGTTTTCAACATTATGAATCCTTCCTGAATCCGACCACTTCCTTGAACCTCTCGCGCAACCCTTCGGGAAGCTCGTCCTCTACCAAACGGACGACATCGCAGGTTTCAAGGGAAACGTCCGACGTTTCCGTTTGCAGGTCTTCTATTCTCACGGCATTGGTAATGACAAAAGCGGAAGACATTTGACGGAGGTCGGCCAAACGCTGTACGACTTCGGCAGCCTGCTCGAAAGCCGCCGTCCCCGAGACTCGGATAAACGGCGTAGTCGGCAAATCCTCGGATTGCCAGTCGGTCTCCGTGTACACTTCTGCAATGGGCAGCCATTTCGTGTAGCAGAGTTCTTCGCCGTCGATTACGGCGAAGCGCTTGCTGTCGTTGCCTAAGCAGTCGGCGACCGAAGTCGGAAACTGATTGCCTATTACTCGCACGTTGCCCAAATCCCGTTGTTGGTGTTCGTGGGCAAACACAAGCTGCACACCTTTGGCTGCGAACTTTTCGGCGGTTTCGGCGGAAATGTTCAGACTGTGGTCGGCTTGGGCTGCAAAATGGTTGTCGTAGTTGCAGTGCAGCAGGACAAATTTCAGGTCGTCCTGCTGCAACAGGTTTTCGATTTCCCCGTCAAACAGGGTTTGGTTCGGCATATGGGAGACGGCGGCCACGCCTTGTGCAATCAGGGATGTACGTCCGATGACCTTGGTCACCTGTTCGGAATCGTGCGATAGGTATTCGCAGAGATTCTCGAAGGACGACAGGTTGCGGGAGTCGCGCGACAGGTCGTGGTTGCCTGCAACCATAAAGAGCCTCCGCCCGGGGTGGTCGTCCAACCATTGCCGCAGCAGGAGGAAGGCTTGTATCTCCACCCGCTTGCTGACGCTGTATCCGTCGAACAGGTCGCCGAGAATGCACAGGTCGGTGTCGATGTGCAGCAGTAGTTTGGCAAATTGCGAGAGCGTCCACTTTTCCAAGGCTTCGCGGGACTCCATCGTCGTTCCCGTCTGACGTTTGACCCCAAGATGCAGGTCATTGATTATGGTTAGTTTGTTCATATTCGTAATCCTCCAACATAAAAGCGATGTACCTTGTCAGAGAGGCCGCCGCATCGGCATCCTCGGGCAGGTGTCGCAAGTCCAAAGACGCATGACCTGTGGCAAAGGTCTCATGGCACAGGTTGTAAGGCACAAAACGCCAAACGCCGGTCGTGTGATGCAGAACCAGCACCCCGATACGACCGCCTGCGGCCATACGTCTTGCGAGTTTGGCTCTTTGGCCGTCTGAAAATGCGGACTTGGCCAACCTGTACCCGTGCTGCGTACTTTTGACTTCGATTACGCCGTGCCGGTCGGGTAGGAAGACTTCAAAGTCGCCGACCTGCGCCATGAATGCGCCCCGTGCAGAGGTGGCGTCGTACATACGCTGCCAGTCAAAGCAGGGCAGCGAAATGGATTTCAAGGCCGTCTGAACAGCGGCCTCAGCTTGTTTTCCTGTGTTGCTTACAGCCACGCTTTACCCTCCCGGCTTTGTGAAATACGGTGTTCGCAACCCGATAACTCTGTGTACACCCGGCTTGCGGCGTGGTACACCATACGCAAGCTGCCCCAGTCCAGTAGGTTGCCGAGTTCGTCAATCATCTCCTGCAACATCAGGTTGTCGTCGCCGGTCAGACCATACCGTCCCGACTTGTCCCGACGCTCTGCCACAGACTTCAAAGCAACGGTGTACTGCCCTGCGGTCTTGTCTAACAGTTCCGAGTGCCGCTTCTCCCAGTAATCCCTGCTCTGACCCTCGCTGACACTGCCGTCGGTGTTGAACCGGTACTTCTCGGTTGTCAGCACATATTCCAGGGCGAACAGCATGAAGTAAGCACCCTGCATCAGATTCCAGAAATCTTGAAACGTTGCTTTCCCTGCCAGCATCTTGGAGCGGGCTTCGTGCAACGGGTTGATGATGGAGGAGTACAGGCTGTCTCCGACCTCATCGGTTGAGACTGCGGCTACCTGTGACATACCTCCTGACTGCCCGGCTATCGCCTGCTGTATCGGATACCAGTAGACAACGCTTGGGCGGAAGGTGACGCCGGTCTTCCGTTTGGGGTTGCGTCGTTTTCCACTGCTTTTTATTTTCTTCTTAGTCATAAATCACTCCGAAAATCAGGGGCGGTTGCCCGCCCCTGTGCTACTTACGATTCTGCTCACGTTCCCACTCGTCCCTGCATTCCGCGTTGCACCAACGTCTGCCCTCGGGCAGGGGTTCCTCGCAGTACAGGCACTGGCCTGTGGCTTTGGCAGTAGGTTGGCTGCCTGATTTGAGCCGGTTCAGACAACTGAGCCGTTCCAGCTCCTCATACTCGCTGGCTAAATCAAACTGGTCTGCCACGGATGGCCTCCGGTACTTTGATTTGCGGGGTATAGAACCCGCTGTCATGCAACGTTTCGTGGATTTTGTCCGCTGCTTCTTGGAATTCCCCGGCTTCCAACATCTTCAAAAGGTCGTAAAGCAGTAGGGTTACGGGTGGGTAGGTAGGCATAAAAACTCCTGTTACAAAACGTATATTATATACGCTTTGTGTATACTTAATTGACTATTTTGTCCACCAAGGCAATCAGATTCTCTACCGTCGGGACGGCGTTCAACTCGTGCTGGTCACCGAAATTCAAACCCAAGGACACACTGCTTTCGACAGGTACGCCCATGTCGGCGTACTGCTCGGTCATGTACCTGTGGATTTCCGGAACAGCCTGTGGAATATCCTCGATTGCGATTGAGAAAACTGTTTCGTCGTGTATCGGGGCAAAGAACCTGATATCGTACCGCTCGCGGAGTTTGCTGCGCCACATGCGTCCCATCGCCAGTTTGGTCATTTCCGCACCTGAGCCTTGGATACAGAAGTTGCCTGCCTGACGTTCGGCCTTGGCAGCCAACCATTTGTCACTGCTGTGGATGTTCGTCAAGTGGCGGCGTGCGCCCAGCATGGTGGTAACGTACCCGTTTTCCCTAGCCTCGGCTTCAATTTTCCGTTTCCAATCCTCGACACCGGCAAAGGCAGCGTACTTGGCATCGAGGTAGGCTTGCGCTTCGTCCTCTGTAGCCATCAAGGTTTGCGCCAGTTTAGGTGCAGCAACGCCGTAAGACGAGGCGAAGTTGACGGTTTTGCCTATGGCGCGGAACGCTTTGCACTTCTTGTGGTCCGGATGGTTCTCGTCATCGACGGCAGCTTTGAACTGCTCATACGGCATCTTGGCGATACCCGCCCCGGTCAGGCTGTGCATGTCCCGCAGGTTGTCGCCGACGTAGCAGGACAATAAGTTCTCGTCCTGTGAGTAGTCGGCAATCAGGCGCAGTTCCTGCGCCGAGAAATCGAGCGACACAATCAGCGCGTCTTTACGGTGCGGGATGAAAATCCTGCGGAGGTCACCCGCGCCCTTGGGGATTTGCTGTAAATTTGGAAAACTGCAAGAAAATCTGCGGGTTACAGTAGAACACTGGTTGAGTGAGGCGTGAATCCTGCCATCCTTCCAGTGAGGCAACAGCGGGTAATCTTTGTAGTACAAACCTTCGCGGGTTGTGTACGTTTTGATGTTCAGCAGGGCTTTCAGAGGTGCGACGCGTTCGTCGTTTTCTTCCATGTCGTAGTGCAGGGCGGACTGGATTGCCAACTCGTCTGTCTGGGGGTTGCCTTCCTGACGCATCTGCCTCATGCGGTCGGTCGGTTTGTTACGCAGACGAATGGGCAGTCCCATAACCCCGTACAGCAGGTGCTGCAACTGCTTCGGGCTGCCGACGTTGAACTGCGGGCGTCCGGCAAAGTGAGAACGGACAAACCCGTTCAGATGGCCTAAGTCACCTGATTCAAGAAGGTCGGCCAAGGTCTCTTGACCCTGCACCCTGACTTCATGAACGAGCCTCTCGAAACGCCGGACGGCGGTTTTCAACTCTTCGCCCGATACAATCTGAAACGCATACTTAATCCAAGCCGGTGTTTGGTAAGTGTCCTCCTTCGCCTCTTCCAGTTTCGTGCCTTCCCAGCCTTGGGCTATCAAGTAGTCGCCAAGGATTTTTTCTTCATCGGCTTTGGCTTTCGCATCCCGCTTTATCATGTCCTGCAAAACGGTTTGGGAAATTCCGACTCCGTCCAGAAAAGCCTGTGCCACCCAGTAAGCTGCACCGATTTCCACGTCGCGGTAGGTCTGCCAAACGTTCTCCAAGAGCATGTGCAGGTGGAACCAGTTATACAGCCCTGCGGTGGCGATGGTGTCGTCCGCGCCGTAGGACAGCACTTCGGCAAGCGTGAGTTCGTCCATCTTGCGTCTGCGTCCGGTAACAGGGTCGGCAACCGTGGATTCATAACTCTGCTGCTCGTAGTCCAACCAGCGTTTGCTGTTCTGTTTCAGGCCGAGGCTTTCGTTTTCGTCAACGTAGGAGGCCATCAGCTTGGTGTCGTCCACATCACGCAGGAACCAACCGAAGGTGTTGTGAATCACAGGTAATTCAAAATTCACGTTGTGAATCACAAAACGGCAATTTTGATTCACAAGTTTCAAGACCGATTCCATCTGTTCGAGGGTACAGTTTGCGGTGTCGGCATGGCCGACGGCGAAGTAGTAGGTATGCTGGTAGTTTCTCCCCAGTGTCAGAGACAGGCCAGTCAGTTCGCTGCCGAACACGTCGACGGATTTGTCAGCCTCTTTGCCTTTGAGGGTGTACAACCAGTTGTCGGACTCCTCCGGCGTGGAAGTCTCGATGTCCAAGACCACGGTTTCCAAATCGGAAACCATCGCTTCGATTTCCAGTTTGACCTGCTCGAAGTTGTCTGCGGTAACGCCGAGTACCTGCTGCGCCCAAGGCAGAAACTGCGCAATAGTGGTCTCGCCTTTGTTGATACCGTGCCGCCACTGGATTTTCTCCATACGGATTTCTCCGTCAAGCAGTGTGGCCAGTTTCAATGAGGTCTCCACATCAGGGGCGTAGTCAATCAGCTTCTGCAGTTGAGGTACTTTCTCCACATCCTCCAACAGGGCAGCGAGTTTCCTATCCTGAATCAGATGGCGCAGGGTTCGCATCCCACGGTCGCCGAACGTGCGGTAGACCTGCATGAAGGCTGCCGTACCAAAACCTTTCGCCCCTTTGATGTTGTCGGAAGTGTCACCGACCGTGGCCTTGTACAGGTCGATAAACTCATAGGGGAACTCGCCGTAAGGCTTCGGATTGAACTCCCCGTTGCTGTATACGGTCACGTTTTCGCTGACCAGTTTCAGCAAGTCGTGGTCGTTCGACCAAATCAAAATTGCATCCTGCCGGATTGTTTTGGCAAAGTATGCAATCAGGTCGTCGGCCTCGAAGCCTGCGATTTCCGCCGTCTGTGCGCCCAACGAAAGCATCTCGGCTTGGAACTGCGAGAGCATGGCCGCGTACTCCCGCCGAAAGCCCTCGGACTTGTGTCTTCGGTCTTTGTACAGAGGACTGATAGATTTGCGCCGGTGCAGGGCATTCTCGCCGTCGTTGATTAACACCATCTGACAGGGGTTGGTTTCCGTCAGCTCCATGAATTTGACAAAGCTGCGGGTAAGATTTTGCAGCCCGTAGGCTGCCGAGTTAATCAGGACTTCCTTTCCGGTCCCGGGGTCGTATTCGTAGTACCCCTGTTCCTTGTCTTGACCTGCAAAAAGTGCGGCTTTCGCCACACTTGCTATATCAATGATGACTTTCATCTAAGATTCCTCATCTTGGTTAGGATGTGGTTTTTCAAATTCCTGCTGATTTCGACCATGCGCTCCAAACCGTAACCGTAAGTGACGTGTAGGTGTTTGAGAATTGCTGCTGTAGCTTCGATGTCGGCCAGTGCGTCGTGCGCGTTGGTTAGGGTAATGCCGAGCCGGTCACAAGCGTAACCGAGCTTGTGGTTAGCCCAGTTCGGAAAGCAGGTACGCAGGATAGGCAGCGTGTCCAAAGGTTGCGCGTGGTCGAACACTTCGTTCCCTATCATGCGTATGTCGTATCCGACGTTGTGACCGAAGACGACGGGCAGGGAGAAGTAATCCCGCAGCGTTGGGTCGTCCAGCAGGTCGGCCAAGGTCGGGCAACCCTGAACCATGTCGTCAGAGATGCCGTGTATACGGCGGGCGGACTCACTGATAGGCTTTTCGGGATTAACGAGGTAGGATTTGCGTTCTGCTATTTCCCATGTCACGGTGTCCAAGAGGACGACCGCCAACTGGCAGACTCCGGCGTCGGATTCCAGTCCTGTGGTTTCTGTGTCGATACCAATAATATTCATACTAGGTCCTTGAAAATCCCCGCAGGGAATCCCTGCGGGGTGGTACACATCAGGCGGCTAAGACTTCACCTTCAAAGTTGATACGGTTGAACTTGAAGTACGTCCAAGTGAACTTGTCGGATTTGCCTTCCACTTTACTCAGCTTCAACTGGTTGCCGTGGCCCATGAATTTGGAGGTTTTCTCGAACCCGACCCAAGAGCGGTAGGAAGAGGGCGACAGGTAGATGGCCAGCAGGCGGTCGTCTTCAGCCAAATCCAGTTTGTCAGATTTTTCGCAGTCCAGGTAGAAGGCATGCAGAACGGCACGGACTTCCCATTTGGCTTTGGCATATCCACGGTCTTTGGCCAGAGCCAGCATTTGGTCTTTGGTGTATTCCGCATCCTCAAAGGTGACAGTTTCGCCGTCGTAGCAGGAAACCTTCAGGTTCTCGTCGTCTTTGGCGACATCCTGAGTGCCGAGGTTGAGTTTTTCATACTTGGTCAAGTTGAGCGGTTCGACAATCAGGTAATCGCCGACGTTCTTTTCCAAGTCCTTACCCAGTTTGATGGAGTCTTTGACGATGGTGCAGCCGGTGACTGCATCAATCGGCAGGGTGTACGAACCATCGGATTTGTAGAGTGCGCCGACGATTTCAGAGAAGTCGCGTTTGGGCGACGCCGCGTTGGCAGGTGCTACGGAGGTTGTCTGGTTGACGACTGCGGGAGAGGCAGTTTCACCAGTTGCAGTTTCGTTTTCGTTGTAGTCACGGTCTAACATTGTGTTTTCCTTTATTAAGTAGTCAGGTTTCGAAGTAAAAGCCCTTACAGGCAAAAAGAAACCGCCTTCGGCGATTGCTTAGGGCGGCTATTCTAAGATACAAAAAACGGAAATGAAATACGCTTTTGTAAATTTAACGCTTAAACTGTCTGATGTCTTCTTGGAGCATCAAGTTCGGGTCAATTTTGATACAGCGGGGGCCGAGTTCGGCGTCACTGAACGCATCCACAGTCAGGCTGGAATTTTTCAGTGCGTGGTACATTTCATCCGACCCAGTGTATACGGCGGTCTCACCGAGGTTTCTCACCCGTTCGCGGTACAGGCTGTACACCCGGTCTGAATCGACAACGAGGTATTCGACCACCCCGGACGAACGCTGCTCCGCTTGGAAGCGATAGTGTCTGCCACGGATGAGGCGGGTTTTGGAATATTCATCGTCGTAACTGGCCTGCGACAGGAATTTCAGCAGGCGCACCACTTCGGAATCAATTCGTAACTCCCAACGTGATTTGTCGGTCAGAGCGTCATACAGTGATTGCAGTTTGTCTGTAAAAAGGTTGGGGAAATAGTTCTCCACCGTTTCAGAAAACAATTTAAACCCTGTAAACACGATGGCAGCGTTCTCGCAACGTCTGTCGTTGCCTCCCATATAAAGTGTGTCGAAGCTCTCCTTTCGGGTTGTTTGGTAGAGGGTTGCAAGTTTTTCTAGGTCGTATTCCATCATCTCGCGGATGAGTGTCCAACCTAAAATACCCAACTCTCGGTTTCTGACTTGTAAGTAGTCGACAAACTCTCGACGGCCTGCTTTGTCTGCTGCGTGGAAGCCCGCTGTCACGATTCGTTCCAGCAGGGAAGTTTGTGAGGTCTCCAAGGTCTCACCCATAAATGCCACGGGAGCATACATAGGGTCGTCGACCATGCCGTTGTGGTGGCTGCCCTCCCCTCCCCGACCTCCTGCCTTGCGAAGCTGGCCGCCGATGGTGTAGATGTTTTGCAGAAGTTGACGAAAACCTGCCATCCAGTTGGTGTTACCTAAGTTCTGTGCCTTCACTTCGTCAATAACCAACGGAATCGAGGTCGAACCAGTGGCCATCATCCGCATGGCGGCCTGGGTCAAACCGTCCCCTGCGGTGTTGACCCTGAACTCGGTTTTCCAAGTAAACAGCTTCAACATCAGGTTCATCGTGGTGGTCTTGCCGCAGCCTGCATCGCCGTACACCTGCAAAATGGGGAAGTTTTTAAGAAGCCCCATCTTGTACAGAATGTGCTTGGCGGTACAGGCTGTGAACCAGCCCAACAAAATGGCGAGCGAGTGGAAATTGCCATTGAGTTCCAGCAGGCTGCGGACTGTGTGGGCCAGGGGAGTCTTGGACTCGGCCAGAGTGTATGGAGTTTCGGCGATGTCGATTCCATAACGTCCAGAAGGATTCATCGGGTCTACATACACAGGCTCGGGAGGGTAGTTGCCGCCTTCGTCCGGATGATAGTTGCTACTGCTGGGAACAACGCGGATGGGGGAGACCCAGTAGATGTTCATACAGTCTTTGTACCCTTTCTCAATCGGGTCGTGCAGCATTTGGCAGAAAATGCCTTCGGTGGGGGAAGCCACAGCCTCAGATGCCTCCGTCGCGTTTTCCCCGACGAACTGCCGCCAAGCCAGCATCACTTGGCTGAACCTTTTTCCGTTGGTCGTTTCCAGATGCCCGCCAAGCTCCATGATGTGCTGCGCCATTTTGCTTTGGCTGTTCTGAATCGCAATCGGAATGACCTGCCGGGATTTCTCGTTGCCACTAATCAGAGGTGTGACGCTGTAAGCCTGCACCAGCCCGTTGTCGGAGAAAATCCTCATCAGAGAGCCGGGTTTCCACGAATAGTTTGAGATGGCGCGAACCTGCTCCTTACCTATTTCGACCACACCCATCTCATCTACGGCTGTACCGTCGGTCATATCCTTCAAGTCCTGCTCAATACGCGCCTGCCGGTTTTCCTCCCCTACCTGCTTCCCGGTCAGGTCGGGTTCGCGCCCGGCTTCGGGAGTCAGTATGGTGGCAAACACTTCGGGGTAGTAGGTGTACGCGGGGTTCTGCACCAAAGCACGGAAGCAGTTTCGCATCACAGCCTCGATGGACGCTCTTGTTTTGTGTGCCGCACCGGCCATACCGACCCGACTGTCTATGAAACCTCCGATGGCTTCGATAAAACGGTCTTCGTCCTCGAACTTGTCAAATCCGACAGCAATGGCGGCAATCACCAACTGGATTTTGATGGTGTTCAAATCCAAATTCTGCCGAATGTTGCGCCCGCCGAAGGCTTCCAAGAAAGTGGGAGGCACACGGCCTGCCCAACTGCTGAAATCCGAGGTCTTACCTTTGTGGGCTTTGCGTTGGGTCTTACTCTCCTTCACTGTTTGCACGGCCATAAGAAACTCGACTGAGAGTTGCACGTTCAGCTTCGGAGTCTCAGGTTTCAAGGTCGGTCTCGGTTGGCTGCACCACTCCCAGTAGGTGTCTTCATCCAGAGTTTTAAGCTGCGCAGCCGAAATCGGGACTTTGTAGGTTATGCTCCCGTCGTCTAATTTCCTCTTGACGTTTTCCACCCTCCACATACGGCCTTTACCCATAGAGTACACACGGAAATCCATGTGGTCGGTCATCAGGGAGTCGCTGGCAGCCATCAGGCGGTACAGTGTGGGCAGGTCGGTCATACCTGACTTATTCAAGGTTTTGTTATTGTTTTCATTAACAAAACAGGCGGAAGGTATTGTGCAATGGATGCCTTTCTTGCCGCTCAGATACCAAGAAGCCTGTTCGAGGGGGAAGTCTAGGGCTTCCAACTTCCGCATGAAATCCTTTACCGAACCTAGTACATCGGCGATGGAGTCGCCGTCCCAGTCGAAGTACAGCGGGCCGCGATAAGCAACCCCTTCGGGACGGTCCTCCCCACGCTTCCACACTCGGTTGATGTCCAGCACGGTAGCAAAGTCGGGTTGTTCTTCCCTGATAACCTGCTCCCGGTCGGAAGCCAGCTTAGGTTGCCACTCCTGCTTGCCGTGCTGGCAGTAGAAATACCAGTTGTTGTTGTTCATTTTCCATATATCCAGTTGCGTAGGTCTTTATGGGTCAGTTGGATTTCGTTGGCCGTTTCGTCCTTATCCAGTAGAGACTTTTGCCTTCGTACTTGCAGCGTGCCTTCCGCCGTGGCGATTCTGACGTGGCATCTGTTTTTCTGGCCGTTGCGGTCAATACGCCCGACGGCTTGGGTGAAATCCTTTGCTATCATCGGCAGTTCGAGGAACAGTATGTCGGAACAGACATCCTTCAAAGTGTCCAACCCCGAACCCATACTCAAAGGCTGCCCGACGAGCAGTCTGCAATCAGGGTTGCCTGTAAACTTGTCCAGAGCTTCGTTCCGTGCCTTGTCGGTCATACCTCCATAAACACAAACCGCTCCGTATTTGCTGCCGTAGTCTGTCAAGGCTTCGACGGCTTTTTTGTAGTAGGCATACACAATCAGCTTACGCTCGCCCATGTCTTCCATCACGGCATCCAACAGTTTGAAGCCTTCGACTTCGCTGCGGGCTTTCAGACGGCCTTCCTCTGTATCGAAGAAGCCTTCGTAACCGATGATGATTTGCTGCAAGGTGGTATTCAGCTTCTGTATGGTGGTTGCATCCAAGGTCTTACCGTCCAATTCCAGCAGGGCAAGTTCAGCCAGTTTGTCGTAGGCGGCCTTGTGTCCCGTCGTCAGTTCGTAGGTTATCGGTTCGTAGGTAACCTCCGGTAAATCAGGGTCGATTTCCCTACGGAACACGCGGGCGCAGTTGTATAGAAAATTGGCATTCATGCGGTCTTGGTTTTTCCAAGACGTTACCGTGCCGAACTGGTCTTCGCCTGCGACATGGTTGGACTCGAACACAGACTTCGTGCCGTAGGCTTCAGGATGGGTGAAACGGGTATAACCAAACACGTCCAAAGGTGTAGTCAGCGGAGTGCCGGTCATCAATATCAGGTGTCGGGTAGGTGGATTCACGGTGTACCTCCTTGGTTTTTCGGATACCTTGCATTCAACATGGCTTTCAGCGTTTCGACGCTGCTTGGGGTTTTGTTTACTCCGGTCTCGGTTTTCACGGCCTTGCGTCGAGGTTGTTGAACCAGTTTCGGGTTCAAGGTGTGGAAGGCTTTGACGCAGCGGTGGTTCTGTGTGGACGGGTTCTTCACGCAGACGGCCTCGTCGACTATCAGCGTGCAGTTTCTCTCCTCGAAGAAATCATAAATGCGTTGGAAATCCCGCTTGAAGATGTCCATCGACATCAGGACAAACTGTGCGTTCAAATCCAACTGCCTTCTCTGCTGTGGTGTGCCTTTGTACATCAGCACGGATTGGATTCCGCCGATTGACGACAACCATTTGTACCACTGGCGAAGCAGAACCGGAGGCATCAGGACGATGGTGTGCCCTCCGTGCTTGATTTGGTGGTACAAGGCGGTTACGGTTGCCGTGGCAGTTTTCCCGCTCCTACCTCATAGTACATCCCCGCTGCCGGTGTATCGGCAAAGGCATTGACCCACGCCCATTGGTAGCCGTAGAGGGGGAAGGGCATCTTGTAACGGCTGTACACCTCGTCCACAACGTTGCCCAAGGCGATGTTTTCGCCTCGCAACTCAGGCTCTAAGGCTTTCAGACGGCCTTGTGCAACCACGACCCCGGGTTCGGGGGCTTCGGACAGCAGGTTGGCCGGGTAAAATCTCTGCAAAGGGCTGAAATGGGTCTTCGGTTTCCCTGCCTCCCACTCAGGCAGCGTTTTCCATGTCATTGTCGTCATTCAAATCCTCCAAATTGAAGTCTCCATTCAAAACGGCGGCCAGCATTTTTTCCCTCAGGTCTTTGTCTCGAACTTTTTGTAGTACCAGTTTGAGGTTCAGTATTTCGGTTTCAAATTCCCGGGTATACCAAGGGGCTTGTGCCAGCGGGGCTGCCGAACGTCCTGCATCAAGTATGATTCCCGACTCCCCCCTCTCGATTCGTCTGACATACCGTGTCTGACAGGAATACAGGTTGGGAAACCTGCGGAAAAACAAAGGAATCGGGTAGAAACCGTTGTTCGCCGCACGTTGCAGTTTGCCCTGCTCGTAAGTGTGCAGCGTCAGACTGTGGCGCAGAGGCTCTCCTTCCGGGTCTTTCGGATTCGGTTTCAACAGCACAATTCCGAAGCCCCTCATGATGTAATCTATTTCGTCGAACTTCCTTACACCGACCCGAACCAAATCGGCTCGGGCGTAGTCTCGCGCTGCCAAAGGCAGGCCGATGTAGGTAGTGTCGGGCAGCTTCGCCAGCAGAGCTGAGAGTTCCAATTCACTCAGGGGTTTATTGCCATCGAACTCCGGCAGCAGGTCTTCGGTCTCAGGGTCTTCCTCAGGCTCGAACTGTTTCAGGTAGTCGTCTAAGGCTTGGAGGAAATAACTTTGGAAGTACAAAACCAAATCGGGGCTGCTGACCCTCTTGGGGTTCAACTTTGTCAGCAGGGTTTCAATGCCGCTTCTTGTAATGTGCGCCATCGGCCTTCCCTTCATACCTGCTACCTGAATACCGACCAAAAGGTTTTCTTGATTCAGGATGACCCTCTGAGTCTCCCACTTCAAACCCATCGCTTCCACAATGGGTTTGGCGGGGAACATTCCGTCGGAGGGCATCAGATTCAAAACCTTAGTCATACCTGACGCAGGGTACTGAAAAACAAAGGGAATCTGAATCAGACTGCTCATATATAGGATTCCAAGTCAGGAGGTGTGTAACCCTCACCCTTTTTGATTTTCCCGTTGCGGTCGAATATCGGATTCCCGGCTTCATCGAACTTCGACCAGTTGCTTCGGTTGACCTCCCCCAGGGCGGCTTCAATGTCAAATCCCATCATGTAGGCCACACCAACCGCTGTTACGATTTGGTCGCACAAGGCATCAAGAAGGTCTACTTTCTGCTTCTCGTCCAACCGTTCTAGCGTATAGATGCTGGGGGATGACCTAGACTTGAACATCAAGGCCAACTCATGAGCGCTGTAAGAAGCTTTAAACCCTAAGGCATCGACCATCTCAGCTACTTCTTCAAAGTGGCAGCCGATTTGCACAGAGCAGTTTTCAATAGAGGGTTCGGGTACTGCTTTCTCGAACCACGATTTAATTTCCCGTACAGTTTCCATTTTGTTGTGCCTCAATAGTCGCCCGAAACTGTTTCCAGCCTCGGAAGTTTTTACAGTAAGAGCCATCTGAAAGTGATTGCGCTTGATGCTCGAAGGGACTCATGTGTCCGGACTCTTTGAGTTTGTGTGCCAAAGCCAAATCCTTTTCAACGTCCGGCACAGTGTCGTCGTGGTTGATATAAGAGACTCGGGCGCAGCGGGCTGCCGAGATTCGCGCCAAGTGTTCAAAGCCGACTTTGTTTAAGGTCTCCAATTCATCTACCGAAAGGTAGGGCAGATGGACATCAGACTGAACCGGCGCACTCTCACTCATCGCGTCCCTCATCGCGCAGGCCAAAACCTGCATCTCGGGTTGGGCGTCGGCGTGACAGCGGAGCTTGAAGAAGTTGTCCCAGTCTGTTGCCGTTACCACTACATGTATCAGTTGGAACGGTTCGAGAATCCGGTTGGCCACCTGCTTGTGCAGGCCGATACCGGTCAGATACTCCGCCGTTCCTGCCGCCTGATGGGCGGCAAAATTCCAAGCAAGTTCGGCAAGCACTCTGTGATGAGGGTTCAACTCTTCCTTGGCCTGCATCCCGGGTTGGTTCTTTCCCCAGTGCTGAGGGGTGGCAGGACAATCCCGAACCTGTTGAATCATCTTGGATACGGGGACGGCGCGGGAGCTTGAAGCATTACGGCTGAAAGCCCGGTGCGTAAGCAGTTCCGCATGGATGAATCTCGGATACACAAGCTGAACGGTGGTCAATCGGACTCCTGCCCGACTGAGCGTATCGGCAATCACTTTGACATCAATCATTTGAAACCTTTAAAAAAGAGTAAAGAATAAGTATAAACAACAGGTTGGCAGCATCTTCTGGTAGGATGCTCGGAACTGCGCCGGTAAAACCGACGCCCACCACTGCCGAACCCGCAACCCTAACCAGAAGGTCGAGGGCTTTCATAGTTGCTTCATTTTCTGTTTGATTTCCGGTGGGATTTTCAAACAGTAGTCCCAGCCGATGTGGAAACCTTTCTGAAACGTACCGTACTGAGCTATGCCGTAGACGGTCAGCAGATTCAGTTTGATACCCAAAGGCGGAGGGTCGGTGTCGGGGTCTCTCCAACAGGCATTTGGAGTTGTCGGCAGCTTGTCAATTCTTCTCATGACATGACTCCTGATAGACTCGAGCCTGCAAGGCTTCAACATAACGGTATGCCTGCACAAGACTTATTAAGCTTCCGTCAATAGAGGCATTCAAAATGCAGGCTATCGCTTTGGCTTGCTCAGGAAGGAAATTCAAGCCTGCGATTTTCGTCAGCAGTTCGGCGGACTTCTGTGGTGAAACCCTCAAATCGAGGTAGGTATTAAGCTGTCGTTTCAAGTACCACTTGGCTTTCTCCAAATCCTCCCTGCCGTTTTTGTCTTGGAACCTCCAGATGTATTTGACAGCGTTACCTAACAGGAAGTTAAGATTTTGAGTTATCTCGATGCACTCCACTTCCTGAGAGGTGTAATGCGAGGGATGATTCACTACGTCGTTCATATTACTTTTCATGTATATAATTTCCAAAAATCGTAGATTAGTTTAGCAGAAGGTTGGTCTCTGTGTCAGAGGTTTTACCAAACCGAGCTAAGAAAACCCGCAGTGTTTCTACTGCGGGTTTGATTCCTAATGGGTTTCAGTTTGTCTTGCAGTCAGCAATTTGACCGCAGGCCATACGCCCCTGCTTATTGCCGTGTGAAGTTCTTCGTCTAAGGTGGGGTTAGCCCCCGACTCCAAAGCTTCCAACCATTTGCGCCGGTATGCAGACTTCCTCCGACCGAACGCTTCTCGGATTTTAAACCATTCGGGTAGCCCTACCTGCTTGCCGGATAACCCATAACTTCGATTAGGGTCAAACAAAGCACCTACAGGGTAGATAAAGCCCAAACCCAGCATCTCGTGCAGGTAGGGTGTGAGCGGGGAAAAGTTGCAGGAGACCTCCAACTCCACTTCATGCTTGAAAACCGGTGCAGACCCCAAAACATAAACCACACGTTCGGAGTCCTTCACTCTCAGTTTTCTGCCAACGAACAGAGAACCTGCGACCAACTGCTTCAAACCTTCTTCCTGTGTTGCTGCATCGGTGAACTTGGCTTTGAGTTCCGGATGCTTCTCCATGATACGCTTGAACTCGGCCTTGGATTCTGCAGCGTGTTTGCGCTCGTAATCAAGTCCAATGTCTGTAACGAACACTATCGGGTTTGGGGTCGACCAATCGAGAACAGTGTGCGCCGGGTAATTTCGGGAGTCATCGGTCGAGGTTATCTTGGCCACCAGCTCGGGAGTCATCAGCTTGGCTATCTCGGCTTTTGCATCTTTCTTCACTTCAATTCCCCTGTAAAGTCTGTGCAACTTCGTGAGAGAAATCATAAAGAAAAAGTAGGGTGTCGGCCACATTTTGGAGCTCGAACTGCTCGCAAACTTGATAAGTACCTTTGTCGGCTTCGACTTCCCCACTGATAAATCCATCGAACCATTCTGCACACTGCCGGTCTGAACTACCTTCGTCCAATAGGTAATGGGTAGAGAACACCCATCTCATTACCAAGCGTTTCAGTTTGTCGTCTTGTGTTTTAAGCATTTCAAGCTCCCGAAAGTTGAATAAAGATGGCTAGGGCAAGGGTGAGGAAACCTAAGATTAGAAAAATCAAAGCATCCCGTCGGAGCTTTTTGGCTACCTGCCGTTCTTGGTGTGCCAAATCCAGAAGGCTTTCGGCTTGAATCAGTCTTTCGTCTACCAGTTTGCGAACCATCAAGGCTTCGTCCAAATACTCTTTACATTCGATAAGTTGTTTATTACTCATTTTCTGCTCCTGCGTTTAAGGTTGTCGTCCAGCGTGTTTGGGTGTGGATGTTCCTCCCGTTGGATAGGATTTCCGTACCGACGGCCTGAGTCGAACCTTTGCAGTTCGAGAAGTAGACGTTATTCAAAGCGTGTACAAAGACGTATACTTTGCATCCGTCGATTTCTCGGACGAGTTCTACATTCTGCAACTCCTGTTGCCGTTCCTCGGGTGTGGGTTCGCCACAGGCGGCCAAAAAGAAGGCCATTAAAATTGAGATGTACTTCATGATTCGATTTCCTTTGGGGTGATGACCATTACATCACGTTCGTATTTAATTCGGACTAAACCTTTCTTACGGAGTCTCTTACAAATCTCTCGGAGTTGTTGGTCTCGGTAGCGGTATCGGCTTACCCTAAAATCAAACCCCAAATTGGTCTTTACTTTGATAATGCGGAGGATTTCCTCCGGAGTTCTTCTTAACATTTCAGACGGCCTCCGCTGCCTGCATACTCATGACCGCGTCGATGGCTTGGCGGACAGTGCTGCCGCCGAAATATTCGGATTGCGCTGCTGCCTTGACTTCAACCGGAGCGATACCACCGTACTTTATATCTTCGAGGGCGTTGTGATACAGGGTGGCGCGTTGCTTTTCTACCCAGTCCAGCCGCACGGTGTCGGGATGTGGTTCGGTTTCGCACAGGTAGATTTTAGTCTGCAAGCAATCCTGCGTTGTTCCGTCTGACGATGCGATGGTGCAGCTAGACAGGAAGCCGCGAAGGAACACGAACTGTTTACCGTCTTTGTTGTCTTTAAGGCGTACACGGTCGCCGAATTTGAATTGATGTGTCATTTTGTTTACTCCTTTTCCTGTCCTTTGACGGCGCAATGGCGTATAGCGGCGTCGATGGCTTCACGGATATCGCAGGCGGCGGCCAATACCTCAAAGTGTTCTTCCTGTTTTTGAATAACAGCAAAAGGTGTGTCTAGGAGGTCGCCATCTTCGTCGCATAATCTTTCAGTTAGAGCGCAGTCGTTTTTTGCCAGCCAGTCCAGTCGTACGGTGTCGAGATGGGGGAAGGGTTTAGGCTGCGGGAAGGGTCTGAGTTCGCCAAAGGGGGCGTGATAAGGCAGGTCGTTATCGGCGCGAATCCAAGCCAAGTCGGGGTCGATTTTGCTCTCCCCCATAAAGACAAAGGGTGCCGGGTTAATGTCCCACAGTACAAGGTCGCCGAATTTGAATTGATGTGTCATTTTGTTTGCTCCTATTCCCCGACCTTGACGTAAGTCGGACAAGGTTCTTGATAAGTCCATACTTGCTCGGGTAACGGATGCCTGCCATTTGGGGTGATGGTGGTAACTATCTACGTCTGTTGTGTCGATTTGTTGCAACTCCCTTGCACGAGATATAAAGCGTTCTGCTTCTTTAATACACTCTTCAAGTGTTTGTTTCATCATTGCCATTTTCTTTCCTTATTTAATAAAACCATTCAAAAACATTTGATTATTCCAACCCTATATTGCCTTGCGCTTCTCCTAGTCGGCTGCGGGCGACCTCTATTAACAATTCGTACTCGCGTTTGGTTTTTTCGTCGTGTACTCTTGCGGATTTGGCTAAAAACTCTTCTACACTACCTGTGAAACAACCGCGTGTGGCTATCAGCCCGTTTTTGCCGCAACAAACTGTCAAAGTACCGTTTTCAGTGCCGACGTTGGAAAACCACACAACGGAATGTTTGTTGGATACCCGTGCGTGGCCCGATATCTGTACGTTGCTGGTTACCCTTGCATTGACTGATACCTGTGCGTCGCCGTATACCTGTGCGTCGCCTGATACCCATGCGTTGCCGTATACTTGTGCGTCGTCTGATACCCGTGCGTCGCCGTATACCCATGAGTTGTCGTATACTCGTGCGTTGCCGTATACTCGTGCGTTACCTGATACCCATGCACTGTCGTATACCCGTGCGTTGCCGTATACCCATGCGTTGCCGTATACCCATGCGTTGCCGGATACCCGTGCGTTACCTGATACCCATGCGCTGTCGTATACCCGTGCGTTGCCGGATACCCATGCGTCGCCATCTTGTGATAGGTTTTGTTCGGACTCGATATAGCCGCCGACCGTTCCTTTTTTTACATCGCGAAAATCCTTTAACGCTTTGATTCGGTAAAGTTTACGACCATCAAACTCTATAAATTCGTCTTTTAAAATTTCGTATTTCATTTCAATCCCCTATTGGTTCATACGGCGGATGCCAACCTTTCCAACCGTTAGCTTGTACAGCCTCGATGGCTTCGATTTGGGCAGCCTGTTTCCGTTCGTGCTCCTCCCGTGCGGAGGCCACCAACTCTTCGAGGTCGTCCTCGGTTTCTACCGTACTGTCGTCGAAAACGGCCGGGGCAACGGCGAGGTCGCTGTCTGGTCCACAGACGTCTGTTGCGGTCCACAGGACAAGGGCGGCGGAGAATGCCAGCCCTGCGGTGATTTTTCTTAGGTTCATTTTGTTTATCCTTCTATGAAAGTGCCGTCCTTTCAACGGCTTGGCGTTGTCGCACGCTGGACGTTCCGTGGTAGAATGAAAGTTCCACCAATCAACTCCACGGAAAAAGGAGACTGTTATGTCCGACAAACCCCACCCGCCCCCTTCGGACGGCATCCGTGCTAATGTTCCGCCGCGCCCCACTCCTACCGGAGTGCTGCCGCCCGGGGGAGGTACGAAAAAATAAGGATTCGCTATGGAAACGGTCAGCACCGACCAAGAGTTGTCTTTCAATATCGCCTACGCCATGTATTACGAGCGCTTGGGCAGCCGTTTTTACGGACGGTTGGACAAGATGGCTTCTTATCTGACGTTACTTTGCGGCATGGCTGTAGCGGCAGAGACTTTTTCGCCTTTACTGCTCGGCGTGCTGGTGGCTTCGCTCACCTGCTGGCAGGTGGTCTACCGTCCGGGTGACAGGGCATCGGCGGCGCGTTTGCAGCAGTGTCGTTATGAAAAACTGCTGGAAAACTTCCCCGAGCTGACCGAAGAACAGGTGCGCGTCAGGTTGTCGAAGCTGCGCCGGTCTGACAGTGAGTTGCCCGGATGTCTGCAAGATGTCGCCTATGCCGCCGCAGCCGCCAAGCTCGGCGCACAAACTGATTTCACGCCGTCTTGGCTGACAAAGTTGGCTTCCGCTTTCTGCGGCTGACGACTTGCCGGAGGTGGTTGAAAGGCTGCGGGTCGAAATCACCAAAGAAAGGCCGTCTGAAATCCGTTCATACGGCCTTTATATTACAAAATTTGGATGAAAGCTACATAGTAAGTAAACTACGGAGCTTTCGGCAGGTACATCCAATGTGTGATGTCTTCAGGCAAACCGCCCTCGTCAACCGCCAACAATTCCAGACCGCTCGAAGACCTGTATACCAACACTTCCTGCCCTGCCTGAGGCAACCAAGATTCCACGCTCACCTAAGCGAGGTCTGAACCCTCGTTCACATATTCTTCAATCTCGGCCTGCTCTGCATCGGACAGATAATCGACACCGATGTATGCCTTGATGTATTCCCACTCATCGAAGGTCAGACCGGCAGCCTTCGCCAGGTCCTTGAAAACTCCTTCCGGTGCGTCCCAACCGTAAATCTGTGCAGTGTGCATCCCGAAACATTGTTGCTCGAACATAGAGCAGTTGGTTTCAAAATGCTTTTGCTCGGCTTGGTAAATCCACAGCTGCCAACCGTAATTTGCCTCCCTGTCCAGAAGCACAGGGTATGTGTAATTTCGGATCTGCCGCGTATCCAATACGTCCAAAAAACCTTCGATTCGACAACTGGTAGTCTCAGAGTAAGCGTTCTGAAAATTTTTAAACTCCCGGGTAACCTCTGAATGGCCAAAAGACCTATACTTATATTTCATATTATTGATTCCTAATAAAAAATTCTTCCATTTTCGAGGGATAGGTAAACCATGCACCCTCCTTGATATGCCAGCTCATCGCTTCCTGCTCACGGCTTTCGTCGGAAAACCCGTAGAACAGCCAGTCCTGCCAGTCGTCCCTGTCAAGTTCGTCCTCGGGCAACCGTTCCAAATCTCTCAGGCAGACGGTGCGAAACTCAGGATATAGCCTCTTCGCTACCTCTTCGCAGGCACTCCCCCAGTAACGTGCGTTACTTTCCTTCCTATCCAGCTCCTCTTCTGCGATTTCTGCCGCATCCTGCCTCCAATCGTACAGAAGTACATAATTGTCGACGTACCTCAGCATAGTAAAACTCCAAAACAAAGGACGGCGGATGCCGTCCTACTACCAAAATCTATCGTCATACAGCAACAAAGCCAAGGTCAGAATTGTTACCACTATATTCAAAATCACAAGTTCCATCAGTTTCCTAGGACACATACAAAGAAGAAAGAGGCTGCCGCAACTGCCGGGCAACCTCCGAATACACAGCCTTCAACCTAGGAGATTTGGCGCAATCCCGAAGTCTCACGACCCACTTGTTCAAATGAAAATCCAAGTCCTCCAACGTTTTGACTTCGGTCAGAATTTTCGAGGCCAGGCATGCAGCCTGTGTACCGTGAAGACTGTATTCATACAACCCGACTTTACAAAACTCCTGTTCCGCATCAGGCATCCGAACAACGATAAACGTTTCTCCCAAGTGCAAGGTCAGAGGCTGACCGTTAAGAACCGCTGTCCGCATGTCACACGTCCTCCGATTCAAGTTCCTGGTACAAGGTAAAAGCCTCATCACGCAAGACCCAAGAAACAAATTCTCCAACCTCGGACACATCAATAGGCAGCTCAATCCGAAGGCTTCCAGTCACAGGATTCACATCGGAGAACTCCCACAGCGTGTTGCTGAACCTGTAATCCAAGGCACGAATTTGGAAGAATCCCGAATTAAGCAGGGCATCGGCCAACGTCTGCCCTTCGATACGCTCCAAAGGCAGGCCTTTTCTTTCTAAAATATACTTCATAATCAAAATCTTATAACCTTTCCGCACACCACAACAACAGTCGGGCGGCATCTTCTGGTCTGCCGTACACCAACTCCTGAACGTAAGGCTGACCTACTTTAAGAATGTAACCCAACTCGTCAAAATTCAACGAATCGTCATCGGACATCCAACCCCCTCCCCAGTCGTAGTAATCGTAAGGGTCATCCCGAACCTCAGGATTACGTCCGACAGGCAATCCTTCCCAACCCACCTGCTTCAACTTCTGCAACAGATTGTTGAGGTATACCGTATCAAGATACTCAGCTGAGGTGTGTGCGTTTTCGTACCCGACGGACACGTTCGTACATTCCGGGACAAGCTCCGTCAGATTTGCCGTGTCGGTAAACGAACCTGTGTCATCGGGCCGGTGACCCATGTCCAAGGCCTTGCACAGAGACTCGGCAAACGCTTGGGAGCAGCATCTGCCGCCCCACTGGTGCGTAATCACGTCCTGCTTACCCTTCCGGTCAAACGCGACTGCCCGTTTGAACTTACCATAACGTTCCGGTTCGTTCTGCACTGACCACTCAGACCCGAGACCCCCGATTTCCTCGTCCTGATAGAAGACGAATGTCCCCCTGACACCTGACTCAATCATTTTCAGCAGCAGCCAGCAGCCTGCGCCGTCGTCCGCCCCAAGCACATACCCCGCATGAGGGAAACCCAAACGAAGAATGCCGTCTTTAAGTTCCAAACCCTGCATCAACGTCTTCACTCCGTGATGCACCGTATCGGTATGGCAGGTGAACAGAGTCTCGGAGACCGAATCGGTGACCACCCACAGATTCCCGTAACCGTCAACCGCCACCGCGTGACCCAGACTTTCAACGTAGGTTTTGAGCCATATGTTAAAAACCCGAAGACCCTCGGACCCGGACTGACGTGTCCTACCCAAAATATCCCTTAACAGCTTCATGATTTCACCCCCACCAAACGAACGTTCAAGGCATCCGACATATACATCTTCAGCCTTGCAATCAAGCCTGTGTAGTTCTGAATCGCGGAATCTGAAAAATCTTTTGGAAATTCAAAGAGTTTCTTCTCCCGATTCCGATAATAGGAAGGCAGGACGACGAACACCTGTTTCGCATCCCCCGTCTCCCTGATTTCCAACCCGCAACTCGGACTCGAAACTTTGAAATAAGCGTCCGCAGCATCCCAAGCCGTACGGCCTTCGTAGTACAGACCGAAGTCCGACAATACCAACCACATAATAAAATCCTCTAAAAAATCAGGCAGAAGCCTATTCAGCTTCTGCCCCAATATCCTCTTCACACTGCTTGATGTAAGTATCAAGAAGTTCGTCTATCTCCTGCGATAATCCCCTAACAGGAAGCACGCAAGTCGAACTCCCGTCCGAGAGTTCGTATTCACAGGTATCCGAATCGAGAACTGTGACCCCCAACTCGGGAATGAAAGTCGCATCCCAAAAATCTGCATATTTGCCCAAGTATTCGAGATACTCCACACCGTCGGAATTGGTAAACGCATAATCCCCGTTGTGCAGACGCACGACATCTTCCCCATATATCCAACCGTCCAGCAGGCGACTGTAACTCAGGTTCTTATACCCAGAGTCGGCAGCCTCTTGCGTGAAACTCATAGTCCACCCGTCGGAATCCTCGGCAGAAACCACATGTTCCCAGAAAGCCAACACATCGTCACCGTTAGAGTCCTCACAGTCCTCGGCATCGCTCCGGCAACTTTCGCACACGTCACACCTAGTTGTGGAATGACCGTCGAACCAGTAGACTGATTCGCAATCGTCGGTACGTTCGCCGCAGACTTCGCACTGTGTACGAAGGGAAGCATACCCGTCAGTCGTGTCCAACTCGTAGTCACCCGAGCGGGCCAACTCCCAGTAGTGGCAGCCTGTGGAGTAATCCCATTCAAGGTGAGCCCTAACCAAACCTCCGTCAATATAAGGTGTTGTATACCCTGCATAAATTTCTTTGGTATACAGCACTAGCCCTTCAGGGTGGCTGCAGGTTTCCCTGTAACCCAAGTCCAGCAACGCGGGTTTCAAGTTGTCGTCCCCGTAACACCGGACGAAAGTCTTAGTCGGCTCATGTACAATCGCACGGGCTACGACCTCGTCTGCGACTTCCAAGTAGGCCAACCGCAAACCGTTGTTAGGAAGACCGAAAGCCGAAGAAGCGTAGTTCCTGTGAACGTCGTACTTGTAGACAGTTTCGTAAGTGTCCGGGTCGTTCATACACGACTGGACAGCAGGGGTACGGTAACACCTGTCCCAAGCATCAAGGTCGTCGTTCCCGGCAAATTTGACCTGCAAAGAGTCTTCCCCGATATACAACTTGTGACGGCAGACCTGCCTTGCGATTTCTTCATCCGATAAATTCGTTTTTGATTTCAAGAACTTACCAAGTTTAATCGGAGTCTCGATGTGCCGTTTGAATTTCTCATCCGTCTGCCAGTAAGCCAGCAAAGACGGATTCTTAACCGAGATATGCGGCATGCAGACCAAGTAATAGGAGTCGAGCAGCGAGGTCTCCTTCGCACACTGCACCGAGGGGTGCCACTCGGGAGCCTGAAACTTACCATCCCGGTAAGTCGGAAAGGTCTTGTTGACACACTCGATGAAGTAATCGTAATCTGCGAGGGCAGCTTCGGGGACACCGTGTTTCAGCGTCAGCCTGTCGGCAGGCGGCAACAAGACCGACCACAGGTTTGGTTCTTGGCAGACATAAGGCTGAACCCGGTAACGCAGGGCGGCAGGAAGGTCCTGCGGAAACTCTTCGCAGGGCTTGGGCATAACTTTGTGGACAGAACGAAGTTCGAATACGAAAGACATAATTGTTCCTTTCTACGACAAAAGCCTCAGGGTGTGAGACTCGAGGCTTTTGTCTTATGTTTAAAATCAGTCATTTACGACTATAAGATACGATATGGGGACTCTGTTGGGTATCAGCTGCGAGAATCCTTCATCTAAAGACTTCAAATGGGCAGTTCCGTCAGGGTATGTGTAGCCTGAAATCTCGAACCGGGCATCAGCTAACCAGGAAACCCCGGACTCCAAATAAACAATTGAAGGGTTCCGCTCCAGTACCGGCAGCAGTCTTTCGTCAATGCGAACCCGTGAACCGATTTCGGGCAGCTTGGGCAGGGACAGCCCGACCTCCGTTTGCCTCACCAATTTCGTGTGCGGAACAGGCAGCAGCGAACCCAGTAACAGGTAACCTCCGTCAATGACGCGCAACACCGTGTAAACGACCTCGGAACCGGGACAGGCAGCCTGTGTGTAGAGGGGTATGACCTCGGTCTCGGGGTCTGCTTCCGACAAGGGTTTCAACCAAGCGTGGGGCATGGTGTAGTTGGAGTACACCCCACCCTCACAAATGAAACTTCCGAAATGAGCCCTCAAGGACATCGGAAGACCACGGGCAGGGGCAGTGTGGCAGGCAAGGTAGGGTAGGGCAGCCCCTGAAAAGACAGCTTGTGCGTCGGCCTTGCACTCCTCACGGATAAGAAACAAGCCCTGCGGGTCTTGAGGCAGGGCTTGTTTGGGTATTAGTATGTCGTGACAGGCATCAGGTTCGAGCCGCCAAGCGTCAAAGGAGATGTAGGGGCGAAATTGACCAAGGGCTTCGGAATCATGGTCAAGCAGATAACCATTCTGATTAAAGATGTAGGGATTCATGTGTGTTTCCTTGATTGGGGGGTTGGTTAGGTCAGGGGTCAGGCAGCCTGCCGGTTTGGGTCAGGCAGTCTGGGGGTTAGGACTTCGGATTTGAGACCTGAGATGTGAGTCTTAGGACTTGGGTCTTAGGACTTGGGTCTTAGGACTTAGGACTTAGGACTTAGGACTTAGGACTTAGGACTTGGGATTTGAGATGTGAGCCTTCGGACTTGGGATTTGAAGTTTGCGACAGCGTGCCTGCAACTTGGGGTCTTCGGAATCGGAATACGGGTGTTGGAGGGCAGGTGCAGCAGGCTGGCGTGCTTGGATTTGGCAGGCAGGAGTTGGAAGTCGCTAGATAGAGTTCTGAGGAACTTGTCAATATCCTTGGAGAGGGTAAAACATGACTTTCGCATAAAAATGGCCTTTGTTAAAAATGGTTAATGCGTAAAAAATAGGCAAATCTAAATGAGAGAATTTAGCAACGGGGGTTTTAAGGCGAAAAACGGCTTTTAAAACCCCCGTTACGAAAAAAATCGGCCTTAAAACCCCCGTTATGAGGACTTAAAACCCCCGTTTTGGGTTTTAAAGCCCCCGTTGCAACGGGGGTTTTAAAAAGGGTAAGGGTGGTTTTAAAGTGAGGGGAGACAGCAGATGAGAGCAATTCCCAAACATAACGGGGGTTTTAAAGCCGATTTTTTTCGTAACGGGGGTTTTAAACAGCCATTTTTGGCCGATTTTGGGCTTAAAACCCCCCTTATTTATGATTCTCATTTAGTTTAAAACACTATCTAACAGATAGATTATGGCTATAATAGAATTAAATCAGCGGGTTAAAAATATGCTTTTGGAATAACAGCCCTCCGTAAATGGGTCGGCCAAAATATTTTTGAACCTTGTTTTAGAGAGAAAAATATGTCTGAAATCTAAAAGTGGACTGATGGGTTTAAAAAAGTGCTATTAAAAATAAGTAATACTTTTTTAATAGGAATTTACAAATTGATTTTTGAAGGGAGGCAGGCTGAAAACCCCTGAAAAATCAAGGCTGTAATCCCGTGAATCACGAGTCACAGAGCAAGGCTGTAATCCCTTGGATTTAGGCCAAATCCGAAGGCCGAGGGCTGTAATCCCGTGAATCACGAGTCACAGAGCAAGGCTGTAATCCCTTGGATTTAGGCCAAATCCGAAGGCCGAGGGCTGTAATCCCGTGAATCACGAGTCACAGAGCAAGGCTGTAATCCCTTGGATTTAGGCCAAATCCGAAGGCCGAGGGCTGTAATCCCGTGAATCACGAGTCACAGAGCAAGGCTGTAATCCCTTGGATTTAGGCCAAATCCGAAGGCCGAGGGCTGTAATCCCGCGAACCACGAATCTTGTCCCCTGTCCCTTGAATCTTGTCCCTCGTCCCTCGTCCCTCGTCCCTCGTCCCTCGAATCTTGTCCCTCGAATCGCCACCAACGGCATCAGGATTGCTTAGAATGGCTTACATCCCTGTCCCTATACTTACCCACACGGAACGCATCCGAGGCTGTAAAACGCTCAATTTTCGGCCTTAATCGAAGGTCGTTCGATTTCAAACCCTCGACCCGTGAATCTAAGCCTTCAATCCCATGCTTTTAGGTTTTAGCGTCTAAACTCTAATCAGACACTGAAAAAACACGGCTGTAATCTATGTGAAGCAGGCTGCCGTCGGGCAAGCGGAACAAAATCGTAGGCGTAAAGCTGCCAAAACGCTGTCCGTCGTTGGGGTTTTCCAGTTCGACGGCATTTGCGGCACGGGCTGCAAGAATCGCGCCGTAATAATCCCTGTGTTTGGCCGCGATTCTTTCGGCTTGGGTCTTCGGACGCAGGTAGTCGGTGGCAAGAACGATGCCATTTAGCAGTATTTTCACCGATTTTGTGTACTTATCTGCGAGTTTCACCGCTTTTCTAAGCGCGGACTCAGGGTTTCGGGCGCGGATTTCACGGCTGTAAAATCCAATTTGTGCAATGTAAATCATGATTTTTCTCCAAATAAGGCTTCGAGTGCTGTAACTCGGAATTGCAGGCTGTGAATTTGCTGAATCAGAGCTCCGATTTCGGGACTTGCAGCTTGGGTTTTGGGGTCTGCGGCTTGGGTTTTGGGGCCTGCGATAGAGGTTTCAGGGCCTGCGTCGTAGGTCTTGGGACTTGCAGCTTGGGTTTTGAGACTTGCGCCGTAGGGCTTGGGGCCTGCGGCTTCGGACTTGGGGCCTGCGGCTTCGGACTTGGGGCCTGCGGCTTCGGACTTGGGACTTGCATCGTAAGCCCTGCGTTCTGTGTCATCGGGGGAGGGTATCCCGTTGACCAACAACGCCTCTAAAATCGCGTTCTCGGCCTTGTGACGCACGCCTAGGGGTCTCCGGCTTCGGTTTCTGATATAGTCCAATGCCTCATAGGCATCCACATACAAAGAACTATCATATTTGACCGTAGTCCTGAATCTGTGGGTTATCGAATTGCCAAAAACGCCCACAAGCCTTTGAACGTCATTCAAGGCAATCAGGCGCGGGCTGATTATTTTCATGTTGATTCCTCAAAAAAATAGGCGGCACAAGGCCGCCGATTAAGAGTTTGGAGTTAAAGGGGGAAAGACGGGCAGCCTGCGGATGCAGGTTATAAGGCCTGCGGATGCAGGCTAAAAATAGGCGGCACAAGGCCGCCCGTCTTAGTTAATCGGCATAGGGCTGCCGGTTTTGGGTATCCCGCCCCCAAAATCCGCGCGGCGTTTTCGGGGACTGGGTCACTAAGCCCTTGGCTTTGTGGTAAGCCTTGGGCGCTTCCCCAAACCCTACGGGGCGGGGATTGACGCCATTCAGTCGCAGGATGAAGGTTTTTCGGCCTTCGGGCGTGCGGAAGGCGTGCGGATACTCACGTTTGAGGCTTTCGGGCGCGGTTGGCAGGATTTGATTTTTAAAGCGGCGGCGCGCGCGCCCTTCGGCCTCCGCTTTCTGTTCTAAGTCCCTGATTTGGGACTTGGGTAAGGAGGACAAGGCCGCATAAAAAGCCTTGTCCGACAAGTGTTTCAGGGACTGCGGACAGAAGTCCGCAGTCTTAATCCATGATTTAAGCATGGGCGGCCTTTAATTTTTCGGCAACGTCTACCAGATAGGCAACGTGAGTCTTGAACTCTTCCACATTGATAAAGTCAGGAAGTTCAGCGGTTAGGTTGTGAGCCTTTTTCAGGCCGTGAAGCAGGCTGTATAACTTGTCAGCGTCAGACTTCGCAGGCTTTTCAGGGGTTGCTACGGTAATCTTTAAGCCGTGTTCAAAGGGATTTACTACGGCTTGGCACACTTTGCCGATAGTATCAGCAGATTTTTCCAGCCGAAGAATCACAGCTTCCGCGTCAAATTTCAGGATGTTAGACAAGCGGCAATGCTTGTCCGCTGATTTGGCCTTTTTCAAGGCTTCAAGCTGTTCGGCAGGCAGGGCAAGGATAAGGGCGGAAATGTCCGCAGGGATTTGCTGCTGTTCGGCGTGAAGCAGCGGCAGGGTTTCCACTAAGGCGGGGAAGAGGGCTTGCAAGTCTGTGGATACAGTCTTGCGAGTCTTTTCTAATAAGGCGTTGCCTTTCTTGGCGGCGTTCAGTATTTCGGATAATTTGGTGAGCGCTGTTGACAATTTGGCGTTTTGCATGATAAATTGCTCCTTAGGTTTTGCGGCTTAGGTCGCAGGTTAGAGATTGCACTATTTGGAGTAGTGCGGTTTAAGTGGTGCGGCGAAACCCTATGACGGGGGTTTCGCCTATCCTCTTTTTTGCTTTATTCGCCCTTGGGCAGACTGGACAGGCCTGCGGACAAGGGTATACCCGTCTTATATACTAGGCAGCGGCTAGGCTGCTTTTCACGCGGGATTAAATTGTTAAATATCTGTCACTAGGCCGCGCGATTCGCGGCGTAGTCCCTTGTTTAGGGGGCTTAGGTTAAGTGACCTAAGCTCTTGGTTCTTTTTACGGCTTTCTGTGTTGCCGTCTTTGTATGCTTCGCATTATACGGGGTGTAATGTTAAGGTGTATTAAGTATATACAAACTTATGTAAAGAATATGCTAGTTTGTGTTAAGACGTATAGGGTTTTGCGCCATGCGCCCTTCGCCCTGTAACAGTTGCCTCTCGAAAAATTTTTCGATTTTCTATATTTTCGACCTAAATAAAAGGGCTCAGGCTCCAAAGCCTAAGCCCCAAAACTCAAATCAGTTGTTCCACAGCTTGCTGTGCTTCTTTCAACTCCTCAGTCAGAAGTCCCAAGGCAACCGCCGCAGACCCTCCTATTTCTGCTTGAACTTCCGGGCTCTCCAGCAGGCGGATTAACCTAGACTGCCTTTCCAACATCTTTTTCAGGTTCGATGACAACTCCCCGGCATCCAACCCTGCCACGCTGTTTCCATGACCGGCAACAACAGTATGACGGCTACCCTGCACGGTTATATTGTGTATCACACCCTGCGTTTCCCTACGTTTGCGTTCCCGCTGTTGGGTCAGCAACGCAGCCAAGTTCTCAAAAGCCAGCAATGATTGAAAGCTGGGGACATCATAAACTACACCTTCGGAATCCAGAATCCTACATGGTCGGACATACGAGTGGTAATCCAACAAGGTCAAACCCGAGTTGGGGAACTTGCTGTCCAACCTTTTTTGGGCTTCATCTCTGCTTAATCTAGCCATTTTAGTCTCCCTAGAAATACTGAAATGGTGTCGTAAGGTCGTATTTTAGGGAATCCCTACGAAACCAGTTTCTTACACACTCTTCATATTCGCATAACCCAACTTAACATACTTATTGTGTTTTCTGTGCTATCATCTCGCTAATCTTAATATAGAAAGGTGTCAGCTATGGCAAGAAAACTCACATTAAAAGAAGCTCAGAGTGTAGTAGACACTCACTTCCCCAACTCCGGCCTCACTTTGAAGGTCTACACTGGCGCGATTCACCCCGGTATTGTTGAATTTCCTGACGGGGTTATAAAACAATTCCCTCGTTTTGATGTTCTAAAACGTTTCTCTGACGTACAAGGTCTACGGGAGTACCTTGACAGACACCCTCTGAACAGTCTACCGCCTGTCACCCACCACACAACCTCAATCTCCATATCCGGCGACCGAAATACCACGGTGCACAACTCCCCACACTCAACCGTGGCCTCTACCCCCGACCCCCTAACCCCCCTCCTCCAATCCCAAAACCAACTGGTCAACTACCTGTCAGCCATCTCCGAGGAACTGCCCTCCACCGTGAACGCCGCCCTCTCCATCCTGATTGCCAACCTGCAACAGGCGCAACAGAACCTAAGACCCAAATCCGAAGTCTGAGGTTCGACAACCCCAAACCTAAACCCCAAACCTAAAACCTAAATCCCCAAAACCCCTCAACCCCAACCCTAAACCCCCCAAAACCCCTACCCAAAAACCTCAAACCCTGTGCTATACTCCGCTTCTTCGCTGAACCTAACTAATGAAAGGAGACCCAAGTATGAAACCCATGCACCAAGAAGGTTGGGACGGCTACTAAGCTATGTGCGACCCAAGTCATAATTTCTGTTTCCTAGGTGAAACCCTTGGCTACTGGTTACAAACAGTAGCCATTGTCTTGTCTGTAGCTGTCACAGGTTACTACGCACGCAAGGCCATACTGGCTAACGGTGAAAGTGCCAAGAAAACCTTACAGCACAACCATGAAACCCTGCGTCAGCGGGCGACTATTGATTTGCTGCTGCAAGAGAATCAGGACACAGAGATGATTGCAGCTCACGCTGCTGTAATGGCACTCTCTGACCAGACCTCGCTGGTAGCCTGCCTGTCCACCGACTCAAACTATCAGGAGAAGCTGGCAGACATCAGACTGCTGCTCAACCGTTATGAGTTCGTCGCGTTGGGTATCAGAACAGGTGCGTTCGAGGAATCTGTGTACAAAACTCTGAAATACTCTCAGGTAATGAACGTGTGGGACAAATCCAAACCTTTGATTATGGAAATCCGACGTACACACAAAAAATACACCTACTATCAAGAGTTTGAATGGTTGGCTAACCGCTGGATTGCAGACCCGTTAAAGCCTCGTCCGGGTGGGTCTTAAATCCACAAATCTTGTACAAAGTATCCAAAATATGTATAATTACCTCATAACGTTTGAAACCGTTGTGCCGGTAAGCAGTCCCCATTGAAAATTGAATAGGAAGAGCCATACCGTAAGGCTGGCTACGCTTTGCCTGCACAGCGGTTTCAACTTCCTGTTCAATTTTTAATGGGGTTTTCTTATGTCTGACAGTTTTGAAAAATTTATTCTTCTGAGTGGCGACGAGCCTGTTACAACAAGCAAATTTGTCGCCGAAGCCTTTGGCAAAAGGCACGACAACGTTTTGCAGAAAATCGAGGAAATTCTGACGCAAGTCCCTGATTTTTTCGGGAAACTTAATTTTAAGGAGACCAAAGAGTTGTGGACAAACAACCTAGGGTTTCAGGTTTCCTCCAAATCCTTTGAACTCACCAAAGACGGCTTTATGCTGCTGGTAATGGGTTTCACCGGCGCGAAGGCGATGTCTGTCAAAGTGGGCTATATTGCCGCATTCAACCACCTGCTTGAACAGAACAGAAGACTTGCTGCCCAAACCCCAACCATCCCCTACCTCCCCAACCTCTCAGACGACCCCGACGCGAAAGAACAATATCTCAGGCTGTCTGACGCGTATCCGCCGTTTCGGCGGATTTTGTTTTGCGGCCAATCGTTGTACAAAATCTACATATTTGGTATATTAAGGCTACTGCCAAACGTTAAGCGGTTTATGTCGCACCCGAAAGCTGCGGCTTTTTATGCCTGTTACAAGCGCATAAATCTCTGGTTTTACTCCACTGGGCAAGTCTGCACAGTGCAAATCTCAGTCAAATGACGGGTCTATACGCGGAAATAAAACACCTTCGGGGAATACCGCGAGCCGACTTAACGCGGTAGTTGAAGCCCGTCGCCTTATTTTGGCGGCATCTACAAACAAAACGTTAAGGTGTTCAAATGAACTCAATACAACTCTCCAATACTTCAATTCGTCAACATAAAGGTCTGTACTCCCTCAACGACCTTCATCGTGCAAGCGGAGGTGAAAAACGCTTCCAGCCTGCAAACTGGCTTCGTAATGCACAAACCCTTGATTTAATTAATTTCCTCAAAAATGAGGAATTACAGTCTGAAGGGCGAATTATCCAATCAAAACAAAAACTTGGTACTTTTGTCTGTAAAGAGTTGGTTTATGCTTATGCGACATGGATTTCCACCAAGTTCTTCTTGCAGGTTATCCGCACGTTTGACATGGTGGTTACAGCCCGCAGAAACCCTGAACCTCCTCCAATCCTTCCATCTCTTCCCCAATACGCGGGCGACCCTAAGGCCGAAGAAAAGTATCTGCTGTTGTCAGAGGTGTATTCTGCATTGTCCGTCCAAGCATCCTTGGCTGCTTCCGGACTTGTACACCGTCAAACACAAGAGTTCCTAAATGTTGTTTATCAACGTGCAGATTGTTTGCAGCCCAAACCTACCCCTACCTCACTCCCCGCAACCCCGCTCGAACCTGCACCTGAAAACGATGTGCTGTTCTACACCGAAATCAACGGCGTGCAGGTCGCCACGCTGTTCCACGACGGCACTAAGTATTACCTTGCCAAGCACCTTGCCGAGGCAGCAGGTCTCAGATGGGCTGTCCAGCTTGAAAATTCCAAGTCCTACTTCACACGACTTAGGCATTTCAGCCGAGGACCCACTGCCTGCTGGGTCAGCGAACAGTCCGCAAGTCTCTGGTTGGGTAGGAAGAACCCGAGGCGTGTGTCCTGCCCGTTGCAGCTTGCGCAAACCGTCGAATGTCTGGGGCTGCTTGTCTGTGATGTATTGCCTACCAAACCTCCTGTGCTATACTTTAAACCTAGGAGGTTTAAACGATGAACGTATTTACCCTTGCAGGCAGTGGGTTGCGCAATATGTACCGCGAGCTGTCAGGTCAAAAAATCTCTGCTCCCGCCCCGGGGGACAGGGTTGAAATCACCAAATCGGGGGCTGTAAGGCTCAGGTTGGAAGACCCGGTGGTGTACCGCGAGTTGCAGGAAGCGATGAAATCCGTCTCGGAGGCTGCTAAAAAGGCTGCGCAGGAGCGCACCTAATGGCTCTTCTGCTGGTCATGTTTATCTTGGTTCTGGGTTACACTTATGTCTCCCGTGTTCCGTCAGAACGTTTTAAGCTCAGTAGAAGCAGCGGTTGGGAGACCTATGTACGTCTGAGTGCTGCAGGGTTAAGATTTCTCTTTTCCTCTGTTCTTTTTTCATTTGCCCTGTATATCGTAACCTCGCTGCTGCTAAGGGCAGTTGATTTCCTGTTCGGGTCGTCGTTAAACGACCTTTTCTCGAATTTCCTTCACACTACACTGTTTTTAAACATAAAAATTTATCAGGCTCTTTTAGCAGGTTTGGCTTACGTTTTCTGTTTCTCCGAGGTTTCCAAGGAAGATAAGGATGCCTGGAAATCGCAGACTCACGGAAACGTGTTGGATTTGGTTCTTTTGGCCACCAACAGTCTTACCCCTGTAAGAATTTCCTGTAAGTCCCGCAAGGTGTATATCGGCTGGGTTCAGTTGGGTTTTCCGGAAAAGGCAGAACTTGACTGTATCTATATTCTGCCGCTACTCAGCGGGCATAGGGATAAAGACAAGCTGCGCGTAACTGTGGATTACAATTATGACGAGGTGTACGACAGGCTTGGCCTGTGGGACACCCAGGAGAAAGCCGGGGAGGTAAAGTTGACAGATTTTATAATGGCTGTCCGTATGGCCGAGATAGAGAGTATCTCACTTTACCGTCCGGAACTGACAGCGTATTTCCCAACGCCTTCCGGGAACATGTCTGACAATGTGTCGGAGGGTTCCGAATCATAACCCGAAAATACACAGCTTACTCCTCTCCCCTTGCGAAGCACTATTTGGACGCGCTCGCTTCACCTGATACTTCCGTTCGAGACTATCAAGACTCAATGACGAAGTTGGGGAAAATGCTGGCCGAAAAATTCAAGGCTGCACCCAACCCCGTGCTGTTGGTATCGACCGCCGAGGACGCCGATTACCTGACCCAAGGTTTCTCACAGAAGTTGGCCGAGCAAGGTATTCGGTTCAAATTTGCAGTGTTTTGGAACAACCACTACAGGCTTTCAGACGGCAGCAGTGTTGCACCGATTACCCAAAAGTATCTGCAAGACGGCTGGAAAGACTGCAAAACCGTTGTGTTGCTCAAATCAGTTATCTCGGGAAGCTGTGTGGTGCGGACTAACTTGCTCGCCCTGTTGGCCGAAGCAGGGTTCGACCGTATTGTGGTAGCCGCACCTGTAATGCTCCGAGGCAGTGAAACCAAGTTGACGGGGGAATTTCCTGTGGATATGGTCGGCAGGTTTGAGTTTCTGACTTTTGCCCAAGACAGTTACAGGGATGACGATGGTACAGTCAGACCCGGAATCGGCGGACAGGTTTACCCGCGCTTGGGGCTGCCTGACCAGCCTGCAAGAATGCAGGGCGGGTATCTGCCCAAACTGGTTGACCGGCTGGCCTTCAGGGCATAACAGGAAACCCGCGTTGCGGGTTTTGTTTTGCTTTTTTATTATACAAATATTGACTTTCATATACGATTTTCGTATAATTAGTTTATCCAACGTGCTCTGATTCTTCTAATCTCCCTACCCCGCTGCCCTTGCGGGGTTCTTTTTTGCTCTCACGTTGTATAATAAGTACGAATTTGGTATATTTAAGTCGCGCAACCGGAGTATACGAATCGGTGCTCTTGGTTTCCGGTTGCAGATTTGAAAGCCTTACGTAGTGTAGGGCTTTCCTTTTACGGAGAATTTTATGAAAAAGACCATTGATTTCACAGGCTGGACGAGGGAAGAGTTGAAACAACTCCACAGCTTGTTATCTGAAAAATTGGACGCAGGTATTAATCTGCAACATGAGATTAAGGCACACTACTTACGCTGTAACCGAGCCGCTGACATGGCCGCTGAGATGTTGGAGCGGGGAGAGGCGAGTGCAGGTACGGCAGCCGTGTTGACGGCGACTACCGGCGTACTGAAAGAGTTGGCAAGGTTGGACATTGAACTTTACAACGCCGACAGAATCAAACTGTTCGAGCAGGCGGTAAGTACGGTGTTGAAGGCTGCACCCAACTCTGCGGAACTGCTGGAAGACTTGGAGGCGGAGATGGAAAGGCTGGGGTTGAAGGAGTGACGGCCAAAATATCCCTGTCCGACAGTTTCAGCCGCTTGAAGGCCGCCTCCGACGAGGCTTCATCGGGTAGCGTGGAAGATTTCATCCTGCGTCATATGCGCCTTGGAGGGCGCAGGATTTCGTTCGTGAAGCGTGAGTACCAGCAGAGGATTTTGCAGTCGGAAGCGCGGACAATCGCCGTGAAGAAGTGTTCGCAGGTGGGTATCTCGGAATTGATGCTGCTCCGCAACCTTGCCATGATGTGTTTGCGCGAGCCGTTCAACATTATTCATGCGCTGCCGACTTTTGCGTTTGCCCAAAAGGTCACGAAAACCCGTATCGACCCTCTGATACAGGGGTCGGCCTACCTGAGTTCGCGCATCAATAAAACGCTGGACAATGCCTCAGTCAAGCAAATCGGTCACAGCTTTCTTTATGTGAACGGTACGCACGGAGGGAGCAATACCAGTGTCATAAGCACGCCTTCCGACTCTATCTGTGTCGACGAGCTTGATTTCTGTAATCAGGAGATGGTGGCCAACCTGCAATCACGTCTGACGGCCTCGAACTGGCGCGGCTGGACATACGTCTCGACACCGACGATTCCGAACTTCGGTATCGACGCCAAGTTCAACGTCTCAAAACGCTACTTCAACTACTGCAAATGCAACCATTGCAACCACTGGTTTCTACCCAAGTACCTAGACCATGTGCGTATCCCTGATTTCTCTCGTGATTTGTTGAGTATCTCCGCAGCGGATTTGGCCTCCGTCCGCTGGCAGGAAGCCAAGCTGTACTGTCCCAACTGTGGGAAAGAGCCGAACCTGCTGCCCCAGTACCGCGAATGGATTTGCGAGAACCCGCTCGATAATTTCGAGGCCGATGGCTTTATGATTTCACCGATGGACGCGCCACAGATAATCTCGCCCTCCGACTTGGTGTCTTGGAGTACCCGGTTCAAGAACAAGAATATGTTTGTGAACTTCCACTTGGGGGAGGCTGCTGAGAGCGCGGACGCTGGTTTGAACGAAACCGACTTACAGAACATGGAGCGCACAGGCTTACAACCTTTGGCCGGATTCCGGGTGTTCGGGTTAGACATGGGCGCAACCTGCCATTTGGTTGTCGGTGTTACCGACGGTCAAGGCCGTCTGAATGTGGTCGAACTACATCAGATTCGCTACACCGAATTGGACGACAAGCTCGCCACGCTGATTAACCTGCACAGGCCGACTATGATAGTGGCGGACAGTCAGCCGTATACGGAGACCATCCACCGTTTGCAGCAGAAGATACCCAACCTGTACGGGTCGGTGTACGTCAACTCGCGCAATATGGAAGCCTTCAAAGTGGTAGACCGTGAGGAGGACAAGCAGAAGTCCCTGCTGGACGTGCGGCAGGTGAACGTGAACCGAAATCTCGCGTTGAACCTCTTGATGGCGGACATTCGGGACAATAAGGTGGGCGTCGTGCAGTGTTCCGAACTGCCTACCTTCGAGGCGCATCTGACGGACATGAAACGCCAGTCACAGTCTCTTGCAGCCTTCGGCGGCGAGGCCGACGACGCAGAACCCGATTCCTACGTTTGGGTTAAAACTTCGGGGAACGACCACTACCATCACGCACTGCTCTACGCGCACGTTGCATCGCAGATGACCCAGCATCTGCCACAAGGTAGAGGCTCCCTGTTGCCTTTTGTAGGGTCTTTTCCCGTTCGTTAATGATACACAAATTGTATTTTTAATGCGTTTTATGTATAATCAATCCGTTAGTGTTTTGAGACTGCCAAATGGGTGTGTTTGACCGAGTGAGAAACCTGTTTTCAGGCGCATCTGCTGCTGCAAATGCGCCCGCAGGTTTGTCTGGCAAAGGTAGCCCGTCGTCAGTCAACGTGCCGAAGACCTCCCAAACGAGGGCGGCGTATTTTTCGTCCAGCCGCGTAGGTAGCGGACAGGCGTTACCCAACACCGACCGGCTCTTAATCAACACCGACATTACCTCGTACAGAAACGGTCGAAACACTGCAACGATAGTTCGGGATTTGGCAACGGCCACCCCCGACCTGTCGGCCTCGGTCGATGCTTATATCCGCACGGCAGTAACCGCAGGTTACACGGCGGTGGCAAAGAACACCGACGGTACGTTCAACCACGATGCAACCCGCGCGTTGCAGACTCTGCTGGTTCGCTTCGATGTGCTGAACAATTACGACGAAGGTTTCTCGACCACGCCGTCCGTGCGGGCGGTAGCCGAGGCTTTGGCCAAGGAGTTCCGTTTCTACGGTGCGGCTGCCCTCGAACTGGTGCTGGACAAATCGCGTCAGCCGGTGAAGTTGCAACCCGTTGCCGTGTCCACCGTGCAGTTCAAGTTGGAGAAGGACGGGGTTGTACCCTTTCAGAAAGTGGGCAACAACGAGGTAACACTCGACATCCCCACCTTCTTCTACCGTGCAATCGACCAAGATTTGCTGACGGCCTACGCGAACAGCCCGATGGAAGCATCGCTGCAACCTGTACTGTTCATGCAGGAGTTCCTGAACGACCTGCGCCGCGTGATTAAGCAGGCTCTGTATCCCCGCATCAAGGTCACGCTGAATACTAAAGAACTGCTGGCGGCGATGCCTCCCGAGTACAGGGAAACATCGAAGAAGACCCAAGCATTTCTGCAAGAAGTCGTAGACAACGTGGCCGACCACATCAACGGATTGAACCCCGAAGACGCTCTGGTCATGTTGGACACGATGGACGTGGAATACCTGTCGCGCGGCAACGTGTCGTTTGACACCGAGATGGCCACGCTGAAAAGCATCATCAACGGCAAGATTGCCACAGGTGTGAAAACCCTTCCGTCTATCTTGGGTCAGGGTTCGTCGTCGAGCAACATCGCATCAACCGAGAGCTTGCTGTTTATGAAATCGGCCGAGGGCGTGCAGTTTGCGTTGAAAGACCTGCTGTCCAAAGCCTTGACCTTGGCGGTACGCCTCTACGGCTACGATGTGTACGTTGAGTTTGCCTTCGACCGAATCGACCTGCGGCCTGAAAACGAGTTGGCCGCGTTCAAGGCGATGAAGCAGGCGTATATCTTGGAGCAGTTGAGTCTCGGCCTACTGACCGACGAACAGGCGGCGGTGGCTCTAACCGGTTCTCTGCCACCCGAGGGCGCACCGAAGCTGTCAGGTACGTTCTTCAAGTACGCGGCGGCCTCCAACGAAGGCAATCCTTACAGTGGTACGTCTCAGGGTACGTTAAACCAAAACTTGAACTCCGATGCCCCTCAGGGTGCGAAGAGTCAGAACCGAGGCAAGAACAAATGATTTATATGCAGGGACAATTATGGGCGGGTACAGAAGCTGCCTATGCCCAAGCTGTGCAGGCTGCGGAAAAAATCTCCGCCCGTTGGGGCAGTTTCGACGATGATGACGCAGACGATGACAACCCCCGACCTTATCGTATGGAGGGTAGCACCGCCATCGTTAGTGTGAAAGGTCCGATGCTCAATGTCGATTTGCCTGATTGGTTGGTCGAAGCTTTCGGCCTGACCACCTACCCTTCCCTGCAACGCCAGTTTGCAGCGCTTCTGGCTGACGAAGCTGTCGAGAATGTCGTGCTCGACGTGAACTCCGGAGGCGGTCACGTCTCGGGTTTGAATGAGACGGTGCAGTTGCTGCGACAACTGGCCGCCGCCAAGCCTGTCGAAACCTACGCAGGCGACATGATGACCAGCGCAGCCTACTGGCTGGGTTCGGTCGGCAAGCGTATCACGGCTTCCGATATGTCTACCGTCGGCTCAATCGGCGTTATCGCCGTACACCTTAGCAAGAAGGGGGCATACGAGGCCAACGGTTACAAGCCCACTGTGATGAGGGCAGGTGAGAAGAAACATCTCGGACACGAGTTGGAAGACTTCACACCAGAAGCCCAAGCCGAGATGCAGAAGTCGTTGGACTTCTATCACGGCAAATTCAAAGCTGCCGTTGCGGAAAACAGAAAACTCCCCCTCCCCTTGCTGGACGGCGACATCGGCAGTGGCGCGGTGTTCTATGGGGAAGAAGCCGTCCAAGCGGGCTTGGTCGACCGTATCGGTACATTCTCCGACGTTTTGGCAGGGCTGAAACCTGCCGACGACAGTAAACCTTTTCATCAACCACGCGGCTTTATCGCCGCCCATTCCAAGGGACTTACCATGAACTTAGAAGAAGCTCTGGTTAAGGTGGCCGAGTTGGATGCACAGGCAACGGCAAACGCCGAAAACCTTGCCCAAGTCGAGGCCGCGAAGACCAAAACCGAAAACGAACTGACGGCGGCGCAGGCTGCCAACAAAGCGTTGGCGGAATCTCTGGCAGCATCCGAAGCGTTGAACGCCGACTTTGCCGCCGTATTGGAAGCCAACATCAACGCCAAAGCGGCAGCGTTGGGTACTAAGGTTCTGATGCCTGAAAGTCTGAAAGACAAGCTGGCGATGAACAAGCAGTTGGAAGTCGAGTTTCAGGCGGCCTTCCCTGCTGGAGGCGTTGCTGCGGCAACCCCCGAACAAGGCGCGGAAGCCTCCCAGGCTGACACACCTGTATGGTTGAAAACCGTGATTAAGGATTAAGACATGGCAAAAGTAACTTTAGGCATCCAACTCGATGTCAACACCCGCAACATCCAAGGCTGGAAACTGGGCGGCAAAAATCCGCGTGTAACCGATGCCGACATTAACAAAGCTGTCGTACTGGACAAGACCACCGCAGCTACTTTGAAACTGGCTGCCTCCGGTGACGAGATTCGCGGCTTTATCGAATCCATCGAACCACATTCCGCTGACGGCCAAACCTTCGGCTCTGTCGTGGTTCACGCCAAAGGTGTCCGCGCTTGGGTAACCGGTTCGGGCTTGGCAATCGGCGACTTGGTCGTAGCCGACGCGCAGACTGCCGCAGGCGCAGCCAACGCGAAAATGAACCACCCGCTGAATGCTCGGGGCTTGACTCCGGTGAAAAAAGGTACTCCCGCTACATTCAAGTGGGAAGTGATTGCCGTCGACGGCACAGACCGCTTCTTAGTTGAAGCCATCTAGAAGGAATATGACACATGGCAAAAGCTATTTTGTTCGGCTCGAAAGGCCAGTTTGAAGTTGAATTGAACGAAAAGGTGTATGAAGCGGCGCATGATGCGAAATGCTCGCTGCCCCAGTACCTTCAACGCACCTACGGTGCAGACGTCGACCCGAAAGTTCACGGTTCGGTGTTTAACCAACTGCTTGCTCAGTGCAACATGAACCTGACCAAAGACCGCCACACCGGTTTGGGTTCGGCGACCATGCGCGACATTTTTGATGGTGCGCCCTCTATGGCAATTACCCGCGACGCAGTTCCCTTGTCCCGTATTCTTGCGCCTGCGGCTATCTTGGAGTTGGTTGAAATGCACCGCGCTGCGGACACTTCTTCCGATGTTGCCGCCTTCGCTTCCATGTTGGCAGTGGACACTACCATCGCCGGTGCGCGTTATGAGCAGCCTGTGTTCGATGCCTCCAATGCCGATATGCAGACTGTGAGTCGTGTCGGCCAACTGCAAGTGCCGAACATCGTGGGCAGCCTGACTGTAAGCCAACGTGCTGGCAGCATCCCCACTTATGGCTACGGTTTGGAAATCTCTGACCAAGCTATCAAGGCACTAACCATCGACCAAACTTCCATCTACCTGCAACGCATGGCCACCTCGCAGGCTGCCGCCCGCGTGGATATGCACATCAATGCGTTGGTTGGAGGTAACGAGGACGTAGGCCAGGTAGCCCTTACCAAGGTCAAAGCCAACACCTTCGACTCTGCTGCCTCGGGCAAGCTGACGCACAAAGCCTATATCAAGTGGCTGCGTCAGAACCGCCGTCTGCGTACCATCAGTCATGTGATGTGCGACGAAGACACCTACTACAAGGTTATTCAGCGCGAAGGTCGCCCGACGCACTCCACCATCTATGTGGAAGACAAGGAAATCTTGGCCTATCCGTCCCGTCCGATGAACTTTGGTTTGGAAGAACCCCAGATTTTCATCGTCAACACCGGCGTCATCCCGACCGATACTCTGGTGGGTATCGACTCGCGCTTCGCCATCCAGCGCATCCGCAACAGCGAGGCGGATTACAAAGCCACCGAGCAGTTAATCATGCGCCGGGGTACACAAATGCGCTTCGATGAAGCTGAGGTAGTGTTCCGCCTAGATGACACGGCATGGTCTGTCCTTGACCTGACGCCATGATAAAGGAAACCCCGAGACAAAATCTCGGGGTTTCCTTTACCTTGTAATTTGTATTTTTTATACACTAAATGTATAATTAAAAGCATCTTTTGGAGTTTGAATATGCCCGTCAAAGTTTTCACTGCCCACCCTTTCCGTCTTTGGTACGCCGAAGCGGAGGTTTACATTGACCGCCAACCTATTGAGGTAGAGACATCCGCATGGCTGGAAGCCCAGATTGCCAGTGGTGTGGTTTGCGTTGCCGAACCCGAACCTCAACCCAAACGCGGTAAAAAATCTGAGGAAGCCTAACCGATGGCGGGTATTGCCGACATTCAAACGGTCTATGCGACCGAACTCCAACCGAAGGTCATCCGTTTCCAACCCTACGGCGAACTACCCACGGACGACATTCGCGCGTTGTTTGGCCTTTCCGACGCAGAGTTGCCCGACGATATGTTGATGCAGCGGGTGTACACCCGTGAAGTCGAGGCTGCACTACTGACTATCGAGCCGACCCTCTTGGAGACATGGGTGGACAGGGTTGCGGCCAAACCTCAACTCAGAACGCTGATTGAAGATTTCCAACTGTACTGCCTCGCAGACAAGCTCTGCGACGTGCTGCCGTTGATTGCCGCAAGGTCTATATCCGATTCTAAGGCAACCTTCCAACGTTTCGACATTGATTTGCAAACGGTGATTGCCAAGATACGCCAACGCTACGCGCTGGCTTTGAAGAACTTGGTGGAAACACTGGTCGAAGCGTCCACGGAAATCCCTATGCCCGCAATGTTTGGCTCCGGGAGACCCAAGTATGACCCCGTTACCGGAGCAACTTCCTGATGGGATTGGAACACGTTTCAAGCCGGTTTGACCTGACCCCTGTGTGGGATGCCTACACAGGGGAGAAGCTGGCTGCCAAGTGCCAACTGACCGCTTGGGACACGCCCCGGCGTGACGGTCTGACAACGATTCGCCGCACGCTGTACACAGCACAAAACTACAAGTTGCCCGCCCGCTGCGGCCTGATTTTCGCAGGAGCGTACTGGATTGCGGCAAGGTTGCGAAACCCCGACGCTTTCGGTCGGCACAATCCGCGCGTGGGCTATGTGGTACAGCAGGCGTATCCCGCAAAGCGGGGAAACGTGAACCAAGTGTTGTCAAACACTACCACAGAAGTCCTGCTCTCCCGTGTTTGGGTGAAGGATGTGAAGGACATTACCTCCGACTCGGAATTTCAGGGTCAGTATTACGTCTACTTTACCGAAGCGGAGAAAATTGGAATCTCCGAATTTCTGTTCGTAGACGGCAGGTGGCACATAGTGCGGGGTATTGTCTCAGGCACGGCTGGCTTGATGATTGCGGAATGCAACGAGCTTGCCGAAGACTGCATTGTCAATGTCGAAGTGCAGGCGGCAGCGGTCTACGACCCTGTGACTGAGAGTTACTCGAACGGTGCAGCTCAAACCGTTCCCGCCGTATTCATGGAGTGGCGGGACGAGTATGTCAACGAGTTGCCCAGTAACGAGAAAGAGCAGACAGGCGACAAGCGTATCAGGGTGTCAAACCTGCACGGCAGATTGCTGGGCATGGATACAAGACTGAAAGTTCGAGGCACGTTGTGGCAGGTCACAGGTCTGGATACCAAGGCCGACGGTTCGGTGTCGGCGGCTCTCCGGAGGGTGTGATGGCTTCCCGTATCAGCGTCCGAGTGTCCTCGCGCAAAGGTGCAGACCGTGCACTCCGCCTTCTTGTCGAGAAAGCCCGTGAGGGGGTGACCCGCAAGGCTTTGGCAGCCGTGAAGTTTACTTTGGAGTATGCGACACAGTACACCCCCAAATGGTCGGGCGAAGCGACCGCAAGCTGGGTTGTGTCCCTCCACCAGCCTGCGGCCTACTCTGCCGCAACCCCAAATACGGGTAACTTCCCCGAGCAGAAATACGAACAGGGTTTGTTGGGTGCGGATGCTGGCAACCTGAACCGAAAGGTTGTGGACGAGCAGATGCGGAACATCCGCTCCGACATCTCGGCAGCCCTCAAAACCAAAGGCCGTCTGAAAGTGTACATCAGCAATACCGCCGCGCATTCACGGCTTTGGTTGGAAGGTTCGGGAGACCCTGAACAGATACTTCGGGAAGTGAACCACGAATACCGGACGCTTAAGGAAATCCAAAGCGTGTTGAAACACCGTGTCGGAATTGCAGGCAGCAGATGAGCGCGAGATTAGATTTCAGAGATGCCGTCGTCGAACGATTCGCTTCGGTATTTGGAAACCGGCAAGACTGCCGGGCGATGTATGAGAACGGCCCGAAGCTGGACATGAACCATCTGACTGTTCCCGTCGTGGCCTGCGAAATCGTGTACTACGGTTCACGTCAGGCTGAGTTTGCTGAGAATCCTGCGACCAGAGACGACGGTGAGATTCTGATAACCGTGCTGGTTAAGGACATGGGTGGCTCACGCGCGGCCTACGCCCTGCGTGATGAAGCCTCGGGTCTGTTCCAGCGCAGCAGTTTGGGCGGAGCAGTGTTGCACACTGCTTCCATAATTCAAAATTCTTCTTCCGTTGCAGGCTGGGTGGGCTATCGGGCTGCAATACCTTTTTGGCATTATCACTATTAAGGAACTACTATGGCACAATTAAAAGCCGCTTCAAGCTCGCTCATGCAGCTTGCATATATCCCTGAAACTGTGGAAGGTGAAACGCCGACGACAGGTAAGGGCATTGATTTACGCAACACCGGACTTAGCTTGGGGCAGGAAATCTCAAAAGAGACCTCCAAAGAGATTAACGCCACACGTCAAACCGCCGCGATGTACCTGACCGATGCTCAGGTTCAGGGGGGCATCAACTTCGAGCTGTCTTCCGGCGAGTACGACCCGTTTATCGAAGCCCTCTTGATGGGTACATGGAGCAATTTCGGTATGAAAGGCAAACTGGCCGCAGGTACTGCCGCTTTCGCCAAAGCCACCAAAACCATTACACTGACCAATGCCGCAACAGGTTTGGGTGTAGGTAGCTATTTCAGCGTCTCAGGTGCAGGCATCAAGGACGAGAATCGTGGCCCGTTCCGCGTGAAAACCATCGACACGGACAAAAAAGTCATCACGGTGGACGCTGTTATCGAAGACCAAAGTGTTATTAATGCTTCTGTATACCACAGTCGTCTGACCAACGGTACAACCCCCCGTTCGTTCTCACTTGAAAAGCGGTTTACTGACATCAACCAGACTTTTGTTTACCGAGGTATGCAGGTAAACAAAGGTTCTTTTGCCTTTGATATGCGTGCAGCCTTGACCGGCAGCTTCGACTTTATGGGTAGAACCTCCGTTGTGGGTACTGGCAGGATGTTGGGAGACAAGACCGAGTACACTGCCAGTCAGACAGGTAAAATTATTGACTCCGTACTTGGTATGAAAGATGTACTGCTGGATGGAGTACCTATCGGCGACTCAATCAGTGCAGGCATTACCAAACTTTCTTTGGATTACGATAACTCCATGCAAAGTTTGGGGGCCATCGGCGTTTTGGGTTCGGTGGGAACAATCGCAGGAACAATCGCCTGTTCCGGTACAATGGAAATTTATCTGAACAATGCCCAGGTGTATAACCAAGTCCTCACCCAAAAACGTTTCCGCCTCGAATGGTTGGCAAAAGATGCCGACGGGCATGGTTACGCCTTTATCTTACCTTCGGTTGAATTGTCTTCCCCGAAAGCCGACGTATCCCAGAAAGACGAAGCTGTGATTTTGAGCTTGGAGTTCACCGCCCTAATGGACCCTTCCTTACAGAAAACAATCATTATCGAACGTTTCTGATTCAAAGGCCGTCTGAAAGGTTTCAGACGGTCTTTTGTTGTATATCATCTACTAAAAACGTATAATAACTTCTCTTTTAACCCACATCGAAAGGCCAAAATGGCAAAAACCAAACCCAAGGGATTCAGTCCCGCCCGCAAATTTGCTTGGAACACCGAAACCCAGACCGAGGGTCTGTGGCGCGAAATCGACGACGGTGCCGCCAAGCTGAAAATCGCCCGTTTCAACAATCCCGAGCATCAGGCCTACTTGCGCCGCCTGCGGGAAGAGAATGCAAAACTGCTGGAAAACCCTGACAGCGAAGAGAGTCAGACCAAGTTGAACGAGATTGCCAGCAAAGCAATGGCTGCCCACATCCTGAAAGACTGGGAAGGTATCCAAGACGAAGAAGGCAACGACCTCCCCTACTCCAAGGAGGCCGCCTACCAACTGCTGTCCGATTACGAAGAGTTCAGCAACTTGGTCTTCTCTCTTTCCACCGACGTGGAGCAGTACCGCAAATACAAAGAGGCCGATGCGGTAAAAAACTAACCGAATGCCTGCGTTGGGAGCAGAAGTATGGGGACAGCTTGGAACATCTACTGACCATGCAGCAACAGGGTTACGAAACGCAGGCTCTACGCGAACGCCCCACGCTGCAATCCGAGTACGTCTGGATGTATGAAGCCTACTTGGTTCTCTCCCGCAGCAGGCAGGTTGGCGGCATGGGCGGATACTATATCCCCCTGACCGAGTTTCAGGCTTACTGCGAAATGTTCCGCATCGAAGACACCGACCAGATTCATATGCTCCTCAATGTAGTCGGGACGGTCGATTTAATCCTGCTGAACGAGCAGTACCAACAAGCAAAAAACGCTTCCTGAGAAGGAAGCGTTTTTGTCGCCCTTATAAAATACACATTTCGGATTTATTATCCGTAACTGGTATAATTCAGGTATTTTCAAGTACCCCATATGGATATCTATGGACGACAATTACAGTATAGGTATTACCGCCGAGACCCAAGGCTTCGACAAGGCTGTGGACAGGCTTTATTTGAAACTGGGTAGAGTGGGGAAAGACACCAAAGGTCTGCAACAGTACGGCAAAGCTATGGATTCTTTGCAGTTGCAGTTTCGCAAGCTGGGGGTTGTGGCAGACAAGCCTCACCTGCGTATGACTTCCGCGCTTATCGAGAGCCAGAAAGCCGCCGATAAGATGCGGCAGTCCGCGCTTGCCGCAGCCAAGGCGGTTAACACCCTGAACTCGAATGCTGCCAAACCACAGAAAGCCGTTTCGGAAGTCTCCACCCTGACTGACGGTTATCGCAAGTTGAGTCAGGAAGCTAAGAAAGCCCAACAGACGTTGGCCAAACTGGGTTTATCCGCGCAGACAGGCGACCTCGTGGGCGGGTTCGACGTCAAAGACCTCACGAAGAACCTCAAATTTGCCGACTACGAGAAGATGCAGAAGCGTATCGAAGCAGGTTGGAAGGTTTCCAACGCGCAGGTGGACGCACAAATCAAGCGGGTAAGCCAACTGCTGTCTCTGCATCATCATCTACATACTTCGGCAGCAGGGTACAACAACTCCCTTCTGCAAGTCTCCAAGGTTCACGGCTCGGGGATAGCCAACAAGCTCACACAAGAAGGTGTGCAGGAATCCTTGTCAAATGAACTGCACCGTCTGCATAACCTGAAAGACCATTTAGACGCAGAGGCCAGCCGTAAGGAATTAGACCGCTGGCACGCGGCGCAGACCAAAAAAGCGCAAGCCGAAGCCGCAGCGCAGCAGAAGTTGTACGCACAACGCGAAGCTCATGAGCGCAAGCTGGAAGCCTCGCGTGCCCGGTCTGTGGCCGCCTCCGTCACCGACGGACGGCTCAACGACATTTACCGCGAACGCATCAGACTGTTGAAGCAACAGTTTGACACCGAAGGCCGTCTGAACGGTAACCAACTTAAACAGTTGGATTCTTTGCGGAAGATTGAGCAGGAATACCACCGTATTGCCTTATACAAACAAGGCCTCGACCGCGATACCGCGTTGAAGTCGTTTTCCTCCAAGCACGGCTCGTTTGCTGCCACTCCTGAGGCATCATCTATCCGTCAGGGTTTGTTGCACGGCTTCGCTGCGAAAAGCGTCGAACCTGCCGTAACCGGCATGGGTAGACTGACCGAACTGACCGGCAAACTGAAAACCGATTCTAAGTATCTGCATGACACTTGGCGAGGTATTGCTGCGTCGACAGGCAACCTGTGGTTGTCGTGGGGTAACTTCGCAGGCATGGCCGCCGGTCTTGCGCTGGGTGCCTCCGTGTTCCAGTCGTTGAAAGTAGACCGCGAGTTTGGTTGGGAGATGGCGCAGGTCGGAGTAGCCTCCGACGCTTCTCAGAAAGCAGTAGTGGGATTGACTGCCGATGTGTTGAAGCTGAATCAGGCAGGTAGTCTGCAAGGCCCAATTCAGATGGCGCAGGGTCTGCGTATGTTGACCCAGGCCGGTTTGGAAGCAGAGGAAGCCTTAAAAACCCTACCCACAGTCCTAAATTTTGCTTTGGTTGCAGGTGTTTCAGATGGCGAGTCCGCACAGTTCTTGGCCGGTCTACGTTCGGCGTTCAACCTGACCACCAAAGAAGCCTTACAGGCAGGTGCGGACCAAACGGCCAAGGCTGCCAACGTCAGCCAAACGTCCATCGAGGCTATGTCGCAGGCATTGAAACAGGCGTCCCCGTCTGCTGCCCGCTTCGGTTTGTCCGTTACCGACGTTTCTGCGGCTCTCGCGGTGTTGGCAAAATATAATATCGAAGGTTCTGCGGCAGGCACGGCTTTCCGCAATATGTTAGTCGACTTGGCGGGACGTACGGAAAAATCCTCCAAAGCCCTAAACGCCCTAGGTCTCACGTTGTACAACGCGCACGGCATGGCCAAACCCTTCACACAGGTGGTAGCCGAACTGCGCGAGAAGTTGTCGGGTCTGACCCAGCAAGAACAGCAGAAGTGGTTGAAATCCATCTTTGACGAACGCGGCGCGAAGGCTGCGGGCGTACTACTCAGCGAGGCGGGTAAGGATTTCGAGCGGATGCACAGAGAAATCCAACGTTCGGGCGAGAACATGGGTTACACATCCGCTGCCGCACTGCGCTTGGCCGACACCTCCGAAGGCGCGTTCCGCCGCATGAAGAACTCATGGGAGGGTATGTTCGCCAGCGTGGGCAACCAGTCATCCACACCCTTTAAAGCCTTGATGGGTTCGCTGACCGATTTGGCTAACAACGAATCCATCCGCACGTTTGCATCCAATCTGACCCAAGCCTTCCTCACTCTGGCGAAAGCCGGTGTCGGTGTAGCCAACGCCCTCGCACCTATTGCTCCGCTTTTGGGCGGCATGGCCGCCGCCGCAGGTGTGTTCGGCACGCTGTCTCTTACCGCGAAGCTGGCGGGCATGGCAAAGGCTGCCCTGCTCGCGTCGTCTGCAATGTCCGCGCTCAAAATGTCGATGGTTGCCGCATCTGTTGCGTCTGGATTGTCCGGCGGAGGTATGGCGGGAGCCTTAGCTGCCACAAGGGTCGCCGCCGTAGGTTTGGTTACAGCCCTAGGCCCTATCGGTATTGCCGCCGTTGCCGCAGGCGCTGCCATCACTTACGCAATGCTATCGGCCAAATCCGAAGTCCTAGATTTGAGTGCGGAAATCTCCAAACTGGACAAACGTCTGTTATCGGTTGATGTTGACAAGTACACAGACTTTAATGAGTTTGGCTGGGGTAAGAAAATTGATGTGCAGTTGGGTCTCGGCTACCGACCCGACGACAAGTCCCGCGTACTGGACAACTCCGCCGATACCGAACACTTCTTGAGCAACCTTGAAAAAATCAAGGCGGCGGTTTCCGACGCGCAGCAGCGCGTCAGGGAGGAAGGGGGCAAGTCCTCCGAGACCCTCATCGAGCAGGAGTTGATGCTGACTGAGCGCAAGAAGTCACTCCTACAAGACCAGTTGGCCAAATTCGACCAAGCCACAGCCCACATTGAAACGTTGAGCCGTCAGGACAAAAACATTCGTGAGCAGTTGGAAGTCGACCTGCTCAACACAATGAAGGATTTGACTGACCAAAGGGTTAATTACGCTATCAAGAAGATGCGGGATTTGGCTGCCGAAGCGGCGAAAAGTCGGGGCTTCTTGGACGACCTGATGGATTACAACGGGTCGGGCAACAATTTCGCCGAGCGTATTAACCTCAAACGCAGCCTCGGACAGAAGTTGAATGCCGACGAATTGAGCTTTGAAAGTTATGTCGGTTTGGGTGAGTCTCCTGCGGCGGCCTATGCGCGGGTCAACCCAAAAGTCTCCACAGATGCTTTGGTAAGATTTCACAATCTGCTCAACTCTAAGGATGGTAGGGAGCAGATTGAGCAGCAGGCGAAAACACCTGAGGGTCAGATGTACCTTCAAGAGGTTATGAACCGCTCCAAATCTGTCATGGCCAAGTACAACGAGAATAAGGAGATGGAGCGCAAGGCTGGCAGGGAGGGGTTGGCTAAAAACAAGCTCCTTTTTGTAGAGGTCAATACAGTTAACCCCGAGCAGTTTAAAGCCGCGTTTGACACTTCGACACGCTTGGCCTTGATACTTGCCCGTCAATCAAAGGCTACACAGGCAGAAGCCCAAAAAGTTATTGGAACACGCACCACCGGCGGAGTAGACCCTGACCACGATTCTCCGACACTTCCCGAATCGGGACGAGGCCGTTCAGGTTCGCGAACCAGTGTGACGCAGAAGTATTTCACACCCTACGAAACGCCTAACCTGCTGACAAAAGATGCCTTGGAGGTTGAGAAAGAGCATCTCAACAAGTTGAACGAACGACTCTCGCTCAGCAAGCAGATGAGGCTGGAAGTCGACGAGGGTACGTTCAAAGCGGTTGAGGAGAGTAAGGCCAAAATCGAACTGCTCAAACTGGATAAAGAGCGGCTCGAATATGTCAAAGAGTACAACAGGCTGTCGAAAGGTTTGGCTGAAGGTAAGTACGCACCGCCCGATGTCGCCAAAGTCCAAGCCGATATGGAGCGTTTGAAGTCTGAGATTCTGCGTCGTTCGACCAAGGGTCAGGTGGAAATCGGCAGCACCTACAAGTCCACTACCCGAAAACTGTCAGGCAACGGTGGCGCGGTAGACAGCCGTGTGGCCGCCGCCGCAGACTTCCTGACAACCAAAGCCACTGTTACGGCCAAAGACGGCAGCAAGCGTTTGGTGGCCGCTGCCGACAATTTCATGGGTAAATGTGCCGAGGCCGTCAACAGTGCGCTCCGCTCGCAGGGCTTCAAAGTACAAGGCCACGGATTTGCCACCGCAGGCCAGCTACTGAAAAACAACAAAGGCTGGACGCAGTTATCCGAGCAGGGCTATGTTCCGCAGAAGGGTGACGTGGTTTCTTGGTCGCCGACCAAAGGCCATCCCTACGGTCACACGACGATGTACGACGGCGCAAACTGGTGGTCTGATGTCAACCAATCGAAGACCAAAGCTGCAGGTAACTATTTAGGGATGTCGTACAAAGGGGCGCTGGCCGACGGTTCGAGGCCGACCATTGTCCGCTACAAGGGTTCGGGAACAGGTTCGGCGGCATCTACTGAGGAATACACAACGTGGGATGTCACCAAAGTAACCGCGAACAACGCCTCCGAAGGTGATTTGCTGGCCGCCGCCAAAGCCCGTCTGGAAGTCAACCGGCAGGACTTGGAACTGAAAGCTCAAGCCCAAAATTTCCTGACTGTTGGCTACGAGACGGAGAAGAAAAACCTTGAATTTGCAAGGCAGAACCTTGAATTAGGTAACAAACGTTATCTGATTGACAATACAAACGCCTTGGTGGAGGGGCAGGCTTTGGAGCTTAAAGCCTTGCAGTTGGAACATCAGAAGCGTCTTGCCGAAATCAACTCTGAAGACAAGGCTACACAGGAGGAGAAAGCACTCAGTATTGCGAAGCAGACGGAAAACTACCAAATCCAGTTGGGAATCTTGAAGCAGAAACAGGGGGTAGAGCGCGGCGGACTTTACCAAGGTGCAGCCGACGCAGTCCGTGAGATGGAGAAACGCGGTAACGATTTCACCGGCCTTGCCTCCAACTCCCTAATGACGATGGCCGACGGTGTCGGAGAAGCATTCAGCCGGATGGCTCTCGAAGGCAAGCAGAGCTTTAGCGATATGGCTGCTTCAGTGTTGAAAGACATCGGGCGCATGATTATCAAGATGACGGTCATGAATCTGCTGGCACGAACCTTCGGCGCCATGTTCCCCACAACCACTGCCACGGGTGTTTCCGGAACAAGCGTCCCCTCTCCCCTGCTCACCCAAGCCGCAGGAGGAGCCTTCGAGGCAGGAGGTCGTCTGACCGCCTACGCCTCGGGAGGGGTGGTAACCACTCCGACACGTTTTGGTTACTCCGGAGGTCTAGGGTTGATGGGGGAGAACGGCCCGGAAGGTATCCTGCCGCTTACCCGTATGCCGAACGGCGATTTGGGTGTCCAAATGCTCGGGGCGCAAGGCGGCGGAACTGTAGTCAACGCTCCCGTGACGGTTACTGTGTCGATAGACAGTAACGGCAGGGAAGACTCCCAGGTAGACGCTAACGATGCACGCTCTCTGGGCGAAGCTGTCCGCGCGGCAGTTGTGGACAAGGTGATGGATATGCTCCGACCCGGTGAACCTATCCATCAGGCCATCCGTTCGGGAGGTGCAGCATGACGAAGCTGACCGAACAGAAGCTATACAACGCTTTTGAGACCTTGTCCAAACCTGTGGTTACCCGTACGGATTTGTCCGCCTGCCCCGGCGGCGGGCAATCCGACCCCTACTCGGAGTTTCACAATGCTTGCAGCGTGTTGAAGGTTGTCGAAACCCTGCCTGCAGAGCAGCAGGCGGTTGTCTGCGCCAAGTACGGAAAGAGTTTCACCCTCCTGAACACGCTAATTGCCGAGAGGCTGGGTGTGACAGAACAGGCTGCCGAAGGTTTTTGCCTTGCTTGGTTGAAACTGCCCGACCGACCCCGGGTGTGGCAACTGGCTGACCTCTTAGGGAAGTCGGAGATTACGACCAAACGCAAAACCAAAGTCCTTTACACTTGGTTGGACAACTTGGTTTGGGCAGCTTTGGAAACTTTGAGGGGGAAATTTTGCGATACTGATTTTGTAGAAAATGTACGTTGACCGTATATTTGATACCAAATATAATCCGAATCGTTAATTTGGATTACTTCGCCCGAGGCCTTTACACCTTCGGGCGAACTTGTTTATGGGGCAGGTTATGGACAGATTCGAGTGGAAGCCCGACAAAGATGTGGGCATCGAAATCGACTTGGGTGTACGGGAAGTACAGTTCGGCGATGGTGTCGTGCAGACACAGCAGAAGTTCCTAACCAAGCCCCGCCGCACATTCACGTTGAAGTTCACCAAACCGCCGAAAGAGGTGGACAAGATTTGGGACTTCCTGATTGCCCACCGGGGCAAAAGGTTCTTGTACATCCACTATACAGGTGAGGCTGTCAAAGTCAGATTCTCTGACCTGCAACGTACGTCCAACGGCATTTTGGACAATCTCAGTGTGAAATTTAAAGAGGAATACAGTTGATGGCCAACGAAAAGTTGTACAAAACCCTGCACGGTTTGGAGCAGGAAGCCCTCATCGAACTGTGGGACATTGATTTGCGCCCGTTGGGCGGTGACCTACTGCGCTTTTCTAATTTTGTGAACGAAAAAGAACAGCCGGTTACTTGGAAAGGGGTCGAATATACGGCCTACCCGATTCAGGGCGAAGGCTTCGAGATGAAGTCCGACGGTTCGCCGTCCCGCCCCAAGCTCTCCGTGTCCAACATGATGGGTTTGGTGACCGCCGCCATCGACCGCTTTGACGGTATGCTCGGGGCGAGGGTTACAAGACGGTTGACCGTCAAACAGTTTCTTGATGCTGTTAATTTTGAGGGCGGAAACCCGACCGCCGACCCGACGCAGGAGGTTACCCAAACCTTTGAAATAGAAAGGGTCAGTTCGTGGAATCGGGATGTCGGGGTTTTTGAGTTGGCAGCCCCGAGTGAAGCAGACGGAGCGACCATCCCTTGCCGACTGATGCTGCCGAACACCTGCCGCTGGCAGTATCGCGGCGAAGGTTGCGGGTATAACGGCCCGCCTGTTGCCGACGAGTTCGGCCAACCCACCGACGACCCTAAGAAAGACAAATGTCCAGGCAGGCTGACGGACTGCCAAATCCGCTGGGGCAAGACAGCAGTGCTGCCTTTCGGCGGTTTCCCCGGTTGCGACAAGGTTCGATGATGTTAAACGAAAAACTCAAATCCGAGATTGCAAAACACGCCGCCGCAGAGGTTCCCCGCGAGTCTTGCGGCTTTATCGTCCGCCATTCAGACGGCCTTACCTACCTGCCCTGCCCCAACGTCTCGCAAAACCCCGAGGAGACTTTTGAAATTTCCTCCGACGACTGGCTTCGCGCGGCGGAAACAGGGGTAATCGAAGCGGTGGTTCATTCACACCCGAACGGCGAACCTTATTTGAGCGGCGCAGACCGTCAGTCGCAGATTGCCTCCGGCCTGCCTTGGGTGTTGTACACAGGTTCGGAGTTCAAGGTCTTCCGTTGTGTGCCACACGTTCTCGGACGCGAGTTCGTCTATGGGGAATATGATTGTGCGGCTGCCGTCCGCGATACCTATATGTTGGGAGGGCTGGATTTGCCCGATTGCGAACGGCTGGGTGTAGAAGAAGACGCGAAAACGGGGGCTTTGCTTGCCCACTGTGAACGTACAGGTTTCATACAGGTTTCAGACGGCCTCCGAGTCGGTGACGTACTGGTTACCGAACACGGAGGGTTTCCCAGCCATGTTTCCGTGTACCTCGGCGAAGAGCAGATTCTGCATCACGCTGTCGGCCAACTCAGTATGCGGGAGTTCTATGGGGAGCAGTGGCGCAGACACACGCACTCCGTGTGGCGGCATACTCTGTGGAAGCCTGAAATGATTCAAGGGCTGCTCAACGACATGGAAAGTTTTGGAGAATATCTATGGTAACCGTGAGATTCTACGGCTCGCTGCGGCAGTATGGCGACCGTTTCCCTTTGGACGTAACAAATGCCGCCGAAGCTGTCCGCGCTCTGACTGTTCAGATTCCTGGTTTGCGGCAGGCTTTGGAAAGCGGGATGTTCCGTGTCCGCTGGGGCAAGAAGGATTTGAAGCAGGAGTCCCTGGAGACTGACCTGTTCGAGCAGGCTGTTGAAGGCAGCGTGTTGCACATTGTCCCTGTGACCGCAGGGGCAAGTAAAAGCCCTGTGGTCAATATCATAGTCGGTGTGGCTCTGATAGGGGTTTCATGGTGGATGGGCGGCGCGGCAGGTTGGGGCTACCTCGGTGCGAAAGGGTTTGTCGGCGCGACACTGATGTTCCAAATTGGTGCGTCTTTACTTTTCACAGGTCTGTCAGGGGCTTTAAGTCGCCCCCCTGAACTGAAGGCAGACACGGAAGACAAGAATACTTCCAGCAGTTTCAGCAGCTTGCAGAACAGCTATGCTGTTGGCAAGCCCGTCCCGTTGGCCTACGGTACGGTTATGGCCGGTTCGCACATTATTTCACAGGGCTTGGAAACTGTCCGCTCCGCCCCGGAAAGCGGACCTCCTTTGCATAATCCTCAAGGTTACCGTGTGGAGAAAACTCTAATCACTCCTCAAAAGGTAGACCCGAAATTCAACACTGCGGTCAATTCCCCCACAGTGAAAAACCGCAACTACATCCTCACTATACACAAAGTTTAGCCTTCGGGTCTTCGGAGTAAGTAATGGGTAAAAAAAGTTCAGGCAGTACACCTCATATAGCAAGGAATACAGCGAAGTCTTCCCAAATTTTGAGGATGGCTCATGCAATTTCCGAAGGTGAGGTCGAAGGCCCGGCCAACGGAGATTTACTGAAAAGTATCTACATCAACGATACTCCTGTGCAGGAAGCTGACGGCAAGACCAACTTCAACGGTATTGACGCTGCCTTTCTGTCAGGTACGGAAGACCAGTCCTACGTTCCCGGATTTGATTTCACTGAGCGCGTGTTCGGGGTCAGTACGCAGGTGAAAAACGGAAAACCCATCAGCCGTACTGTAACCGACCCTTTGGTCGACCATCTGCGGGTAACACTGGGCGTCAACCAAAACTCCGTAACTGATGACAAGGGTAATGTGAACCCCACACGCACAGTCATGTCCGTCCAACTCGTGCGCGGCAGCACCGTACACACGAGCAGGGAGATTGTTTTTACCGAAAAATCCGGCGGTCAGTATCTTGTGGACGAAATCTTCGAGAAGCTACCCCCTACCCCATTTACCGTCAAAGTGTCCCGTGTCACTCAGGACTATGACGATAACCGCACGGTGAATGACACATACTTCCAGTCATATTCAGAGAGGATTTCGGTCAAGCTCTCCTACCCCCACACGGCCATGCTGTATATCAAAGCCGACTCAGAACAGTTTGGCAGCAGTTCACCACGTGTCAACCTGCTGTTAAAGGGTTTGAAAATCCGCGTGCCGTCGAACTATGACCCCGTAGCAAGAACCTATACAGGTATTTGGGACGGCCAGTTCAAGGTAGCTTGGTCGAACAACCCCGCTTGGGTGATGTACGATATTTTGACGGCTAAACGCTACTCGGGAATCGCCAAACGTTTGCAGCCGCAGGACATAGACAAGTGGAGTCTGTACGACATAGGTAGGTACTGCGACCAAATGGTCGACGACGGTTTCGGCGGACGCGAACCCCGTTTCGTCTGCAACGCCTATATCACCGACGAGCGGAGTGCATATGAGGTGCTGAACGATTTGGCCTCCTGTTTCCGAGGTTTGGTTGCTTGGCGGGGAAACACAGTAGGTGCAACCTTAGACCGGCATTCCGACCCTGTGGCGACCTATACCAACAGCAATGTTGTGGACGGTGTATTTAACTACGAGACCGTTGCCCGCAAGGCAGTCCATACAGCCGTGCAGGTAAAATATGTGGACAAGAACGACGGTTACCGAACCAACATCGAGGCGCTCTCCGATGATGCCTTAGTGCAGCGTTATGGTTACAACGCCAAAAGTATCACGGCCTTCGGTTGCGATTCTCGTGGACAGGCACACAGGTTGGCGAAATGGTTGCTTTACACCGAGGCCAACCAAAGGGAAACCGTGTCGTTCAGCGTGGGTCGTGAGGGGCTACGCTGCCTGCCCCACGACATTTTCCGCGTAGTCGACAACGACCGCATCGGGGCGAGAAGCGCAGGACGTGTGTCCTCGGTTTCCGGCAGTACCCTCAACCTTGCAGAGGACTGGGATACCGACACTGTGTTGGAACAGGGCGGTACGCTGCTGTACCGTAACACATCCGGAGGGATGTCCGAGGTCAAAGTCCGTGCATTAAACGGCAAACGTGGTATTACCCTGATGCAGCCTGTCCGCGATATAGCGGAAGACGCTGAATGGGTGTACTTAGGCAAAATCAAACCGACGTACTACCGTTGCATCGGTATCAAAGAGAACTCGAAAGACGGAACATACGCAATTAAAGCCCTAATTCACGACCCGAACAAAGAGCAGGCCGTCGAACAGGGGATTGTGTTCGAGAACTCGCCTCGCACGCTGCACACCGTGCAGCCCGAAGTCGGCTACGCACAGGCGAAGACCGAGAACGGCAAGTTGAAACTGTCATGGGATTCTTCTGTACTGCAAGGTGAAGTAGCCTCGTACAACATCGAAGTGTACCGCAACGATGAAACAGTACCTATGTATGACACAAAGGGTCTGGCCTCTCCCGAGATTACCTTGGAGAACCTACCTCCTGCGAGGTACACCTTTAAGATTTATGCTGTAACCCACCGGGGCAGAATCTCGCAGCCTTATGTGTATAGTCGTACTATCGACTACAGCATTGCCAACCTCAAAGCCACACCCAAGCTGTTGGGCATCGAGCTTAGTTGGACGCTGCCTGACACCTCGGCAGCGTTGCTGAATACCGAGATTTGGTATGGGACAACCAATAATCTGGGACAGGCTACGCGTCTGGTTTCCCTCGCCGCTCCTCAAAACCTGTACACCCTGACAAATGTTAGGGTACATGAATCGTTTTACTTTTGGGTACGCATCAGGGATGTCAACGGCAACACGGGCGAATTTACCACCCCCGTGCGCGGCACGTCCGACCCGAACCCCGCGCCGCTGGTGAAGCTGATTGAGAGGCAGATTACCGAAAGCAGCCTGTCGCAGAGTCTGAAAGACCTGCTGGACGGTAAAATCGAAGCCGGTAAAAACGCCGCCGTTGCCGAAGCGGGTAAAAAAACGGCTGCCGAGGCGGCAGAGCGCAGCAGGGCGGTGGCGGCGGAAGCGGAAGCACGCAAAAAAGCCTTTGCCGCCGAAGCCTCGGCACGGATGAAAGCCCTTGCCGACGAGGCCGACGCGCGGCGGCAGGCTATGGAAGGCGAAGCCGCCGCCCGCAGCCGCGACATTCAGACGGCCTCTAAAAAGGCCGCCGACGATTTGGCCGCCAAAGCCCGCGAGCTGGG
>ERZ773075.151-NODE-151-length-60205-cov-79.0035_pt1 | contig 60205 bp, 58 predicted proteins | sample MGYA00580614_ERZ773075 | MGnify/ENA primary metagenome ERZ773075 (study PRJEB29015, sample SAMEA2738021) | human oral metagenome | biome: human oral; feature: human-associated habitat; material: dental | place: China | collected 2043 ...
TCGACCTGGCCGGCCGCAACGTGTGCGTCGTCGGCCGCGGCGTCACGGTGGGCCGTTCCATCGGCCTGCTCCTGGGGCGCAAGGACGTTAACGCCACCGTGGACATCTGCCACACCGGCACCAGGGACCTGGCCGACCACGTGCGCCGGGCCGACGTCGTCATCTCCGCGGCCGGCAGCCCCGGCATCATCACCGCGGAGATGGTGGCCCCCGGCGCCGTCGTCCTGGACGTGGGCGTCTCGCGTGTCGTCGACCCGGCCACCGGCAAGGGCCGTATCGCCGGTGACGTTGCTGACGGCGTCGATGAGGTGGCCTCCTGGCTCTCGCCCAACCCCGGTGGCGTGGGGCCCATGACCCGCGCCCTGCTGCTGGCCAACGTGGTCGAGACCGCGGAGCGCTCGCTCTAGAGGAATCGCCGTTCGCCTGACCGGCCGATTAACCTTGAGATCATGACGGACGAGTCCCACGGCGCCCATCCCTCCCAGTCCCACCACCCCATCGACCCGGCTGAGTCGGCTGATTCCGCGAATTCCCGGGAATCCGAGTCGACTCAGCCGGATGCGGGTCCGCCGGAACCTCAGGACGCGCCGGACGTGACCGGCTCTCAGGACCCGCAGCCTCAGAAGGCCGGCCTGCGGCGTCGGACCCTGCTCATTGGCGCGGCTGGGGCAGGCACCTTCCTCATAGGAGGAGCCCTCCTGGCGCGTTGCTCAGAGTGGCGCTGCATCTTAAGGGAACCCACGGTTACGGAGGAGTCGCCGGCCTCAGCCGCCTACCGCCCCGCCTACCACTACAGCCCCGCCAAGGGGAACCTCGCCGACCCCAACGGGCTAGTCCTCCACGAGGGCGAGTACCACCTCTTCCACCAGCAGGACGGCACGTGGGGCCACGCCGTCAGCATGGACATGGTGCACTGGAAGCGCCTGGGCACGGCCCTGGAGCACGACTCACAGGGCCTGGCCATGTCCGGCAGCTGCGTCGTCGACGGCGCCGACACCTCCAGCCTGGTCAAGGGCGGAGGCATGGTGGCCGTCTACACCTCTACCGAAGGCGGCGAGGCCCAGTCCCTGGCCTACTCCACCGACCGGGGCCGCACCTGGCAGCGCTTCTCCGGCAACCCCGTCATCCCCAACGACGGGCGCAAGGACTTCCGCGACCCCAAGGTCTTCTGGCACGAGGACTCCCAGGCCTGGGTCATGATCGTCTCCGTCGGCGACCACGTCTCACTGTTCCGCTCCAGAGACCTCAAGGCCTGGACCCACGCCAGTGACTTCGGCCAGGGCATCGGCTCCCACGCCGCCGTGTGGGAGTGCCCCGACCTCTTCCCCCTGACCGACACCAGCGACGGCAGCACCCGCTGGGTCATGACCCTCTCGGTGGGCGCCAACGAGGAGACGGCCGGCTCCACCGCCCAGTACTTCATCGGGGACTTCGACGGCTCCGTCTTCTTCCCCGAGGACCGCCAGACCCGTTTCACCGACGCCGGCCAGGACTTCTACGCCGCCCAGAGCTTCGAGCACGTCGAGGGCCGCCGCGTGTGGATGGCCTGGCTGGGCAACTGGAACTACCCCTACTCGCTTCCCACCGGCGACTGGCGCGGCGAGATGAGCATCCCGCGCGAGCTGTCCCTGACGACCCTGAACGGTAAGCGCACCCTCGTCCAGAAGCCCGTCCCTGAGCTCGACGCGCTGCGCGGCAAGGCCACCGACCTCAGCGGCCTCACGGCCACCGACACCGCCGGTGGCGCGGTGACGGAGCTGGGCAAGGGCCGCACGGTCGAGATCGACCTGACCCTGGACATCTCCAAGGCATCCGAGGCCTGGCTGGGCCTGGCCCGAGGAGAGATCGACGGCAAGGTTCAGGAGGTGCGCGTCGGCGTCAACGTCTCGGCCGGAACCCTCTACCTGGACCGCACCGACGGGGGGCTGACGCAGGTCGACGGCAAGGACGAGGGCACCAGGACCGACTTCGCCCTGCGCCGCGAGGTGGCCTACCACCCCACCGGCTCCACGGTGCGCCTGCACCTCTACCTCGACCGCTCCAGTCTCGAGGTCTTCGTCGACGACGGCGCCACAGTCGGCAGCCTCCTGGTCTTCACCGACCCCGGCTGTCAGGAGATCGTCCTGGGCGCGACGGGCACGGCCACCATCACCTCGGGCAGCCTCACCCCGCTGTCGGCCGCCCTGTAGGAGCACCGCGGCAAGACCGGACGACGATAAGACGGGGCCGCCGGAACAGCTGCTCCGACGGCCCCGCCATCATCTTTGGGCGATGCTGGGCAGCGGTGCCCTGCCCGCCTCGCCTACTTCAGGCGCTGCGGCCGGGAGTCGCCGCCGTTGGTGCGGGCCCGGTCCGCGGGAATGTCCGCGAAGCCTCCCAACCCGTTGGTGCCGTAGGTGCGGTCCACCGCGGTGGTGTCCCCGGAGATATTGATCTTCACCGTCGGTGCCAGCGAGCCTCCACGCACCGGGTTGCCATCCTTATTGCCACCGATGGAGTCGATGAAGGACTCCACCAGGCCGCCGGGCATCACGTAGTGCGAGTAGGACTGGAAGGTGTACGGGCTCTGGTTGAAGTCCGGCGTGTAGGGCTTACCCGGGTTGAAGTTGAGGTTGATCGGGTTGCCCAGCGCGATACCGGTGTTCTGGTTGAGCGGCTTGTAGTCGCTTCGCAGCCCGTCGCCCACGAACCCGTAGACGCCCTCGGGGCCCTGGAGCCCGTCGGCGTAGGTCTCCCGGTGCGAGATCGTGAACAGGTAGTACTTGCCGTCCTGGAAGTAGATCTGGGGCCGTTCGGTCTGGTCGTTGACACAGTTGCCGCTCAGCAGCGGCGGCAGGTACTCCCACTGGGTCATCGCCTTGTTCTTGGCGCGGGCCAGTCCCACATTGGCCAGCTGGTAGCGGCCGCCGCGCTGGTTGACCGACTCGACCGTCTCCGCCTTGGGATCTCCCTTCTCATAGCCGAGATCCTCCTCGGTGCACGTGGCCAGGGTGGTGTTCTGGCCGGCCTTGGCCGCGGCGTCGACGTACTGCTGCTCGCGTACGAAGGCCGAGTTGCCCTCGAAGACCATGTACTCGGTGGGGTCGGAGGGGTTGTTCTGGTCGCGGAAGGTGAAGGGGTCGCGGAAGTTCACGCCCGGGTTCTGCTCGCGGGTCTGGTAGTACTTGCCGTCCGGGACGAGCAGCTGGTGCTGGGTGCGGAAACCGGTGAGCCACACGCCGTTCTCGTCGGCGTAGATGCGTCCCTCGGACTGCACGATCCGCGGGTCGTAGGGCTTGGAGGTGGCGTTGTTATTACCCTGGCTGCCGTCGTTGTTCCCGCTGCCGCCGGTGGTGCTGTTGTAGAAGGCCACCGAGGTGTAGAACATGCGGATCTTGTTGCCCTCCATGAGGCGGGCCGAACCGGACCACTCGGTCTGGGCCGTGAAGCTCTGGTCCTCGAAGATCGAGCCGGAGGCGCCGTCGGGGAAGACGTGCCCGCCGTAGATCCAGCCGCCGTTGGAGCTGTTCGCGCCGTCGGCCGAGGAGGTCTGTGTGCCGGCCTTGCGATAGAAGAAGCCCAGGCGCGCGTGGGTGTGACGGTCGTCGAAGGTGTAACCGGCGTGCCGGTCGGCCACCAGGGAGAAGGCGATCTCCCAGCCGTTGTAGGAGATCTGGTGGGCGGCCTCATCGGTCAGCGTCCAGGTGTCCCACACCCACACGTCGTCGCTCGTGGCCGGGAAGCCGTTGGAGATCTCCGGCATCGTGTACTGCTCGGGCATCGAGTTCGTGCCCGACGGCGCGTTGGGGTCGGAGACCCGTTGGATCTGCATGGCGTCGGCGCGGGTCCACTTGGCCGTGTAGTTCTCCTCGACCCCGTGGGCCGCACCGGTGTGCTTGGTGGCGTTGGCCCAGCCGGGGTTGTCGGCCTTGAAGCCGTTCGCGTCCTGGGCTGCGGCACCACCAGCGGCCTGCTGGTCGGGCTGCCCCGCCTTCTGGTCGGCCTGGCCGGCTTGATCCGCCTGACCCTGATCGGCCGGGGCCTGCCCCGCCTTCTGGTCGGCGCCCGCCTCGGGGGAGGCCTCGGCGGTAGCGGAAGCGCTGGGTTCGGGGGAGGGGGCCTCATCGGCGATCGCCGTGGTCCCGGTTCCGGCCGCCAGGAGCCCGAGCGCCAGTGCCGCCGCCAGTCGTCTGCGACGGGCGCGGAACGAAGTGTGTGTCACGGTCATTGTCCGTACTGTCCTTACTCATGAGGGAATGAGGATGTCAGTGCGCCGTGAGCTGATGTCGTTCGATCTCCCGATGCATACCTTAGGGGAACCTGGACGTTGGGGGCGGGCCTTTGGGCCGTGTAGCAAATTGTTCGCGCCTCCTACCAAAGACGCATGTCCTGTTCTTCCAGGGATCGTTGAGACTTTCGGTAGTTTTGATGACATACCTCACATGACTTGATGTTTACTGGCCGGTTAGTCTTGAGAACGTTCTCCGTGAGCTGTCCGGTCTCCCATGCCTGTCGGTTCAGGTGGTCGCCCGAGGTCGGGCGGCCCCGTATCTAACGGAGATCCTGTGAGTATTTTTCCCATCCGTCTGCGACGGTTAACCGCACCAACAACCGCTTTCCTGGCTGCGTTCGCCCTGGGCACGGCCGGCTCGGCGGTGGCCGCTCCGATGTCCAACACGGCGGGGCAGTCCACCACCTCCCTGCGCGACGCCTCCACGGTGAGCCCCCAGTCCCTCGCCCAGATGGTCGCCGGTCCGAACGCGACCGTGACCAACGCGTCCGTCTCCGGCAAGGACGTCCAAATCGGCACCGTCAAGGGACTGCCGGGCGACGGCAACGCCATCACCGAGGGCGTCGCCCTGTCCACCGGGTCCCTCATCGACCCCGACCCCACCGCCGACTCCGACACCGACTTCACCCGCTCCGCGGTCCTGGGCCCCAACGACGCCCTCGATACCACCGGTGACTTCGGCGCGATCGAGGACCCGGCGGGTCTGGCGCAACTGGCCGGCTCCACTATCGTCTACGACGAGGCCGTCCTGGAGTTCGACGTCACCGCCACCAGCACCAATGCCGTCCTCTACTACAGCCTCGGCTCCGAGGAACACGCCGGTGCCACCGAGGGCACCCCCGCCTCCTGGCAGTCCCGCGGCTACCAGGACCCGCTGAGCATCCAGATCAACGGCACCGAGTGCGCCTACGTGCCCGGCACCCAGACGCCCGTGAGCGTGGCCACCATCAACGAGTCCTCGAACGCGGCCTACTACACCGCCAACTTCTCGGGCCACAAGCCGGGCCAGATCCCGGTGGAGTTCAACGGCTACACCTCGGCCCTCCCCTGCCAGGTCGCCGTCACCCCGGGGCAGACGGTGCACGTGCGCGTGGCCGTCGCCGACGCCGAGGACGGCCAGCTCGACTCCACCGTCCTCCTGCGCACCCAGGGCCTGGGCTTCACCGACAAGCAGATCACCGACCCCTGCACCGCGAAGACCGGCACCTGCGACATCCCCGGCGCCAACAACGGAACGAACGGGCCGAGCAGCAACGGCTCGACCACTCCTCCCGGTCAGGGCAAGCCGGGCGTCACCGACTACGGCGCCGCCTCGCCCACCACGGGAGCCAGGAACACCGTTGCCGGTCTTCCCCTGACCGGGACCCAGGCGCTCCTCCTGGGGGTCGTCGCCCTGCTGCTCCTGGCCGGTGGAGGTGTTGCGCTCATGCTGCGCCGTCGTCGACTGGCCGGTTCCGAAGCCGACTGACGCCTCGGAAACGTCCAAGTTCCTCCAAAGGCCTGGTGGGGCGGGTGAAGCTCTCTTCACCCGCCCCACCAGTGTTGGTGGCCGTCGATGATCGCCGGTGGCTGTCAGTAACTCAGTCCCGGTCCTGCCCGGAGGCTCGGTGCGCCGCGATCTCCTTGGCCGCCATGGCACAGCCCAGGACACACAACGGCATCGAGGCCAGCCACAGGACGGTGGCGAAGCGGGACAGGAGGGGTATCTGAGCTAGGACGGGGAGGATGGCGGAGAGGATGACGGACATCATCCAGAAGGCGACTCGTCGCCCGCTGCGCGACTTGGAATCGTTATCGGCGTTCACGGCTGCTCCTGTCATCCTGTGATCTCGAACCTGCGGCTCTCCAGGCATCCGGCGCGCAGGTCGGTGACGGTGACGGTGCGCACCGAGGCCCACCGCGGGCCGCGTTTCAGCCACGAGATCAGCCGGGCCACGGCATCGGCCTCGCCCTGGACCATGACCTCGACGTCGCCGTCAGGCAGGTTGCGGACCTGGCCCACCACACCCAGTTCCTGGGCGGTGTAGGCGCAGTGGTAGCGGAAGCCCACCCCCTGGACAGTACCGTGGACCAGGACGTGGACGGTTCTCACGCTCGCGGAGGCGTCGCTCATGGCTCTATGGTCTCAGGCTCAGCGCCGAGCGGGAACCGGCAGGTCGGCTGCGGGACCGGTTCGGGCCCGACCGCGTAGTCTTGCCGCCATGCGCATCGCCACCGTCAATGTCAACGGCATCCGTGCCGCCGCCCGCAAAGGCATGGGGGACTGGCTCACCGCCTCCGCCCCCGACATCCTCCTGCTTCAGGAGGTCCGCGCCGATGAGCAGATCGCGGCCGACCTCCTGCCCGGCTACGAGGCCGCTATCTGGCCGTGCCGCATCAAGGGGCGCGCCGGTGTGGGCGTCGCCGTGCGCGACGGCGGACCGGCCGCCCTCAGGGAGCTGCGTTACGGCGTGGCCGCCCCCGGAACCGAGGAGCCCGACGTCGACTCCGGCCGCTGGCTCGAGGCCGACCTGACGCTCACCGGGCTCGAGGGCGTCGATCGGCTCACCGTCATTTCCGCCTACCTCCACTCCGGCCAGCTCGGCACCGAGAAGATGGATCAGAAGTACGCCCACCTTAAGCTCGTCGACGCCCGCATGGCCTCCCTGCTGGCCGCCGCCCGCGACGGCGGCCCCCAGGTCCTCATGGCCGGGGACCTCAACGTGGTGCGCTCCGAGCGCGACATCAAGAACTGGAAGCCCAACCACAACAAGATCGCCGGCGTCATGGACGAGGAGATCGCCCACCTGGAGGGCTGGTTCTCCTCCGGCTGGGTGGACGCCTCGCGTCACCTCGTGGGGGACGAGGAGCAGGGGCCCTACACGTGGTGGTCCCAGCGCGGCAAGGCCTTCGACAACAACACCGGTTGGAGGATCGACTACCAGGTCCTCACCCCGGTGCTGGCTGAGCGGGCCCGCAGCGTAGCCGTGGACCGGGCGCCCGACTACGCTTCGCGCTGGTCCGACCACGCCCCTCTCATCATCGAATATTTCTGAGTACAGCTGAGCGCAAATGGTCGGGGGCCGGGAGCCTGGCTCCCGACCCCCGACGGATCGTCAGTAGCGGATCGCGTCGATCGGCCGGATGCGGGTGGCCACGATTGCCGGGACGATGCCGGCCAGCGCGCCGACGACGGTGGCTGCGATGAGGCCGATGACGGCCGCCAGCATGGGGAAGGGCGGGGTCGTGGTCACTGGGATGCCCAGGACGGCGCCCAGCGGAATGACGCGCATTCCCACGATCGCGATCCCGATGCCGACGATGCCTGCAACCACTGTGGCCACCACAGACTCCAGCATGATGGAGAAGAAGATGCGCCGGCTCGTCGCTCCGAATGATCGTCGCACCCCGATCTCGTGGATGCGTTGGCGCACGGTGACCAGGGAGATGTTGACCAGGCTCAGGGCGCCCAGGAGCATGACGAACACACCGGCGGCCGTGACCACTTTGGTGAAGGTGTCCGCGCTGGAGTTCACGTTGCTGCCCTGGAGGTTGTCCGAGGTCTGGGTCGAACCCTGGCCGAAGCGGGCGTCCAGGTCCTTCTTGGCCAGGCTCGCCATCTCCTTGGCGCCGCCCTTACCGGCCCAGACCTCCAAGGTGGGGGAGGGGCGATCGGCGTCCTTGGGCAGCCAGTTCTCGTAAGAGGTGTTGAGGGCGAAGGCGTTGACGGGCTGCGTGCACGGCAGGTCCTTGTCCCGCTCAGGGTCCCCGGAGCAGCCGATGAGTTCGAGGTTCTCCGGCTCCAGCACGCCGACGATCGTGAAGGAGGTCTGCACAGGGGAGAAGGAGGTGATGGTGATCGGCCCGGTGAACTCCTTGATGCCCATCTGCTCGAGGAACCCGTGGGTGACGACCAGGCTCGGGGAGAGGTCGTCCTCGTCCTGGGCGCTGAACCAGCGCCCCTGGGCCACGGTCTTGTGGTGCAGGAGCCCGTAGCTCAGGCTCACTGTCTGGGTGGAGACGTTCCGGGCGCCGTCGGGGAAGGAGAAGCGAACATTGGAGGTGTAGGTCGTCGCCCAGGAGGTGATGTCGTAGCGCTCGACGAAGCTGTTCATGGCCCCTGAGATCCTTGCGGAGGTGGCGGCGCTGGACGTGGTGTCCGCGCCCGATCCGCCCGATCCGCCCGATCCGCCCGCCGAGCCCCCGGAGGAGCCCGAACCCGAGGAGCCCCCACTGCTACCGCCGGCTCCGCCCGCACCGCTGCCGGCGCTCGCATTCGCGCTCGCCTCGGGGGCGTCGTCGGCCTGGATGGCCTGACTCAGGCCCTTGCCGGTGGGGGTGACGCTGATCGTCACCGTGCCCTGCCGGCCGGAGTACTTCTCACCCACCTGGTTGATGGCGCTGACGGTTACCTGCCCCAGGGCGATGACGAAAGTCATGGCGGCCACCGCCGCCGCAACGCCGACGAGGGACAGCAGGACCCTCAGCTTGCCGATGCGCAGCTGGGCCCAGGCCTCAACGATGGCGCCGAAGAATCCGGTGAGAATGCCGTTCATGAGGTTCCTTCAAGGCTGGTGGGGGCGGTCGGGTAGGGGGATGCCGGAGGGACGACGACCTCGCCGAACTCCTCCAGGCTGCCGACCTGCTGGCGCGTGACGGAGATCGGGGTGAGGACGCCGTGATCGAGCCGGTACTGGGTGTGGGCGCGGCCGGCCACGGCCAGGTCGTGGGTGATGATGATGAGGGCGGCGCCGTTCTCGGCGCACTGGCGCTCCAAGAGCGTCATCACCGAGTTGCCGGTGTCGACGTCGAGAGCGCCGGTGGGCTCATCGGCCAGGATGACGCTGGGGCGGCGGGACAGGGCCCGGGCGATGGCCACCCGCTGCTGCTCACCGCCCGAGAGGCGCACGATGGGCGAACCCACCTTGTCCCCCAGGCCCACGGCCTCCAGCAGCTCGGCGGCCCGCGTGCTGCGGGTCCAGAAGGCCTTGCCCGCGTCGTACAGGAGCGGAGCGGCCACGTTCTCGGTGGTGCTCAGTCCCGGAATGAGGTTGAAGGACTGGAAGACAAAGCCGAAGGTCCTCCCCCGCAGGTGGGCTCGGCGGCTCTCCCCGAGACGGGAGGTGTCGGTGCCGGACAGCGTGTAGGAGCCCGACGTCGGCTTGTCGATGAGCCCCAGGATGTTGAGCAGTGTGGACTTACCGGTTCCCGATCGCCCCACGATGGCCACGTGCTCGCCGGGCGAGACGCTCAGGTTGACGCCGGTGAGGATCTCCAGCGGCGCGGAGTCGGGAACGGCGAAGGTGCGGGTGATGCCCTGCAGCTCCAGCAGCCCGCTCACAGGATTTCCTTGCCGTTGGAGTCGTAGCAGGCGGACTTGTCCTGTTCGCAGGTGTCCGGTGTGCCGGTGCGCCGCGTGTCCTTGTTGGGCACGAACTGAAGGATCTTCTGGTCGGCCTTGAGCCCGGCGGTCACCTGGATGTTCGTGCCGTCCGTGATTCCCAGGGTCACCGCGGTCTTAACCGCTTTAGAGGCGTCGCCCGACTCGGGGACCAGCCAGACGAAGCCCGAGCCGACCTTGCCCTCCACGGCGGTGACCGGCACCAGGAGGGCGTCGGAGGCACTACCGGCGTCGACGCTCATGGTGGCCGCCATACCGGCGAAGACCTTCTGGTCGCCGGGCACCGAGCAGCGCATCTCCACGCTGGTGCCGTCCCCCGAGGTGGTCGTCTTCGAGCCATCCTCGCCGGTGGTCGTCGAGGTGGTGGTTTTGGTTCCGACCTTCAAGTTGTTGCACTGGAAGGGGGCCGGGCCGCCCTCCAGCGTCAGGGTCGCGGCGGTGGGGGTGTTGGTGAGTCGGTACTGCTGGGCGGCGCTGACGGTGCCGGTAGCCGAGTATGTCGAGGGCGCGATCGTGGCGACGACAACGCCGACGCCGGTCTCCTGCTGCCTGATGACCTTGGGGGTGACGGTGCCGCTGACGGGCGCGTAGATCGTGGACCAGGTGACCTTGTCGGCGGCCGGCGTCTGGGTGACGTTGCCCTCCTCATCGGTTCTGGTCACCGGGCTCTGGGGCTCGGAGTGCTTGATGTAGAGCAGCGGCTCCCCGGCATTGACCTGAGCGTCCTTCTCCACAGCGACGGAGTCCACCACGCCGGCCAGGTCGGCCTGGACTTCGACCGTGGCGTCCTGGACGATGCGTCCCTTGACCTCGACCGTGTTGGAGATGTTGCCGGTGGTGACGGCGACGGTCTTGACGTTGGCGGCGTAGCCGGGGGAGATGTCAGCGGTTGCGCTGTTGTTCTGCGAGGGGAAAAAGGCGATCTTCACCAGGGCGACGGCGGCGATCACCGCGATGAGGGTTTTGAGCGCGGGCCAGACGAAGCGCTTCACGGCGTCCTCCATAATGGCAATGGAATCGGAACCCGGGACCCGGGTTCCGGTTTAATACGTTCAGAGGCTACGTCAAGGGCGCTTTGCCCAACCTCATCCCTCAGGAGGATCGCTGAAAACCCTCTCCAACCGAGGTTGGAGAGGGCTGAGTGCCGTCAGCCGAGTACCGTCAGGTGTGCAAGCGAGCCGGCGGTACCGCTCGGATCAGATGAGCCGACCGGCAGGGGCGGCGGGAACCGCGTCCAGGAATGCTGGCGGATTGAAACCCTCGCGCTCGTAGGCCCCTGCCACGGCAGCGGCCACGTCGTGAACGGTGTCACCATCCACCAGGGCGATCGCCGAGCCTCCGAAGCCGCCGCCGGTCATGCGCGCCCCATGGGCTCCGGCGGCGCGGGCCGCCTCCACGGCCACATCCAGCTCGGGGCAGGTGCACTCGTAGTCCACTCGCAGCGATTCGTGGGAGGCGTCCATGAGCTCGCCCGCCGCGGCGAGCTTCTCACCGCGCAGGGGGCGCCCGTCCTGGAGGAGCTCCACCAGCTTGCGGGTGCGGTCGATCTCGGTGACGACGTGCCGGGTGCGCTTGACCAGCTCCTCGGCGTCCGCGGCGCCCTGGTCGGTGGCGCTGGCGGCCAGGCGCTCCAGGGCGTCGGGCAGATCCTCGGCTGAGATGTCCGCCAGGAGTTCGACGCCCAGGATCTGGGCGGCTCGCTCGCAGGCGGCCCGCCTGGCGCCGTACTGGCCATCGTCCAGGGAGTGCTTGGCCTTGGTATCGATCACCAGTAGGGCCAGGCCCTCGGCGGCCAGGTCGAAGGGGACATGGGCCACCGACCCGTCGCGGCAGTCCAGCTCCAGGGCGTGGCCCTCGCGGCAGCGCAGGGAGGCCGACTGGTCCATGCCCCCGGTGGGGGCACCGGCCATCTCGTTCTCCGTGCGCACGCAGTTGGTCACCAGTCGGGCGCGTCCGGCGTCGTTAGGCTCCTCGGGCGTGCCCGCCAGTCCCAGGCCGGCGACCTCGTCGATGGCGACGGCCGCCGAGCACTCCAGGGCCGCGGAGGAGGACAACCCGCCGCCCAGGGGCACGCAGGAGACGAGAGCGGCGTCGAAACCGGGCAGGTTGTCGAACCCGTCGCGCTCCAGTGCCCAGGCGACGCCGGCGATGTAGGCCGCCCAATGCGCCACCTCGCCGGGGGTCCCCTTGGGGCCGATCGTGTCGAGGTCCATGACATCGACCTTCTCCCGGGTCTGGGGGGAGACCAGACGCACGATCCGGTCGTCGCGGCGCCGCAGCGCCAGGTGCGCCCGGTGGGGCAGGGCGATGGGCAGGGCCAGGCCGCCGTTGTAATCGGTGTGCTCGCCGATGATGTTGACGCGTCCGGGGGCGTACCACACGCCGTCGGGCTCGGCCTCGAAGACCTCGCGGAACAGGGCGGTTGCCGCCCGGGCGCCCTCCTGAGGGCTCATGGCCGGGGCGAAGACGGGAACATCGTTGGTCATCGTGGTCTCCTGTTGCTGGTTGTTCTGATATGTCGGGTTGGTGGATGGAGGACTGTCGAGGGCGGGGGCGGGTTAGGCGGCGATCGTCAGCCGGGTGCCGACCTCCCGGAGGGCCGCCACGGTGTCGGCGTCGGGCTCGGCATCGGTCACCAGGACACCGATGTCCCGGGTGGCGCAGAAGGACCGCAGCCCCAGGACCCCCCACTTGGAGGAGTCCAGGGCGGCCACCACCGTGCGCCCGGCGGCGACGAGCGCCTGGTTGGCGGAGGCCTCCAACAGGTTGGGGGTCATGAGCCCGGCTTCGGGGGTGAAGCCGTGGGCGCCCAGGAAGACCCACTCGACGCGCATCGTGCGCAGCGCATCGACGGCCACCAGCCCCACCAGAGCGTTCGACGGCGTGCGCTCGCCCCCGGTGATCACCACCGTGGGGGCGTCGCGGTTCTCAGCGCGGGCGGCGTCGGCGGCGTCGAAGAGCACCTGCGCGGCGGGCAGCGAGTTCGTGATGACCGTCAGGGTAGGGAAGTGCTCCAGCTCGGTCAGGGCATGGGCGAGCGCCAGGGTGGTGGTTCCGGCCGACAGCGCCAGGGAGTCCCCGGGGCGCACCATGGCGGCCGCGGCCTGACCGATACGGCGCTTGGCGTCCGGATGGAGGGTGGACTTGGCGGTGAAGCGCGGCTCGAGGGTGGTGGGGCCGGCCGCCACCGCGCCGCCGTGGACGCGCTCGACCAGCCCCTGGGTGACGAGCTCGGTGATGTCGCGGCGCACGGTCATCTCCGAGATTCCCAGCTCCTCGACGATATCGGCCACGCGAACGCCCCCGGTGGCCGCCACCCGCTCCAGGATGTGTTCCTGACGCTGGCGGGCGAGCATCGGGGCCGGTCGGGAGGAACCGACGGCGGAGGAGGCTGTGGGACCGGGCTGCATGGGGCCAGTCTGCCAGACCTCGTCGTCGAAAACACCCATGTCCGCACGTTCCCGCACAGAGTCGCGCAGAGTCGCGCAGAAGGGGTGGTGGTAGTTCACGTTTCGTCCATTCGGTCGGTCATGGCAGACTTATCCCCGCTCGCGCGGCGCCCCCGGCTGGGACGTGGGCGGTGCGGCGCGGTAGTGTGTCCAGGTAACCCTCGGGCGTCCGCTCGTCCCGATGAGGATCTCCTATCAGTCAACCGTCCCGCAGGAGCTCAGGAGCCATGCAGATCCCCGCACCAGACGCGCACCAGTGCGTCATCGGTGTGGCCATTGCCCTGCCCTCCCACTACGCCGCCCAGGTGCGGGCGGTGCGGGAGGCCGCGGGAGACCCGATGGCCGACGTCGTCCCGCCCCACATCACCCTGCTGCCGCCGACGGCCGTCGATGTTGACTCGCTCGATGAGGTCATGCGGCACCTGCGCAACGTGGCCGCCGGGACGCAGCCCTTCGACGTGCGCCTTGACCAGGTCGGCACCTTCCGCCCCGTCAGCCCCGTGGTCTACCTCGGCCTGCGCAGCGGCGCCCAGGAGTGCGACCGCCTCCAGATGCGGGTCCGTGACCGCCGCGGCCCCCTGGCGCGTTCGCTGAGCTTCCCCTTCCACCCGCACGTGACCCTGGCCCACGAGGTCGCCGATGAGGACCTCGACTTGGCGGCCAGGGAGGGGGCGGGGCTGGCCATGGACTTCACCGTCACCAAGCTCCACCTCTACCGCCACCTCGAGCGGTCCCTCCAACCCGGTCGGACCGACGTCGAGGGGGCCTGGGAAGTGGCCGCTGCCTTTGCCTTCGGGGGCTCTCTCGTGTCCGTCGCTGAGACCGCTGAAGTCGGCGAGGTCACTGGCGTGCCCGCTGCCTCGGCGCCCGAGACGACTCCCGTGGTCTCGGTGTGATCGGGCGTGCCAGGGCCCTGTTGGCGGCCGCGCGGCGCACCCGGATCGGTCGTGCCCTGATCCGCTACGGCACGGCGCGCGGTGCGCTCATGGCTGGCGGGATTGCCTACACCGGTATGTTCTCGATCTTCGCGGTGCTCGTCATCGGTATGAATCTGCTCATGGCGATGCTCGGCAACCGCCCCACCTTCCGAGCGGCCGTCGTCGACTCGATCAACTCCCTGCTGCCCGGCGTCATCGACACCGGCAACGGCCAGGGGTTGGTGTCCGTGAGCCAACTGTCTGTCAGCTCGGCCTTCAATCTGGGATCGGTGGTGGCGGCAGGGGCGCTCATCTACTCGGTCATCAGCCTCATGGGTACTCTCAAGATCGCGCTGCGCGCCATGTTTGGACTGGTCAACCCCGTGATGAGGCCGGTGGTCGGGCAACTGGCGAACATCACCGGGTTTCTCGTCATGGTGGCCGGGGTGCTCGTGACCGCCGTCGCCTCGGTGGTGACGACAACGCTGTCCGGCAACGTCGGTCGGGCCCTGGGCCTGCCGGAGTCGCTGACCGGCACCGGGGCGTGGCTGGCGACGCTCCTCATCTCCTTCCTCATCGATACCGGCATCCTGGCGCTCCTCATCACCATCTGCGGTGTCCGCCCTCCCCGACGCGATCTGGCACTGGGCTGCATGCTGGGCGCCTTCGCGCTCGGCGTGCTGCGCCAGGTGGGGACTGGCGCGGTCGGTTCGGTGTCGCGCAATCCTCTCCTGGCCTCCTTCGCCGCCATCGCCGTGCTGGTCCTGTGGCTGCACTTGACCAGCCGCATCGTGCTGCTCATGGCTGCCTGGATGGCCAACCCGCCCCTGCCCCGGGACGTCGGCCATCCCGATGAGGTCCACGCCCGCGAGCGCCCCAACTACGTCACCCTCTCCGTGCCTGAGACCCTGGCCTGGCCCCGCCAGTCCATTACCGGCAGCCTCGAGGCCGATCCGACGGCGCATCCCGATTACGTCCCCCCGGTGCCGGTCTCCTGAACCCGAGGAGGGCGGGCTCGGGCCCGATCTGACGAGCAGGCGCCGGCAGGGGCGCTAGCCTGTTGCGGTGACTGACACTCCTGGTAACCCTGACAAGCCCGATCACGCTGTGCAGCTCAACGGCTCCGGTCCCGCCGCTGGCCCGGCCCCGGCCATCCACGCCATCATCCCCGCCGGAGGTGCGGGTACCCGGCTGTGGCCGCTCAGCCGCCGTCACCGCCCCAAGTTCCTCCTCGATCTCACCGGGGCCGGCCACAGCCTCCTTGAGGACACCGTCGAGCGCCTCGCCCCGGTGACCGCGACGACGACGGTCGTCACCGGCGTCGCACATATCGCCGCCGTGGCCGACCAGCTCCCGGGCATCCCGCGCGAGAATCTCCTGGCCGAACCCTCTCCGCGCGACTCCATGGCGGCCATCGGCCTGGCCGCCGCCGTCATCGCTCACCGCCACGGGCGCGACGCCGTCGTCGGCTCCTTCGCCGCCGACCATACGGTGGCCGACCGGGCCGCCTTCGCCGACGCCGTGCGCCAGGCCGCCATCCTGGCCGAGCAGGGCTGGGTGGTCACCATCGGGATCGAGGCCACCGGGCCCTCGACCGCCTTCGGCTACATCCACGCCGGCGACCCCACCGATGTGCCCGGCGCTCCCGACGGACGCCAGGTCCTGGGCTTCACCGAGAAGCCCGACGCCGACACCGCCGCCGCCTACCTGGCCACCGGCGACTACCGCTGGAACGCCGGCATGTTCGTGGTCCGTGCGGGCGTGCTCCTGGACCACCTGGCCGACCTCAGGCCGCAGTTGGCGGCCGGCATCGAGGCCATCGCCGCGGCCTGGGATACGCCCGGGCGCGAGGAGATCCTGGCCGAGCGCTGGCCGGACCTGGAGAAGATCGCCATCGACCACGCCATCGCCGAGCCGGTGGCCGCCGCCGGAGGAGTGGCCACCGTGCCGGTATCCATGGGGTGGAACGATGTCGGCGGCTTCGACGCCCTGACCGAACTCGTCGCCCCCCGAGACCAGGGACCTGCTGCCGGTGCCTGCGTGCTCGACGGTGTCGACAATGCTGACGGCTCAGTCTCGGATACTGCCCGGGCCGAGGTTCGGGTGGTCGGATCCGACGGTGCTCTCGTCGCCTCCACGTCCGGGCGCACGGTCGTGCTTCTGGGAGTGCCGGGTGCCGTCGTCGTCGATACTCCCGATGCCCTCCTGGTCACCACGCCCGAGCGCGCCCAGGACGTCAAGGGAGTCGTGGACGCCCTGCGAGCCGCTGGACGCCAGGACCTGCTCTAAGCGGTTCCAGCAGAGACCACTGAGGGGCCCGGCGCCGGGAGAAGAGACTTCTCCGGCGCCGGGCCCTTGCGCTGAAACCTAGGCGATTGCGAGCCGATCCCGGTGGATCGCACGGTGTGAGAATGCGGGATTTTCGCCTATCCTGGACATGCGGATGTATCCACTGTCGCATGCGAGAACCAGGGAGGTTTCCATGAAGAAGGCCTGCTCCGCGATGACGCTCGGTGCGGCCCTGGCTCTGGCCCTGGCCGCCTGCGGGACGCCACCGGCGCAGCGGCCCACGCGCAACCTCGAGGGCGCCAAGGACTTCACCGCCTGCATGCTCTCCGACGAGGGCGGCTTCGACGACCACTCCTTCAACGAGTCCGGCAAGAAGGGCCTGGACCGGGCCGGCAAGGAGCTCGGCGTCAAGACCATCGCGGTGCAGTCGGAGAGCTCGGCCGACTACGCCACCAACATCTACGCGCTCATCCAGCAGAACTGCAAGCTCGTCATCGGCGTCGGCTTCAACATCGCCGCCGACCTGACCGAGTCGGCCAAGACCAACCCCGACATCCAATTCGCCCTCATCGACGCCTCCTTCATCGGCGCTGACGGACAGCTCGCCACCCTGCCCAACGCCAAGCCCCTCCTGTTCAAGACGGCCGAGGCCGCCTACCTGGTCGGCTACGCCGCCGCCGGCACCTCCCGGACCGGGGTGGTGGGTACCTACGGCGGCAAGCCCCTGCCCACCGTCCAGATCTTCATGGACGGCTTCGCCAAGGGCGTGGCCAAGTACAACGAGGACACCGGTGCCGCCGTCCAGGTCAAGGGCTGGGACACCACCACAGGCAAGGGCGGATCCTTCGTCGGCAACTTCTCCGACGCCGCCAAGGGCAGGGCCATTACCGAGCAATTCGTCTCCCAGGGCGCCGACATCGTCATGCCCGTAGCCGGGCCCGTCGGCCAGGGCACGCTGTCCGCCATCAAGCAGAAGAACGATGCGGGCGGCGCCAACGCCGTTATCTGGGTCGACTCCGACGGCTACACCTCCACCGGCGACGGCAACATCATCATGACCTCCGTGGTCAAGGAGATCGGCAACTCGGTCTACGACACCGTCAAGAACGCCTCCGAAGGCAGATACTCCGCCGAGCCCTACATCGGAACCCTGAAGAACAAGGGGGTGGCCGTCGCCCCCTTCCACGACTTCGACTCCCAGGTGCCTGCGCCGGTCAAGGCGCGCATCGAGGAGCTACGCGCCCAGATCATCGCCGGAACCCTCGACGTCACGACCCCCTATGACCCCTCCTGAACGCCCGCCCGGGGCCAGCGCCCCGAGCCTCCACCGCCCTCCTCGTCCTCTGGAAGCGAGCCTGTTGTGAAGCTTGAGCTGCGCGGGATCACGAAGGCCTTCGGGCCGCTCGTGGCCAACGACCATATCGACCTGATCATCGAGCCCGGCCAGATCCACGCCCTCCTGGGAGAGAACGGCGCCGGCAAGTCCACGCTCATGAACGTCCTCTACGGCCTCTACCGGCCCGACGCCGGAGCGATCCTCATCGACGACGAGCCCGTGACCTTCTCCGGACCGGGCGACGCCGTGGCCGCTGGCATTGGCATGGTCCACCAGCACTTCATGCTCGTGCCCGTCTTCACGGTGGCCGAATCCGTCGCCTTGGGATACGAGCCGGTCGGGCCGCTGGGAATCATCGACGCCGGCGCCGCCGCGGCCAAGGTCACCGAGATCTCCCGCCGCTTCGGCTTCGACGTCGACCCCAACGCCCTCATCGAGGACCTGCCCGTGGGCGTCCAGCAGCGCGTGGAGATCATCAAGGCCCTGGCCCGAGACGCCAAGGTGCTCATCCTCGACGAGCCCACCGCCGTGCTCACCCCGCAGGAGACCGACGAGCTCATCGCCATCATGCGCGAGCTCAAGGCCTCGGGCACCTCGATCGTCTTCATCACCCACAAGCTGCGAGAGATCCGCGAGGTCGCCGACACCATCACCGTCATCCGCCGCGGCCGCGTCGTGGGCACCGCCGAGCCCACCGCTCCGGCCGCCGAGCTCGCCGGCCTCATGGTCGGCCGCGACGTCTCCCTCACCATCGACAAGTCCCCGGCCGAAGCCGGACGGGAAACGCTCGCTTTGAGCGGCGTCGGCCTCGTCGAGGACGGCGCCGTCCTGCTCGACGACGTCGACCTGAACGTGCACTCCGGCGAAATCCTCGCCATCGCGGGCGTCCAGGGCAACGGGCAGACCGAGCTGAGCGAGGTCATCCTCGGGCTGCGCTCGCCGACCACCGGCACCATCGCCTTCGACGACCACGACGTCACCCGCCACGGGGTGCGCCGCCGGCTGCGGGCCGGACTCGGTTTCGTTCCCGAGGACCGCTCCACCGACGGCATGGTCGCCGAGCTCTCCGTCGCCGAGAACATGGTCCTGGACCGTTACGACGACCCCGCCCTGGGCCGGGGGCCGTCGCTGTCGCCGCTCCGCGTGCGCCAGGCCGCCCACCGGATGCGCGAGGAGTTCGACGTGCGCGTCACCGACGTCGACGATGCCATCTCGACCCTCTCGGGCGGCAACCAGCAGAAGGCCATCCTCGCCCGCGAGCTGTCCCGGTCCCTCAAGGTCCTCGTCGCCTCCCAACCCACCCGCGGCCTGGACGTCGGCTCCATCGAGTTCATCCACCAGCGCATCGTCGCCGAGCGTGACACCGGCACCGCCGTCCTCATCATCTCCTCAGAGCTCGACGAGATATACGCCCTGGCCGACCGGATCGCCGTCATGTACCGCGGGCGGATCGTCGGCATCGTCCCCGCCGACACCGCCCGCGACGCCCTGGGTCTCATGATGGCCGGCACCCCCGCCGAACAGGCTCTCGACCCTCAGGAGCAGCAACGATGAGCACACCCTCCACCGGCTCCGGCACTGCACCGACGCCGACAGATCTGTCCGAGGAGCGGTCCGCGCCCAGCCCGAGCAGCCAGTCCGCCCTGCTGCGGCAGGTCGCCTCCTCGCCGGCCGTCGTCGGGCTGCTCGCGATCCTGGCCGCCCTCGTCCTGTCCTCGATTCTCATCCTCGCGGCCGACTCCCAGGTGCGCTACACGGCCGGCTACCTCCTCAACCGCCCCGGCGACTTCCTCCACGCCGCCGGATCCACCCTGAGCGAGGCCTACAGCTCGCTGCTGCGCGGCTCGGTCCTGGACTGGCGGGCCACCACGGGCGTGCGCATGATCCGCCCCATCACCGATACCCTCACCAACGCCACCCCGCTCATCATCGCCGGGCTCGGCGTGGCGGTGGCCTTTCGCGCCGGGCTGTTCAACATCGGCGGCCAGGGGCAGATGATCCTCGGGGCGATCACGGCCTGCTACGTGGGCATCGCCTGGAACCTGCCGCCGGTGGTCCACCTGCTCCTGGCCGTCTTCGGGGCGGCCCTGGGAGGACTGCTCTGGGGCGGTATCGCCGGAGTCCTCAAGGCCCGTACCGGCGCCAATGAGGTCATCGTGACGATCATGCTCAACTCGATCGCCGCCCACCTGCTGTCCCAGGTACTCAGTCTCAAGGCCTTCAACGGGGAGGGGGAGACCGGTAACCGCAAGTCGCTGACCGTGGCCGACTCCGCCCAATACCCCTCGCTCGCCGGCAGCTCCTTCCGCCTCCACGCCGGCTTCCTCCTGGCCTTGCTGGCCGCGGCGGCCGTGTGGTGGCTCATGGAGCGCTCCCGCCTCGGTTTCCAGCTACGGGCCACCGGCCTGAACCCCGATGCCGCCCGCACCGCCGGCATGAGCGTGCCCCGGGTGACGAGCCTGGTCATGATGATATCCGGCGCCCTGTGCGGGATCGCCGCCAGTGCTCCGGTCCTGGGAACCCAGAAGAGCATGGACGAGTCCGTCGCGGGAACCATTGGCTTCGACGCCATCACCGTGGCGCTGCTGGGCCGCTCCCGGCCCGTGGGAACCGTCCTGGCAGGCCTGCTCTTCGGCGCCCTGCGCGCTGGCGGCACCGCCATGCAGGCCGCGCCCGGCACCCACATCAAGATCGTCCTGGTCCTGCAGTCCACGATCGTGCTGTTCATCGCCGCTCCGCCTCTGGTCCGGGCCATCTTCCGGCTGCCGGAGCGCCGGGCGCTCACGGGCGGCGCCGATCCGTCCCCCGCCTCAGTGCCGGCCGCGGCTACGGCCACTCCCACAGCGAAGGAGGCCTGAGCCATGACGGCGTCATCCACCTCAACCGCGTCAACCGCTTCAGTCGCCTCCGTCTCCACGGCCGTGGAGCCCATGAACCTCAAGATCCCGATCACCGGCGTCGTCGTGTTCCTCTTGCAGGGACTCATGGCGCTGAGCGCCCGTGGTTCGACCACCTTCCGGTTCACCGTCCCCTCCGACTTCTTCCAGTTCGAGGACTCCACGCTCAACGCACGGCTGATTATCCTCATCGCCGCGGGGATCGTCGCCGCAGTCACCGCCGTCGCCCTCGTACGGGCCATGCATCGCCGCGAGGGCGCTGCCTGGGTGAGCGTCCTCATGGGCGTCGGATTCGTTGTCGCATTCCTGGCCTGGGCCGGTGCCGGACGCAACGGCGTCATCCCCCTGGTGACCATCCTGTCCTCTGCGCTGGGGCTGAGCGTCCCGCTCGTCTACGGGTCGCTGGCCGGGATCATCGGGGAGCGCTCGGGCACCATCAACATCGCCATCGAGGGCCAGCTCCTGGGCGGGGCCTTCCTGGGCGCCGTCGTCGCCTCGGCCTGCTCCAGCCCGTGGGCGGGGCTCTTCGCCGCGCCCGTGGCCGGAGTCCTCGTGGCGCTTCTGCTGGCCCTGTTCGGACTGCGCTACCGGGTCAACCAGATCGTCGTCGGCGTCGTCCTCAACGTCCTGGTCTCGGGGCTGACCGGCTTCCTATTCTCCACCTTCCTGTCATCCAGCCCCAGCCTCAACCGCGCCCTGCGCCTGCCCACCCTGGCGGTGCCGATCCTGTCCCGGGTCCCGATCATCGGGCCGGTCCTCTTCCGCCAGACGATCCTCGTCTACCTCATGTACGTCGCCGTGGCGGTCCTGTCCGCCATGCTCTTCCGCTCCCGCTGGGGACTGAGGCTGCGGGCCTGCGGCGAACACCCCAAGGCCGCCGACACCGTCGGCATCAAGGTGATGCGCACCCGTGTGGCCAACCTCGCCCTGGCCGGGGCGCTGGCCGGACTGGGCGGGGCGTTCTTCACCGTCGGCTCGGGCCTGTCCTTCGATAACGACATGACCGCCGGCAACGGCTACATCGCCCTGGCCGCCATGATCCTGGGTGCCTGGCGACCCCTGGGCTCCCTGGGGGCGGCCCTGCTCTTCGGTTTCGCCACCTCCGTGGCCCAGACCTTGCCGATCATCGGCAGCTCTGTCTCACCTGACATCATCTCCATGATCCCCTACATCGTCACGATCCTGGCGGTGGCCGGATTTGTGGGCAAGGTGCGCGCCCCCGCCGCCGAGGGGGTGCCCTACCCGTGAGCAGCATCGCGCCCACCGATCTGACCGACGCCCACTGGCGGGACCTGCACGAGCTCGCCGTGGAGGCCATGACCCACGCCTACGCCCCCTATTCCCGCTTCAAGGTCGGCGCCGCCGCCTTGGTCGACGACGGCCGACTCGTCTCGGGGTGCAATGTCGAGAACGCCGGCTACGGCGTCACCCTGTGTGCCGAGTGCGGGCTCGTCTCCGAGCTCATCCGCACCGGGGGCGGCCGCCTGGTCGCCTTCGCCTGCGTGGACGCTTTCGGCCGCGCCTGCGCCCCGTGCGGGCGCTGCCGCCAGCTCCTGAGCGAGCACGCCGCCGACGGTATGGTGCTGGCCATGCCCTCGGGGATGATGAGCATCGACGAGGTCCTGCCTGACCGCTTCACCGCCGCCGACGTCGACCGCGTCGTCGGCGAGGAGAGCCGACGTGCGGCCGACGAATAGTGACGACGAGCAGCCGACGAGTACAGATGAGGAGAGTCCCGTGACCGTCCCCGCCGCCCCGCCGGTCGTCGAGCCCTTCGACGCCGTCGACGTCATCGCCGCCAAGCGCGACGGCGCCGCCCTGACCGACGCCCAGATCGACTGGGTCGTGGAGGCCTACACCCGCGGCGCCGTCGCCGAGGAGCAGATGAGCGCCCTGGCCATGGCCATCTACCTGCGCGGCATGAGCCGGGCCGAGATCACCCGCTGGACCGGCGCCATGATCGCCTCTGGGGAGCGAATGGACTTCTCCGGCCTCGGGCGGCCCACGGCGGACAAGCACTCCACCGGGGGAGTGGGGGACAAGATCACCTTGCCGCTGGCGCCGCTCGTGGCCGTCTTCGGCGTGAGCGTCCCCCAGCTATCCGGACGCGGGCTCGGGCACACCGGCGGGACCCTGGACAAGATGGAGTCCATCCCCGGCTGGCGGGCCGATCTCACTGGCGAGGAGATCCTGGCGATGCTCGGGCCCAGCGGCCCCGGCGCCGTCATCTGCGCCGCCGGGGCGAGCCTGGCCCCCGCCGACAAGCGCCTCTACGCCCTGCGCGACACCACCGCCACCGTCTCCTGCGTCCCCCTCATCGCCTCCTCGATCATGTCCAAGAAGATCGCCGAGGGAACCGGCGCCCTCGTCCTGGACGTCAAGGTCGGCTCGGGCGCCTTCATGAAGGAGATCGACCAGGCCCGCGAGCTCGCCTCCACCATGGTGGCCCTGGGCACCGACGCCGGCGTGACCACCCGAGCCCTGCTGACCGACATGTCCACCCCGCTCGGACTCACCGCCGGCAACGCCCTCGAGGTTGCCGAGTCCCTTGAGGTGCTCGCCGGCGGGGGACCGGCCGACGTCGTCGATCTCACCGTGGCCTTGGCCCTGGAGATGTGCGCCGCCGCCGGCAGACCCGTGGAGAAGGACCAGGCCCGCGCCGCGCTGGCCGACGGGCGCGCCATGGACGTCTGGCGCGACATGGTCGCCCGCCAGGGAGGGGACCCGGACGCGCCCCTGCCCCAGGCGCCCGAGACCGAGACCGTTACCGCCCCGGCCGACGGCGTTCTGACCACCTTGGACGCCCTCGCCGTCGGGGTGGCCGCCTGGCGCCTCGGGGCCGGGCGCGCCCGCAAAGAGGACCCGGTCCAGGCCGTCGCCGGCGTCACCATGCACGCCAAGCCGGGCGACGAGGTGCGCGCCGGACAGGAGCTGCTCACCCTGCACACCGCCACGCCCGAGCGCTTCACCCGCGCCCGGGAGGCGCTCGCTGGCGGCATCGTCATCTCCCAGGCCGGTTCCCCGCAGGCGGCCGACGCCGTCGCCCGCCGTGAGCGCGGCGTCGTCCTGGAGCGCATCGGATGACCACGCCCCGGCAGGTAGAGCTGGCCATCGTCGCCCGGGCCGTCAACTCGCGGCTACGGGTGGGGCGCCTCACCCAGGCGGGCCAGGCCATCACCCTCACCCAGACCGACGGCACCACCTGCGGGCCCACCTGCCTCCTGGCCGCCCGCCTGCTCCTGGCGCCCGGCGATCGCGCTGCCATGACGGGGGAGCTCGTCCAGGAGATGGCCGCGTCGGAGCCCGGCCGGGAGGGCAAGCAGCTGGTCTCCGTCCTGTCCCGCCAGCAGGTGCGTCTCCAACGGGCCATGAATGTCCACGGTCTGGGGGTCCTGCCCTGGCCGAAGGCGCTTGGGTCCACGCCCTGGTCCGTGGCCCGGCAGATGACCGGGATCGTGCGAGCCTGTACACCGGACAGCAGGTGTCGTCGCTACATAGTGAGGTGGGTGAGCGACCACGGTCCCGCTTGGGGGCGTGAAGTCGCCTCGATCCGTGAGGTGCTGGCAGGCGGGCTCCCAGTCATTCTGGTCACCGGCGGTCCGCTCGTCCTCGATGACGTCGCCGAGGGCGAGCCCACTGTCGGGTCGCGGCTGCGCACATCCCTGGCCCGGACCCCTGCCGTGCCCCGCCACTACGTCCTGGCCCTGCCCTGGCAGGCCATTGGGCAGGACGACCCTGGCGAGGGAAGCGTGCACATCTACGAGCCCTCCAGCGGTGCCGTGCGCCCCCTCGACCTGACCGCCCCGCGCGATCCGCACCGCCCCGGCCCCCGCGAGCTCGGCGGCTGGCCTCGCGTCCTCGCCGTCATCGCGCCCGAAAACTGACCACCAAGAGTATTATCCTGACTCAAGGGGTGGGAAAAGGTTCTGTCGTCCTGAAAGGCGGGTGCGTGTTCTCCTTGTCGGCACCGGAAGTGGCGTTCATCCTGCTGTACGTTGCAGGCATGGTCTCAGCGTTGTACATCTTTGTCAGCGCAAGAGGGGTTCGTAGCGCTGTGGTGCTGTTGTGTGCCTTCTCCCTTCCCATCCTGGGTTCGGTGGTCGCGGTGGCGCTCGCGGCCGGGAGGTTGAGAACCAGATACGCCGATCTACGTTCCGGTGAGGGGGACGCCTGATGTCGTCTGTCGGCCATGATGAGGGTCCTTGGGATGCCCGGCGAGCCCTGGCGATCATGATCTTCGCCGTCGGAGTACTCGGGGCGGTGACGATCCTGTCGGTCCCCTTCGCCATCGGCCTGTACGGTCTGCGCGGATTATGGATCCCGGCAGTTCTACTCATCCCGCTCGCCCTGCAGGGGTGGGGGCTTCGCGTCCTGCGTCGGGCCGAGTCGACTTTGCCCGGATGAGACTGATCGGGTCATGATGACGTGACCCGCTCCGCCAGGAAGGACCCCCATGACCACACGCGCCCGGATCGCCCGCCTCATCGACCACACCCTCCTCAAACCTGAGGCCACTGCCGCCCAGGTCGACGCGCTCATCGCCGAGGCCGCCGCCCTGGGCGCCTACAGCGTGTGCGTCTCCCCGAGCCTCCTCCCGCTGAACCTGCCCGATGGACTGCACCTGGCCACCGTCTGCGGCTTCCCCTCCGGCGCCCACGCTACTGCCGTCAAGGCCGCTGAGGCCGCCGACGCCATCGCCAAGGGTGCCGAGGAGATCGACATGGTCGTCAACCTCCGCCTCGTCAAGGAGGGCGACGTCGACGCCGTCGAAGCCGACATCCGCGGTGTGCGCGAGGCCTGCCGGGGTGCCGTCCTCAAGGTCATCATCGAGTCCGCGGCCCTCACCGATGAGGAGATCGTCTCCACCTGCCGCGCCGCTGAGGCCGCCGGAGCCGACTTCGTCAAGACCTCCACCGGCTTCCATCCCGCCGGAGGGGCCTCCACCCATGCCGTCGCCCTCATGCGCACCACCGTCGGAGACCGCCTCGGCGTTAAGGCCTCCGGCGGCATCCGCACCGCCGCCGACGCCCTGGCCATGGTCGAAGCCGGAGCCAACCGCCTGGGGCTGTCCGTCTCCGCCGCCGTCCTCGAGGGACTGGACGACTGAGGCGCCCATGCCCGGCTGAGTACCACCGACGACCTGGCATCATCGCCGGGTTCGTCATTGTGCACACAAGGCCGCGTTAGGAAGGCTCGTCTCAACTTGCAAAGTTTCGGGTACCCGAAACTATACTCGGCACTATGAGAACCATCCCCAGTATGAGCCGCCGCAGCGCTGCGGTCCTCGCCTGTCTCGCCCTGTCCCTTCCGACCCTGGCGGCCTGCGGTCGCAGTTCCACCTCCGCCGACGCGTCGGGCACGGTCAAAGCGGTCGCCTCCACCACCCAGATCTGCGACTACATCACCCAGCTCGCCACCGGCGACGCCTCCAGCGAGCTCTCCTTCGACCGCACCGGAGCTGACGGCAAGACCCAGCACTTCGGCGCCGACGCCGCCAAGGCCAAGTCCCGCCTCAAGCTCACCTGCCTGCTGGCCCCCAACGCCTCGGCGCACGAGCACGACATGACCACGGTGCAGTCCAAGGCCCTGTCCGAGGCGGATCTCTTCTTCATCTCCGGCGTCGATCTGGAGCACTTCCTCGACTCCGCCGTCGACTCCACCGGCTTCAAGGGCACCATGGTGGTGACCTCCGGCGTCGCCGGGGCCGCCGACATCGATGACCTGGCCGCTCAGAAGAAGAAGGAGGAGGCCAAGCCCTACAAGGTCGACCGGGGCAACGCCAAGGTCGAGGTCGCCAAGTGGCCCTTCCCGCCTGAGGAGGGTGAGAGCCAGCCCGAGTTCCGCTTCGACCCGCACGTGTGGACCTCGCCGAAGAACGCCATCGTCCAGGTCACCAATATCGGCGCCGCCCTGGAGAAGGCCGCCCCCGACCAGGCCGGTGTCTTCCGCAGCCATGTGGATGCCTACGTCGCCAAGCTCAAGACCCTCGACGGGTGGGCCGCAGACTCTCTGAACTCGGTGCCTCAGGAACAACGGGTCCTGTTCACCAGCCACGACGCCTTCGGCTACTTCAGCACCGAGTTCGGCGTGAAGTTCGAGGGCGCGGCTTTGTCCGACTTCAACGCCCAGCAGGACGCCACCGCCGACAAGATCCAGGAGACCGCGGACAAGGTCAAGGCCTCCGGAGCCGTGGCCATCTTCGCCGAGAACTCTAACAACCCCAAGTCCGTCCAGAAGGTCGCTGAGGTTGCCGGGGTCAAGGCCGTCATCGGTGACGAAGCGCTCTACGGCGATTCCCTGGGCACCCCCGGCTCCGACGGCGAAACCTACATCGGCTCCATCCTCCACAACGCCTCCAACCTTACCAAGGCCTGGGGCGGCACAGTAGCCGAGATCCCCGCCGACCTCGTCCAGTGGACCCCCAAGGCATCCGACGTCAAGTGAGGAACCACATGACAGACCCCCACGATTCCGCACCCGCCGCGGCCGAGTCGGTCGTCACCCTGGAGGACGCTTCCTTCTCCTACGGCGCTTCGACGGTACTCACCGGTGTCAACGGCCGGGTTCCGGCCGGGCAGGCCCTCGCCCTCGTCGGCCCCAACGGTTCGGGCAAGACGACGCTTATGCGGGCCCTGCTCGGCATGGTGACCATCAGTGCCGGGAGGGTGCGGGTCAACGGGGCGGCGCCGGGGCGCGCGCCGCGAGGGTCCGTCGGATACGTGCCCCAGGTCAGCGACCTCGATCCCACCTTTCCCGTTACCGTGCGGGAGGTGGTCCAGATGGGCACGTACTCCCAACTCGGCATCCTGCGGCGCCCCGGAGCTCAGACCCGTCGTCGGGCTCTGGATGCCCTGGAGAGCGTCGGCCTGGCCGACCGCGCCGAACACCGTTTCGGCACCCTGTCCGGCGGTCAGCAGCAGCGCGTCCTCGTGGCACGCTGCGTGGCCGCCCGGCCTCGCCTCATCCTCCTCGACGAGCCCTTCAACGGCCTGGACCAGCCCAACCGCGAGGCCCTGCTGTCCATCATCACCGACCTCAAGGAGCAGGGCATCTCGCTGATCATCTCCACCCACGATCTGGTCCTGGCCCAGGAGACCTGCGAGCAGGTCGCGCTCCTGGCCGGACGCCAGATCGCCTTCGGGCCTCGCGACGAGGTCCTCGTCGCCCGCTACATCGACGAGGCCTACGGCGGCCACGGCACCACCCGGCTACTGGGCCTGCGTTCTGCGGCCGAGGCGGGTGAGTCGCGGTGAACGGCTTCATAGCGCTCTTCAGCCAGGCCATCGAGCAGCTGCGCCTGGCGGCCGTCAACGTGCCGGGCCTCGCGCCCCTGGCCGACGCCCCCTTCCTCTTCCGGCCCCTGGTCATGGTGGTGCTCTTGGGCATCGTCGCCGGCGTCATCGGCGTCATCATCAACCTGCGCAGCGCCGAGTTCAGCGCCGAGGCCATGGTCCACGCTATCTTCCCCGGGATCGTCGCCGGCGCCGTCTACTGGGGGATCAACGCGATCATTCCGGCCGCCTCCGTCGTCGCCGTCGCCGCGGCCCTGGTCCTGACCCTCGTCTCCCATCGCTCGCGTCGGGGCGAGGCCTCCGAAGCGGGCACCGCCGTCGTCCTGACCAGCTTCTTCTCCATCGGGCTCATCCTGTCCCTGGCCAAGGGCGACATGTCGGGTCAGCTTGAGGCCCTCATGTTCGGCCGGCTGTTGGAGGTCACCGATGAACGCCTGGCCCAGGCGCTCATCGTGTGCGCCGTTGCGCTCGTGCTCATCATGACAACCTGGAAGGAGCAGATCGCCTACGCTTTCGACCGTACCGGCGCCCGTGCCTCCGGACTGCGGCTCCTCGCGCTCGATCTGGCCCTCAACACCGCCATCGCGGCCGCTGTCGTCTCGGCCTCGACGGCGGTGGGAACCCTCCTCGTCATCGGCTACCTCGTCATCCCCGGAGCGACGGCGCGCATCCTCGTCTCCCGGGTGCGCACCATGGTCCTCGTTGCGATCGGAGTCGGCGTGGGCGGCGGCTACCTCGGCATGCTGCTCATGGCCCTGCCCGCAACCCTCGACAAACCCATCTCCCCGCAAGCCTCCGTTGCCCTGGTGATGACCGCCATCCTCCTCCTCGCCGTCGGTGTCACCGCTGCGCGCGAGAGGCTCCGCAGACCGGCTCGGCGTGCTCGCTCGGCGCAGTCCGCACAGGTTTCGACGACGACGGCGCGCAGCGCCGACTCGTGCGCCGCCTCCCCGGACGAGTCCGCGAGTACGGAGGGCGCAGCGGTCCCGATGGCCGAAGGGAGCCGGGCATGAGCATCGGCCTCGACATCCTCCTCCTGCCCATCATCGAGGTGGTCCTCATGGGGCTGCTGGCCGGGCTCGTGGGAGCGATCGCACTCGTCCACCGCAGAATCTTCTTCACCGAGTCACTCACCCACGCGACCTTCCCCGGCGCGATCGTCGGAGTGGTTGTGGCCGCCTGGCTCTCACAGGCGCTCCTCGGACGGCGCGCCGACTTCACCCTCCTGTCCGCCCTTGTGCTCGTGGGAGCCGGGCTCATGTGCCTGCCGATGATCTGGTTGATGCGCCGACTCTCCCAAGTGCCGGGCGTGACATCGCAGTCGGCGGCAGGCGTGGTCCTCACCTTCGGCTTCGCGCTGGGCTACTTCCTCTCCAAGTGGTTCGCTCCGCTACCCCTCAAGGTGGACTCCTTCCTAGCCGGATCCGTACTCAACGTCAGTCGCGTGGACGTCATCGCCGTCGGCGTCGTCCTGGCGCTGACGGTGCTCGTGCTTTTCGTGGCCGGGCGGTTCCTCACCTTCTACAGCTTCGATCCGTTGGGCTACCGGGCCAGTGGCCTGCGTCCCGCGTGGGCTGAAGCCACCGTCATGGTCATGATCACCCTGACCATCGTCATGCTGGTGCCCGCCGTGGGAACGATTCTGCCCATCGCGCTCATTGCCGCGCCGGCGGCAGCACTGGCACCGTGGACCTCCACCATGCGCCGGCTGCTCGTGGCAGCCCCGATCCTCGGCGCCGCCACCGCCCTGGTGGGGTTGCTGGCCGCGGTGCGGCTGAGCCTGTCCGCGGGCGGCGTCATCGCCGTGGCCTCAGGACTGGTGTACCTCATATCCGCCATCGCCCACTGGATCGCCATGAGCAGAGTCCGAGCACGGATCCCGTTCCGGCGCTGAGCCCTTCGCGCACGGGGTTTCGACGATCATGGCGGCAAGGCCGTGGTGAGAACGCCGTAGGGGGCGCTGGTGTGTTATCGGCTCGCCTCGGCACCGGATCGCCGGCTCTGCTCTGTCAGGTTGGGCTCTTTTGGGGCAGGGTGGTGATCGGTGCCGGTCCGGCCCCGCCACAAGTCCCTCTCGGCCACAACCCGCCCTTGAAGAGCCGGGACGCGAAGAGAGCCTCTAGGGGGAAGCAGTTCAGGCGACGATTCCCAAGATACCGCGCAGGTCCTCCTTGATGGCCTCCAGACGTTCAGCAGCCGCCTGGCGCACCTCAGTCGCCGGAGAATCGCCCACTGGCAGGATCACCTCGCAGTAGCACTTGAGCTTGGGCTCGGTCCCGGAGGGGCGCACGACCACACGGTCATCGGAGGCCGTCACCCACACCAGGCCGTTCGTGGGGGGCAGCGTGCCGCCGTTACCATCGGAGACGCCGTCGAGCAGATCCACTGTCGTAGAGACCGGGGAGCCGGCCAGCTTGGCCGGAGCCCCGCCCGAGCGCAGGCGCTCCATGGTCGCGGTAATGATGCTGAGGTCCTCGACCCTCATGCTCAACGGGCTCGTGGCGTGCAAGCCGTGCTCACGGGCCAACCGGTCGAGCAGGTCCTGCAGCGTACGCCCCTGCTGCTTGAGCACGGAGGTCAGCACCGCCAGCCTCACCGAGGCCGAGACACCGTCCTTGTCTCGCACCGCAGCGGGATCCACGCAGTACCCCAGCGCCTCCTCATAGCCGAAGACCAGACCTGGCTCCCGGCTGATCCACTTGAAGCCCGTCAAGGTGCGACGGAATCCCAGCCCGTGGGACTGGGCGATCCGACGCAGCAGCCGGGAGGAGACCACCGAGCAGGCCAGAACCCCGTTGCCGGCGAAAGCCGCCAGCTCGGCCGCCTGCTCGCCCAGAAGCGCACCGACCTCATCACCGGTCAGCTGACGCCAGCCGCCGGGGGCATCCGCGTCCGGGATTGCGGCGGAGCAGCGGTCGGCATCGGGGTCGTTGGCGATCACCAGGTCCGCCTCGACCTCTCTCGCCTTATCCAGTGCCAGGTCCAGGGCCCCGGGCTCCTCCGGGTTGGGGAAGGCGACTGTCGGGAAGTCCGGGTCGGGCTCGAACTGCTCAGCCACCTCGACGACGTCGGTGAAACCGACCCGGGCAAGCACCTCACGGCAGGTGGCCCCGCCCACGCCGTGCATCGCCGTCAGCACGATCCTCACAGGGGCCGGGGCATTCATCCGCGCTGCCTGAGCGGCCCGCTCGATGTACTCCTCGCGGATGGCCGGGTCGATCGTCTCCCAGCCCGACTGCGGGCGCGGCACCGAGGCGACCGGCCCGACGGCGTCGATTGCCTCGGCGATCTGTGTGTCGTAGGGGGGAACGATCTGGGCTCCCTGGCCCGAGTCGGTCACGGCCCGCCCACCCAGGTAGACCTTGTAGCCGTTGTCCTGAGGCGGGTTGTGCGAGGCGGTCACCATAACGCCGGCGTCGGCCTCCAGACGCCGCAGCGCGAAGGCGAGCACCGGGGTGGGGCAATGCGACTCGAAGAGAATGGCCCTCCCGCCCGCGCCCGTGACCACCGCCGCTGTGTCGCGCGCGAACTGCTCGGAGTTGTGACGGGCGTCGTAGCCGATGACGACGCTGAAACCCTCACCAAGACGGTCCTTGAGATAAGCCGATAGGCCCGCAGCGGCCCGGATGACGACGACCCGATTCATCCGGTTGGGACCACCGCCCAGGCGACCGCGCAAACCGGCGGTACCGAAGGTGAGCGTGTTGCTGAAGGCGTCGCTGATGGCTGCGCGCGCTTCCTCGGCCTGCTTGCCATGAGAACTGGCGGCAGTCGCCAGGAGCTCAGTGAGCTCGGCGCGGGTAACGGGATCCGGATCGTCCTGGATCCAGGCGTTCACGGCAGCGTCGTCGTACACGTCTACAGGGTCTCGGGTCATATCGGCGACGGTACCGCGACAAAAGTACTGGAAGCGCTCACAATGACTCTCCTCACGGGTGTTCCCAAACACAAGGAGAATCCAGTCACGACAACGTCAGATCTCGCATGAAATAAGTTATTCTGAACTAAAAAAGGATACGATTCGAGACTATTTTGAGAATGTGGGGTGTCTGATAATTTTGGGAAGCAAGAGGTTAATGTGAAAGGAGAGTGAAAGAGGGCGAGCACTGCCCGGCCGAGCAGGTTGACGAGGTCACCTCCATCCTGCACGACTGGCTGGCCTGAATCGGCGGTCGCTCACCCGCATTCGCTGTCCGCCACTTTATGGAGCGGTAGACGCGTCGCCGCCCCGGCCGGATTGAGGAATCATGACCACATGAGTACACGCGAGTCCTACCGCAAGGGGCCAGTGGTGCTGCGCGGCACCCAGATCCCCTCCCAGACCACCGACGCGCGCCTGCTGAGCAGCGCCGCCGACGCCGACTGGCTGCACTCCGACCCGTGGCGGGTCATGCGGATCCAGGCCGAGTTCATCGAGGGCTTCGGCGCCCTAGCGGAGCTGGGACCGGCTGTCAGCGTTTTCGGCTCGGCCCGCACCAAGTCCGAGGATCCCGCCTACCGGGCGGCGGTGGAGGTCGGGGCCGGGCTAGCTCGAGCCGGTTACGCCGTCATCACTGGCGGTGGCCCGGGCATGATGGAGGCCGCCAACCGAGGGTGTCACGAGGCGGGCGGCACCTCGGTGGGGCTCGGTATCGAGCTGCCCCACGAGCAGGGCATGAACGACTACGTCGACCTCGGGGTCAATTTCCGTTACTTCTTCGCCCGCAAGACCATGTTCGTCAAGTACTCCGACGGCTTCGTCGTCATGCCCGGCGGCATGGGGACCCTCGACGAGCTCTTCGAGGCCCTCACCCTGGTCCAGACCCAGAAGATCTCCTCCTTCCCCATCGCCCTGGTGGACAGCGGCTACTGGGGCGGTCTGCTGGAGTGGGTGCGCACCACCATGATCGACCGGGGCACGATCTCCTCGACCGACCCCGACCTGCTCCACGTCGTCGACGGGGCTGAGGAAGCCGTGGACTACGTGGTGGGCGCCGCCCGCAGACTGCGTAACGGGCAGGGCGGGGCGTGAGTCGTGTCATGGCAGGCGCATCCTCGAACGTCGCACCTTGAATGTCGTAGAATATGACAGGTCGCGCGGCGATGTACCCGCGCAGCACTGACGAAAGGTGAGCACATGGCTGCCATGAAGCCCCGGACCGGAGACGGCCCTCTCGAAGTCGTCAAGGAAGGCCGCGCCATCATCATGCGGGTTCCGCTTGAAGGCGGCGGTCGACTCGTCCTCGAGATCACGGCCGACGAGGTCAAGGAGCTTGGAGAGGCCCTGGCCAACGCCAAGATCTGATCGAACCGGGCGGTCTGGGCGCAGACCGGTCCCGCTCGGTCCTCGGCGTCGAGGAACCGGAGGCCGGGCCATCCAGCCTACGGAGGGAGGGACGGATCCGATACGGGGGTCCAACCCTCCCTCCTCTCTGTCTCATCCTTCCCGGCGGCGCGACAGGTGCGCTATCAGGTCTGGCGCACCGAGACGAGCAGTCCGTCTCCGACGGGCAGCAGCGTCGTCAGCAGTGCCCTGGAGGCGCGCAGCGCCTTGCCGAGTTCGCGAGCGGCCACCGTGGTGACGTCGCGGCGGGCGGGATCGGCCACGTGGTCGTTCCACAGGGCCCGGGTGACCGCCAGGACCCCGCCTCGGCGCAGCATCCGCAGCGCGTTGGAGGCCAGCAGAATCGCCTCTTCCGGTGCGACGTCGAGCACCACCATGTCGTAGGAGCGGGCCGCCATCCGGGGCATGACGTCGGAGGCCCGCCCCTGGATGATGCGGGTGCGCGAGGAGGGATAGCCTGCGCCGTCGAAGGCGCGGCGTGCCTCGCGCTGGAGCTCGGGCTCGACATCGATCGTGGTGAGGACCCCGTCCGAGCCCATGCCGCCCAGCAGCCACAGGCCCGAGACGCCGGTGCCGGTGCCCACCTCGGCCACGGACTTGGCGCCCACCGAGGCGGCCAGCATCTGCAGCGCCGCACCGGTTCCAGAGGAGACCGGGGTGATGCCGAGCTCGAGCCCGCGTATACGGGCCTGCGCAGTGGCCTCGTCCTCCGCGGTGAAGTCCTCCGTGTAGGACCAGCTCAGCGTCTTGTCCGCACTCACTGTGAGCCTTTCTTCTGCTGCGGGGCGCCAGGCGCTGCCCCTCGAGCCTCATTGTTCCAGGTGTTCGGCCAGATAGGGGGAAGGGAGCGAGCCCGGGTGAGTCCGCCGGTAGGCGAACCGATGCGGAACCTGTCTGGGAAGAGTCCCTATACTGAGCGGCGTGTTCGGCATCTCTGGTTCTGAGTTCCTCGTCATCATCCTGGTGGCGGTGGTCGTCGTGGGGCCGCAGCGCTTGCCCGAGTACACCCGTAAGCTCACCCAGATGGTGCGTCAGCTCAGGGTGTTCCTGGATAACGCGCGCAGCCAGATCGCCGAGGAGGTCGGCCCCGAGATGGCCGACCTGGACCTGTCCAGCCTCGATCCGCGCCAGTACGACCCCCGCAAAATCGTGCGCGACGCCTTGGGGGAGGACATCGACGCCATTCGCGAAGACCTCACTCACCCCTTCCGGTCCGTCGGCTCGGCCGCCAAGGAGATCTCCGACGACGCCGCCAAGGCCGTCAACGACGTCGTCAGGAAGGACCGGGCCAACTCGCTGAGCAAGCAGATCGAGGCCAAGCGGGCCGAACAGCTGGCCGACAAGAATGCCGCGAACAGCGCAGCCGACGACGCTGAGAAGAGCGTCGAGACGGATACCGTGCGGGCGGAGACAAGCGGGGACAACGCCCCTGCCGAGTCTCAGAACGTGGCGGAGGACGCTCGGGCCGACGACGCGATCGAGGCGGTGGAGAACGCCGAGACCTCTGGGACCCCCGAGTCCGCCGCCCCACCGCAGGGCGTACTCCAGGAGGCGGACAGCGCTGAGACCGAGGCCGAGTCGGAACCGGTCGAGCAGACCGAGCAGCCGGAATCCGATGAGCAGCCCGTCGAGTCCGCCCCTGTGGAGGTCCCGGCCAGCCTGGTCGAAGCGGGCCCCCATTCCTCTGACGAGCACTCGAAAGATGCCTCCGGGGCCTCCGGCGATCATGCCAAGCGGGTGCGCCCTCTGTCTCCGCGCGACATCGTGCGCGCCGCCAACGCCGCCGCCCGCACCCGCACCGAGGCCGCGCGCGTCGCCGTCGACTTCTGACCTCACCGAGCCGATTTCGCGTAGCCGGACAGAAAAACCGTCGGGCTACGCGAAACGTGTCGGTCTCGGTGAGACTCGGTGAGAACTAGGACCTGGGCGAGGCCGGCTCAGGCCGGAGTGACCCCCAGGCTCTTGCCGGCCAGGCCTCGGGCGCGGTGGGTCAGACGCTGGGCGACGGCGGACAGCTCCAGGGCGGCGGGAGCATCGGCGGCGGGCCTGCCGTCGTCGGCCACAGCGGCCGGACGACCGGTGTCGGAACCCTCCCGCAGACGGATGTCCAACGGCAGCTGAGCCAGGAGCGGGACCTCGTAGCCGAGGGTTTCACTCAGGGAAGCGCTGACGATCGCGCCCCCTCCGGAGCCGAAGATCTCCACGCGCGAGCCGTCGGCCTGGGGCATGTAGGACATGTTCTCGATGACGCCCACCACCTTCTGGTGCGTCTGGGCGGCGATGAGGCCCGTTCGCTCGGCCACCTCGGCGGCAGCCGTCTGCGGGGTGGTGACTACGAGGATCTCGGCGCCCGGCAGCAGCTGGGCTACCGAGATGGTCACGTCCCCGGTCCCGGGCGGCAGGTCTAGCAGAAGGACATCCAGATCTCCCCAGAAAACGTCGGAGAGGAACTGCTGGACGGCGCGGTGCAGCATGGGGCCGCGCCAGACGACCGGCTGCTTGTCCTCGACGAACATGCCGATCGAGATGACCTTCACCCCGTGGGCCACGGGTGGCACGATCATGCCGTCGAGCTGGGTGGGGACCCGGTCCACGCCCAGCATGCGGGGGATGGAGAAGCCGTAGATGTCGGCGTCGACGACGCCCACGCTCAGGCCCTGGGCGGCCATGGCAGCGGCCAGGTTCGCGGTCACCGAGGACTTGCCGACCCCGCCCTTGCCGGAGGTGACGGCGTAGACCCGGGTGAGGTTGCCCGGCTGGGTGAAGGGCACCACCGGCTCGGCCGCGCCCCCGCGCAGGCGACGGCGCAGCTCGGCCTTCTGCTCGTCGTTCATGACGCCCAGGCTCACCTGCACATCTGTGACGCCCTCGACGGAGCCGACCTCGCGCTGGGTGTCGGCGGTGATGGTGTCCTTCAGGGGGCACCCGGCCACGGTCAGGAGCACCTCGACGCTGACCACGCCGTCCTCGGCGATGTCGACGGAGGAGACCATTCCCAGGTCGGTGATGGGGCGGCGCAGCTCGGGGTCGATCACCCGGTTCAGCGCCTCCATGACGGCGTCATGAGTCGGTAGCGGCATGGCCCCATCCTAGGGGCGGTGCTCGGCGCCTCGACAGGTGGCGCGTCCCACGTGAGAAGGGGCGGCCGTCCTCAATGGGAGGGGTGGTGACCGGGATGGCTGTCGGTCTCGTCGTCGCCCCCCTCTTGGAACTCCGCGATCTCGGTGATCTCCTCACGGGTGAGGCGCTCCTCGGCGAGGATCTCGCCGAGCATGTCGCGAAGTTCGCTGCGCACGAAGTCGCGGGTGGCGACGTCGTTCATGGCCAGGCGCAGGGCGGCGATCTCCCGGGTGAGGAACTCGGTGTCCTCCAGGTTGCGCTGGGCGCGCTGGCGGTCCTGCTCGGCGGTGACGCGGTCGCGGTCGTCCTGCCGGTTCTGGGCCAGCATGATGAGGGGGGCCGAGTAGGAGGCCTGGGTGGAGAAGGCCAGGTTGAGCAGGATGAAGGGGTAGGGGTCCCATGCCCGCTGCACCTTGACCAGAACGAGGTTCGCCACGATCCAGGCGATGACGAAGATCGACATGTAGAGCACGAACTTGGGCGAGCCCATGAAGCGGGCGGTCGCCTCGGCGAAGCGGCCGAATCCGTCGGAGCGGGAGGCCCGGGCGGGGTGGGTCCTGCGCAGCCACCGCAGGCGGCTGTCGGGCAGCGGCTGGTCGAGCTGGTCAGGCATTGGCTCCCCTCTCGATCGTCTCGTCGGTGACGGCCTCGTCGGCCACGCGCCAGTCGTCGGGCATGAGGTGGTCCAGGACGTCGTCGACGCTGACGGCGCCCAGCAGGCGCCCGGCGTCGTCGAGGACCGGCAGGGCCGTCAGGTTGTAGGTGGCCAGCAGGCGGGTGACGGTACCGATGGAGTCCTCGGCTCGCACGGAGTCGACGTCGGTGTCCACGATCGATCCGACCAGCCGCTGGGGGCGCTCGCGCAGGGTCCGCTGGAAGTGGACCACGCCCAGGAACTTGCCGGTGGGCGACTCCAGGGGAGGTCGGCACACGAAGCCGATGGCGGCCAGGGCCGGGGGGATCTCGACTTTGCGGGACTGGGCCAGGAAGGTCGCCACCGTCGCCTCCGGGGGCAGAATGATCGGCTCGGTGGTCATGAGGCCACCGGCTGTGTAGTCGTCGTAGGCCATGAGGCGACGCACGTCCTCGGCCTCCTCGGGCTCCATGAGGCCCAGGAGCTCGGCGGCTTTGAGCTGGGGGAGGTCGGCGACCAGGTCGGCGGCGTCGTCGGGCTGCATGGCGTCCAGGACGTCGGCGGCGCGCCCGGCCTCCAGGCGGGACAGGAGTGCAACGGCGTCCTCATTGCCGAGCTCCTCGAGGACGTCGGCCAGGCGCTCGTCGGTGAGCTCGGCGGCCACACGCATCTGGCTGTCCTGAGGCAGGTCTCGCATGACGTCGGCCAGATCGGCGGCCTTGAGGTCCTCCAGGGTGGCCAGTAGCGCGGTGGCGCCCTGCTGGTCCGCGCTGGCGGCCAGACCCGTGACCTCCTCGGGACGCACCGTGAAGGTCTCTCCGCGGCGCAGGCCCAGTGGCCCGGTGGAGGCCCGCTGGACGAATAGGCGGGTCACTTTCCAGTCCATGCCGCGGTCGCGCTCGATGGCCACGTCCCGTACGGTGACGGTCCCAGAGCCGTCGCGCATCGTGACCACCCGGTCCAGCAGCTCGCCGACGACGAGGGTCTCCACGTGCCGCTGGGTGAAGCGGCGGATGTTCATCAGGCCCGTGGTGATGACGGCGCCGGGCTCGATCGCGGTGATTCGGGATAGCGGCAGGAAGACACGGCGCCGGCTGGAGACCTCGATGACGAAGCCGACCGCTCGCGGCTCCCCGCGCATCTGCAGCAGGACGACGACGTCATGAACCTTGCCCACCGCGTCGCCCAGGGGGTCGAAGACGGAGGTACCGATGAGGCGGGCCACAAATACCCTGCTGGTCGTGCGCGTCCTGGTGTTCTCCACAAGCCAAGCCTATGCGCCTGAGGCGTGATTGCCTGCCGATGGGTCCGTACCGCGTGCCCGCGCGTGCGACGATAGCCCACATGAACGCCAATCCGAGCCCGTTGTCCTCCCTGACCTCGTCCAGTGGTGGTGTCATGCCCCAGGGGGAGGAGGTGGCCTCCTTCGCGACCTACCCCGAGGCGCAGAGGGCCGTCGACGCCCTGTCGGATCAGGGCTTCCCGGTCCAGCACCTGGCGATCATCGGCACCGACCTGCGTCAGGTGGAGCGTATCACCGGGCGCATGAGCTGGGGGCGTGCGGCGATGTCGGGCGCGATGAGCGGCCTGTGGATCGGGGTGTTCTTCGGTCTCATCATGTCGGTCGCCGGCAGCAGCGGTCCTCGGCTCAGCTTCTGGGCCTGCGTCCTGCTGGGGGTGTTGTGGGGCATCGTCTTCCAGCTCTTCAGCTATGCCCTGACGCGCGGGCGCCGAGACTTCACCTCGATCAGTCAGGTCGTGGCCTCCCGCTACTCGATCATCGCGGCCCGCGAGGTCCACGAGGCGACTCGGGCCCTGGCCGACGTCCCGGGCAATCTCTCGCGCGGGGGAGAGGCACTGCGCCGGACCCAGGAGCGTCGTCGGGCTCGGGAGGAGTCCCCCGGTCCGACGGCCTTCGGCTCCCGCCCTGATGAGCAGCCCCGCTTCGGGGTGCGTCTGCCGCAGGCCGGCAGCGCCCCCGACACGACTCCCGGCGCGGTCTCGGGACCTGAGCCCGGCACGCCCGCCGTCCCCGAGGACTACGACCCGTTCCGGCGGCCTTCGCGCCGGCAAGATGAGGGGGACCGGGGCGACTCGAGGAGGTCGCAGGGCGGTGGCGGCGCTGACTCCAGTGATGAGGACTGAGAGGGACAAGGGATTTCAGCGATGAGTATTCCGGTGGGACTGTCGACCGCCTGCGTGGTTCCCGGCAGCGTTCCCGACACCTTCGCGATGGCTCAGGAACTGGGCTACGACGGCGTCGAGGTCATGGTCTGGAGTGAGAAGGCCTCCCAGGACGCCACCCGTCTGGCGGCCCTGGCGGAGAAGCACGACCAGCCCGTTCTGGCGATCCACGCCCCCACACTGCTGGTGACCCGCGGGGTCTTCGGGGTGGATCCGTGGGACAAGGTGGACCGCTCCATCGAGCTGGCCCACTACCTCGAGGCACCCACCGTGGTGCTTCACCCGCCCTTCTTCTGGCAGACCCGCTACGCGCGCTCCTTCATCGCCGGGGTCGCGCAGCGGGAGTCCACCACGGGTATCCATCTGGCGGTGGAGAACATGTTCACCTGGAGGCCCCGCCACGCCCACTCCACGCGCGACTTCCAGGCCTACTCGCCCACCTGGGACCCGGTGGGGCAGGGCTACAAGTCGGTGACGCTGGACATCTCCCATGCTGCCACCTCCGGCTCCGACGCCCTGGCCATGGCCCGCTCCCTCGGCCCCACGCTGCGTCATCTCCACCTGACCGACGGCGTGCCGGGCCCCTTGGACGACCACCTGCTACCCGGGCAGGGCAACCAGGACTGCGCCGGGGTCCTCAGGCACCTGATAGCCACCGGCTTCGAGGCCGGCGGGGGACAGGTGGTCGTCGAAGTGACCACCAGGTCCATGACAGCCGCCCAGCGCCTCGAGGGGCTGGCCAGTGCGCTCGCCTTCGCCCGGGAGCACCTGGAGGGCGGAGAGCCCGCGCACATCCCCGAGCCGACCCGCAAGCGCTACCGCCGCGGCTGAACCCTACGCTAACTGCGCGCTAACAGGGCCAACTGGAACTGTCCACCTGCGCTAGCAGTGGGCGGCCTCGTGCTCCAGATGCGAGACGGGCTCGAGCTGGAGGGTCGCGTGCTGGATCCTGACCGGGAAGTGCTCGGCCATGCAGCTCTGGAGCCGGTCCAGGATCTCCTCGGTATGACCGTCGCGCAGGCACTCGTCGCGGACGACGACGTGGGCGGTCAGTACCGGCATTCCCGAGGCGACCGTCCAGGCGTGCAGGTCGTGGACCTCCTCGACGTGGTCGACCTCGAGCATGTGGGTGCGCACCTGCGCCAGGTCCAGCTCCTTAGGCGTGAAGTCCATGAGGACGGCCAGAGCCGAGCGCAGCAGCGCCACGGCCCGGGGCAGGATGAGGACTGCGATGAGGAGGGAGACCACGGCATCGGCCCGAGTCCAGCCGGTGCGGGCGACGATTGCCGCGGCGATGATGACTCCCACTGATCCCAGGGCGTCGTTGAGGACTTCCAGGAAGGCGGCCCTCATATTGAGGTTCTCGCCGTGTCCGTCGCCGCCGCGCCCGCCGGAGAGGACCACCAGTGCGATGATGTTGGCGACCAGGCCGATGACGCCCATGACGAGCATCCCGGAGGCCTCGACCTGCGGTGCCACCAGCAGGTTGTGAATCGCCTTGAAGGCCACGAAGACGCCGACGACGGCAAGCATGCCCGCCTGGAGCGCGGCCCCGATGACCTCGGCCCGGCGCATGCCCCAGGTGGAGCGGTCCGTCGCCGGCCGCGTGGACAGGTGCGCGGCGACCAGGGCCATGACCAGGCCGACGACGTCGGTGAGCATGTGCCCGGCGTCGGCCAGGAGGGCCAGTGAGCCGGTCAGCAGCGCCGTGATGATCTCAGCCACCAGGACGGTGACCGACAGGCGCAGGGCGATCAGGAGCCGGCCGCGCGAGGCCCCCGCGCCGTGGTTGTGGGAGTGCCCGTGGGCGTGCTCAGTGGCGGCGGGAGAGTGGTCGTGGTCCTCGTGACTGCCCGGAGTGCTCACAGTGGTTCCTGGTCCTGGCCCGAAGGGGCTGCGGAGATGATGGCGGCCAGAGACTCGGCTGCGGCCAGCACCTTCTCGATGTCCTCGGGGTGCTCGATCCGGCTGACATTGGCCCGCCCGTGGGAGTGGCTGGAGATGAGACCCGCGCTGCGCAGGATTGCCAGGTGCTGGGAGACGGTCGACTGGGCCAGGCCCAGGTGCTCGGTCAGCTCCACCACCCGGTGCTCGCCGCCGTGGAGGTGGCGCAGGATCGCCAGGCGGGTGGCGTCCCCCAGGACGTCGAGCAGGGAGGCCACGGTGGAGGCCTTGTGCACTGCGCCGTGGTCCTGGGATCGGTCCTCGGGAAGCAACCCATGTTTCATCGTCATGTAACGATGGTATCCGCGTTAGGCGATGATGTGCAAGGTGCTCTGCCGCCGATGCTCCGTACGTTGCGGACCGGGCCGATCGCCCCGGTGACGATGGGCCCGGTCCGTTCTCGTCCCGTGGCAGAGGGAAGTGATAGAAGGGGTGGAAGAAAGCTGTCAGGCGATGAGCCCGCTCACCCAGGCCTCGACCTCATCCACGGTGCGGGGAATGTCCTGGGTGAGACGTTCCACGCCGCCGTCCTCGCGTACGACGACGTCGTCCTCGATGCGCACACCGATGCCGCGCATCTCGGCGGGCACCAGCAGGTCATCGTCGCGGAAGTACAGACCCGGTTCGATGGTGAAGCACATGCCTGGCTCGAGTTCGGCGTCCATATACATCTCGCGGCGCGCCTGGGCGCAGTCGTGGACGTCCAGGCCCAGGTGATGGCTGGTCCCGTGGACCATCCAGCGCCGGTGATACTGGCCCTCGGGCGCCAGCGAGTCGGCGGCGCTCACCCCCTCGGGCAGCATCCCCCACTCCTCCAGGCGGGCGGCGATCACCTCCATGGCGGCGGCGTGGACGTCCTTGAAACGGCAGCCCGGAGTGCCCGCGCGGGCGAAGGCGGCGTCGGCGGCGTCGAGGACCGCCTGGTAGATCTTGCGCTGTGCCTCGGTGAAGCGGCCGTCGACCGGGATCGTGCGGGTGACGTCGGCGGTGTAGAGGGAGTCGACTTCGACTCCGGCGTCCACCAGGACCAGCTGGCCGGGCTCGACTGCGCCGTCGTTGTTGATCCAGTGCAGAGTGTTGGCGTGGTTGCCGGCTGCGGCGATCGTGTCGTAGCCCAGGCCGTTGCCCTCTTCGCGGGCCTTGGCCCCGAAGGCCCCCTCCAGGACCCGTTCGCCCCGCCAGTGGCCGCGGGCCCTCGGGATGGAGCGGATGAGGTCGTCGAAGCCGGCCTTGGTGGCGGCCACGGCGGCGCGCAGCTGGTCGATCTCCCAGGGGTCCTTGACCAGGCGTAGCTCGCTGGCGGCCTCGGCCAGCCCGGCGTCGACCTCGGCAGCGACCTGGCCGGTCTCCAGCCCGGCCTTCTGACGGGTGGTGGTCACCAGATCGGTGATGGCCTCATCGGCCTCGGCGATGACACGCAGTTGGACTGCGCCGGGACCGGCGTCCTTGGCCAGGGCATCGGGCAGGGAGTCGATGTGGGCGCAGCGCACACCGGTGGCCGCCTCGACCTCCTCCAGAGAGGGGCGCACCCCCACCCACAGCTCGCCGTAGCGGGGATCGCCGTAGAACTCCCGGCTGGAACGCGAGGCCCGGGGACGGAAGTAGAGGACCGCCTCGTGAGTCGGGGCGGCATGGGCCGGATCATCCGGGGTGCCTTGCGTCTGTGCAGTGTTCGTGTTCCGGCCGGGCGAGGTCAGGGGCTCCAAGACGAGGACGGCGTCGGGCTCGAAGTCCGCACCGGTCCCTGCCAGGTGGGCGAAGGCGCTGTGAGGCCGGAAGCGGTAGTCGCAGTCGTTGTTGCGCACCTTGAGCGCCCCCGCGGGCAGTACCAGGCGCTCGCCGGGGAAGTGCGTCCCGAGCGCCTCTCGGCGAGCCGCCGCCCACGGGGCCGCCTCGCTGCGGGCAGGCAGGCCCCCGGGGCGCGGACCCCATCCCGAGCCGATGAAGTCCCGGAAGGCCTGGTTGTCCGGCTGACGAGAACGGTTGGAGCCGCGCGACGCCAAAGACTGGGGAGCCTCACCCGGGGAGGCGGATGTGGAAGAGTTGTCGGCCGGGCTGCCGTCTGCAGGGGGAATCGATGTCATAGCGGCATCATCTCACCGTTGAGCCGTCGTCGGGCCACCGCAGAAGCGGCCGAGGGGCAGGAACGGCGGCTAGTCCTGAGAGTCGGCCGGAAAACGTACTCCCACCTGGTGGCGTGCTTCCTCCAGCACCCTGATGGCGGCCACCGAATGCTCCAGGGGATGCAGGTCGGACTCCCGCGCCCCGGTCCGCACCAGGCGGCAGACCTCGGCCAGCTCATAGATGAGTTGACGGCCGGGCTGCTGGGCGCCGCGCTCGACTGACAGATCCTCGCGCGCCTGCGCACCTTCACCCGCGCTCCTGCCCGCGGTCGGCCCGCGCAGCTCGATCCGCTCGGGCCACTGGCAGTCATCAATGGCCACGACGTCCCGGTCCGAGGCGAAGGTCGACTCCGTTCCCGGAGAGGTCTTGGAGTGCAGGCAGATGACCTCCAGCCCGGCGAACTCGCCGGAGTCGTAGGACAGGACGACTGTGCCCCGCACGTCGACGCCGGAATCCAGCAGCTTTCCCGTGGCCGTTACCCGGTCCGGTTCCCCGAACAGGTGGATGGCCAGGTTGACCGTGTAGATGCCCAGGTCCATGAGGGACCCGCCGCCCAGGGCCGGGTCGAAGGCCGGCGGCAGGTGGCCGGTCCGGTAGGCCTCCATCCGCGAGGAGAACTGCTCCTTGGACAGCACCACCCGGTGCAGTCGGCCCACGCGCCCCAGCGCCTCACGCACCCGTGCCACACCGGGCTCGAAGGCGGATAACCACCCCTCCATGAGGAAGCGGTCGGCCCGTCTGGCGGCCTTCACCATCGCGCGGGCCTGGCCGGCCGTCAGCGCGAAGGGCTTCTCCACCAGGACGTGGAAACCGGCCTCCAGCGCCGCGATCGTATGCTCCGCATGCAGGGAATTGGGGGAGCCCACGTAGACGACGTCGATCGGTGCCTCTGAGTCCGGGCCGTGGGCGGCGAGCATCTCCTCGAGCGATGCATGGGCATACGGGACTTGGTGCTCCTGGGCGAAGGCGGCGGCGCGCTCGCGGCGGGCAGAGGTGACGGCCACGACCCGGGCGGCCGGTTCAAGGGCAACGGCCTGCGCGAACCATCGGGCGATGAAACCGGCCCCGATCACGCCGAAGCGAACCGGGGAGTCCCCGGGGCCAGGTGCGGTATCCGTCGTGCGGCTCAGCTCACTCATGTCGTCCAGTCTCTCATGCGTCCCTACACTGTCCCGGTGCGCATCGACCCCCACACCCACTCGGCCTGCTCCGACGGTACCGACTCTCCCACCGAGCTCATGGCCCAGGCGGCGCGGGCCGGCCTCGATGTCGTCGGGCTGACCGACCACGACACGATGGCCGGTTGGGAGGAGGCGGCCGCGGCTGTGCCTGCCACCGGCGTCGCCCTTCTGCGCGGCACCGAGATCTCCTGCGCCGCGGGCGGCGTCACCCTCCACCTGCTGTCCTACCTGCACCGGGGCGACGACCTCGCCCTGGGCGAGGCCTTCGCCCACGCCCGTACCTCCCGGGATACCCGCGCCCAGCGGATGGTCGAGCGTCTCGGTGAGGACTATCCGATCACCTGGGAGGATGTCGTGACCCAGTCCTCAGGCGCCCACACGATCGGCAGGCCCCACATTGCCGACGCCCTCGTGGCTGCCGGGTCCTTCCCCGATCGCAACGCGGCCTTCGCCGGGCCGCTCGCCACCGCCTCCCCCTACTACGTCCATCACTGGGCACTGGATCCGGTCGAGGCCTGTCGCCTGGTACGCGCCGCCGGCGGAGTCCCGGTGGCCGCCCACCCGCGCGCCTCCTCGCGCCAGCGCCGCCTCGTGCCCGATGAGGTCTTCGCCGAGATGGCGGAGGCCGGACTGGCTGCCCTGGAGATGCACCATCGGGACCAGACTCCCGAGCAGCGCGAGCAGGTCCGCATCCTGGCTCAGCGCCTGGGCCTGGGGCTGTCGGGGGCCTCGGACTACCACGGCACCGGTAAACCCAACCGCCTGGGGGAGAACCTCATGCCGCCCGAGCTCCTGGAACAGATCGTCGACGAGGGCGCCCTCGACCTCGTCAAGCCCTGAATCGTGCCCTGACTCCTACCGGTTGCCGGTGATAGAAAGCCATTATGCAGTCCGTCTTCGAGCCCACGGTCTTCGCCACGACCTTCATGACGCTCCTGGTCATTCAGGACCCCCTGGGGGCTATCCCGATCTTCCTGTCCCTGACTTCGCGGCAGACCCCCACCGAGCGGGCCGCCTCCGCGCGCCAGGCCACGGTCGTCTCCTTCGGCGTCATCCTCCTTTTCGCGGTCTTCGGCCGCTACATCCTGAAGTTCCTGGGCATCTCGGTGCCCTCCCTCCAGGTGGCCGGCGGGTTGCTCCTCCTCCTGGTGGCCCTCGAGCTGCTGACCGACAAGGCAGATGAGAGCCCCGACCCCGACGCCGTCACCTCCAACGCCGCCCTCGTCCCCCTGGGCACGCCCCTGCTGGCCGGCCCGGGAGCGATCGTCGCCGCCATGGTCGCGGTGGACGCCACCGGCGGCGGCGCGGCCGGATGGGTCTCGGTAACGGCCGCGATTATCGGCACGCATATCGTCGTCTGGATCTCGCTGCGCTTCTCCCTGGGACTCAACCGGGTACTGGGCACCTCCGGTATCCGTATCCTCACCCGGGTCATGGGATTGCTCCTGGCGGCCATCGCCGTCCAGATCATGGCCGACGGCGTCTTCGCCTTCCTGGAGACCCGTCTCTGACGCTGATCCCGTGCGGACTCGTAGTCGCCGACGGCCTCCGGTGCCTAATCGTTGGCGGAACCGTCGATTGGGCGGCCGCCGCGGGTGCGCTTGCGGGTGCGCTTGCGCCGGGGCGCCGGTTCACCGGCATCGGAGCGCCGGGAGCGCGAACGCTCACCGCGCTTGGCATCCCTGCCGCGGCCCCGACCGCGTTCGCCACGCCCGCCCTGCCGACCGGGCTGCTTGCGCCCGTGCCTGCCGGTCTCGCCCAAGTCCTCGATCTCCTCGGCGTCCAGGCCCTCCAGGGTGCGCTTGTGGCGGGGGAGGCGGCCGGTGACCTTCTCGGGGATCGACAGGTCGGAGAAGAGGTGCTTGCTGGTGTGGTAGGTCTCCACCGGCTCCTCGATGGGCAGTCCCAGGGCCTTGGCGATGATCCTCCAGCGAGGCACGTCGTCCCAGTCCACGAAGGTGACCGCTGTGCCGGAGTTGCCGGCGCGGCCGGTGCGCCCGATGCGGTGGACGTAGATCTTCTCGTCCTCGGGGCACTGGTAGTTGATGACGTGGGTGACGTCGTCGACGTCGATGCCGCGGGCGGCCACGTCGGTGGCCACGAGCACGTCCACCTTGCCGTTACGGAAGGCGCGCAGGGCCTGTTCCCGGGCCCCCTGGCCGAGGTCTCCGTGGAGGGCCGCGGGGGCGAAACCGCGCGTCCGCAGATCGTCGGCCACCCGGGCTGCCGTGCGCTTGGTGCGGGCGAAGATGATCGTGCGCCCGCGGCCCTCGGCCTGCAGGATCCGGGAGACGACCTCGACCTTGTTCATCGAGTGGGTGCGATAGACGACCTGCTGGACGGTTTGGACGGTCATGCCCTCATCGCCCGGGTCCTGGGCGCGGATGTGGGTGGGGCGGGTCATGTAGCGGCGCGCCAGAGCGACCACGGCGCCGGGCATCGTGGCGCTGAACAGCATCGTGTGCCGGTCGGTGCGAGTGCGGGCCAGGATCTTCTCCACGTCCGGTAGGAAGCCCAGATCCAGCATCTCGTCGGCCTCGTCCAGGACGACGGTGGTTACGTGGGCCAGGTCCAGCACACCGCGGTCCATGAGGTCGATGAGGCGGCCGGGTGTTCCCACGACCACCTCGGCGCCCCGCTCGAGGTCCTCGATCTGGGGCTCGTAGGCGCGGCCCCCGTAGACCTGGACGATGCGCACGGTCCGCCTGGCGGCGGCGGTGGACAGCTCCTCGGCGACCTGCTTGGCGAGCTCGCGGGTGGGCAGGATGACCAGGGCCTGTGGGCTGCCGGAGGCGGGGTCCTCGTCCCAGCCCTCCTCCCCGGGGCCCAGGGTGTCCATGAGCAGAGGGATGCCGAAGCCCAGGGTCTTACCGGTACCGGTCTTGGCCTGGCCGATGATGTCCTGCCCCTCCAGGGCCACCGGCAGGGTGAGGGCCTGGATGGGGAAGGGGTGGGTAATGCCCTTGGCGGACAGGGCGTCGCAGATCTCGGGCTCAACACCGAAATCGGCGAAGGTCTTGCGAGTCAGGTCGGTCCGGTTGCCCGCATCGGTGATGTCGGGTGTGGCCTCGTCCAGGACAGGTGCGTGGGCTCCGGCCGTCTCGAGGATCCCGGAAGCCGCGGTGCTGGTGGACGTGCCTGCGGCGTTGGCGGTTGCGTTCTCGTCTGTGGAGTTGTTGCTGGGCTCGACGGCGTCGGCCCCGTGCTGCTCGTTGGTCACGAGGTTCCTTGTCTTCTGATCAGGTTGTTCCGGTCTGGCGCGGCTGTCGCTCGCGCGCACGGCAGAGGTGCGCTGCGTGGGCGCGGGCGCCGTCGGGTATGGCAGCCGATCGCGAGTTATCTGAGTCCATCTGACGACCGGGCAACCGTGGACCCCGTCAGCGTAGCTGGAAAACGCCCAGATGGCGCCTTTGGGCGGAGAAACGTGCCATGGGCGTGGCTGATGTCACGGTGCTGCGTCGTGGTGCGGCGGACCTGGCTACGATTGGGGCCATGACTCAGATGTCGACGCCGTCTCCGCAGCCCAGTGCCCCCTCCCCGATGCGGGTTGGTCCTCACGAGCTCTCCGTGGTCGGCATTGTCGCCATCTCTAGGACGGCGGCCTGCACGCGCTACGCCAAAGACGCCGACCGCGCCCCGCAGATGGGCGCCCGAGTCGACCTGCTGCGCATGAGTGCCTGGGAGGTCGGCTCCTTCGATCGTGTGGTTGCCCTGGCTGCGGAGCACGGTATCGACGCTGCTGGCGCGGCTGAGCGCTTCACGGACGTGCTCGGCGACTTCGACGAGCGCCTGCGTCCCCTGGACTGGGCCGAGCGCCTGGTCAAGACCTATATCGCCTTCGGATTGCTCATCGACTTCGGTATGGCGCTGAGCGACTCGCTGGCCGAGCCTCTGCGCGGCGGACTCATCGACGAGCTGAGCCTGGACCCGATCGGTTCCTACGCCATCGCCGAGCTGGAGACCGTTATCGCCGCCGACCCGCAGTTGGCTGCGCGCCTGGGGCTGTGGGGCAGGCGCGTCGTCGGCGAGGAGATCGGCTCCTTTCAGCGGCTGCTCGCCCAGTTCCCCGAGCTGCTCGGAACCATTGCCCCCGAGCGGCTCCACACGGTCCTGTCCCAGGGGGCCGTCTCGCGGATGAAAGGGCTGGGGCTGAGGGTCTAACGGCACATGATTATAATGTGAGGTATCTAACAGTGGGAGTGGTGCCCGTGTCGGCGGCGTGACATGACCGGGGTTCTGCCGGGTAAAGTGTCGGCATCCAAACCCTATGACCCGCCTCGAGAACCCGCGGTTCTCGATATTGAAGGAGTTCCCATGAAGCGAAGCGTGTGGATGGCCGCGTCCGCGGCTGTCGCTCTGTCCGTTATTCCCGTTGGAGCGGCTGCTGCGGATTCGGACACTGCTCAGACAACCGAGCAGGCGGCGTCGCAGGCCGGTGAGGCCAAGCCCTCCCCCACGGACCCTCAGCCCACTACGCCCGCCCCCGCCGATCCCAACCCTAACCCCAACCCCATCGTTGACAAGCCCGCTCCGACTCCCGCTCCCGTTCCTGAGCCCGCCCCGGCCCCTGCGCCTGCTCCCGGAGACGATGCCGGCCAGCAGGCGCCCGGCGCCGACGATTCCACGGGGCAGCAGGACAGTCCGGCTGCGCCGGCGGAGCAGGGCCAGGGGGACCAGGGCGGCACCTCCGGCGCGGGCAGTGCTCCCGAGCAACAGGCGCCCCAGGCTGGAGGGTCCGAGGAGTCCTCCGAGGGCGCTCCTGCGGCGTCCGGTGAGGGGCCCGCTCAGGGCTCCGCCGGCGCCTCCCGTGAGCAGACCATCGCTCCCCGGCAGGGCGGTGCCGGCACTGCCGGTCGTCCTGTTCTGGCGCAGACCGGTGCTGGAACGACCGCCGCCTGGATGGCCGTGGGGACAAGTGCTACGGGTGCCGCCATGCTCATGGCGCGCCGCCGGCTGACATACTGACGCGCATTGGTTCTCGGCCTTGAGGAGAAATCTGGCCCATGGATGACCGGATGCTCGACGGGGACAAGATGCTGTGGTTCATCGGCGGCAGTCCTGAACGCGCTCGGGAGGCTCTCCGCGACGGCCATGCCTGGACGCCCGAGCAGCGTGCGCAGCTGGAACAGATGGCTTCATCCGCTGGATACTCCTCCGAGTCCACCAGGTACCCGTCCGCGCAGCAGCCTGCCCCGGCCTCTGGGGTATCGGGGGGCGCCTTCGCCTCCGATGGTGCTTACACGAGTGGCTACGGCGCCGACTCCGGCGTGACTCGGGTCCAATCGCAGCCGTCGGGAGCCGAGCAGCCCCAGCCGCAGACGGTGACACCGACGCAGCCCCAGCCGCAGGGCTTCCGCCTCCAGCCGCTGCCCGCCGTGACCGAGGTTCCGTCGAGTCAGGGTGTTGTCCAGTACACGGATGGTGTTCCGCGCCCCAACTGGATCCTGCCCGTGATCGCAGTCGGCTTTCTCGTGATCGGGCTGGTAGGAGGTGCCCTGGGAGGGCACTGGCTCTGGCCCGGCGGGAAGTCGTCGGCCTTGGCCCCGTCCGCTGCGGCTCCTGGCGCCACGAAGCCGGCGTTACTGCGTGCCGGTAGCGGGTCCTTCATCTGCTCCTCCGGCGGTGTCGGAGTCTCCTGCTGGGGTGCCGATGCTCAGGCCAATACTCAGGGCGCGCGCGTTTCGCCGACGGCGGTGCCCGGCCTTGAGAAGGTCAAGATCTCCGCGCTGAGCGTGGGCAAGGGCTTCGCCGTGGCTGTGGACGACTCGGGTGCTGTGTACGCCTGGGGGGCCAATGAGGTCGGTCAGCTCGGTAAGAAGACCGACGAGGCGCTCGTCAACCAGGCCGTCGAGGTCGGTAAGCTGCCTGTGGTTCCCAGTGAGCTCGTCTCGGGCTATGAGCACACCTGCGCACTGGCCGGGGGAGCCGTCTGGTGCTTCGGATCCAACCGCTACGGCCAGGTCAACGGCGCTGTCTCCGATTCCCCGTCCGGACTGGTGCGGGTCGACAAGGTTGAAGGAGTGACCCGTATCGGCACGTCCGGCTACGACACGTGGGCAACGGTCGACAAGGGGACCTGGACCTGGGGGAATAACTCGTGGGGACAGGCCGATCCCTCGCAGAGCGTCGTCAATGTGGCGCCGACCCTCATTCCCGCGGACAGCTGAGGCCGGCTCGCCAGGGCTGAGTCGCGTACCAGAGGCATTCCACGGTCGCGCGGCAGGAGCCCAGCCCCTCTTGAAAGGGCTGGGCTCCTGCTAGTTCTCAGTGTCGGGAGGTTCTATTTGTCGCCCTTGAGGCGGTTGACCGCGCCCTTGACGGCGTCCTTGGCATCCTCTGCGACTTCCTTGACCTTGCCCTCGGCGTGCTGAAGCTTGCCCTCGGTCTCCGTCTCTTTGTTGCCAGTGACCTTGCCCGCGGCCTCCTTGGCCTTGCCGGCGATCCTGTCGAAGGTTCCGTTGTCGCTCATGAGAGCTCCTTTCCGTGGTGAGTCTCCCGAGGTGGAGACATAGCGGATAGCTCAACACTACAGGCCGTCGCCTGGGACGCCGCTCCATATATAGTGAGAGTTGCTATGGAAACCATGTAGATCGTGCGGTTTTCTTATCTTCTGAGGTGGAGGCCGCGGCGGCACTCTTGACTGAGACCGTCGGGCTGTCGAGGCCGTACACTTCACCCTGAACGTTTCACAACGTCCAGTGCCGTTTTCCTCGTTCAATGCCTCATCTTCGCCGGAGGCGCCCCGATTCTGACACCGAGGTCGATCGCCCATGAGCAGTGCAGCTGCCGATGCCCCCACCGCCACCCGCGTCGAGAACGTCGGTCTCGACGTCATCGCCGAGTCCGATCGCAAAGGCCGGCCCAGCGACCTCTTCATGCCGTGGTTCGCCGCCAACATCTCGGTCCTGGGACTGTCCTGGGGCTCTTGGGTGCTCGGATTCGGCCTGTCCTTCTGGCAGGCGGTCGTGGCCGGCACCGTCGGTGTCGTCCTGTCGTTCTTCCTGTGCGGCGTCATCGCCGTCCTGGGCAAGCGGGGCAGCGCTCCCACCCTGGCCCTGTCCCGAGCCGCCTTCGGGTACAACGGCAACCGACTGTCGGCAGCGCTGTCGTGGATCCTTACCGTGGGTTGGGAGACCGTCCTGTGCGTCTCGGCCACTCTCGCCTCGGCGACGGTGCTCCAGGCGCTGGGCTGGCACAACCAGGTCGGCGCCCAGATCCTCGGTTTCCTGCTCACCGTCGGCCTGGCGGCCAGCGCCGGCATCCTCGGCTTCGAGGCCATCATGAGGGTACAGACGTGGATCACCTGGGCCACCGGCATCCTCACGGTCGTCTACCTCATCCTCGTAGCGCCCCAGATCAGCCTCCGTGCGCTCCTGGCTCTGCCCTCCGGTGGGATGGCGGCCTTCATCGGCGCTCTGGTCATGGTGGCCACCGGCTTCGGTCTGGGCTGGGTGAATGCCGCCGCCGACTACTCCCGTTACCTGCCCCGCAAGGCCTCGACGGCCGGTGTCATCGGCTGGACGACGCTGGGCTCGGCCTTGCCCTGCGTCATCCTCGTCTTCTTCGGCGTCCTCCTGGTGGGCTCTGACGCCGCCCTCGGCCAGGCCATCAACGCCGACCCCATCGGAGCCCTCACCACGATCCTGCCCGCCTGGTTCCTCGTCCCCTTCGCGATCGTCGCCATCCTGGGGCTGGCCGGGGGAATCATCATGGATCTGTACTCATCGGGCCTGTCCCTGCTGGCCACGGGTCTACCCGTACGCCGTCACGTGGCCACCTCCATCGACGCCACCATCATGACCGTGGGCACCATCGCCGTCATCTTCGGCGCCGACGACTTCCTCGGCCCCTTCCAGGGCTTCTTGACCACCCTGGGCGTCATCATCGCCGCCTGGGCGGGAGTGATGGTTGCCGAGGTCGTCCTGCGCCGTCGCGACTACGACGAGGAGGCGCTCTTCACCCCCGACGGCGTTTACGGCTCGGTCAACTGGGAGGCCATTGGTCTAGTGGCTGCCGGCTCCATCGTCGGCTGGGGATTGGTGGTCAACTCTGCCGCCTCCTGGCTGTCCTGGCAGGGCTATCTGCTCGGGCCGCTGGGCGGCCGTGAGGGCACCTGGTCCGGGGCGAACCTCGGCGTACTGGCCGCACTGCTCATCGGCTTGATCGGGCACCTCGCCCTGGGGCGGGGGCGGGTGGCACGGCAGGAGGCCCGCCCTTGAACGCCGCCGCCGCTGGCTTCGCCCTCGAGCCTGAACGCATGGAGGCTCTGTGCGCCTCCGCCGGAGCGGAAGGTCTCGGTGCGGTCATGGAAGGCGCCCATCAGGTAGCCCGACGCACCGGCGCTCCTCGACACGATCTCCTGGTGGTCCTGGGCTCCGGCGCCGCTGGCGCCCTGGCCGCCTGGGGTGAGCCGGCGGTGAGCCTGCCCCTGTCGGACTTGCCCGGCGTCCTCGCACCGGTCGCCCCGGGGCACGAAGACCGCCTCGACTCCTACGTCGTCGGCCGCGGTCAACAGGAGGGCGGGGGAGAACGGCGCGTGCTCGTGGCCCAGGGACGCACCCACCTCTACGAGGGGCACGGCCCCGGGCCGGTGGTCGCCCTGGCACGTATCGCGGCCGCTGCCGGCGTGCGTGGCGCCGTCTTGGTCAATGCCGGTGGTTGCCTGCGCAGCTGGAGGATCGGCGAGGTCATGACCATCATCGATCACCTCAACCTCACCGGATCCTCGCCCCTGACCGGTCCGGTCTTCGTCGATGTGCGCGGGGTCTGGGACGCCGAGCTTGCCGAGGCGGCGGGCGCCGTGACAGAGCGGTCCGGCGTCTACGCCGCCCTGCGCGGCCCGGAGTACCAGACCATGGCGGAGACCCGGATGCTGGAGGCCGTCGGCGCCGACTGTGTGGGCATGTCCACGGTCATGGAGGCCATCGCTCTGCATCAGCTCGGTGTGCGCGTGGCTGGCATGAGCATCGTCTCCGACCTGTCCTTCGCGCAGGCGCCCACCGATCCCGACGAGGTCGTTCGCCTCGCGGCCGCCGCGCACGCGACGATCGCCGCCGGCATCCAGGCGGTGCTGGCGGCGATGTCCTGAGTGGTCGACGTCGAATTGTGTCGGGGTCCCGTTTGGGTCAGTTCACGCCCATGAACATGTAGGCGCGTGTCACCTTGCCATCGGAATCGCGGAAGACGGTGTCAATTCCGCGCCCGACGACGTCGCCGTTCGGTGCGGTCATCGACCAGCGCAGCAGTAGCGCGTCACCGGACTCCGCACGTTGGTCGTAGGCGAAGGTCAGTCCCTTGTTCGCGATGAGATCGTTGTGAACGTGTTCGATGTGCGCCGCGATATCGGTGGTTCCGGTCAGAGACAGGCCGAGTGAGGAGACGTGCAGCGAGCCATGAGGCGCCCACACCTGCTCGATGAGCGCAAGGCGCTTGCTCGCGTCAGGTTCGGTCCAGGTGCGCAGGTAGGCGGCGTCGAAGTCAGCGTTGGTCTGGGTGGAGTCGGTCATGAATCGTCCCTTTCGGAAGGCTGTGTTGACAATGTCAGCATAGCCTTGAGGTTGACGTTGTCAACATGTGGGTAGGCTTGATTCGTGAGCCCCCGTGATTCAGCACCGACTCGTGCCGCCATCCTCGATGCAGCCTCAAGGCTGCTCGAGGACAGCGGCCCTGAGGCGGTAACGCTGCGCGCCGTCGGAGAAGCCGCTGGTGTGTCCCGCTCAGCGCCCTACCGTCACTACGCGGACAAGGCGGCGCTCATGCGCGCACTGGCCGAGCGAACGCTGCGACAGATTGCGGGATGGATTCGTCACGGCGCGGAGCGCCATCAGGATGCCTGGCAACGGGTGCACGCCGGCTGTCGGGCCTACATCGACTACGCTGTCGAGCACCCCCATCACTACCAGCTGGTCTTCGGGGACACCCCGATTGCCGAGCCGGATCCCGGGTTGGAGGAGGCTGCCGATGACGCCATGTCCGCCGTCAGCGAGCTCGTTGCTCAGGCCCAGGATGCCGATCTGCTGCGCCCCGGGCCGACTCGTGAGATTGCCACCATCGTCTGGGTCCTGCTTCATGGGTTGGCCGCCCTGCAGATCACCGGTCATCTCCATGAGCCCCGGACCATCGACGGAGGCGAGCATCTCGCGGACCTGCTCGACCTGGCTCTGGAACAGCTCCGGTCGTCATGAGTCGCCGTAACGACGCCGTCGGCCGGTAGCGATCTGAGACGCGTGGGACGCCCGTCCTCGCCCGTCGGCGATCGTGTGCGCCTAACCTTGCACCTATGACAACTGATGCAAAGACGCCAGACCAGGCCGTCACGACCCGTACCGAATCCGACTCCATGGGCACCATCGAGGTGGATGCCAACCGCTACTGGGGGGCCCAGACCGAGCGGAGTCTGCACAACTTCGACATCGGCCGCGAGACCTTCGTGTGGGGCCGCCCCATGATCAAGGCCCTGGGAATCCTCAAGAAGTCCGCCGCCCTGGCCAACGCCGAGCTCGGCGAGCTGCCCGCCGACATCGCCGAGCTCATCGCCAAGGCCGGCGATGAGGTCATCGCCGGCGACCTCGACGCCGAGTTCCCGCTCGTGGTCTTCCAGACCGGCTCGGGCACCCAGTCCAACATGAACTCCAACGAGGTCATCTCCAACCGCGCCATCGAGCTGGCCCGCGGCGAGCGCGGCTCCAAGACCCCGGTCCACCCCAACGACCACGTCAACCGCGGCCAGTCCTCCAACGACACCTTCCCCACGGCCATGCACATCGCCGTCGTCAACGAGCTGGCCGCCATGTACCCGCGCGTCCAGCAGCTGCGCGACACCCTGGACGCCAAGGCCAAGGCCTACGCCGACGTCGTCATGGTGGGCCGCACCCACCTGCAGGACGCCACCCCCATCACCCTGGGCCAGGTCATCAGCGGCTGGGTCGCCCAGATCGACTTCGCCCTCGACGGCATCCGCTACGCCGACTCCCGCGCCCGAGAGCTCGCCATCGGCGGCACCGCCGTGGGCACCGGTCTCAACGCCCACCCGAAGTTCGGGGCCCTATGCGCGGCCAAGATCAGCGAGGAGACCGGCATCGAGTTCACTCAGGCGGACAACCTCTTCGCCGCCCTGGGCGCCCACGACGCCCTGGTCCAGGTCTCCGGTGCCCTGCGGGTCCTGGCTGACGCCCTCATGAAGATCGCCAACGACGTGCGCTGGTACGCCTCCGGCCCCCGCAACGGCATCGGCGAGCTCATCATCCCGGAGAACGAGCCCGGCAGCTCGATCATGCCCGGCAAGGTCAACCCCACCCAGTGCGAGGCCATGACCATGGTGGCCACGAAGGTCTTCGGCAACGACGCCACCGTCGGCTTCGCCGGCTCCCAGGGCAACTTCCAGCTCAACGTCTTCAAGCCGGTCATGGCCTGGTGCGTCCTGGAGTCCATCCAGCTCCTGGGTGACGCCTGCGTCTCCTTCGACACCAACTGCGCCTACGGCATCGAGCCCAACACCGAGCGGATCGAGGCCAACCTGGAGACCAACCTCATGCAGGTCACCGCCCTCAACCGCCACATCGGCTACGACAAGGCCTCCAAGATCGCCAAGAACGCCCACCACAAGGGCCTGTCCCTGCGCGAGTCCGCCCTCGAGCTCGGCTTCGTCACCGCCGAAGAATTCGACAAGTGGGTCGTGCCCATGGACATGACCCACCCCAGCGCCGCTGAGGACTGAACCCCGACTCCGGTCCCCGACCACCGAGCACGATGACGGTTCCCGCCCTCCATCTCAGGAGGCGGGAACCGTCATCGTCCTTGTCCTTCACTCCCACAGGAAAGCCACAGGTCGGTTATGGGAGGAACCCTGTTCTAGGGTGATGTGCTGAAGCCAAGCACGCAGAAGACAAGTGGATCATGACTCGGACCACGGTATGGAAGGGGAACCACTATGAACCTGTCGCGACGCACCGTCCTCACCGCCCTGCCCGCTGCGGCGGGAGTCCTGGGACTGGGGGCCTGTTCGAGTGGAGGAACCGCCTCACAGGCCTCCGCCACGGCGTCGTCGCAGGCCCCCACCGACCCGAAGCTGACCCTTGACAGCGCCGCCTGGCGCTATGACGCGACGGGTGACGTCTACTACCAACTGGGTCTGAGCTACGCGGCCACGCCCCAGGCTTCAGACTACGAGACTCTGGGCATCTACGTGCCCGGCGCCTATTTCACCGGAACCGACAACGGCAACGGCACCTACACCGCCACGATCAATGCCTCAGGCGCCGTCGGCAGCTTCACGGCCGCCACAGCACCGACTGTCCTCCCGGTCAACACCCCGGGCTACTCCGCCCAGAAGCCGCCCAGCGAGTACTCCTACGACACCATCAAGGCCTACATGGAGGCCGGTTTCATCTACGTCCATGCCGGCCTTCGCGGCAAGGACTCCAACTCCCAGACCTACTCCGGCAACGCGCCCTGGGGCGTTACCGACCTCAAGGCCGCCGTGCGCTACCGGCGCTACAACGCCGCTTCCATCCCCGGCGACGCCGCCAAGGTCTATGTCTTCGGGCACAGCGGAGGAGGTGCCCAGAGCGCCGTGGCCGGGGCCTCGGGCGACAGCGGGCTCTTCGCCCCCTACCTGGCCGCCCTGGGCGCCGCCACCACCGACACCAGCGGAAAGGCCTTGTCCGACGCCGTCGCCGGAGCCATGTGCTGGTGCCCCATCACCACCCTGGACAGCGCCAACGCCGCCTACGAGTGGAACATGGGACAGTTCGCCTCCTCCGGCACCCGGGCCGAGGGCACCTGGACGAGGGCCTACTCCCAGGACCTCGCGGCGGCCTTCCCCGCCTACCTCAACGAGCTGAAGCTGACCGATTCGGACGGCAAGCCCTTGAGCCTGGAGAGCTCTTCGAAGGGCACCTATCTGGCCGGCTCCTACTACGACCACCTCGTGGCGGTCATCCAGAAATCCCTCAACGACTTCCTGTCCGCCACCTCCTTCCCCTACACGCCCTCATCCACCGAGATGGCCGGCATGGGACCCGGTGGCGGTGGCGCGCCCTCGGGCGGCGGGCCGGACGGTCAATCGAGCAGCGAGACCACCACCTACAACACGGTGGAGGAGTACATCGCCTCTCTCAACTCCTCCTCGCAGTGGGTCGCCTACGACGCCTCCACCAATACCGCGACGATCACCGGCCTCGAGGGCTTCGTCACCTCCCAGAAGAACGCCTCCAAGGACGTGGGAGCCTTCGACGGCGTCGACCGCGCCCAGACCGAGAATCTCGTCATGGGATCAGGGGAGAACAAGCTGCACTTCTCCTCCTCGAGCCGCGAGGTCATCTCCAAGGGGCAGTCGAAGTACTCCGCCCTCAGCGGCTGGAGCAACGACTACGGTGTCGCCGCGTACGAGAAGGACCTTGCTGCGAAGGACTCAGTCGGCACCGACATGGCCACGCGCGTGTCGATGTACGACCCCCTCTACTACCTCACCCAGGACTCCAAGGGGCGTGGCACGTCGACTATCGCCCCGGCCTGGCGAATCCGCACCGGCATCACCCAGGGCGACACCGCCTCCACCGTGGAGGTCAACCTCGCCCTGGCGCTCCAGCAAGCCGGAGTCCGCAGCGTCGACTTCGCCACCATCTGGGGTCAGGGGCACACGATGGCCGAGCTGACCGGCACCGGTGAGGAGAACTTCATCGCCTGGGTGACCCAGCAGGCGACTTCCTGAGTGCGGGAGGCTTTGAGCATTGTCCTGGGGAACAGCATCGGCACCGGGGCGATGCTGGCGGCTGCGGTCGTCCTGGCCCTGGCCTCGGCGCCCCACCGCAGCGCGGCAGCCAAGCAGGGGACCTTCCCGCTGCTGGCCGCTTCCTGCACCATTGCGGCGCTTCTTGGCTGAGCCGGTTCGATCCCGCCTCGGCTGCCGGTGGTCAGTCGCACAGCACGACGTCGACCCCGGCACCCCGTAGCTCCTCGAGGGCGTCGGGATCGATCTGGCTCGTTGTCAGCAGCGCGTCGAGGTCCTCGATACGGCCGAACCGATAGGTATTGGTCTGAGTGATTTTGCTCGGCGCGGTCGGCAGGATGCGCCGGGTGGAAGAGGCCATGATGGCGCGCTTGACCATGGCATCGTCGGACTCCATAACGGTCAGCCCCTCGCGGGTGGACACGGCGCAGGTGGATAGGACCGCGACGTCGGCCCGGAAGGCGCGAACAGAGTCGACCGCCTCGGCGGAGAACAGGGAGAGGGACTCCGGATCCACCGGGCCACCCGCGATGGTTACCGCGGCCCCGCGCACGGAGGCCAGTGCCGCACCGGCACCCAGCGACAAGCACAGGGCCCGGATATCGCGGCCGGCGAGCTGCTCGGCCACCATCTCGCAGGTGGTCCCGGAGTCGATGATGACCGCCTCTCCGTCCTCGATGAGCTTGGCGGTGGCCTGCGCCAGGCGGCGCTTGATCTCCACGTCCTGACCGCGGCGCATGGCGGCTGGTCGGGCGGCCCCACGGCGCGGAGCGCGCAGGGCCCCGCCGTGGACCCGAGTCACCAGACCCTCGTGGGCCAACTCGGTCAGGTCCCGTCGGATGGTGATGACTGAGACTCCGGTCAAACGGGACAGCGCCTGCACGCTGTGGACCGTGGTGGGGCTGAGGGCTCGCAGGATGGTGCGGCGCCTCTCGTGGGGACTGTTGGGCATGCTTCCTCCGCTTCAACAGCGATGAGGTGATTGTTTTGCCTGGAAACGAGCAATGACAATGATCGTATGGTCTTTTACTGTTGGTGTCAACGGAGAGAGGATTAGACAATCCATTGATTTAACTGCGGAAAATCGCTGTTGAGAAGAACGATCGTGCGATCATCTCTGGTCATTAACAGTGATTCTGCACCGTCACGAAAGGAATGATCATGCCGCACCTCGACCACGTTGCCATCTGGGTCGCCGACCTCGACAGCGCCCGCGACTTCTACTCCCACTGGTTCGACGGGCACGCCAACGGCCTCTACGAGAACCCGAAGACCGGGTTGCGCACCCACATCCTCCATTTCGCCGAGACCCCCGCGGACGAGCGGGGAACCCGCCTGGAGATCATGACCCGTCCGGAGCTCGCCGAGCGGCGAGAGACCGACGCGCTGGGTTGGGCACACGTCTCCTTCGGCCTGCCCGGGCGCGACGACGTCGACCGCCTGGCCTCCAACATGTCCGACGCCGGTGTACCGGTGATCGACGGACCCCGCGAGACCGGAGACGGCTACTACGAGGCCACCGTGCTCGACCCCGAGGGCAACCGCGTCGAACTCGTCGCCTCCGACTACTCCGACGACGTCGCCCTGCGCCCGGACTTCTGAGCCGGAGAGACTACGAAAGCACTCAGTAACCCCTGGTACTCCCCGGTGGGGCTGCGCCTGACGGCGTGGCCCCACCGTGTTGCCGAGCAGCTGTGTCTCTATACGTCGTGCATCTCGACGGACACGCCTGCCTCTTGCAGGCCTGTCAGCGTTTCCGGGTCGATACCGGTCGTCGTCAGCAGGGTGTCCAGGTCGTTCAGCTCGCCGAACCCGTAGGTGGAGGACCGCGTCAGCTTGCGCGGTGGAGCGGGCATAAGGCATCGAGCCGAGGAACTGATGAGGCTGTGTCACTAGCTGCCTGAGTGCGTCGGCCATGCCGTGCACGGAGTGGTACTCACTGCGGCGTTGCTGATCGGGTGCGGCATGCCGGTACCTTTGGCGGGCGAATGGTGGGTACCTGGGTGTTTGCTTTCAATCCTGCACCAATCGCCTTGGTAAAGCCTGCCTTCCGGCAGTTCAGCAAGTGACGGCTGGTACGGTTGCGGCACGCTATACGGTCGTGCTGTCTGCGGCCAGGAGAGGACATCCGGCACC